>Ga0315905_10003932_pt1 | contig 15251 bp, 17 predicted proteins | sample LakEriMetagenome_5_FD_203522 | JGI IMG/M metagenome (GOLD analysis project Ga0315905, IMG submission 203522) | Freshwater fungal communities from buoy surface, Lake Erie, Ohio, United States - Buoy 4 MA121 | ecosystem: Environmental > Aquatic > Freshwater > Lake | place: USA: Lake Erie, Ohio... | reverse complement strand
ACACACACACACACACTCGCGCGCACACACACACACACACACAGCCAGCGACGCCGTGCTGGTCTAGTGTGCACTGCCTGACCCCAGAAGTGTGGTGCCTGACCCAGAAGTGTGGTGCCTGACCCCAGTAGTGTGTTACAACACACACGTACCACCAGTGTGTGTCAACTTTTCGCCCACCCTTTCTTCGATCGCAGCGGTCGACCTGTCGCCCACCCTAGCTTACACTGCAACCTCCCCCGCCACTGCCCATTCATTTCTCCCCTTTCTTCCGTTCCCGCCCACTCCATTGTTCCCCAAAAAAAAGTTTTATAGGGAGCAAGGAACAGAGCAGAGCACAAGTGCCGTCGCGCGTCTCCGGACGTCGGCCTGTTGAGGAGCAGGAAGATCTCCGTCGCACTTTGACATTTCTCGAGCGCCAAGAGGTTCCTCTCTCCCTCCCTCCCCCTCTCCCTCCCTCTCCCCCTCTCCCTCTCCCTCTCCCTCTCCCTCTCCCTCTCCCCGATACGACACACATGCGCGCGCCCTCCATGCCCACGGCGCCCTCTCATTCTGAAGCTTCCCCCCCCCCTTGTGACTGTCGGCGCTCCTTGTTCTGGTACAGCTGCAGACGGAAGAGCGGAGGAAGCGACGATCGTCTCGCTGCCCGTTATCGCCAGCTCGGCCGCCACATCGACCACTTTCACACGCATCACTCACACCAGGCCCCTCTGCACTCACAAGCGCTGGCGACACGGCTGCATCCACAGCGGGACACACGCAGCAGGAAGGCGGGGCAAGGAAGAGAGGGCTGAGCCCAAACGCGCGCGCAGACCTTGCAGTAGGCTCCTGCCACCGAGCTGGAGCACGTGGCAATGGCGCGGTTGGCGGAGTGCTATTTGATGGTCTTGAGTTTGATGGGCTTGAGATGAGCGATGACGAAGGGGGCTGCAATGCTGAACCTGCGCGTCCCGTGGGAGGAGGAGGAAGAGGAGGAGGAGCCGTTGCTGGCGGCGTGCCTGGCGTGGGTCGATGCGACCAGGGCTCCACTTTCTCCTCGTCCGCCTTCGGTATGCCCCAAGTCGACGGCGAAGGGGAGGATAGCGATAGTGTAGTAGCGGGTGCTGAGGACATGCCGGAGGGGCCGCTGCACCTTCCTCCGTGGTTTCGCTAGCGCCGTTGCCCACATTTGCCCTTCCTGTCAACTGCGAGCGGTATACTTGACGAGCTCAGATTGTTTGGGTTTTATTCTTTGTGGATGGGTAAAATAATAGTGAAAAAAAAACTCTGAAATCTGCTCCAGCAGGCGGGCCATGTAGACCGCTTGGAGCTTTCCAGACCTATTACCTCCCTGTGCTTTACAGCAGCGTTGACTCGACGCTGTCCCTGTGTAAGTCACGAAATGTCCTCTGGCATCGTGTCGTCGCGAAGCAATTCTGAACTAAACTAAATTAATACACAGTTACCACTAAACAAAACTAAACTACTACAGGAGAAAAGGATGCCACACCTCGCTTCACACCTCGCTTCACACCTCCCTCACCTGCAGCTACTGCTATTGTGTGCCCTCTCTCAACTGTCAACTGCTAGTGTGTCACAGACTGCGTCCACGTTGATGGGCGAGGCCACCTGGGCAAATTCTTTCTTCCAGGCGTTGAGCAGGTGCGTGGTGAGCTCGGGGTTGCGCACAGCAATCCGGATGATCTTGGGCAGCCTGTAGCCGGGTTTGCCCCATCTCACAGGCGTGCCGTTGAGCTTTGCCACCGCCACGGCCCTCTCTGCGACTTTTTCGTCCGGCATCTCAATCCACACCCACGATAGGAAGGACTCGCCTATACAGCGCCAGCTTGGGAAGTGCCTGCCAATCTCCTCCACCTGGAATCGCCTGAATTGCGGAGTTTGCTCCCACATTGTCTCCAGGTACTGCTTGTCTTGCACCGCTGCTGACAGGAACGCAAGCGCCATGCAGTTGACGGACCATGGCACCTGTTTCGACTTGATGGTCGTCATGTGAGCGGGTGTGGGTGCGATCACGCTCCCCAGGCGGATCCCTGTGCAAGCCCACACCTTCGTCCAGCTATGAATCACGAAGACATCCACACCCTCCTCCACGCTCATTTTGCGTCGCCATTCGCCTTGCGAGACCAGGCTGTCCTCGCGCCATTTCTCGCCCACCCACGGCTGCATGCTTTCGTCCACCAGCACGCAAGAGCCGCGGCGGCAGCGCGCCTGGATGTAGCTCTTGAGCGCCTCGATACGCATGTAGTCGCCGGTGGGGTTGGTTGGGTTCACCAAGCACATCAGGTTGGCCGAGTCGTCGTCGGCTGACGTGCGCACGAAGCCGGCAGCTTCTGCGCTGCGCTTGTATTCCTCGTACTGCACCATCGAAGGCCCAGGGCGCCACGTGCCCACCGTCGCGCAGGACCGGATCACGAGGTCAATGAGCTCTGACGCACCGTTGCCCAGCTGCAGGCAGGCATGGTACTCCGCGGCCTTGCCCGGCCACAAGAAGTCGGCAAGGTCCGAGAGGTGGGGCTCGAAGTTGGCAGGCGGGTAGTGGTCAATGGGCGCCGAGCGCGCGGCCGCCACCGCACCAGCGGGCGGGCCCATGCCGTTGGTTGTGACGGAGAAATCTTCGATGAAGTTCTGACATTGCCGCCATTCCTGCGGCGTGATGGGATGGCGCCGGTCAGCTCCCGTGCGCCCGATCAGATGGGGCGACCGCCCTTGTACTCGCCACCGGCCGCTTTCCGCACGCTGCACGCCGCGCGCCGCGCGCCGCGTGAGTGGGCGGAGGGGGTTGGGATCGCATGAACCTGGCCGCCGTGCGGGGTCGTCACAGCATCATCCGCGACCTGCGTGTCAGGCACCGCGCCTGAGGAGGCCATCAAATGGAATTCGGGACTTTCTTTGGAACACGTGCCCATGGCTTGTGTTTGAATGGGATAAGCGGGATAAGTTAGCATATTTCGCACCTTTTTTGGTACCAGAATTTCAGTGGAGGGTTAAATTCAGTATCTGAGAACAAAGTCCGAACTTCAGCTCCCGGCGCTGGCGTCAGCGCCATCATGGGAGGACTTTTGTTATCAGCTTGACGGATCCAGGACGCAGGGGAGGCACGGGTGTGGAGCGGCGGGGTTAACAAACTCTGCGACCAGCGTCGAGAAAGGCATGTCCAGCACAGAGAAGCTGGGCAAGATGCCGGGGAAACAAGAGGAGCCTCCGATGCGCCGCTTCAGGCAGAGCTTCAGCGCTGTCTTCGGTATGAGCAAGAAGGACCTGGTGCCAGCAGAAGAAGATACAACAACAACAGGGGCTCGTCTGTATATCAACGGGTAAATGTTGAGTTGTTTGGTTGTTGTATCTGCCCGTGGCTTTCCTATCCCTTTTCCCACCTCAATTTCACGCTTGTCCGCATACCCGGTCGGTGCAGAATGAAGAAGCAGTCCGAGCTGAACGGTGAAGAGATTGAGGTGGTCAAACGCTTTGGAACAAAAACGCAAGTCCGATTAAAGGCGTCCAACCGCATCCTAGTTGTGGATACCCACGGGGTGCGCTTTGAAGGTGCTCGATGGTGCCCGCTGCATGTGTGGTGCGTGTACACAATGAAGCTTTAGATCATAACACTTTGATTTGTGTGTGAAGACGGCACGCGCTGGGACGGTCAAACGGACCAGGTAGAGGCAGAGCATCAAAAACTTATTCAAGAGGAAATGCAACACGCGCGCATGCGTGAAGGGGTATCTTTGTGTGCTCGCGTGCGCCCGCCTGCGGTGTGAACGCGTATGCATTTGCTCTAGCCACTTGGAGCGCTGGAGTGCAAGACAAGACTTATCACATGCTGATCAATTTTCCGGTGAATTTGATTCACTCAGGCTGAGCTTGTCGAAGAAATGCACCTCAATGATGGCACCGCAGTCGATGATGATAGTGCGCAACAGGTCATCGTAGGTGCTTTGGCAGCAGGTTTGGCCTGCACGCACGGCTTGACAGAATTGTGCGTGTCGAACTGTTGACTTTCACACGCGCACAAATATGCAGCCGGTGGCGATGGAGAATCTGACACAGAAGAAGTCGACGCTCCTCGACCGCTGTACAAGGACGCAGATCGAAACGGCGGGGTTCGAATCTTGGGTGACGTTGACCTGGAGATTATATTTGACATGCAATTGACAGACGTTGAGAATAAGAAGCAATTTAAGCGCGATCTTGAGACAGAGCTTGCTGTCGCCGTCGACTGTCGACCGACAGGCATCCAAGTTAGTACTCCCGTGTTCATAATTTGTGTCTCAGACCGAAACATGGAAATGCGTATGCTTTGCAGTCAGTGAGCACTGGTCTCTGAAATCATGTGCAAACAACAGTGCATCTGGCTATACAACTTTGGAGATGAAATCGGGGAGGAAATGGCAGAAGATTTTCTTGCTGCTCGCGTCCGTCTACTTCAGGGCCTCAGCCGACACTGCCGCAGCACTGCAGACGTGGCAAAAGCGTTGTGGAAGCAACAACAGAGCGCTAAAAAAAATAACAAAAAGCAGGGCGAAGAGGATTCCGTTCTGCACCAGGGTGAACTAGGTTCGCGACAACAGAGCGCTATAAAAAATAACAAAAAGCAGGGCGAAGAGGATTCCGTTCTGCACCAGGGTGAACTAGGTTCGCAAATTTTATCGCTACGAATACTCATTGACGATGACGAGGAAGGACACGAGCAAATGACTGTGGCAGGAATCGAACAACAGGAATGCGAGCATAGTGACATTGTTGGTAGGAATCGAAAAACGGCAATGCCAGGCGCACATTCGCACGCGCGTCCCTTCTCGACAGAGGTAGAATCTTCAGCCGAAGCAGTAATAGGAAGTTCAGCAGAAGCTGTAGTGCGGCTTGCGCAGCTTCGCGACGCCAATCGACGAGGCACAGGTGGCTCGGGGGTCGGCAATGCCAGGCGAGGGTCTGGGGGGCGTGAGACTGGAGGAGGAGGAGGAGGAGGAGGAGTTCACACCGCTGACGAGTACGGTGATGCTTCTCCTTTTTCGGATAACTTCACAGATTCGGGAGAAGAAGACGATGAGGTTTTTAGCATGCATGATGTGCATGGCTATGCCTTGATTCTTGTGTTGACATGATCAAAGGAGAAGACAAGATGCAAGAGCATGCGCGCTCTCAGCGTGTGTACACGCTCGCAAGTCTTTCATGACTCCGGTGTCTGCGCTCCTCGTGTCCATTTTGAATTGGCAGGCAACGATACGGCGCATAATTGGCTTAAATGGACACGAGGTACACAAAACCTCCTTCGGCGACGGAACAGCTGAAAGACCTATTGTTTTTCCAACCGCATCTATGCGGTCTGCAGGCGTAAAGCAGGACACGGGCAAAGGAAGTTTCGGGAAACCAAGTGTTTCTTTTGATGCTTCTGTGCAGTTTGCAGGGGTGGAAGGGTCGCCTCGGCTGCCTGGGCCCGCCAGCGCTCGAAACACCTCACCAGCGCGCAGTTCATCAGCCGCTGCACCACCTTCAGTGCCTTGGCCTTCATCTGCTTATCCTCGGTTACCTGGCGACAGAACAGCTGAAAGACCTATTGTCTTGAAGCAGGACATGGGCAAAGGAAGTTCCGGGAACCCAAGTATTTCTCTTGATGCTTCGGTGCAGTCTGCAAGGGTTGCGAGCTTCATGAATGGCGGCGCCAGGGGTGGAGCGAAGGCTGCTGGGATGCCTGAAGCAGTTGGCGCAAAGGCCATGTATGCACGCCCCCTGAGCCCGACCGTGATGCGCCAGATTGTTCGCAAAGAGCTTTCTGCAGCGGCGCAACGTTCTTCGACCGAAGACCTGGGGCCGCCGTCCTCTCTAATTCCACAGCATCAGCAGCAGCGACAACGGAATGTCTATCCTGCGGTGCAGTACCCGCCAATCGAATTGCGGCCGGCGCCTCTTCGAAGTGGGGGAGAGGCACTCGAGAAGGTGGAAGACTTGGTGGCGGAGTTTCGAAAGCAACTCAAAGCATCATCGGTGGAGTTGGCGCAAGAGCGCAAACAGCAGCTGGAGCAGCCGCGGACGGAGTTCGCAAATCACCAAAAGCAGCAGCTTTCGGAGTTTACGCATCAGCACCAGCAGCGGGCAGACTACAGGCAGCAGTCCCCGCCAATAGAATTGATACCGCTGCCCCCTCGAAGTGGGCCGGATGTTGTGGTACGTTTGTATACATGAAACGCAATTTTGGGTACATGCGATTCAAGCACATGCTCACATGCTCAGCATGTGAGCATGTACACGAATTTGCATATTTCTGTTCTTGATCTAATACGCTGGAACGACATTGCAGGTGAGCGCATTCCTGGCAGCTGCATCGCTCTCTGCAGATCTGCAGTCCCCGCCAATGGAATTGCGGCGGCTGCCCCCTCGAACTGAGCCAAGTCTGCATTCCCCGCCAATAGAATTGAGGCCGCTGCCCCCTCGCTGTGGGTCAGATCTGCATCCCCCGCTGCAACGGGATGCCCCGATGGAGGATATCATAAAGGCCTTCCGCCTATTTGATGACAACGAGACCGGCAAGATCTCCTTAAAGAATCTCAAGCGCGTGGGGCCGCCGCCCCCTCGAATCTCAAGGCTGCATTCCGGAGAGACAGATTCTCATATAGACTTGGGGCCGCCACCCCCTCGAATTTCAGGGCTGCACTCCGGAGAGACAGATTCTCATATAGACTTGGGGCCGCCGCCCCCTCGAATCTCGAGGCTGCATTCCGGAGAGACGGATTCTCATATAGACGTGGGGCCGCCGCCTCCTCGAATCTCGAGGCTGCATTCCGGAGAGACGGATTCTCATATAGACTTGGGGCCGCCGCCCCCTCGAATCTCAAAGCTGCATTCCCGGGTAGATGCGTGGCACAATTTTTTACAGGCAAGCAGCGATCGCCCTGTGTACACGACCCCGCACAACCCTTACGTCTCGATTTCGGAGGAGAAGCCACCCCTACGTCTCGAGCCAAAGAAGAAGCCGATTCATCGTCATCTCTTGGATCCCAGTAAAGTAATGCCTCTTTTGCCTATGGCTCCGGTGCCTCCTGCAGATCAGCATCCAGAGAAGTACCTTGAAGATCAGGGGTTGGCGGTTGATCCTCAGCAGCAGCAAGAGGACGATGATCCTAGGCAACAGGTGATACTGAAGATTGAATCGTTTTCCTCCATCTTCCATGTCTTTCGATTGCAGGAAATCTGATCGCATGCAACTGTATGCCTTTCGAATGCACTATCAGGTACTGGCATCAAAAATTGCAAAGTTCTACACAGTTTTCAACCCCGACAAGATCGCGGATGCAGATGAGATCGCTCACGAGTTTTTGCACAGGTGTTCCATTGAAATGCGATGACCCAGCACGGGCAAGAGCGTTCTCTGGCCCCAGCACGCCTACCTGAAGATTTGCGCATGTGCTCGCTTATCTCACTCTCACTTGTTGTGTGTGCGCGGCTGGACTTTGGCGTTTGTGGCTGCGAGTGTCTGATATGTACAGAGAGGACGAGCTGAATGATTTATTGAAAGAAAGATATGGTGTCAACATCAACCATTGTGTTCCTGAGCCCGTCGCGTCACAGGTGTGAGGAAAAAAAAAGAAGTTAGAGAAGGACATTTGCCTTTAAAGGTTTGTGAGGATGCATGGTCACATTTTTGCGCAAGCATTTCACTGCGCGCGTTTGCGCCGTGTGTGCGTGGTATGACTTGATTGTCTGATGTGCGCCCGCATGCCCTTCTCTCACATGCTACACACATTTCCTTTTCATTTGCTCACGCCCATTTCCATTTTCTCATAGCCGCTCATAGGTCCACCAGCCGCGACAAAACTAAGAAGGCTCCAGAATCTCAGGACGCTGTGATATGGCGCCGCAAACCACGAGCCCATCTTAGTATCTAGTTTTTGGTGATGCACAGCTATTAGGCACTGTCCACGGGTCACCGTCTAAGGAAAACGTCTCAGCAGTTTGTGTCGTCAGCTAGTACGTTGTCGGTCAGAGTGTTGCTGGGGCACTGCCTTTCCTTTGTCACCTGGTCTTCACACTCCTCGTCTACATGCCTTTCCTTGTAGTGTGTCCACCGATGAGTCCTCAATCATTGTTAGCCCTGTCACGAAAATCGGTGTCTGTGTGAGAGGGGTTATGTGAGGGGGGTGATAAAGGAAGTATATGGAGTGCTGCTACCTTCAAAACCGTGGCAGAGGCGCACCACACGTGCCATGTATATACCACATACACATACAACAAATGTATACAAATATGGCCTGTAGAAAGAGAAAACGGATAAGCGCGTTGAAGTGCTGGTGGCAGCAGGCAAAAAGTAAATGGTTTGACTGTTGCGTACAGCTAGAACGCGTACCCCTGGGGCATCTAGTGGCTAGAGGCTAGTGGGGACGCGGGGGAATGCGGAGCATACTGGAGTTGAGATAAGATTTATTTTCGGCAATTCGGTATCTAAACCAATTAAACCTATAAACCACGAACAACTTACGAACCGAGGACTTTCGATTTCAACTCGTACTGCTCACGATGCTGGTAAATCTTCCAACCAGCGGCGATGCTCATCAAGATCACGCGGGTGGCTTATGTGGCCATCGAAGCTGATTCCTATTCATCGTTCCCAAATTCTAGAGCGGGTTGCCGGCCCTCGGATCCAAAACTTTGAATCCTAGACTGAATTTCGGGATTTCCCTGACTAACCCCAAATCCTAGGGGCTAGGGGTCGGGTGCGATCCCCAACGACACACTTATGGAGAGACCCTGGGGAAAATGTTTTTTTGGGGGTGCAAACGGGCCGAATATGAGACCTGGGAAAAGAAAGGGGTTGTTGGTCTCCTGCTAAAACAAATAGGCTCGAGAAAGGATGCTTAAAATCCTTGGCAGGGGGTCGGTCTTCAAAGGAAACCCCAAATCCGTCAAAAACAATCAGGCTCCCGGAGAGAAAGGCTCGAAACCAAACGGTTTCAACGCCTGTCCCGGGAGGGCGGTCCCCAGGTCTGGGTCTTGGCGATGCCAAGAGACCGAGAACCCGAGTCTCCCCGATGTCGAGGGGCAAGCACACAACAAGGTTAGGGACAGATCGGCATAGTCAGCGTCGGAGCTAGGGCGGAGTGTATACAAGATGATTGCCGAAACTCCAAAGTTATATTTATCTCCCTCAGATGCAACCTAGTGTCTCCCTCTCTCTGTCTTTTTGTCTCTCTCTCTCTCATTCTTGCGGGTCTGTGTCTCGTGTGCGAACCCTAAACAGTTACGACTGCTCTTGTCCGATGTTGATTACTGTATCCTCACAGGGTACAGGTTTCTGTGGTTGCCGCTTGCTCCGTCATCTCTCTCACACTCTCTCTCTCTGTGTGTGTGTGTGTGTGTGTGTGTGTGTGTGTGTGTGTGTGTCTTTCTGTCTGTGTGTGTGTCTGTATGTGTGATAGATAGATAGATAGATTGGAGGAGAATGTGTTCTGTGGTTGCGGCTGGCCTTGTCATTTGTCTGTGTGCTTGTGTGTTTGTATGTGAAAGCTTCACGTGCTTTTAAGTTGTCCTTTCGCAGATGTAATAACCAAATATTAGATGATCCGGTGTTGGGCGGTGAAGGTGGTGCACTGCCGCCAGATACATCCCGGGAGGACGGCAAGACGGCCTGAAGCCTGAGGGCAGGCTAGCGAGGCGCCGGCGGTTGGCTCCCTCCTGGGGAGCCAGGAGACAAGTGACGCTGGAGATATCCTTGTGCGCTCTTGTATTTGTACGCCAAGTCAGCCACCTGTCAAATACATCAAATCAACGTTCCTCAGAATCACACGGTCATGTGTAGTGAGCACGAATGTGCGAGCTGGTCGACACGCGCAAGATCACCCACGGGTGCAAGCTCTTGTCCCAGCGCCAGCATGAGGCGCTCAAAACACACACGAAGGTGAACTTTGTGCTCAAACGCCAGACAAAGAGACCTGCTGCTTCAACTCCTCGTTTTCTTTCGCGAGACGATGTATGTCTTCCTGGTCCTTTTTGACGCGCCCCTCGTGGTCCTTCGCCGCCCGACTGAAGTGGTACATTTTCGATTTCAACGTCCGTTTTGCCTGCTCCAGCTCTATCTGGCTGTGGAGAAGCTGCGACTCAAGTTTGGGGATCTTGTTTTCTGCATCCCTGAACTTTTTCTCTGCGATCTCCTCCGCCGTTTCCGTCCGCTTCTTAAGCGCCAACTTGAACTCTGTGTCACGCGCCATTCGCCGCTCAAGAGCCCCCACCTTGTTCCTTAGCTGCGATTGCTCTTTGTTGGCGATGTCACGCGCCTGCTGCTTTACGGACGAGAGAGCCTTGGAGTACTGGGAAATAAAGTTGTCTTGCGCGTACGCCTTCTGCACACGCACCTTGTGCGCCTTGCGCAGAGTCGAGTATTCCTCCTTCACATCGCTGAGCTTCTCGCGCAGAGGTTGCAGCTTCAGTTCGATTTCCTTTTCGTGTCGCGTCTTTTCTTGGCGCCGGGCCTCTTCAATCTGCCGCAGAAAGGTGCGCTCCAAGGCCCTGGTGTTCCGTTGCACCTGTTCGCAAGCATGCTTCTGCTTTGCGAGTGCACGCTCCATTTCCCCAATGAGCATGTCCTTTTGCCGAAGTTGCTGCTGCCGGTCTGGGCCCGAAGACTTTGAGAGCGGTATTTCGTCGTCGGGCTTGATAAGATCTACACCCTTCGACAGACTGTATGCAGTGCCCTCCTGCGTCTCCTTCATGACCGTCGCCCAGGGCCCCTGCGAGCGCAGCACTCCAGGCAACCACAGCAACGGTGCCACAAGGGAGCCCTGGCGCACAAAGGTTTGGTGACGATTTTCAGCCCGAGGAAAGCCGCGCGGGGCACAACACGAGGCGGAAACCCAGGAGGTAGAACGGGGGTGAGGGGCAGCAGCCGACCAAGGGGAGGGGAGGAGCGAGGCGCGCGGGGGGGGGGGGGGATGCAATACCGCATCCTTGGGGACCGTCGTGCGCAACTCCCCTACCTCGTGCGAGAGGTCGTTGGCCGTTGACGTGGCTGACTTGCTGAGCCACTGCCTCATCGCGTTCTGCGAGTCGGTCTTGACAATGGACGACGGGCCGGGAGGTGGGAGCGCAAGCATGCGCCCAACCTGGGCCTCGCCAACCTCAGCATCGCTGTACTTTAGGCCGAGCCCGCGCAGGTACTCGCGCTGCTTGAGGTCCGGCGGGTTGTTCTGGTAAAACGAAATGAGCTTGGTGCTCATGGTCGCCGCGCCCCAGGATCAGGCGCCCGCGCCGCACCCGCCGCCGTCAGGGAACAGCGGCGGGCCGCATGTCCGCAGCAAGGCCATGGCTCATACGGGGCTCCCGTAGGACCCCGGTTACACGGACTGGAAAAAAGGTGGCAAAAAAGTCGTTTTGCAGGGCATGGCATCACAAAGTCATGGTAGGGTGCCGTGTGCGATCCTCCCTCCCTCTTCTCTTCCCACATAGACAGTCTGCTCCGGGGCAGGGGACCTCGGGAGGTTGGCCGCTGGCTCTAACATGATGAGTGCCGGCCAAAGGGTTTGGTGATTGTGAAGCCACAGAGCACTGTGGTTCAAGTGCGCGGCATTCTACAACGGCCTGAAGAGCAAAGTCGGACTGGCGGCTGCCAAAGGTGGAGCTGCGAGGGCCCGGCTTTCAGGAGTCACTGCGATGCCCCGTCGCGTAGACGACGACGAGTGGCGCCACTTGCACTCGCAGGGCCCGCTGCCGAGCTGGGCCGCGGTGGGTTTGCCTCCGCGCGCTGAGCCAAATGGCCGTGGTGCCTTTCAAGACACGTTTTCGGCCAGGGTCATCGCAGAGTGCGCACCAGGGGATTCTCTGTCCGGAAAGCCCGCGGTGCGCAGAGCGCCGTGCGTGGGAGTCCCCGCGGGAGGAAGCGATGCAGTAGTGAGCGACCTTGTGCACAAGGGAAACGCAGCCCTGATGGCCGGCCGCGTGGACGACGCAGCACAGATCTACAGCGCAGGGCTTGAACTCAACCCGATGCATGCTGTGCTGTACAATAATCGCAGCGCATGCTACTTGCAGAATGGACTGCCGGAGGAGGCGCTTTTGGACGCCGAAATGTGCATTTCCATCGAGCCGACCTTTTACAAGGGGTGGCTGAGAAAGGGCCACGCGCTCTATGCCATGCACGACCTTGGAGGCTCTCTGGAAGCCATTCAGAAAGGGATCTGGCTTGAGCCCACGTCCTCCGAGCTCCTCGAGGCCATGGATGCTGTCGTTGGCGCAATCAACGAACAGCTCAGAAAATCGGCGCTGTCGGAGGGAGCAGTTCCCGACCAAGGAGGCTTCACACGGAATGGCAGTCCCACCCCTGCCAGTCCCACCCCTGCCAGTCCCACCCCCAATTTGGCAGAGTGTTCATCGGCAGTATCAACAAATCGTGGTTGGGTCAAGCAGGACCTGCCGAGATCCAGCGCGACTGGCGCGCGGCGCGGCAGCTGGATAGTCCCCGCGGTGAGCATGGAAATGGTGCTGGAACTTGATTTCGAGATGACAGGCTTGCCAGGCACGTCTGAGCGAGCGGAATTCGAATTGGACTTGCGCAGCGATCTTTCTCAAGCGTCTGGCGAGGCTCCCTCCCGATTTTTGATCAAATCTGTGTCGCCGGACGTGTCTGTGGATGTGGAAGTATTAGGGCCATCTTTTGCCCTAGGTCGAGACTCGACAAGTGTGGTTGAAGACCTTGAGAGACAAGCCAGGGACTCTACTTCGCTCCTATTTGCGGGCCCTGTTACCTGCCACACAGTGAGGCTTAAGCGCACAGAATCCAGTGAACCGATCTGGCCCGTGGGCAGGGTTGCAGAAGAAGAAGACGACAGAAACCAGCATGTAGAACAAACGTCGAGTGCTGGGCATAGCTGCACCACAGGCAGGTTAAACGAGACTTGGTTGGATTTTCCTGCGGCACGCAGGAGTCACGGACGACTGTTCTCACGAAGGTCCATTCCGTGGGCCACGAGTCTGATCGGATGTCCCATTCCAATTGAATGGAAAGAGGGCTCTGAATTCAGAACATGCTCAAAGGACGATGCTGTTCACATTTCGTCTGATGAGATGATCGTCTTATTACCGAGTGTCAAGCACGGGGAGAATCCGGAGCACCCTACAAATCAATGTGTCCAGTCCATGCACTCAAACATATTTGCATTAGTGGATCGCGTGAATGCGGACTTCAGCTTCACGGTGCTAACGGACATGTATGAGAGAACATACAAGCATGTGTCTGCCTCGGAAATCAAGAGAATTAATCAACATCTATTGAATTGCCTGTTTGCTGAAGGGGATAACCCCACGGGCACCGAGGAGCCTGTCACGTGTTTATCAGCCAACAAGTTCCGGTATTTTACCATGCTGACTTGAAGCCACTGTCCTGTCTGCTCATGACAAAACGTTCTATTTGTGCAGAGAGTTGGGCAATGAGGCCTACCTTGCAGAGCAATTTGAGAGCGCTGCTCATTATTTTTCGGCCGGTCTTGTTGTCAATCCCAACAACACGGTGCTCCTGAACAATCGCAGCAAAACCCTTTTTGATTTGGGTGATTTGAGAAGGTGAGAAGCTGTTTGTGTGTGGCCTTTGCACCCTTTCTCGCTTATGCGCACGCGCGTATCCATGTGGTCGCGCGCGCACACACACACATGCACAGAACCCAATTCACCTCAGCGACTGAGAGCGTATGCGTTTGCATGTGGGTGTGGGCGTCTGGGTGATTGGGTGTGCCATTCAGATCTCTAATGGACGCAGAGTTGTGCATCGCTCTGCGACCTGACTGGTTCCGAGGCTGGCTGCGAGCAGCACTGGCCCTAAGTAAGCTCAACGTGCACAGCGCCGCTCTCGCATGCATCAACGAAGCATTTCAAGTCGAGGTAAGGATTTGTTCCAAATTTGCTCGGGGCTGCGATTTCGAACATTATCGCATATGGAAGCTGCTCACTGTTGATGGTGTGCAGCCGGAACACTCTGAGCTACAGGATGCACTCGATTTAATTCTACAGGATGCACTCGATATAATTCGGAAGCAATCAGGCAAGAACACATCAAATGAGCTACAGGATGCACTCGATATAATTCGGAAGCAATCAGGCAAGAATACATCAAGTGTTGCAACGCATTCTGAGTAGAGTGCATGCAGAGCGGAATTGAATATGCATCCTGCTGACTTCTCCACTTGCATACAGTTTTATGCCCTGAAACAGGCTTCATAACCAGGATACATGCACGTCCTCCTGCACGCTCTCCGGCGCGAACAAACAACGGCACGCAGGAGTCACTACTACACGACGACTCCTTGGATACCACAGTGTCGCAGCTTGGTGCTGCAGCTGCAGGGCATACTCGTGGGGCATCGGAGGAGACCTTAACGGGCTCGCCCGCGCTAACAAACGTGCAAGAGCACGTTGATGAGAGAGCTCCTCCGGATTTCGGAGACTTCGGCAAGACCTCGGCCCTCCTTGAGAATGCTGCAGCACAAGCAAGATTGAAGTTTGAGAACCTGTTTGACATGCCAGACAATGGCCTGCCCAACTCGCGCGCCTATGCTTCGAGAACAACCTATTGCTCGTCGGATGATGAGGATGCTGACAGGGCATTAGAGGTTGACGACTTCTCCGAGGAGTGCTGAGGGAGTAATAGGATTTACTGAGTATTGGTGCTGCAGGCACGGACGAGAAAAGACAGGGGCGGAAAGCTAGCTTCAAGTTTTTCAGCGGCTCTGCCTCGAGCAAGCTCCAGAATGTCACAGAAGAGTCTTTTACGCGCGCACGCGTTAAACCCTGACCCCTAAACCGAGCACACGTTCTCAAGCCTCTTTATCGTGAAAGTCCCAGCCCTTGATTTCCTTGGCACTCTTTCCGCCAGCGGAGTCTAGGTGCATCTCGTTGTCTGCTGGCGGATCCTTTGTCTTGGCACTCGACATCATGCTTATCATGCTGCTCATATTCCAAAAAAATTACATAGTATGCATGTGAGTGCTGGGTGTGGTCTCTGCTGAATTTTCCTCGTTGCCACTGAGGCAATCGTGCTTTTGTGTCAACTACGCGCCCACGGCGCCCGCTTCTCCCCCCCCCCCCTCCTCCTCTTCTCTTCCGCCCTCGCCTTGCTTCCCAGCTCGTATCATCCAATTGCGCTCATTGCGCTTCGAGTATCGCTCCGAACAAAATCCCCCCCCCCCCCCCTGCACCCTCTCTCTCTCTCTCTCTCTCTCTCTCGCGTATGCCAGCCAACCACCCTGCACCCCCCTCCCTGCCCTCCATCTCCTCCCTCC
>Ga0315905_10003931_pt1 | contig 15254 bp, 18 predicted proteins | sample LakEriMetagenome_5_FD_203522 | JGI IMG/M metagenome (GOLD analysis project Ga0315905, IMG submission 203522) | Freshwater fungal communities from buoy surface, Lake Erie, Ohio, United States - Buoy 4 MA121 | ecosystem: Environmental > Aquatic > Freshwater > Lake | place: USA: Lake Erie, Ohio... | reverse complement strand
ATTTCTTCTTTACAGATCACAGGTGATTTTCAAGCTACAACGGACGCGTCATTGATTGGAACTGCTGACGTTGTTGTGATTGCAGTGCCTACGCCACTGGATGGCGCTAGAAAACCTGATTTGTCTGCGGTTAAAGCGGCGTGTAAAACAATTATTGCGAATGTGAAAAAGCCAGTATTGGTGATTAATGAATCAACTTCTTATCCAGGCACGCTGCGTAATGAAATTGCAGCAGTGATAGAAGGAGCTTCTGGGCTAGGACATATGTATGCGGCTTCGCCTGAAAGAGTGGATCCAGGTAACGAAAAATGGATACAGAAAAATACACCACGTTTATTGGCTGGTTTAACGCCTGAAGCAACTGCGCTGGCGCGAAAGTTTTATTCATCGTTTTGTGATCAGATTGTTGAAGTATCAAGTCCAGAAGTAGCAGAGGCTGCAAAGCTATTTGAAAATACCTTTAGACAAGTCAACATTGCACTTGTTAATGAGTTTGCACAGATTAGTGATGCGTTAGATATCCCAACGCAAGAAGTGTTGGATGCGGCTGCAACAAAGCCATTTGGATTTATGAGTTTTAAGCCAGGTCCAGGAGTTGGCGGACATTGCATTCCAGTCGATCCAAGTTACCTGGCACACGTTGCAGAGAGCGCAGGGGTGCCTGCAACATTCATTAGATATGCCAATGAAGTGAACTTAGCTATGCCCGCATACGTTGTTTCACGTGTGGCTAGCGATGTTGGGTCATTGAAAGGCAAGAGAGTTGTTGTCGTCGGTGTAGCCTATAAATCAAATGTTAAGGACACACGAGAAGCGCCTGCGGCGCTTGTGATTAGTGAATTACAGAAGTTAGCTGCCGATGTTTCTTGGCACGATCCAGTGGTGGGTTCGTGGAACGGGCAGAGCAGTTGTGATTTAAAGGGCTTTGATGTGGCAATTGTTGTGACTAAACATGATGTTGTGAATGAAGCGGACATAAAGGCCTGTGCGCCTTATGTATTTGATTGCACTGGCAGTATTAAAGGTGTTGCTGGACTTTAAGAGTTTGTGATGTGTGAAGCTACATCAGAGATAATTTGCCTTAGATCTCTTTGTGGTTGCCACTTAATCGCGTCTTTGATTTTGCTTATATCTGGCACTCGGCGCTGCATATCTTCAAACCCAGGGGCGTAGGCTTTTTCGTAAGGGATGTATTCGATTGTGGATTTTGAATTAGTTTGTTTAATGATTGTTTCTGCCAATTGCTTGATGGTGATTTCACCAGTACCACCAACGTTGTAGACCTCATTGATTGTTGTGTCTGTGCCAACAAGTGCCAACAGAGCTTCGATAGCATCTTGCACGTGACAAAAGACGCGAGATTGTGTGCCATCGCCATAAATGTTGATTGGCTCATTTTTAAGAGCAGCATTAACAAAACGCGGAACAACCATGCCGTATTGCGCTGATTGGCGCGGGCCGACGGTATTAAAGAGTCTTGTCGTTGTGACTTTCAAACCTTTGTCTTGATTGAGTGAAAACGCCATTGCCTCCTCTATGGCTTTCGCATCAGAGTAAGACCACCTAATTTTTTGCGGCGAACCCACAACTCTGTCATCAGATTCGTTTAATGGTTGTTTTGGGTTCTTGCCATAAATCTCTGATGTGCTAGCAATAAGAATTCTCTTTTTGTGATTGGCGGCTGCGCTGAGGACAACTTCGCTTCCAGCAATGTTTGTTGATATGGATTCAAGTGGAGATTCAAGAATTGTGTTAACGCCTAAAGCTGCGGCCATGTGCAGGACTAAGTCAACATCTTTTGTTGTTTCATTGATTAGATCTGTATTTCTAATATCTCCATCAATGATTTCTAGGTTCTTTGTGATGTGTTTGATGTTGGCAGTTGAACCAGTAGAAAAGTTATCAAGTGCAACAACTTGGTCTCCGCGCGCAATAAGAGCATCGGCTAAGTGAGAGCCAATGAATCCGGCTCCGCCGGTAATGAGTACGCGCATGGGTGTAATCCTATTTTGATAACTTCTTATAGAGCGATACATGGGCGCTAATCATCTTTTCAACAGAGAAAGCCTTTGTGGCGTGGGCTTTAGCAGCCTTTCCTTGTGCGGTTCGTAGAGCTTTGGAATTGATCAGTTTTTCCAGTGCTTTGGCCAACTCTTGCGTGTTCTTTTTGGTGACAAAGCCTGTCTTGTCATTAAGGACAACTTCTGCAACGCCACCAACGTTTGTTGCAACCACTGGCTTTGAAGCGAGTTGCGCTTCAATTAAAGCAATCGGCATTCCTTCGTTTTCACTGGTGGAAAGGATGATGTCTGATGCTGCAAATAATTTGGCGGCATCTGTCCAACCCAAGACTTTTGTATTTTTTGGTGCTTGCGCTTTCACTTGATCGAGCAAATCGCCACCGCCTGCTATAAGAAATTGTGCATCCGGAAATAGTTTTGCAATTTCCAGAGCACGCAAAGGATTTTTAACTCCAGTCACTCGTGCAATCCAACCGATTGTAACTTTTGTAAGTGGCTTCGCCTTTGGAAGTTTGAGAGGTTCTACACCTGGTGGAATATTAGTAAATTGTTTTGGTTTACCAATATTTCGTTCAAGTAATTCTTTTCCAACCTGTGCGCCCACTGTGATGATTGCGTCTGTACGGTTTGCAAAGCGACGCTCTAGAGAAGTAATGATTGAGGACTTGATTCCTGAGAACTCTGGATCATCAAATAGGTGACCATGGAAAGTGTGAACAAACTTAACTTGTTTACCCGCGGCTTTGGTTATTTCTTTTGCTCTAACTCGGCCGATATAGCCTGCTTTAAAAGTATGGGTGTGCAAAATATCTGGTTTAACTTCTTTGACTACTTTAAGTAATTGTTTAAATGCGAAGTGATCTTTGACGGGATTAAATTGACGACCAAGAGAAGGTATGCGGATAACTTTTAACTTCTTGGCAGATAGATCTTCTTCTTCAGATCCTTGAACGTAGCCAGTTGCAACAAAAGCTTCAATCTTATGTTTTGGCAGTTCTTCCGCCAAGCGTGTGATGTATCGGGCTGTGCCGCCAACATTAAGGCGTGCAATTACATGCAGAACGCGCATGATCTATTGCTTTTCGTATGCAGCGACTACCTGCTCTGTCGGACCTGACATCTTTACAACGCCGTTTTCAAGCCAAATTGCTTTCTGGGCAAGCTTGCGAACAGCGTTCATGTCGTGTGAAACAAGAACTACAGCTGCGCCTTTTTTGATGAGTTCTGACATGCGAGCACTCGATTTCTCTTGAAAATCAGCATCTCCAACGCTTAAGACTTCATCAATCAAAAGCACATCTGCTGTTTCATCCGTCGCGGTTGCGAAAGCAAGACGAGCAACCATGCCGGAAGAGAAAGTTCGAAGTGGGAAATCCATGTGGTCTGTCACGCCAGCCCATTCACCGATTTCTGCGGTGCGTGATTTGGTTCGATTTATGTCTCGACCCATAAGAGTTGAGTAGAAAAGAACATTTTCAGCACCAGTCATTTCAGGGTGAAAACCTGCACCGAGTTCGATCATTGGTGCAATCGATCCGGTGACTTTTGCTTTGCCTGATGTTGGTGGCAGGACCTGTGCAAGAATCTTTAGAAGAGTGGATTTGCCAGCACCGTTTTTACCGATAATTGCAATTACCTCACCTGAGTTAACGGTGAATGAAACATCTTTGAGAGCAACGTAATTTTGCACACGAACTTTGCGATGCAGAACATCTCGGAACAACTCTTTGAGCGAGCCTGTCTTGTTTTTTAATACGCGGTAGGTCAGGCCAACGTTTGTGATTTCGATGGTAGCCATTAGAGCATCGCCACCGTCCGTGGCCAGAATTTTTTGAACATGTACGTGCCAAAGAGAATCGCAAAGATTCCGGTGGCGCCCATGTAGAGCCAATCGTTCAGAGTTGCCACTGCGTTATCTGAAAATGCCCAGCGGAAGCAATCCAGATAACTTGTCAAAGGATTGAGTGAAACAATCTTTTGCATACGCTCATCAAGAATAGAAATTGGATAAAAAACTGGCGTTAAGTAAGTCAAAATCAAGAGCGTCACTCCAACTATGTTTTTGGTGTCATCAAAGCGAATAAAAAGAAGCGAGAGGGAAAGCCCGAGACCAGCAACAAGAAGTGCTAAAAAGAAGCCAACGATGAAGACGAGTGGGAAAGTAAGCGCCAGTGATTGACCAGAAATATAGACAACTAATGTCAGTGGGATTAAACCAATAAAGAAATTAACGAGCCCCGCAAGGGCAACAGAAATTGGAAAGATATGTGGTGGCACATAGATTTTTGTTAAAACTCCAGAATTCAATGCAATTGATTCTGCAGAGATCATTAAACCTTGATTAAAAAATGCGTTTAGAACGATTCCGGCCATTAAATAAGGCGCGTATTGCTGTCCATCAGGCAAGCGGCCGGCGAAGACAAAAGAGAAGACAACCCACAACACGAAGCTGGTCAACATTGGATTGAGAAGCGTCCAACCGATGCCAATCACGCTGCGCTTGTATCGCAGAGTTAACTCGCGACCAACGAGAAGTCGGATTAGTTGCAGATGCTTCATAAGGGTTTAAGTGTATTGGGAGCATGTAACTCACAGGAAATAGGAGTTGAATGGGGCTATGAGCAACGCGTCCACGATTAAGTACTCATCGGGTGCTGGGGTGGATTGGGCTGCGTTGTTGGCGGGCCTTGGGTTGGGGCTAACTGTTGCTATGCAGGTGACGACGATGACACGGACGGATATTTCTTCTGTCTATGCGTTGATTACTTCGTTCTCAAGGTTGTGTGCGTTGGTTGGTACTTACTTTGCGATCTTAGGTATTTTCTTAATTGCACGTATTCCTTTTGTCGAGCGCGGTGTGGGTCATGACAGATTAGTGACATGGCATCGCAAGTTGGCGCCGTATTCGTTGTTTCTTATTGGCTTTCATGTTTTCTTCATTATTTTTGGATTTGCCGGACAAGATCAAATTCCTTTGTATCAAGAGCTGTGGAACATGCTCACAAAGTTTTATTGGATGTGGGCGGCTCTCGGCGGATTTATATTGATGATTTTGGCTGGTGTGACGTCATACAAAAAAGCAAGAGCCAAGATGTCTTATGAAACATGGTGGATTATTCACATCTACACATACGCAGCCGTTGCTCTTTCCTTTATGCACCAAGTGCTAAACGGTTCAATGTTTGTGGGTCATCCACTTAATCGTTGGTTCTGGACCGCGTTATATGTGGTGATGGGTGCATCTGTTTTGTATTGGCGCATTGGTCTGCCGTTGGCGCGCTCGATGCGTCATAACATCAAAGTTGATCGCGTTGTGATTGAAGGACCAGGTGTTGTCTCTGTGATTATGCGCGGGCGCAAGTTGCACATGCTTGCAGCTCAAGGCGGACAGTTCTTCTCTTGGCGCTTTTTAACAAAGGGACATTTATTGGTTGCGCATCCTTATTCTCTGTCGGCTGCGCCGACTGAGCATTATGTTCGAATAACTGTTAAAGATTTAGGAGATCACTCTCGTTCACTTGCTCTGTTACGTCCGGGCACACGAGTCTTTGTGGAAGGTCCATATGGTGCTTTCACTGCAGGGCGTGCTTCTAGCCCACACGTTGTTCTAGTTGGCGGTGGTGTGGGTATTACACCTATTCGTGCAATTATCGAAGAATTTAAAAATGGTGTGCAGATGGATGTAATTTTTAGAGCGGCTAAGGAAGAAGATTTAGTACTGCGAGAAGAGCTTGATTATTTGGCCGCACATTCTGATGGGACGATTCGTGTGCATTACTTGCTGGGACCGCGTAAGAATCATCCAATGGATGCTAGATCACTCACGAAGTTAGTGCCTAGCTTTGCTGATGCAGATGTTTATATCTGTGGGCCAACGCCGCTGGTGGAATCAGTGCGTAAAGCAGCGCAAGATGTTGGTGTTCCAAAGGATAAATTCCATGACGAAGCATTCGCGTATCACAAGGAGATCAAATGAAGAGAGCGCTCTTAATCGCCGGTGGCACTATTGGTGGACTAGGCGCAGTCTTAATGATTACTCCGCCAAATTTGTCAGGGACAACTCAAGTTGCTGGCGGGATTCCGCAAGTTGATCCAAGTGCAGCGCCAACGAATGCTGCGCCAGAAACATTTACTGGCGATGCAGTGACTATGCGTTATGGCATTGTGCAGGTAAAGATCACTGTGCAGGGTGGAAAAATTGTTGATGCGCAAGCGGTGCAGGCACCAACAGGCAGCAATGATCGTTATACACAAAAGGCTGTGCCACGTTTGCGCGAACAAACTATTGCTGCGCAATCTGCAAATATTCAAGGAGTATCAGGAGCATCCTTTACTTCATACGGTTGGTACACATCTCTTGCATCTGCAATTGCTAAAGCTGGTCTATAAGTTTTCTTATGCGCTATCGCCACACAATTGATGCTTGGGGTACAAAGCTTTACTTTGATTGTGAAGGTACTGAGTTTGATTCTGTTGCTGCCTTTGCTGAGATAAGTTCTTTTGTGGCTTTGGTGGATGATTTATTTTCAACGTATAAGCCTGACTCTGTTGTGTCTCAGATTCGTTCTGGGCGCATGCAAATAAGTGATGCACCAGCTGATGTGATTGAAGTTGCTCATTTGTGTGCGGTTGTGCGTGATTTAACCGATGGTGCATTTGATCCGTGGAGTGTGCTGGGTGGTTTTGATCCCAGTGGTTATGTAAAAGGATGGGCGGCTGATAAGTGCGCAGATATTGCGCAAGAACATGGCGCGCAGCATGTGCAAGTAAATTGTGCCGGGGATTTATCACTGCGTGGTGGGTTTAATGATGCGGGTGTGATTAAGCCGTGGTCGATTGGTATTTCTAATCCTGATAACACGCAAGAAATTGTGCACGTTGTTGAAATTGGTGATGGAGCGATTGCAACAAGTGGTGATTACGAACGTGGTGCTCATATTCATGATCCACATACGGGTTTGATCGCAATCGGTGCTCGCTCTGCCAGTGTGATTGGCCCAGATGCGGGGCTGTGTGACGCACTGGCGACTGCGCTGATGGTGGCCGGCAAAGATGGTGCCAAGTGGTTTGGGTTGCCTGAGTTAGCGTCGTATTCGGCGTGGGTGGTTAATCGAAATGAAAATACAGCGTGGAGCGTTAACGACTAGCAGTGTTGAGTTGTTCTACTTCTTCCGGGCTTAACTTAACGATTTGAATAATTTCTAATAATTGCTCGACTGTGCGAGCACTTGCAATCGGTGCACTGACTGCTGGATTTGATCGTAGCCAAGCTAATGCGACCGCAGACATTGATGCGCCGTGGTTTTTTGCGATGGCGTCCAACGCATCGATGATTGCCCAACCAGTTGTGGTCATGTATTCCTTTGCAGCTTCGGCTCGAACAGATTTGACGGTGACTCCGGGGCGGTATTTGCCTGTGAGAAAACCTTTTGCAAGACCATAGAAAGGAAGAGCAGATAATCCGTTTTTGGCTACGACTGCTTGTTGTTCTGATTCAAAGGGATTTCGAGTCATTAAGTTGTAGTGATCTTGTAATGCGATGTAAGAAGCAAAGTTGTTTGCTTTTGCCGTGTCGAGTGCGTGTTGCAGACGAGCGCCTGAGTGTTGGGATGCCGCGATGTAGCGGATTTTTCCTGACTTGATTAACTCTGTGTAAGTTGCCAGCGTGTCTTCAGTTGGTACTTTTAAATCATCTTCGTGTGAGTAATAAATGTCTACATAATCTGTTTGCAGGCGGCGAAGTGAATCTTCTAGTGCTGCTGTGATGTTAGCCGGGGACAGACCGTGACGTGTGGAAAGTTTTGCAACCTTTGTGGCGAGAACAATTTTATCTCGGTTGTTGCGTGTTTTCATCCACTTGCCAAGAATGGTTTCTGATTCACCGCCTGTGTTGCCTTCTTTCCATTCTGAGTACACATCTGCTGTGTCGATGAAGTTTCCACCGGCTGCGACGTAGGCATCTAGGACTGCAAAGGATTGGGCTTCATCAGCGCTCCAACCAAAGACATTTGCGCCAAGGCAGAGCGGATGAACTAAAAGTTCTGTCTTTGGCAGTGTGAACATGGATACAACCTAAGGCAAGATGCTCTCATGGTCGAGACCACAGGTGGCTTTACAAGCGCGCAATTAGCCCTTGAAGCGCAGACACTTGTGTTGCCTTCGTTATCTCATGCAGAAGCAATTGAGATCGGTGAAATAGCTGCAGGACTTGGGCGAGATCGTGCACTGCCAATTGCAGTTGAAGTTCGTTTGGGCGAATGGATTGTTTTTCATGTTTCTTTGCCAGGATCAAAACCAGAAAATGATTGGTGGATTGCCCGTAAAGCGAAAGTTGTAATGGCAAAGGGCACATCAACGATGTTTGAAAGAGTTGCCGCCGAAGAAGCTGGTGTTAATTGGTATGAGCACAATCAAATGTCAGAAGAACTACATGCTGTGCACGGTGGTGGATTGCCGCTAAATGTGACAGGTGTTGGAATGGCTGGGATTTTGTTAATCAGCGGATTGCCACAAGTTGAAGATCATTTGCTGGGTGTTGAAGTAATTGCCGAGTACTTAGCGCGCAAAGGTGAGCTGCAATGAGTATTTGGGTGTGCGGAGAAGTTTTGATTGACGAGCTGCCAAGTGGCGCCGTTGTTGGTGGTGGGCCTGCGAACACAGCAAAGGCGTTGGCTCGTTTAGGGCACGAAGTTGCTTTCATTGATGGAATCTCAACGGACGCGTATGGCGTGAAAGCACGTGCAGAGCTTGTTGGCGATGGTGTGGATTTATCTTTATCCCTGACAAGTGATCTGCCAACGGCAGTTGCTCATGTGACATTGGCTGCCGATGGTGGTGCGTCATATGTTTTCAAGTTAGATAACACTGCAACATTTGATTTTAACTCTTCGTGGTTGCCAGATCCTTCTCGTTTTAAGCCACAGGTTTTACATATCGGCACATTGGCAACCTTGGTGCAGCCGGGTGCTGATGTTTTATTTGATTGGGCGATTGCGTGTGCAGAATTCGCACCGATTGTCTTTGATCCAAACATTCGTCCACAGGTGATGAGTGATCGAGATAAGTATGCGGCTCTGGTTGAAAAATGGGTTGGTATTTCTTCCGTTGTAAAACTGAGTGATGATGACTTTGAATGGTTGTATCCAGGACAGAGCCCAGAAAAGATTGCAGAACAATGGTTACAAGGCGGTGTGGCGTTAGTTGTTGTGACGCGTGGGGCTGATGGTTTAGTTGGCTATACAAGTGATGGAGTTGTTGAAGTTGCTGGCGAGAAAGTAAAGGTTGTTGACACTGTGGGTGCCGGGGACACAGTTGGTGCGATTGTTGTGCAGGGATTGATTACCGATGGATTGCTCAATATGCGCGGGTCGGTGCTTAAAGATGTTTTGCATCGTGCGGCTGTGGCTGCAGCGATTACGTGTTCGCGTGCAGGGGCACAACCACCGTATGCTCACGAAATCCGAGAGAAACTAGGCAACTAAGTGCAATTCATTGATGATGCAGAGTTTCAGATAAATATTGATTTAGATCAAGGCGCGCGAATCTCATCATTGATTTGGCGCGATATGCAATTTGCTCTTCCTTTTCGTGGTTCACCTATGACATACGGTTGGTATGCAATGGCTCCGTGGGCTGGGCGCGTGCGAGATGGAATTATTAAATCGTCAAGCGGCGAAGAGTTTCAATTACCAACAACTGCTTTTCCACCACACGCGATTCATGGATTTGGTTACGAATCTTCGTGGCAAGAAATTGGACCAGGTCGTTCGATGTTGCACTTACCAAAACCATATGGCGGTGCGACTGTTGAACAAACAATTGAAGTACTGGACGATGCAATTCGTTGGTCACTCGAGTACGACCCAGGTGATTGCGAATTACCAGCATGGATGGGATTTCATCCGTGGTTTGTCCGCGATTTAGATCGTGGTGGCAGTGCCGAAATTGAATTTAGTGCCGCAAAGATGTTGCAGCGTGATTCAGATGGTTTGCCTGATGGACAAATAGTTTCGCCAACTGCGCAACCATGGGATGACGCATTTACAGAAGTGCGCGGAACCCCCAGTGTTGTCTGGGAAGACGTTGCAAGAATAAGTATCGAATCAGATGCACCATGGTGGGTTGTTTACACAGAAGACTCCGATGGTGTGTGTATTGAGCCACAGACTGCGCCCCCTGATGCGCAGAACTTAGGTATTACGGGCGAGCACTACATAGAAGCACTATTTGTTTTCGAAGAAGAATAAGTAGGATATTCAAATGATTAATCGCGACCACCTTGCAAAGCTCATGAAAAAGGAAGAGAAGCGTTATTTAGCGCGAACAAAGAAGAGCGCAAAGTTATTTGCCGAAGCAAAGAAATCAATGCCTGGTGGCGTGCCAATGTCGTGGATGACAAAGTGGCCGGGTGCGTATCCACTATTTGTTAAAAGCGCCAAAGGTGCGCACTTTAAAGATGTAGATGGCAATACATATATTGATTTTTGTTTAGGCGATACAGGTTCGATGACAGGTCACTCACCTGCTGCAACAGTTGAGGCAATTAAGAAACAACTCAGCTCTGGTCTGACTGCGATGCTTCCAACAGAGGATGCACTGGCTGTTAGCCAAGATCTGACCGCGCGCTTTGGTCTGCCGATGTGGCAATTTACCGTTTCGGCCACAGATGCGAATCGTCACTCAATTCGTTATTGCCGACTTGTCACAGGCAAACAAAAGATTATTGTGATCGACAAGTGCTATCACGGATCAGTTGATGAAACATTTGCAACGCTTGATGCGGCGGGCAACACCGTAAAGCGCGAAGGCAACATTGGCGCGCCAGTTGATCTAAACGAGACAACTCGTGTTGTTGAATTTAACAACTTAGCTGCGATGGAGGCAGCACTTGCACACGGTGACGTTGCAGCGATTTTGATGGAACCTGCGATGACAAATATTGGAATCGTTCTACCTGAAAAGGGATACCTAGAAGGCGTTGGAAAACTTGCTAAGAAGTATGGTGCTGTGTGGATTATTGATGAGACACACACAATTTCTGTAGGCCCTGGCGGAATGACGAAGCTACACAAACTAAAGCCAGATATGTTGACGATTGGTAAAGCAATTGCAGGTGGATTGCCAACTGGAACATTTGGAATGAGTAAGGCCATTGCAGATCAGATTGCTGCAAAGGTAAAGCGCGAAATCGTTGATACAGGCGGAATCGGTTCTACGTTAGCGGGCAATGCTTTATCTGCGGCTGCGATGCGTGTGACGCTAAAGAAAGTATTGAATGAGAAAAACTTTAAGAAGATGATTGCACTCGGCACGCGGTGGTCAGATGGTGTTGATGCTGCGATTAAAGAGTTTGGATTGCCATGGCACTGCAATCGCTTAGGTGCACGTGGTGAATACATATTTGCGCCACAAGCTCCTCGCACAGGCAAAGAAGCAGCAGATGGCGGAGATTTCGAATTAGAGCAGTACATACATTTGCGTTTGCTCAACGATGGTTTCTTGTTAACGCCATTTCACAATATGGCGTTGATGTCACCTGATACGTCTAAAGAAGATGTTGATGCCCATACGAAAGCATTTAGAAAGATGTGCGCAGAACTAGTTAAAGCCTAAAGATTTATACAGGGCTAAACCTTTTTCGTTATCGGCATCGACATAGAGCATTGATTGTTTAAGTCCTTTGGTGACTAAGTAATTTAATGCAGTAATTGATACTGCACGGCCAATACCTTTGTGCGCGTGTTCCGGATGCACACCGATGACATAGAGCTCGCCAATCGGATCTTGATTAACGAATTCATCATGAATCTTTGTCCAGCAAAAACCAATGATGTTCTCGCCTTGTACGGCTAAGAAAAAACCATCGGCATCAAACCAGCGTTCGGCCATGCGATTTTCTAGATCTGCCATGGCCCAATTTCCTTGATCAGGGTGGTGGGCAAAGATGGTGTTATTTAGTTCTAGCCACTGCTGCTTATCTTTTGCAGCGTTGAATGTGCGAATTGAGTACGAGTGCTCGATTGCTGGGATTGGTTCAGCGAGTGAACGGTGAATCTTAAGAATATGGCGCATCGGATTTAGACGCGCTCAGAGGTGGTTGCTTCTTTACCGTTGTTGGGCAATGTGAATCTGTATCCAACATTTCTCACTGTTCCAATGATTGCTTCAAACTCTGGACCGAGCTTTGAGCGCAAGCGACGAATATGAACATCGACTGTGCGAGTTCCACCGAAATAGTCATAGCCCCAGATTTCTTGCAGCAACTGCGAACGAGTAAATACACGTCCCGGGTGCTGTGCTAGATATTTCAGTAATTCAAACTCTTTAAATGTTAAATCAAGGGCGCGACCTTTAATGCGAGCGGTGTAAGAGTTTTCATCGATAACAACTTCGCCAGTTCTAATTTCTCCAGCGCTTGGATCGGATGCGTTCATCAAAGATAGATATGTGCCAATTGCTAGACGAATACGCGCATCAACTTCAGCAGGACCTGCGGTGTCGAGCATGACATCGTCAATGCCCCATTCAGCGCTAATTGCAGATAAGCCGCCTTCAGTTGTAATTGCAATAACTGGGGCACCAACACCAGTGCTTGTTAACAATTTTGTGAGTGATTTAGCAGCAGGTAAATCACGACGTGCATCGATCAGAAGAATTTGCATATCTGGAACATCTACAAGAACGCTTGCTTCTGCTGGAAGAATTTTCACGCTGTGTTGTAGTAAACCGAGTGCGGGCAAAACTTCCGCGCTCGCGCCAAGTGTGTTTGTCAGTAATAACACTGTGGCCATTTTTGAGGTTTCCTATTCCTGTTAAGTGCGCAACAATACTCTTGTGAAATCGTTGCTTCCACTCATTATTGTGATTGCGCTGGCTACTGCCTACGGCATCTGGCACAAGATGCGTGAGGGGACTTTCAAAGTACGCAAAGCCAAGGCTGCTGTGCTCGATGCGAAGATGTTGGGTGCACCTCTTGGATCTCGAGTGACATTGGTTCAATTCTCATCTGCATTTTGCACACCATGTCGAACAACTCGTGCGCTCTTATCTCAAATGACAGCTGACATGAATGATGTGGCACATCTTCATATAGATGCCGAAGCAAACCTGGATCTGGTTAATCGCCTCAATATTTTGTCAACGCCAACGACTTTGATTTTGGATAAAACCGGCACCGAAGTTGGTCGCGCTGTTGGTGCGCCTAAGCGCGATGAAGTTCTCGCGGCAATCTCGGCAGTGAAGTAGTTGCAAGTTCTTCGCAATTAGTCTTTACCAATTAACCTCTTTATTCTTATCTCATGTCACAACAGAGAAAAACACCAACTTTGATTGATGTCCGTGGTCCACGCTTTAGTGCGACACTGACAGTTATCGTTTTAGCAATTGCGCTTGCAACACAAAATGCTTGGGTGCTCGCATTTCAAGCAGTTGTCTTCGCAATTGGTGCAATTCGCGGTCCTCAATTCACACCGTATGCATTTATCTTTAAGCGCATTGTGAAGCCACGCCTTCGCGGAGAAGTAATTACAGAAGATTCACGTCCACCACAATTTGCGCAAACAGTCGGGTTTTTATTTGCACTGGTTGGTTTGCTGGGGGCTGCTATCGGATCTGCAGCTGTATTTAATGTTGCTGTTGGGTTTGCACTAGCTGCAGCGTTTCTCAACTCTGTTTTTAATTACTGTCTAGGTTGCGAGATGTATCTGCTTGTCTTAAGAATCCGTACTCGATAGGTAGATTACTTTCCACACGGACTCTTTTAGATTAGACTTATCGCATGGCCGACAAACACGAATTACGCGATAAGGGATTACGCCTTACACCGCAACGCGAACTAGTTTTATCTGCAGTTCGCGAATTAGGCCATGCAACCCCAGAAGATGTTGCAGAAAAAGTTCGCCAGACACATCCAGGTATCAACTTATCTACCGTTTATCGCAACTTAGAAACCTTAGAAAATGTTGGACTCGTTCAGCACACTCACCTTGGTCACGGTGGCGCGACGTATCACGCAGCAGAAGAGCTAACGCATTTACACCTTGTCTGCGGAAGTTGCGAAGCAGTAGGAGATGCCCCAATTGAGATTGCAAGCCAATTCGTTAACGCGCTTGCAGATGATTATGGATTTAAAACAGATGTTTCACACTTTGCTATTTATGGCACATGTTCTGCATGCGTTGCCAAGCAGAAGTGAGTGCAGTACTAGTTGAAGATGGCCCAGATAAGGGCGCGATTTGGCATTTCGGCGAACCAGTAAAAGAACAACGCGCACTCGAAGCAGGCACTGCGTGGGCAGATTTATCTCACTTGGATATCGTTGCAATTAAGGGCGCGGATCGCCTGACATGGTTGCACGCACTGACAACACAGCACCACGAACAATTACAACCTGGTCAATGGCAAGAAGCGCTAATTCTTGATCCCCAAGGTCACGTTGAATATCAATTCCTGGTTGTCGATGATGGCGACACAGTCTTTTTGGTTTTAGATCCTGGTTACAAGCAGACCTTGATTGAGTACCTGAACAAAATGAAATTTATGTTGCGAGTAGACGTTCGTGATGCGACTTCTGAATTCGCTGTGCTGCATGCACCAGGTGCGATGACAGATGTGGGTGGACCATACGCACTTGTGCCACGCGCCGAATTAGATGAGATGCGCAAAGTTTTTAGCGAGAACGCAACACAAGTTGGTACATGGGCACTGGATGCGATGCGAGTTGCAGCCGGTCGTGTGCGCATTGGTTTTGAAACAGATCACAAATCAATTCCAAACGAGCTAGGTGTTCTCAATAAAGCTGTGCACATGGCCAAGGGTTGTTATCGTGGACAAGAGACAGTTGCAAAGATTTATAACCTCGGAAATCCACCACGTCGCCTTGTTTTACTGCATTTAGATGGAAGCGTTGTTACCTCACCACCGCAAGGCACAGATGTGATGAATGGAGAAGTGAAAGTCGGATTTCTAGGCACTGTCGCTCGCCATCACGAACTTGGAACAATTGCTCTGGCTGTGATTAAGAGAAATACACCAGTTGATGCACAATTAACTGTCGATGGAATTCCTGCGATTCAGCAGATTATTGTTCCTGCTTAATAAACTAAAGCTTGCGTACTCTCGCGCGTAATTTCTTCAACAAATGATGCGGCTCCTTCAATAATAATTCCTTTTATTTGATCGCCATCATTGATGTTGCGGCGCACTGCGCACTGTGAACACAGAACAACTCGTGCA
>Ga0315905_10003929_pt1 | contig 15257 bp, 16 predicted proteins | sample LakEriMetagenome_5_FD_203522 | JGI IMG/M metagenome (GOLD analysis project Ga0315905, IMG submission 203522) | Freshwater fungal communities from buoy surface, Lake Erie, Ohio, United States - Buoy 4 MA121 | ecosystem: Environmental > Aquatic > Freshwater > Lake | place: USA: Lake Erie, Ohio... | reverse complement strand
ACTTGATCTCCTTCTCGATAGGACTCTCGAAGAAGAACGGCGGGGGGAGAATTACGGTTAGGAACTTTTTCTATATACATGACCACTATTTTAGCAAATGGAGAGAATTCTTTTTCATTAAGAAATTTTACAAATTACATGGGTACATTAAGAAAAGTTAAGGGGTGTATCCATTGATGGATAAGGGTTTTCAGCTATTATGGTATATATGTATGGGGAAAGTTCAGGTATATAAGCTTTTTAAGCATGAGTTGTTGATAGTTTTACATGACAGGTTCGGTAGAGCCATAAATATTAAGCCTTCTATTTCTTGAACTTTAACGACAGTCATGTCCGGTAGTTTAAGCAAACGGTCAAGGTGCCAGTGCATGGTCTTACCCCCAACTCTGTATCTCTATTATATAGTCATTTCAGATAAGTCTGATACACTCCGGACCGATGAAACCCTTAGGAAACTTCCCATTGATAGTCTCAATCTTAATTGAAATGACTATACCTTTTCCCCCTCAACTCCAGTTGAGTCCTTTTTTGCCGCATCTTTCAAACTTGATTTGATTTTTTCAGTCAGTTCAGTTACTATAGTTCAGAGTAAGGGTAACAAGTTGCTTCTTTAGTCTGGACGGTAACTTATTAATACGCGGGTTCCTTATTTTTGGAGGATTTACCGAAAAGACCCTTGACAATCGCCCTCATATGAAGTTTCATGGGGTTAAGGAAGCGGAAGCTTTAAACGATCCCCTGAGATAATCAGGGTAATAATTAATTGTGCGGGGTGGCTCAAGACTATATCAGTTTTTTAGCTTGCCTGTCACCCTGCCGGTTTGAGCAAGTCTCCATAGTAAGGATACAGCAACTGCGGCTTCAGCCGCAGAAATTTCATTTATTGGAGATATCTATACCAGAGCCGACAATGAACAGTAGTGTATTTTTTCTTTATCTGTTTAACTTCAGCATGATCGGGGCTTTGCCGATAATCTTTTTCAAAAAAGGCGAGAAAAATCCTCATTGGTGGCTTACGGCTGCTCCCTTTTTCTTATGCATCGGATTTCTAACTCTATCTTATGCAGAGATTGTTCCTTCGTTGTATCCTCAAGTGAGTTGGCAGATGCAGGCAGATATTATTGCCACTGCTCTGGCAAGCACATCGATTTCCCTAATCTCTTATACAATTGGTACCCATAGGATTCCTTTAAACCTGTGGCATCAAGAGCAAGATCAACCTCACCACATTGTCACATATGGACCTTATGAGAAGATCCGCCACCCTTTCTACACTTCATTCATTCTATCTCTTACTGGCGCATTTATTTTCTGTCCCCATTGGGTAACACTGTTGACTTTGGTTTCTGGAATAATTGGCTTGCAAATTACAGCAGTTAAGGAAGAGAAAAAATTACAAAACCACGACCAAGCTTATAAGGAGTATATGAAAAAAACTGGACGCTTCTTCCCAAAATATTTTTAGAGTGGAGTCAAGACCATGAAAGATATCTATATTGGCCACTTCTCCTATGTCCTTGGTGACCAAGAGCTAACGGTAGAAGAATCCGTTAAGCAAGGTAGGACAATCATCAAAGATCCTCAGTCCTTCAGAAACGCTGGTTTTGCCAAGCATCACATTTGCTCCCCCCAAACCACTGCTTATGACTTGGCTCTCGCAGCCGTTCAACCAATCGCGGCCCACCTAGATGGAGTGGGAGCAATTATTTACACCACAGCCCTACCCATTAATGCCAATGTCGGCATGGGATTCGAGAACACTAAAGACGTGAAGGATTTGATGGACTTCCCCGTTAGTCACTTGCAGAGTGACCTGGGGTTAGACAACGCCTGGGCAATTGGTCTAGATCAACAAGCTTGCACTGGTATGATTGGTTCTCTAAAGCTGGCAGCGGCATTGCTCAGAGATACACCAGAATGGCAAAAAATTCTTTGTATTACCGCTGATCGCTTTCCTGAAGGCTCTCTGTACGAACAGTCCTATAGCTTAATTTCTGATGGTGCTTCTGCCTGTATTGTTTCTACCCAACCAATTCCAGAAGGTTTTCGTTACATTGAACACCATGCCATTACGAATGGAGGTATGGCCCAAACGACCAACGATCAAACTGTTGGGATTTTCTTTCCCCTTACCGTAGACTGCATTAGAACTAATGTCAGCCGAGCCGGTCTTGAGTTAAAAGATATCCAGTGGTTGGTAACGCAAAATATTAATGTGAATGCCTGGAAAGTAGTTTGTAGCCCTGAACTTCTAGACTATGATCTGACAAAAGTTTACTATCCTTCCCTGTCGATCACAGGCCACGTCATCAGTGGTGACTGCATTATCAACACTCGTTTTTTGATTGAATCAGGCAAGGTTCAACCTGATGATTATGTCCTCCTTTATATGGTTGGCTATGGTCTCAATTGGCAGTCTGTCATTCTACAATATTGCAAGTAATGGAGGTAACCATGCTTAATTCTAAAACAATCCAGAAGATTTATAACAGTTCAGTTAAAGATCACACCAATCCTTATGCTACAATTCACTGGTCTGATGCAGTGAACAAACAAGCTGAATGGTTTACTTCTCCCCGGCTAATTTCCTTATACGGAACCGAGGAGTATGCCAATCTGGAAACAAGCCAGCAAAAACAACTGAGTTTCTGGGAAGCTATCAACTTCTTCAGCTTGAATATTCATGGGGAGAAAGCACTGATCGAAGGTCTAGCTCAGCGGCTGTACCAACCTGATGGTGTCAGTCGCCTAGATGGAATTGTGAATCAATATGTTCATGTTTTCCTAGCCGAAGAAAATCAGCATATGTCTTATTTCGGGGGATTTTGTACGCGATACGGAAATGGACCTTACCCTGATCGAAAATTCACCTTTCCCAAAGGAGAGTCTGAACCGGAAGAAGATGATTTTCTCTTCTTTGTCAAAGTTTTAATTTTTGAAGAAATCTCTGATGCCTACAACCGGATGATGGGAGTTGATCCGAACTTGAATCCAATTGCCCGTCAGATCAACCAGATTCATCATCATGAGGAAACTCGGCACCTCATCTTTGGGCGTCAGGTTGTTGAGACACTATTTGAAGAGTATTCATCTGGCTGGTCGGCTAATACATTGGCAAGAATTCGCAAATATATTAGCAACTATTTTGCGTCAACGTGGGCAGAATACTATAACCCAGATGTTTACAGAGATGCTGGGTTTGCTGAGCCTTTTGCCATTCGTCAAGTGGCTTATACCCATCCCATCTGCCAAGCGCATCGCCAACACATCACAGAAAACTGTATCCAATTCTTTCTGAACACTGGAATTTTAGAGGAGAAACCAACGTTATGACCTTTGATGCTGAGGCAACCAAGACACAACTTCGAGAATGGATTGCTCGGAAAAGTAAGCGAGATGCTAGCACCATTGACGATGAAGTCAATCTGATCGAGGAAGGAATTCTTTCCTCTCTAGATGTCTTAGAATTCATCCTGTTTCTTGAAAGCATTGGCGGTAAAACTGGTCGCCTCAAGGCAGGAGTATTCAAAAATATCAATACGATCTTCATCACATTCTTTACCCAGAAAAGCCATGCTTGAGACTTACCAATGGTATGACAATGGATTGTCTGTTATCGGTGGCGATCTATTAAAGTTGTACCGAGCAATTGATCAGTGTTTTGTTAAATGGGCTACGGTAAACTATGATGCTCAAGAATATCTGTTTCCCACCTTTATTAAAGCAGCAGAATTAGGAAAAATCAGCTATTTTCACTCTTTTCCCCATCTGGCGACTTTTCCCATCTGTTTATCCCAGCGGGAAGAGAACTTGAAGCGCTTTATTGAGGGCGAACCCCTTTCACTAGCAGGGGAGATACAGTTAACTGATACCGAGCCAATTCGAGAAATCCTAACTCCGGCGGCTTGTTATCACTTATACCTGTATTTACAGGGTCGAGATTTTACCTCGTCTAGCTATTTTACGACGGTTAACAATTGTTTCCGCCGGGAGAACCATTATCTTCCCTTGCAACGACAATGGAATTTCCATATGCGAGAGATTGTTTGCCTTGGTTCGCGGCAAACCGTAGAGACATTTTTAGCTCAGTCTCGCAATCTTTTAACTCAGTTCTGCCAGTACATTGGCTTGCCAATTGAGTGGGAAACAGCAACTGATCCCTTTTTCCAACCTGATTGCAACCCCAAATATATTGCTCAAATTGTGACTCCGACTAAAATGGAAATGCTCTTTAAAGGTCTTTCCCTTGGCTCTCTGAATTTTCACCGCGATTATTTTGGTACTAATTTCCAGATTTCGCTTAACGGAGAATCAATCCACACCGGATGTGTTGCTTTTGGTCTGGAGCGGTGGATTTATGCTTTTTTAGAGCAATTTGGACAAGATCAAGAAAACTGGCCGAACCTAGAGTTAATTACAATCTGAGACCTATGCCTAATCAAGTTTTAATTACAGGTGCTACAGGCTATCTGGGAAAATCTATCGCCAGAAAGTATCTGCAAAGCTCTGAAGACCAGATTGTTCTACTTTTGCGAGCAAAGAATCAGACAGAGTTTCAAAACAAAACTTCAGCGCTCAATCAGCAACTCAATGCCCCTGATGGTAGAGTCCTATTCTATCCCTTAGATTTGAATCAATCGATGCCGTTTGAGCAAATTGCCACGAGAAACATCAGAACCATTATTCATACAGCGGCCATTACTCGATTTGATGTCAGTCAGGAAGATGCCCAACAAGTTAATGTTGATGGCACCGTCAGATTATTGGAGTTTGCTGAAACTTGCCCCAATCTAGAACAGGTGGGATTGCTGAGTACAATCTATAGCTCTGGACTAAAATCTGGTCTGATGACCGAGGAATTTCTAGATGATAACTTAGGCTTTGCGAACTATTATGAATGGTCAAAGTGGGAATTGGAACGGTATACGCTGCAATCCTTTGCCCACCTGCCTTGTCTCATCTTCCGCTCTGCCACAGTCATTGCCGATTGTAATGATGGCAGTGTAACTCAATACAATGTTTTCCATAACACAGTGAGACTGCTTTATCAGGGACTTCTCACCTTGCTTCCCGGTAATACCGAAGTTCCGATCTACTTAGTAACTGGCGAATTTGTCACTAATGCGATTTTTAGCATTTTGCAGGCTGCCGTCTCCCCTCAACAGCAAATCTTCAATGTTTGCCACAGCAAAGGTCAATCAATCGGCCTGGGTGAGATTATTGATACAGCTTTTGGAGTCTTCAGCCAGGATGAGCAATTTGTGAAGCGGCGTGTGGGCAAACCCCGCTATATCAATCTAGATACTTTTGATATCATGATGAAGCAAATCGGCTCATTTGGCAGTCAATCAACACGACTAGCTACTGCTACGATCCAACCTTTTGCCCGACAGCTTTTCCTGACAAAAGACATTAGCAATACCCAGCTAGTTGCCCATTTTAAGGAATATCAAGCTCCCGATACTCATCAAATTATCGCCCAAACTTGCCGTTACCTGGTGATGACTAACTGGGGTCGCTCTATTGTTGCCGTTACCTAAACTAATTTAAGAGGATAAACACAATGAACACGAATACTCAAGTATTAACAGAAAATGAACTCTGGCTATTAAGCTTCTACCGCCATTCTGAAATTCAAGGAGCACTGTTTTTCGCCCGATTGGCCCAGTTGCTGCCCACTGGCGCAGTTCAGTGTGACATTACCAGACATTTTGCCGACGAAAGTCAACATGCCCGCTATTGGACCGATTGCATTACTCAGCTAGGCAATACCCCTCTGAAACTGAGTAACGCTTATCAAGATAAATATTTCAAAGCTGCGGGTATCCCAGCTTCGCTGATGGAAGTTTTGGCAATTACCCAGGTTTTTGAAGTCCGAGCCATTCGTGAGTATGGATTGCACTTAAAAGCTCCCCAGCTTCAACCTCTGGTTCGCGAGACACTGACAAAAATTATGGAAGATGAAAAATGGCACTTAAGTTGGGTACAGGCAGCGCTGAAGGATATGGAACAAAAGTATGGCTCTGAGATGATCAATGCGGCAATCAAAAAGTATCGTCAGGCTGACCAAGAAGTTTTTGAAAAAACCCTAAAAGAATATGGAGAAATAATTCAAGAAATTGTGCCTTCTGCTCTGAATGTCACAGCAGCCATAAGCTTTAATGAAATCAGCAATTAATGCTCAGGTATGCTCTTCTTGAGCATACCTAAGAATGGGCGAAAAAATTCTCTTAGGGGGTTCCCAATGGTTACCGAAGAACAGATCAAAAAAATTATCGCTAATAGCTTGAATCTAGCCGTAGATGAATTGGATAATGAAACTCCTCTTCAGGGAGGTCCGATTGAATCTCTTTCCTACGTCGAACTGCTACTTAGCTTGGAAGAATCTTATCAAGTTGTCGCCTCGGACAAGGAACTAGAACAGGTAAAAACTATTGACGATTTAATTCAGCTAATCTTAAACAAGATCAATGTCAGCCAGTAAGCGTTCAGGGGGTGGTCAAGCAGCTAGGGAGATAGAGTCAGCAGAAGAACCCTCTTTGGGAAGCAGAGAGGGAGAAGAGCTACCTCTCCTAGAGGAGCGAATCGCCTCGGTCATAAATTCTAAAACATTCCGATTCGGAGAACGGAGACTCGTTACTACCGTCAGCATCCGCGCCACGAAAATACTACCCGCCTCGCTTTGAGAACCAAAGCTAGTCCGCTGCCAGAGTACAGCAGGGCGAATAGCTCTTTCAGCCGCATTACTGGTCGGCTCTAACCCTTCCACCGTGATAAACAACCACAGGGTGGACTCTAATTTCAGCGTTGTCAGATCAGAATAGGAAAGATGCAATGCAATCCTTGCTATCAAAGTAATTTCAGTTCCAAGCTGATTCCGATCATCTTTCAATTTGACAACGCCCTTTTTTCTGGGGCTTTCAAAGCCAATCGGGTCTGAACTGCTTGGACTGTGGGAATTTTCGGAGTTCCTTGTTACTTTCTCGTTTAGTTGCTTTTTTAAATCTTTGATATCCTTGAGATGTCCTTCTAGCTCCTCTATCTTCCCGTCCAGGAGCAGCACTATCATTCTCACGCTGACTGGGGTTCTTTCCCAATCATCGTTCTCTATTGCGTACTTCTCTCTTAAGTGCTTTTCATCCATAGATTCCATGCTATCATACTTTTATCCCCATGAATGATTATGTTAGCTATGAGCATTCAGTTCTTCAAGAAGTCTAAATTAATGTCTTGGAAACCAATTGGCTTGATTGCTATCCCAGCAACAGTCTTGCTGCTTGTCTCTGGTTACCTCGTGATTCAAGCTCAATCCAGACAAGACTTGGAAAGCCAAGAAACTGTTGCTACTTCTTCCCGACTGATTGTCGCTGATGGTCGTCTTGAACCGCAGGGAGAAGTGCTACTTTTATCGGCACCGTTTTCTATGGAGCGAGCTCGGGTTGAGAAACTCTTTGTTGAAAGAGGTGATTGGGTAAAAGCAGGAAATACGGTCGCTATTTTAGACAGTCATGCCATTATGCAAGCCGCATTGCAGAATGCCTTAAAGCAGGAAAAAATTGCTCTGACTCGGTTACAGCAAGTTAAATCTGGAGCCAAAACCGGTGACATTGCGGCCCAAAAAGCTAAGATTTTTCAAACCAAAGCGGAACTCAAGGGACAAATCGCAACTCAAGAAGCTAAAATTGCCACCCTCAGAGCGCAATTGGCTGGGGAGCGAAGTTCTCAAATGGCAACTGTTGAGCGCATTCAAGCCGAGTTAAAGCACGCCAGCCGAGAGTGCGATCGCTATCGTAATCTGCGCTCGAATGGAGCTGTTTCAATGTCCCAGATGGAGAGTATCTGTCTCCAGCAAGATACAACTCAGGAACAGTTGCAAGAGGCGCAGGCAAATCTCAACCGCATTATTAACAGTGGACAGGAAGAAATTAAAGAAGCTACAGGAAATTTGGCTCGGACTAAAGCAACCTTAAAAAAGGAGATTGAACAAACTGCTGCAACTTATGATGCCACTGCCGAAGTGCGGCCTGTTGATGTAGCAGTTGCGGAGGCTGAACTGGCTGCTGCCAGAACCGCGGTGCGGCAAGCCCAAGCCAACGTAGATTTAACCTTAGTCAAATCTCCCTTGGATGGACAAGTGTTAGAAATTCATGCTCGTCCTGGAGAAATGGCAAATCAGGGAATTGTGGACTTGGGACGAACCAATCGGATGTTTGTAGTTGCAGAAGTTTATGAAACGGATATTGGCAGAGTCAAATTGGAGCAAAAAGTAGAGGTGAAAAGTCCAGCGCTGAGAGAACCGCTAGAAGGTAAAGTCAGCGAGATCGGTTGGCAAGTAGGAAAAAAAGATGTCTTAAATGACGATCCCGTGATCGCTGCCGATGCCAGAGTCGTCAAAGTGAGGGTATTGCTCAATGAAGAAAGTAGTCAAAGAGCTGCGAAACTTACCAATCTTAAGGTCGATACGTTCATTAAATCCTAGTCGATTGCCAGAGTCGTCAAAGTGAGGGTATTACTCAATGAAGAAAGTAGTCAAAGAGCTGCGAAACTTACCAATCTTAAGGTCGATACGTTCATTAAATCCTAGTCGATCACAGCGGGGATACAAGCCAATTCCCTTTGCCTGGATTCAACTGACTTACAATAAATCCCGCTTTTTAGTGGCTGTTGCTGGAATTGCCTTTGCCACCCTGTTAATGTTTATGCAGCTTGGCTTTCAGGGGGCTCTGTATAAAACTGCCACCGATATTCATAATCATTTTCTGGCCGACTTGGTCTTAATCGGGCCCAGGACTGAAAATTTTTATGATGCTGGCTTATATCAAACTTTTACCAAACGGTATTTAACTCAGTCCTTAGCGGTTAAGGGTGTGGCATCAGTTGCGCCCCTTTATATTGGCTTTGGTCATTGGGAGAATCCCGTTGCAAACCACAATCGCCAAATTCTGGTCTTTGGTTTTGATCCAGAAAAACCCTCCTTTGATTTGCCAGAAGTGAATCAATATCTGGAACTAATTAAAAGAGATGACATGATTCTTTTTGATCGTCTCTCAAAACCGATTTATGGTCCAATTGCCGAATCTTTTGCTCAAGGTAAAGTAGTCACAACAGAAATTAATAACAAAAAAGTACAGGTAGGTGGACTCTTTTCTTTAGGAGGCTCTATCTTTTCTGCTGATGGGATTGCGATCACGAGTGACCTGAACTTTGCTCGAATTATGGAGCGGCCCTTACTCAAGGTGAGTGCCGGTTTAATCACACTTGAGCAGGGTGCTGATCCTGATGCTGTCTTACAAGCATTAAAAGCAAAATTTTCTGGCGGGGTGAAGGTTCTTTCGCTACAGGATTATATGGATCAGGAAAAAAACTATTGGAAAAATGGGTCGCCAATTGGTTCAATTTTTACCATTGGTACTATCATGGGATTTGTTGTTGGTCTAGTGATTGTTTATCAAGTTCTCTATAGTGAAATTGCTGATAATTTAGGCTATTATGCGACACTGAAGGCTTTAGGATATGGGGTTAACTATTTTAGTAAACTCATTATTCAACAAGCGTTCATCCTCTCAATTCTAGGTTATATTCCCGGATTTATCTTTTCTGTATTCCTCTACGAGGGCGTTGTTCAGATCGTCCGGCTACCTACTCAAATGGAGTTGGGTCGTGCAATTGTCGTTCTCATCTTAACAACTCTAATGTGCTGTGCTGCCGGTTTGATCGCAACTAACAAGTTGCGCGAGGCCGATCCTGCTGATATTTTCTAGTTGATTGGCGACTGAAAACAAACGGTAAGGATGGCGCAACTTAACCGAATCGAGAAAATCTGTTTTGTTCTTAGGAGGTGTTCACCTGTGACTTCCACTCAATTTCGGTCTGCCGTTGGGGCAGTAGTTCCCTGGAAAACGATCTCAATTGAGGGAATTAATCTGGCTTACAACGATGATGGTACAGGATCGGTAGTGATTTGTCTCCATGCGATCGCCCATGGTGCAGGAGACTTTTACCACCTATGTCAAAGTCTGTGCCACCGTTACCGGATGATCGCGCTGGATTTTCCTGGCCACGGGAACTCAGACAGTGATCCTCAGCCCCTGAGTCTGGAACGCTACACCCATCTGTTAGCTTTATTTATCGAGCAACTGGGACTCAAGCAAGTCACCCTAATTGGCAATTCTTTGGGGGGTTCTGTGGCGTTGCAATATGCTTCCCAATATCCCCAGCGAGTTCAGGGATTAATTCTGGAAAATCCCGGCGGTCTCGATCCAATGGATCGAATCAAGGCAGTGTTTACCCGGTTGCTGGCGGGGCTATTTTACCTGGGACTGAAAAAGAGTTGGTGGTACAAAAAGGGATTTACTGATTACTATCGCTACTTAGTACTCCCAGGTATTCAGTCCCAAGCCCAACGGGAGAAGATTATTGCCTCCGCCTGGGAAATTGCTTTACCCCTCACCCAGGCGTGGCGCAGCTTTGGTGAAATAAACTCTGACCTCCGAGCTGTAGTTCCAATGATCGCCTGTCCCGTGCTATTGGTGTGGGCAGCCCACGACAAAATCGTGCAACTCCAGCGGTGTTTGCCTGCCCTGAGCCAATTTCCCAATAGTGAACTGAAGTTACTACCGGCGGGACACAGTCCTCATTTAGAAACACCGACAGAATTCACTGAGCTTGTCAGCACTTTTCTCGCTACCCTTGATTGCCATGTCAACGCTTCAACCCATTGTTAACATCCAGGGACTCAATCACTACTTTGGCAGTGGAAACCTGCGTAAGCAAATCCTCCATGACATCCATCTGAAAATTATGCCCGGTGAGATTTTGATCATGACAGGACCATCGGGGTCTGGTAAAACCACACTGTTGACCCTAATTGGTGGATTACGCACTGTTTGTGAGGGTAGGCTAGAGTTTTTAGGTCAGGAACTGTATCAGGCCCACGAAGAGCTGCTGCGCCAGGTTCGCTGTCAGATTGGCTATATTTTTCAACACTATAATCTTCTCCCTTTTCTGACAGCAGAACAGAATGTGCAAATGTCCCTGGAGCTACACCCTGACCTAGCGCCATCTCAATTGTTGGAGAGACCGAAACAAGCTCTTAGTGCTGTGGGTTTAGCTGAGTTTTGTGCCTTTTATCCTGATAATCTTTCTGGTGGACAGAAGCAGCGAGTGAGTATTGCCCGAGCCTTGGCTGGCAGACCAAAATTGATTCTGGCCGATGAACCAACTGCTGCATTAGATAGTCATTCGGGTCGGGAAGTGGTCAACCTGATGCGCCAGCTAGCACGGGAACAGAAATGTGCCATTTTGATCGTTACCCACGATACTCGAATTCTCGATATAGCCGACCGCAAACTTCACGTTGAAGATGGCTATCTGAGCGAAGAAACCTTGTAAATCCTAACACTCACCTGCTCAGGAGACTTTTTGATGATTTTGGATGATTTATCTTTAAAGCCAGCGACGGAATCTTCCACTGTAGTGGAATTATTACGCTATTGGGCTGCCGTCGCCCCCGATCGCCTAGCCTATAAGTTTCTGGCTGAAGGTGAAACAGAAGCCGGTAGTCTGACTTATCGGGAGCTTGACCTCCAAGCCCAGGTGATCGCCGCCCACCTCCAATGCCGGTGTAACCCTGGCGATCGCGTTTTGTTAATTTACCCTTCAGGACTAGAATTTATTACGGCCTTTTTAGGCTGTTTATACGCTGGTGTCCTGGCAGTACCCGCCTATCTTTCCAGGCAAAATAATCACCTGAGCCGATTGGAAGCGATCGCAACCAGTACTCAGGCAACCCTCGCCCTGACAACGAATGCCCTAGTTGGCACACTACAGCAGCGCGTTATCACTAACCCCAACCTGGCCTTTCTCCAATGGCTGACTACCGATCATCTCCCCAGCGATCGGGCTAACGACTGGCAGGAACCCCAATTAACCAGGGATACGCTCGCTTTTCTCCAGTACACCTCCGGCTCGATAGGCCAACCCAAGGGAGTGATGGTCAGCCACGGCAATCTGCTCGAAAACGAACGTCTAATTCAGACGGCTTTTGCTTCCGATTCCGAGTCCGTTATTGTCGGCTGGTTACCTTTATTCCACGATATGGGCTTAGTGGGAAATGTGCTGCACCCCTTGTACCTGGGTAGGCCTTGCATCCTGATGGCTCCCGAAGCTTTTTTGCAAAAACCATTTCGCTGGTTGCAAGCGATTTCCCGTTACAAGGGCACCATCAGTGGTGGTCCCAATCTCGCCTATGACTGGTGTGTACGCCGAATTACGGCTGAACAACTAGAAAGCCTGGATTTAAGCCACTGGCAAGTCGCATTTAGTGGTGCTGAACCTGTCCGTGCTGAGACGCTAGAACGCTTTGCCAGCAAATTTCAACCTTGTGGTTTCCAGCGCCAAGCTCTCTATCCTTGCTATGGAATGGCAGAGACAACCTTGATCGTCTCTGGGGGGCTGAAAACTCAACCCCCAGTGATTTATGCGGTTCACGGAGAAGCTCTTGAGCATCATCGGGTAGAGCCTGTTACCCCAACGTCGCCAGATTGTAAGTTGATTGTCGGTTGTGGTCGGATCTGGTTAGAGCAGAAAATTATGATTGTTGACCCCGACAATTTAACCCTTTGTCCACCAAATCAGGTGGGGGAGATATGGGTTGCTGGACCAAGCATCACCCAGGGGTATTGGCAGCAACCGTTAGAGACTCAAGCTACCTTTTGTGCCTATCTGGCAGATACGGGTGAAGGACCATTTCTCCGGACGGGGGATATGGGATTCTTGCTTGATGGGGAGCTTTGTGTGACGGGACGGCTAAAAGATTTAATCATTCTTTTAGGTCGAAATTACTATCCTCAAGATATTGAATTGACGGTTGAGCAAAGCCATCCCGCTCTCCGCCCAAACTGTGGTGCGGCTTTCTTAGTCGAGAGTGGCGATCGCGAGAAACTGGTACTGGTGCAAGAAGTGGAGCGGAGTCATTGGCGACAACTCAATGCCGAGGAGGTGATTGGCAAAATTCGTCGCGCTGTCACTGAGGATCAGGGTCTGCCCATCCATGCTGTTGTCTTGGTTAAACCTACCAGTATTCCCAAAACATCCAGTGGCAAGATTCAACGGCGGGCCTGTCGGGCTGGATTTCTCGCTGGTAGTCTGGAGGTTATCGCCGAGTGGCGAGCCAACGCATAGTTGGGCGTTGCATCTTTAAACCCACATTCCGCGGGTTGAAAAATACAAAGGGAAGGACAGAGAAAGTCAAACAATCGACTAAGTATAAATACTCAAGGAATCCTTGAGTTAGCTAAGTATAAATACTCAAGCATCTAAGACAAAAAAGATGAGATAATAATTGAAGTCAACCGCTAATAGCTAGAGAAAAAAAATGAACCAAGAAATAGAGGTAAAAAACTTGGATCACTTAGGGATAGTTGCGGGAATTGTTGATGAATTAGGAATTGTAGATTTACGATACCTAGATTATTACATTCGGCATCCCGACAACGGGACGTTGTCAGAAAACGGGGTCGCAGAAGCTCGACGGTCGGGGAATGGTCATTCTACGAACGGGGTCAAACAGCATCAGAAAATAGAGGGAAAACATTTGACGTGATGGACGATCAGGTATGCTATTTAAACGGGCTTCCACAGATTAAAACGCGACCGTTTTATTGTACTCCCTTCGATTAATTCAAGAGATTTTGGTAACATTCGGTTGGGGTACGGTAAGATAAATATTTAAAGGGAGTCTGATTAATTATTTCTGCAAATCTTTCGTTATCAACCGCATTGTACTGATCTAATTTAGCGATTAAATTTTTCATGTTATTCATGGAGCTTACGAGACTCCTATTCTCGGATTTGAGATAATGAATTTCAGGGGAATCGCCCTCTTGCCGATCAATGGCGGTAATTTGAGCGATAATTCCCTTAATTCCCTGCTTATACGAAGAAATTAAGGTGTATAAACTCTTTTCCTGAGTAATGAGAAAAATACCTCTATTCCTGAGATCGAGGACATCAATTCGCCAAGCATTAATATCGGCGATAAAATCTTCTCTTGACTGCACTTCCCGTTGAAGTCTTTCGGCCGCTTTACTTGATAAAATCAGATTCATCTCTAAAAATAAAGTTAATTATTTAATATAATAAACCAACTAGATTGTTGAGTCGATTAATAAATCTAATTGCTTGAGAACAAATTTTCGGCAAAACAAGAGCATCAGCAAGTTCTAATAACTGAACTTCCCCCATACATATCTACTACAAGAGCCGAAAACCCTTATCCATCAATGGATGCACCCGTTAACTTTTCTTAATGTACCCATGTAATTTGTAACATTTCTTAATAAACAAGAATTCTCTCCATTTGCTAATATCTGGACTTCCCCGTTGACAAAAGGCCATAACCTGTGCTGTAGAAGGGATTAAGAGAATTTCCAGCGCCCCGTTACTGGGTACAAATTAGGGAAACTCCCAATAAATCTAACGCTTTTTGTTGCAGTTGGGTCGGTCGAGTTATCTTAGAAAAACGATAACTTCCCTCTCTAATCGTACATTCCACTGTATTCAAGCAAATTGTCCCCAGGTCTTCCAACAAAGTCCGAAAGCTATGCACAGGGAGGTTCTCTTGATTCCGTTTTTTTCTCTCTTTAGATTGCACCGATTCACTGCGACTCGCCTTAATCACATTCAGACAACTATCATCAATTTCTTCATCCTCAAATAATAAAGGAGCCAAGGACTGTTTTAAATGCCATTCCACATAATAAGCCAACATACATAAAAAGATATGAGCCTTGACTCTATCACCCTTATAATGATAGATAGGACGTACCTTTAAATCAATTGACTTATAACAGCGAAATGCCTCCTCCACTTGAGATAAACTTTTATAAGCTTTAACCGTTGTCGCTGCATCCATCAAGGTTGACTCCAGAGAAGTTCTTAACACATACACACCATACAAGGCCGTTTCTTGAGCGATTAATTCCAGCTTACGCTGATAAGAAAAGCCTTCTTCTGTTATCTCTAAATTATAGTATTTATTGACCTTAAACTGATTAAGAACCTTGCCCACTCTCAAAGCTATCTTATCTTGACCCTTTAAAGCTCTTTTCTCCCTTTGAGTTGCTTGAACAATCAAATCTAATTCCTTCTCTGTTGCCTCTAATAATGCCTCTCTTTGTTGTTGATTTTTCTGGGCGATTAAGGGATTCCGACAAGCAATTAATCTTTCGTCGGGATAATCTTCACTCTCAAATTCC
>Ga0315905_10003928_pt1 | contig 15260 bp, 13 predicted proteins | sample LakEriMetagenome_5_FD_203522 | JGI IMG/M metagenome (GOLD analysis project Ga0315905, IMG submission 203522) | Freshwater fungal communities from buoy surface, Lake Erie, Ohio, United States - Buoy 4 MA121 | ecosystem: Environmental > Aquatic > Freshwater > Lake | place: USA: Lake Erie, Ohio... | reverse complement strand
TGGCCAGAAACTCGGCGATTCCACGTTCATCATCGCGCACCTTGCCGAACGGTTCGGCGTCGATCCCGATGCCCACCTTTCCCCCGCGCAGCGCGGCATGGCGGTGGCGATCCAACGGCTGATCGAAGAGAACCTCTACTGGACGATGGTCCATGATCGCTGGATGAACGAGGCGAACTGGCGCCAGTTCCGCGATGTGGTTCTCGGTGGCCTCGCCCTGCCGCTGCGCCGCGCGCTCGGCCCAGTCGCGCGGCGCGGGGTGAGGAAACAGCTCGAAGGCCACGGCATCGGCATCCACAGCCCCGAGGAAATCGCCGCCATCGGTCGCCGCGACGTCAACGCTCTATCCGCAATCCTCGGTGATCAGGACTGGTTCTTCGGCGCCGAGCCCAGCTCGACCGACGCCGTGGTCTACGCCCAGCTCGTCAACATCTGGCGCGCACCGTTCGAAAGCGAAGTGCGCCGCGCGATCGGCCAGACTCCCAACCTCGTCGCCTTCATCGACCGCTTTGCAGCGCGGTACTACTAGCGGTTCTCGCGCCACCAGCGGAAGGTGAAAACCGAAGTACTCGGCCCCTCGCGGCCCATCTGCGCAAGCTTTTCCAGCGCTTCGGCGACGCTCGGAATATGGCCCTCGGGCACTTCCCACAGCGCCAGCGAGGGCTCCATCGGCTCGAACCACTCGCTGCGCCGCGCCAGCACGGCGCGGTGATCGGCCTGGCGATAGGCAAAGGCCTCGAGCGAAGGCACATCGCGCCAGACCGAAAGGTTGACGATGAAATCGGCGTCCCCCGCCACCGCTTCGATGGCGGTCGCATCGGTGGCATCGCCCTCGCCCACCAGCCGCCAGATGAACCCGTCGGCCGCATCGGCCTGCGCATTCACGTGTTCGAGCGCATCCATGAACGCCTGATTGGCCGGGTCCGCCTTGGAACGCCGGAAGCGGGCAACATTGAGCTGTGCAATCGGCATGGTCAGATCTCGCGCCGGAAACAGACGACCCGCTCGGTCTCGGCAAACCCGGCGGCGAGATGAAAGGCATGGCTCACGAGATTGTCGACCAGCGAATCGGAAGCGAATTCCGTGCACCCCCTCGCCCGGCCCCAATCTGCCACAGCATCGCACAGCCGCCGCGCCAGGCCGGCACCCCGCGCCGCCTCGCCGACGTAGATGCCTTCGAGAAACACCACCGGCGAGGTCTCGCATCCGTTGACATAGTCGTGCCGCAGCGCGGCCTCGGCAAAGCCAACGACGATTGCCCCATCGAGCGCCACCAGATTGAGCAGCCGCTCGGTTTCCGCCAGCTGCGCCTCCGCCTCGGCCCGGTGCTCCCCCGGCGAGAGCTCGTCCCACAAACGGTGTCGCAGCATGGCCCAGCCATCGAGGTGTTCCTCTCCAGCCGGGACCACGGTGATCATTTCCGATCCGCCTTCTTGCGCTTCATCGCATCGTGGAAGCGATCGGCCCAGCCGGGCTTGACCAGCTGTTCGCCGCGCACGAGCCGGAGTTCACCGTCGGCCACATCGCGGCTGACCGCACTGCCTGCGGCGACAATGGCATCGGCACCGATCTTCACCGGGGCGATCAGGGCAGAGTTGGAGCCGATGAAGGCCCGCTCGCCAATCACGGTGCGGTACTTGAAGTAGCCATCGTAGTTGCAGGTAATCGTGCCCGCTCCGATGTTCGCACCCGCGCCCACATCGGCATCGCCGAGGTAGGTCAGGTGGTTGGCCTTGGCTCCCGCATGGAGCACCGCGTTCTTCACCTCGACGAAGTTGCCGACGCGCGCCTTCGCTTCCAGCACCGTACCCGGCCGCAGCCGCGCGAAGGGCCCAACCGAAACGCCGCTTTCCAGCCGAGAGCCTTCGAGATGGCAGAAGGCGTGGATCACCACATTGTCAGCCACAGCCACCCCGGGGCCGAAGACCACGTTCTGCTCCACCGTCACATCGCGGCCGAGCACCGTGTCCCACGCAAACCACACCGTTTCGGGCGCAACGAGGCTCGCGCCGTCGGCCATAGCCTGGAGGCGGCGTTTCCTCTGCCAGCGTGCCTCGGCCTCCGCGAGTTCGGCGCGGCTGTTGATCCCGGCGACTTCATCGGCATCGTCCGTCACCACCACCGCGCAGACGCGGCCATCGCTGTTCGCCACATTGACGATATCGGTGAGGTAGTATTCGCCCTGCGCGTTGTCATTGCCCACCCGCGCCAGCAACGCGAACAGCTCGTCCCCGCGCACCGCCATCAAGCCCGAATTGCACAGACGGCAGGCGCGTTCGGCCTCGGTCGCATCCTTGTGCTCGACCATTTTCCGCACGACTCCATCTTCGGCGATCACCCGGCCATACTGGAGCGCGTCCTCAGGCTCGAAGCCCAGCACGACGACCGCCGGATTGTCCGCCCCATGCAGCCGCTCCAGCATGGCGCGCATCGTCTCGGTGCGCACGAAGGGCACGTCGCCATAGAGGATCAGCACATCGCCCGCGAACCCCTCCAGCGCGCCTTCGGCCTGCTGCACAGCGTGTCCGGTGCCAAGCTGCGGGTCCTGCACCGCAAGCTCGGCAGATTCGCCGAGCGCCGCCGCCAGCTGCTCCCGCCCCGCGCCAACCACGACGACCTTGCGCTGCGGCGCGAGCGCGTCGGCGCTGGCCATCAGGTGCATGAGCATCGGCCGCCCCGCGACCGGGTGCAGCACCTTGTGAAGGTCGCTTTTCATGCGGGTGCCCTTGCCGGCAGCAAGGACGACGAGTGCGAGCGGTGAGGAGGCGTCGTTCATGGTGCGCGTTCCTTGCCAGCATTTGCTTGCAGTTTCCAGAACGCGCCTTCACGGAGTGCGGCATGACCGGATTTCCCTTCCAGATCGTCGGCTTCGACCTCGACGGCACGCTGCTCGATACCGCGACCGACCTCGCCCACGCACTCAACCACGCGCTCGTGCACATCGGCCGCCCGCAAGTCCCGATCGAGCGCGCACGCGGCTTCATTGGCGGTGGCACCGGGCAGATGCTGCGCGCAGCGCTCGCACAATCCGGCGGCGATGATGGCGTTGACGTGCCCGCGCTGCAGGACGTGCTGGTGGGTTTCTATGCCGAGAACATCGCCCGCCACACCGCACTGTTCCCCGGCGGCGAGACCATGCTGGAGGCATTGGCAGCCAGCGGCGTCCACCTCGCCATTGCCACCAACAAGCGTGAGGACCTCGCCCGCCGCCTGTTCGACGAGCTCGGCCTCACTCCCCGCTTCGCCACGATCATCGGCGGCGACACTTTAGGTCCGGGCCGCGCCAAGCCCGCGCCCGACATGCTGCACGAAATGGTTGCGCAGCTGGGCGGCGGGCGTGCGGCCTTCGTCGGCGATACCACATTCGATGTCGGCGCGGCGCGCGCGGCGGGCCTGCCGGTCGTTGCCGTGGGCTTTGGTTTCAATGATTTGCCGCCGCATGAACTCGGCGCGGATGCAGTGATCGACCATTTCGACGAGCTGGTCCCGGTGCTGCAGACCCTCGCGCGATAGAAAAAGGTGGGGGCGCAGCAGAATATCTGCGCGCTGCCTCTGCCTTGCCATCGACGCAGGGCAGCGCCACTCTTGGCGCAACCAGCAAGTCCCCAAGGAGAGTCTCATGTCTGAAGAATACGTGCCCCCCAAGATCTGGGTCTGGGACAAGGCCAACGGCGGCGCTTTTGCCGGCGTTAACCGCCCCACTGCCGGCGCGCAGAAGGAAGTGGAGCTGCCGGTGGGCGAGCATCCCTTCCAGCTCTATTCCCTCGGCACGCCCAACGGCCAGAAGGTCACGATCCTGCTCGAGGAACTGCTCGAACTCGGCATCACGGGTGCCGAATATGATGCCTGGCTGATCAAGATCTTCGAAGGCGACCAGTTCGGCAGCGGCTTTGTCGACATCAACCCCAATTCCAAGATCCCCGCGATGGTCGACCGCAGCGGGCCGGAGCCATTCCGCCTGTTCGAATCGGGCGCGATGCTCGTCCACCTTGCTGAAAAGTTCGGCCAGTTCCTGCCCAAGGAAGGCCCGGCCCGCGCCGAAGTGCTCTCGTGGCTGTTCTGGCAGGTCGGCTCGGCCCCGTTCATGGGCGGCGGTTTCGGCCACTTCTATGCCTATGCGCCGTTCAAGATCGAATATGCGATCGATCGCTATTCCATGGAAACCAAGCGCTTGTTCGATGTCGCCAACAATCAGCTGAAGAAGACCCGCTTCCTCGCCGGTGAAGACTACACCATTGCCGACATGGCGGCCTATCCTTGGCTCGGCAATCTCTACCGCGGAGAAGCCTATGGCGATGCGGCGACGTTCCTCTCGATGCACGAATACGAAGCCGTCGGCCGCTGGGTCGCGGAAATCGATGCGCGGCCGGCGGTCAAGCGCGGCCGGCTGGTGAACCGGCCTAACGGCATGCAGGAACGCCACAGCGCGGCCGATTTTGCGGCACTGCCCGAAGGCACGCTCTGAAGAACGCAGCGGATGGGGCCTGCCGCGGCCCCATCCGCCCCTTTTCATTCACCCCTCTTTTCAAGTTCTGGCCCGCCGCTATAAGCGCGCTTCGCATTGGGGCGTCGCCAAGTGGTAAGGCACCGGTTTTTGGTACCGGCATTCGGAGGTTCGAATCCTCCCGCCCCAGCCAGCACTCGCCAACCCCGCACACGCGCTTGCTGCGGTCAGGGCTGGGCAGGTAGCCAGCCCCGCGCTAGCGTGGACTGCGATGACCCACCTGCACCTCAATCCGATCTATGCCCAGATGCCCGTTACCGTGTTCGAGCACATGTCGGGCCTTGCCCGCACGCTGGGCGCGATCAATCTGGGCCAGGGCTTCCCCGATACGCCGCCACCCGCCGCGCTGACCGCCGCAGCGATGCGGGCCATGGAAACCCGCTCGCAGCAGTATCCGCCCAGCATGGGCCTGCCCGAACTGCGCGATGCGGTGGCTGCCTTCTATGCCCGCGAACAGGGCCTTGCCCTTGCCCGCGAACAGGTCGTCATCACCTCGGGGGCGACCGAAGCCATTGCCGCCGCGATCCTGGCCGTCGTCGGCGCCGGCGATGAGGTGCTGCTCTTCTCGCCCGCCTACGATGCCTATGCCCCGCTCATCCGCCGCGCAGGCGGGGTGCCGGTGTTCGTGCCGCTCAGCCCGCCGGGATGGGCTTATGACGAGGCCGCTATTCGCGCTGCGATCGGGCCGCGCACCCGGGCGATGATCCTCAACGATCCCCTGAACCCCACCGGATCGGTGGCCAGCGCCGAGGAGCTGGCGCTTCTGGCCCGCATCGCCTGCGAGCACGATCTCGTCGCGATCTGCGACGAGGTGTGGGAAGCCGTACGCTTCGATGGCGCCAAGCACCGCTCGCTGCTGGCCGAACCGGGCATGGCGCAGCGCACGATCAAGATCGGCTCTGCCGGCAAGATCTTCGGCGCGACGGGCTGGAAGGTCGGCTGGATGATCGGTGACGCCGCGCTCGCTGCGGTGCTCGCCAAGGCGCACCAGTTTCTCACCTTCACCACGCCGCCCATGTTGCAATGGGCCGCAGCCGAAGGCCTTGCCGACGCGCGCATCACCGGCGCGCTCCACGCCGAATGGAGCGCCTCGCGCATGGTGCTGATCGAAGGCCTTGCCGCCGCAGGGTTCACGGTACTGGAAAGCGCCGCTACCTGGTTTACCTGCATCAACCTTGGCGCCAGCGGCATCGCCATGGACGACCGCACGTTCAGCGAACGCGCGGTGCGGGAAGCCGGCGTCGCCTCGATCCCGCTTTCAGCGCTGTGGGAAGGCGAAGGTGGCCCCACCACCATTGTGCGCCTTTGCCACTGCAAGCCGCCCACCATGCTGGAAAACGCGGTGGCACGCCTCAGCCAATGGCGCGAGGGGCTCTGATCGCGCGGATCAGGGCCGCAGCGCCGCGAGCACCTCGGCCCACGAGACCAGCTTGAAGTTCTGAGCGGCAGGCGCGTTCTCGCCGTCCTGCGCCACAAACAGCCCGGCGGGATAATCCGGGCCAAACGTGCCGGGGTGGAAGGCGATGCCGTCGGTCTCCTCGGTTGCGCCCAGCGCCCCGGCGGCAATGCGGAAGCGCCCGGCAGGCTTCAGTCCGGGCAGGCGGAACAGCGCATAGGCGTTGTCGCCCTGACTCGAGGCGATCAGCCAGCCGCCGCGCCGCCCGCGCGGCGCCAGCGCCAGCCCTTCGACATCGGCCACCAGCTGCGCGCCATCGACCGGCGCGACCAGCCGCCCACGGCGCGAGGCCACGGCGCGCGCATCGAAGGCCCAGATGCCGCGATCTTCCTCACCCACATAGAGCGTGTGGCTGCGCGGATCGACCACGCAGCCTTCCGGCTGAGTTTCAAGCCTGAGCCGCCGCACGATCCGCCCCTTGGGTGTCGCTCCGCCAAGCGTGATCGCCACTTGCGCCACGGTGCCGTCCTTCAGCACCGAGAACGCATGGAGCTGCGCGCCCACGCGCATCAGGCACACGCCGTAAGCCTCGCCCGCGCCGCCGCGCACGGTGCCCAGCGGCACCAGCTTTTCGCGCCGCGTGTCGAGCCGGTAAAGCCGGAGCCGTGCCGCCGCCTCATCGTTGCGGTCGCTCGCCACGACGATCACGCCGCGCCGACCCATGCCGACCAGATCGACATTGTTGAGCCGCCCATCGGGTGAAAAATCGCGTACCTTGCCATCGAGGCCATAGACATAGAGCCCGGCCTTCTTGTCGGTCGCCACGATCAGGCTGCGCGCCGGGCGGCGCGGATTGCGCCAGATTGCCGGGTCATCGGCCGCATCGGCTGCGGCCGTGCCGACCGGCACGGTTTCCGCTTTGGCCGTGACCGTGACCGTTTTCGTCACTGTTTCCGGGGCAGCAGCGGCTGGCAGCGGCGAAACTGCCGCCGCCAGCGCGCAAAGCAGCCAGCCCTGGCGCATCAGAACGCGTATCGCGCGACGACCTGGAACACCGGGCCACCCGTTTCGGATTCGAGCTCATACTCGTCAAAGCTGCGGTCACGCTGATCGCCGATCGTGTTGAACTTGTTGAACACCTCGTCCTTCGCGCCGTTGAGCAGGTTCGAACCGACCGCGCGCAACGTGAAGCTCTTGCCGAAGCGTTTTTCGACGAAGACCTCGAGGTCTGCCCCATAGGTCGTGCGGATTTCCTCGCCGATGATCCGATCGAATGCAGGTCCCTGCTTGCGATAGGTCGCGCCGACAGTGCCGCCGATCTTGGGGAAGTTCTGGATCATGCCGAAGTTGTAGACATACTTCGACTGGCCATTGAAGCGCCGCGATCCGAAATCATCACGGATGCTGCTCTGCATCAGGGTCAGGTTGCCGAAAATGCCGGTTTCGCGCAGGCCGATGAAGCCGAGGCTGGCCGAAAGATCAAACTCCAGACCCCAGACCTCGCCGCTGCCGCTGTTGCGGGGCTGCAGCACGAACGTGCCCTCGCCTTCGGAGCCTTCGACCCCTGTGTTCGCCACTTCGACCAGATCGCTGATCTTGCGGTAGAACACGTTGGCCCCGATCACGCCGGTCCGACCGATGCGGTGTTCATAGCCCAGATCGCCGCCCCAGGAGGTTTCCGGGCGGAGCGCCGGATTGCCGAGCAGATCGTTGTCCCCGAGTTCGGCTTCGAGCAGCGCGGGCGAGATGAAATCGAAGCGCGGGCGGCGCACGGTGCGTGCTGCGGAGGCCGTGATGCGGCCCCCACCCAGTTCGATGCGCACCGAAGCCGATGGCAGCAGGAAGTTGTACTTCACGCGCGCCGAAGCATCCGCCGGATCGACGGTGTAATCGAGGATGCGCACCGTGGTGTTTTCCCAGCGGACACCCGCTTCGAACTTGATGTTGCCGCTCTTGCCCTCGACAAGGGCATAGAGATCGCGGCGGTCTTCCTCGATCCGGTTGAAGCCGCCGGGCGTGGGCTCGATATCGACAAACGGCGTGGCGAACGCTTCCGGATTGTTCGTTGCCTGCGCATATCCTGAAAGATCGGCGGTCACCGGGAAGCGATTGCGCACGGCGGCGATTTCGGTCTTGCGGATCTTGTTCTGGGCGAACCCGCCGAGCGCGAGATCGAGGCCGCTGCCCAACCGGAAGGATTGCTCCAGTTCACCAACAAGTTCGTTATCGCGCAGTGCGGTCGTGCCGAAGTCTCCGGTGTAGCGCGGGGTGCTGCGGTCGAAATCGATCTCGTGCTCCAGCTCGCGCTCCCGGTTCCGGAAGCTTGAGAAGCTCACGCGGGCGGTGGTCTTGCCCCAGTCGGTGCCATGGCTGAACTTGCTGGTGAGCGCCATGCTCTCCTGCCTGATGAACAGCGGGTTGAAGTTGTCGGTCAGCAGCGTGCCATCGGCATTCAGGTCGACCGGGCCGGTAGAAACCACCGGGTCGTTGAATTCGAACGAGCGCTCGATCTGCTCGCGGTCCGTGCGCACATAGTTGCCCGCGATCTCGAACTTCGTATCGCCTTGCTCCATAACCCAGCTGACATTGCCGGCATAATCGGTGCCATTGCGGATATCCGACTGCTCTTCGCGGTTATCGAAATCATCGGTGGCGAAATTGGGGTTGTTCTCGGGCGAATCGCCGTAGCGCAGGCTCTTCTTGCTCTTGGGAGCATAGCGCCCCTGCACGTTGGCACCGATCAGGAGCCGCCCTGGCCCAAGCGCGCCGCCGTAGTAGAGGCCGCCGCTGGGCTTGGCCTTTCCATCATCGAAGAACAGGCCGCCGCCGCGAACATAGCCGCCATCCATCGAGAGGGCGTTGCGCAGGACGATGTTGAGCGTACCCGCCACGGCATCACCGGTGCGCCGCGCGGAGGACGAACGGACGATTTCGACCTGCTTGATCAGTTCGGCCGGAATGCGGTCAAGGAAGAACGAACGGTCCGCACCGGCGCCGGGCACCCGGTCGCCGTTGATCAGGATCTGGGTGTAGCCCGGATCAAGCCCGCGCAGCCGCGCGCCATCGCTTTCCAGCACGTCGGACAGGAACGTGACCGAGGGCACGCGCTTGAGCGCATCGCCTGCGGTGAGCGGTTCGAAACGGCGGAAGTATTCCTCGTCGTAGACCAGCTTGGGCTCGACGCCGTCTTCGGCACGGTTGCGAAAGCCGATTTCGGCCTGCACCACGATCTCGCGCGCGGCACGGGTGGTGCCATCCTCGGCCATGTCTGCCGCTGCATCTTCTGCCGCGAGCGCTGATGCGGAGACGAGCGCGCCACCAGCCAGCAGGACGGCACGGGTCATCCGGCGACAGGTGCCCGAGCGGAAAGGAAGGCGGCAGGCAGAGCTGATCACAGGAGGTCCCCCATTCGTTGTGGCGAATGCTGGGGCCGCTATGCGTGGTCCGAGACAGGTGCGTTACAATGCTGCAATTCAAAGATTCAGCAAATATTTGTTATATTTCATTTTTCGGGCAGTTACGTGACGCCTGGCACAAATCCGTCATCAAGCGAAAGAGGTCCGCCCCACCGCGCTGCGGCGGGCCGGTTAGGCAGGACGGAAGGCCGTTTCAGACCAGTTCGAGGTTGTCTTCAGCAGCCATGCGCATTTCTAGCGCAGCAGTATCGTCGATATCCTCGTCGGCGAACGGATCATGCCAGTCCGCTGCAGGCCATCCGAGTGCCCCTTCGCGAAGGGTGAGGCCGCTCAGGCCCGCACCGGCAGACTGGTATGTTGGTCGGTTGTCGAGCGACGCAGGCGGTGTCTGCGCATGGGTGCCGTGCGGAACCACCGCAACGACAACAGTCACCATCGCGGTGCGAACAGAAAGCAGGCCGGCAAAGCGTGTCAGCGAATCATGCATGATCATGCGTCTCCAGAACGGGACACGAACTGGCACCGACGCCTCATCCGTGCGCTTTAGCGGGTGTTGACGGGGCGCAAGCTGCAACCCTTCAAATGCCGCAGTCCTCAGGGGTTCGGATCAGCGAATCCCTAGCAGACGCATATTGTCTACTGATTTAGTTGATTTAAGCAAGCACAGGAATCCTGATGGATCACAAAGTCCCGCTTCATCGCTCGCTGACGCAAAAAGGCCCGCCGCACCGAAGTGCGACGGGCCCGCTTTCCTCCCCAGGAAAGTCTCGTAGGGGGCGCGGGAGTTACTTCCCCATCGCGCTCCCGAGCCGGTGATAGAGGTGCGAGAACTTCACCGATTCGGGCTGGTCCTCGATCACCTTGAGGTAGTGCAGCACAGCCTCGCGGATGAGCTTGAAGTCTTCGGTGGAAAGGACCGCACGGGCCCGGATCGGTTCAGCCATTGTCCTTGCTCCTCTCTAGCTGGCTATGCAGCAAACTGGTTCATGGTGTTGTGTGCGCCGCCCGCCTTCAGGGCCGCTTCGCCGGCGAAATATTCCTTGTGGTCGTCGCCAAGGTCGGAACCGGCCATGTTCTGGTGCTTCACGCAGGCAATGCCCTGGCGGATTTCAGCGCGCTGGACGTTCTTGACGTAGCCCAGCATGCCCGCATCGCCGAAGTATTCCTTCGCCAGATTGTCGGTGCTGAGCGCCGCGGTGTGATAAGTCGGCAGCGTGATGAGGTGGTGGAAAATCCCCGCCTCACGCGCCGCATCGCGCTGGAAGGTGCGGATGCGCTCGTCGGCCTCATCAGCCAGATCGGTGCCGTCGTAGTCCACGCTCATCAGACGCGCCCGGTCGAACCCGCTCATGTCGCGGCCTTCGGCAGTCCACGCATCGAACACCTGCTGGCGGAAGTTCAGCGTCCAGTTGAAGCTCGGGCTGTTGTTGTAGACCAGCTTGGCGTTCGGGATGACTTCACGAATGCGGTTCACCATGCCGCCGATCTGGCCGATATGGGGCTTCTCGGTCTCGATCCAGAGAAGGTCGGCGCCGTTCTGCAGGCTGGCGATGCAATCAAGCACGCAGCGATCCTCTCCGGTGCCGGGGCGGAACTGGAACAGGTTCGAAGGCAGGCGCTTGGGGCGCATCAGCTTGCCATCACGGGCAATCAGCACATCGCCGTGGCCGAGGTTGGTCGCATCGACTTCCTCGCAATCGAGGAAGGCGTTGTACTGGTCGCCCAGATCGCCCGGCTCCTTCACGAACGCGATCTGCTTGGTCAGGCCAGCGCCCAGGCTGTCGGTGCGCGCCACGATCACGCCGTCATCAACGCCCAGTTCCATGAAGGCGTAACGAACCGCGCGGATCTTCGCGAGGAAGTCCTCGTGCGGCACGGTCACCTTGCCGTCCTGGTGGCCGCACTGCTTTTCGTCCGAGACCTGGTTCTCGATCTGGATGCAGCAGGCGCCCGCTTCGATGAACTTCTTGGCAAGGAGATAGGTTGCCTCGGCATTGCCGAAGCCGGCGTCGATATCCGCGATGATCGGCACGACGTGGGTCTGGTACTCGTCGATCTTGTGCAGCAGACGGTGCGTATTGACCGCGTCACCCGCAGCCTTGGCCGCATCGAGCTCGCGGAACAGCATGCCCAGCTCGCGCGCATCGGCCTGGCGGAGGAAGGTGTAGAGCTCCTCGATCAGCGCCGGAACGCTGGTCTTCTCGTGCATCGACTGGTCAGGCAGCGGGCCGAACTCGCTGCGCAGCGCGGCAACCATCCAGCCCGAAAGGTAGAGGTAGCGGCCCTTGGTCGTGCCGAAGTGCTTCTTGATCGAGATCATCTTCTGCTGGCCGATGAACCCGTGCCAGCAGCCGAGCGACTGCGTGTACTTGGCAGGATCGGCGTCATAGGCCGCCATATCGGCGCGCATGATCTTGGCGGTGTAGCGCGCGATGTCGAGCCCGGTCTGGAAGCGGTTCTGCAGACGCATGCGCGCCACCGAAGCGGCATCGATCCCATCCCAGGGCTGGCCATAAGGCGCGATCGCCTTGGCGGCTTCGTTGATCGTCTGGGAATAGGTCATGGGACTCGCTTCCTTTCTCGGGTAGACTTGATGCACGTCGGCTAGACCCGCGAACGCGGCAGCGAAACCCGCAGCGCAGTCATGTTGTCAAACTTTACAGAATATGCTTGTAAAGTTGTACAGTCCTTACTCCGGCTGCACAGGACCGCACAAACCCATGGAATCGCGCCCACTCTACCTCGGCCCTCGCCTGAAGCGTCTGCGCCGCGAACTCGGCCTTACACAATCAGTCATGGCCGAAGATCTCGCGATCTCGCCCAGCTACATCGCGCTGCTCGAACGCAACCAGCGCCCGCTCACCGCCGATCTCCTGCTGCGCCTTGCCAAGGCCTACAAACTCGATGTGAGCGAACTCGCCGCCGACGAGCGTGACGACTATGCCCGTCGCCTGGCCGACGTGCTGCGCGATCCGATCTTTGCCGAGATCGACCTGCCCGCGCTCGAAGTGGCCGACGTCGCCACCAGCTACCCGGGCGTGACAGAGGCGATGTTGCGCCTCCACACCGCCTACATGCGCGAGCAGCAGGCGCTTGCCTCCTATCGCGGCGGCGCGGGCGGGGATGCCGCCGATCCCCTCGCCGAGGCGCGCCGCTTCGTCGCCCAGCGGCGCAACTACTTCCCTTCGCTCGACAGCAGGGCTGAGGCGCTCGCCGAAGAGATCGAGAAGCTCGGCGGCCTGCAGGAAGGCGGCCTCGCCGAGTATCTGCGCGGGCAAGGCCTGCGCGTGCGGCTCATGCCGGCGGACATCATGATGGACGCGCTGCGCCGCTACGATCGCCACGCCGAACAGCTCCTGATCGACGAGACTCTCGCCCCCCAGGCCCGCCGCTGGCAGATGGCGCTGCACATAGCCTATACCGCGATGCGCAGTGATATCGCCGCCCTGATGCGCGAGGCCAGCTTTTCGAGCGAGACCGCAGCGCAGCTCGTCCGCCGCGCGCTCGCCGCCTATGGCGCCGCCGCGCTGATCATGCCCTACGACCGCTTCGCCCGCGTGGTGGACGCCCGCGCCTATGATATCGAGGCACTGTCCGGCCAGTTCGGCGCGAGCTTCGAACAGGTCGCGCATCGCCTCACGACCCTGAACCGCCCCGGGCAGGAGCGCGTGCCGTTCTTCTTCATCCGTGTCGATGCGGCCGGCAATGTCTCCAAGCGGCTCGACGGCGCCGGCTTCCCTTTCGCTGCGCATGGCGGCGGGTGCCCGCTGTGGAGCTTGCACGATTGCTTTCGCCGCCCCGGCGAAGTGCTCACCCAGTGGCTCGAACTCCCCGGCGGCGAGCGCTTCTTCAGCGTCGCGCGCAGCGTCACCTCGGGGGGCGGGGGCCACGGCAAGCCCGCGGTCCTGCGCGCCATCGCTCTGGGCTGCACCGCAGAGCACGCCCCCAAGCTCGTCTATGCGCGCGGCGAGCAGCCTGCGCCGACCCCCATCGGCGTCACTTGCCGCCTCTGCAACCGCGCCACCTGCACCGCCCGCGCCGAACCGCCGCTCGGCCGCGAAATCCTCCCCGACGACTACAGGAAAACGCCGGAACCCTTCACTTTCGCGGAAAGCTGAAAGAACCCCTCCGACCTGCCTCACGGCAGGCCACCGCACGCAGCGCTGGCGAAGCGGCAATCGGGCAAAGCGCACGCATTTCAGGCACGCACCATTGCACAAAACCCGATTGACCCGGCCCGCCCACATCCCGAAAGTGACCGCCAGAGAGACAATCCGGGGGCCACAGAATGATCACACGTCGCACGCTTATGGCCGGCCTCACCACCGCCGCCATGCTTCCGCGCTGGGCGCACGCAGCCGCGCCTGTCGACGGCGTCGATCCTGCCCTTGCGACGTTCATCCAAGGCCTGCCAAAGACCGAATACCATGTGCACCTCGAAGGCACGCTCGAGGCCGAGATGAAATTTGCGCTGGCCCGGCGCAACGGGCTCAACCTCCCCTTCGCCGATGTCGCCGCGATGAAGGCCAGCTACCGGTACCACGATCTCCCGAGCTTCCTCGCGATCTACTACGACGGCATGAAGGTGCTGCTGAAAGAGCAGGATTTCTACGATCTCGCCTATGCCTATCTGAGCAAGGCGGCCTCGCAGAATGTGATCTACACCGAGATGTTCTTCGATCCGCAGGAGCACCTCAAGCGCGGCGTCGCCATGGAAGCCGTGATCATGGGCATCACCCGCGCCCGCCGCGAGGCGCAAGCGAAACTCGGCATCCGCTCGCAGCTCATCCTATGCTTCGTGCGCGATCTTCCTGCCGATACCGCCATGGCCGCGCTCGATGCCGCGCTGCCCTTCAAGCAGCACATCGTCGGCGTCGGGCTCGATTCGGATGAGGCCGGCCACCCGCCGGAAAAGTTCGCCGCCCACTTCGCCAAGGCCCGTGCCAACGGCCTCCACGTAACGGCGCACTGCGATGTCGACCAGGTCGATACGCTGAAGAACATCCGCACCGCACTCGTCGACCTGAAGGTCGACCGGATCGACCACGGTGGCAACATCGTCCAGTCGCCCGAACTTGTCGCCATCGCGAAGCAGCGCGGCATGTACTTCACCGTCTGCCCCACCTTCTCCGGCACTCTGCGCCGCGGCCTGGCCCAGCCGGTCGACGTTGTGCGCACTATGCTCGACGCCGGCCTGAAGGTCACGATCTCGTCCGACGACCCGGCCTACATGGCGAGCGAATACATCAACGAAGTGCTCCTGCGCGCCGTCACCCGCAGCCATCTCACCCGCGCCGATCTCGCCGGCATCGCGCGCAACGGCTTCGAAGCCGCGTGGCTGCCTGCTGATGAAAAGGCAGCTCTGCTGGCGAAGCTCGACGCCTATCTGGCGAGCGCCGCCTGAACGCTTGCAAGCTTCGTCTTTGCGAGCGTGGCGAAGAGATGGAAGGGCTTATCAGCCGTCCGAAGCCGCCGCCCGGTCCAGCCGCCGCGCCACCGGCATAGCCGCGACGATGGCCAGCGCGCAGATCACCCCGCCAACCGGCCCGATCAGCGTGTAGGCACCAAAGCCCTGCGCCATCGCGCCCGCCGCGAGTGAACCAAGGCTCTGCGCCAGCAGCCATGTCCCGGTCGTCATCACTGCCAGCCGCTCGCCCGCCGGCTGCGCATAGGCGAGCCGTAGCAAGAGCGGATACGTCAGGAACCAGCTCACCATGAAGGCGATGAATGCCGCCGCGAAGGCCGCCTCGCTCCCCACCGTGGTCAGCAGGCCGCACATGAGCGCGCAGGCCCCCAGCGCCGCCGCCAGCGGCCAGGCGCGCGGCAGGCGGCCAATCACCATGGCAAGCCCCGCATTGCCTGCCGCACTCGCCAGCACCGCCGCGCTCTGATAAAGCCCGAACTGCGTCGCCGGGATGCCGATGACCTGCGCGGTGCGCTCGAT
>Ga0315905_10003926_pt1 | contig 15261 bp, 9 predicted proteins | sample LakEriMetagenome_5_FD_203522 | JGI IMG/M metagenome (GOLD analysis project Ga0315905, IMG submission 203522) | Freshwater fungal communities from buoy surface, Lake Erie, Ohio, United States - Buoy 4 MA121 | ecosystem: Environmental > Aquatic > Freshwater > Lake | place: USA: Lake Erie, Ohio... | reverse complement strand
CTCTCACTCTTTGCAATCGCAATCGCCGGCACTGGTTTGTTAACAACTGTTGGCGTGATCGTTGCCATGGATACCTTCGGCCCAATTTCAGATAACGCACAAGGCATTGCTGAAATGTCAGGCGATGTTAAGGGTGAAGGCGCAAAGATTCTTACCTCACTAGATGCAGTCGGTAACACAACTAAGGCGATCACCAAGGGAATTGCAATTGCAACGGCAGTACTGGCTGCAACCGCTTTGTTCGGTGCGTTCACCGATGCCATCAAGGAAGCAGTCATCAAGGCTGTTGGTGAAGGCAAAGATGTGGCACTTCAATACCAAGGCGTTCTAGATGTTGCAGATCCACGTAACCTAGTTGGACTAATCATTGGAGCCGCAGTTGTGTTCCTCTTCTCAGGTCTTGCGATCAACGCGGTTTCTCGCGCAGCTGGCGCTGTTGTTATGGAAGTTCGTAACCAGTTCAAGTTGCACCCAGGAATTATGAAGGGCACTGAAAAGCCTGAATACGGTCGCGTTGTTGATATCTGCACACGCGATTCACTTCGCGAACTTGCAACTCCAGGTCTTCTTGCAGTTATGGCACCAATCGCAGTTGGCTTCGGTCTTGGTGTTGGTGCACTAGGTGCCTACTTGGCCGGCGCAATTGGCACAGGAACACTTATGGCTGTCTTCCTTTCTAACTCAGGCGGTGCTTGGGATAACGCAAAGAAGATGGTTGAAGATGGCAGCTATGGCGGCAAGGGCTCAGATGCTCACGCAGCCACCATCGTTGGCGACACTGTTGGAGATCCATTTAAAGACACTGCCGGCCCTGCAATTAACCCACTTATCAAGGTTATGAACTTGGTAGCGCTCTTGATTACTCCTGCAATTGTTAGTTTCGCACTTCCAACACAGCAGAGCACATCAATGATCATCGCACTCGTTGCAGTCTTGCTTATAATCGGTTCGCTAATTCGCAACCGTCGCCAAGCAACTTCTATCGAGTACTAAGTAAAAAGAACTTCCTCACTTAGGTATTGATGGCAAAAGAGTTTAAGAAGCTGGTAATTGTTGAATCACCAGCAAAGGCGCGCAAGATTGGCGAATACCTCGGCGGTGGCTTCATCGTCGAGGCAAGCGTCGGTCATATTCGCGACTTGCCACAGCGCGCTGCCGATATTCCTAAAGAGGTCAAAAAACTTGCCTGGTCTAAAGAGGGTGTGGATATCGAAAATGATTTCGCACCTTTATATGTAATCAACCCAGATAAGCGTGCCAAGGTTGCCGAACTTAAAGAGTTGATGAAAGATGCTGATGAGTTATTGCTGGCAACAGATGAAGACCGCGAAGGTGAAGCAATTGCTTGGCACTTAGTTGAAGTTCTTGAACCAAAGATCCCAATTAAGCGAATGGTCTTTAACGAAATCACTAAAGAGGCAATTAAGGCAGCAGTTGAGAACACACGCGATCTTGATTACAACTTAATTGATGCCCAAGAAACCCGCCGCGTTCTAGATCGCCTTTTCGGTTATCGCCTTTCACCGGTTCTGTGGAAGAAAGTTATGCCACGTATTTCGGCAGGTCGCGTGCAATCGGTAGCAACAAAGTTAATTGTTGAAAAAGAGCGCGAACGCATGGCCTTTATCTCATCCTCTTGGTGGGATCTAAACGCAACTTGTGAACTTGGCTTCACCGCAAGGTTACTTTCAGTTGAAGGCAAGAAAGTGGCGTCCACAAGTGACTTTGGGGCCGATGGCGCAGTTAAAGAAAAGTCCCTTGAAAACATCCTTCTCCTTGATGAAAAAGGTGCCCGCGCACTAGTTGGCTCACTTAAATCAACACCACTTACAGTTAAATCAATGGAGGAATCTCCACGCACTGAACGTCCAAAGCCACCATTTACAACATCCACCATGCAGCAAGATGCTGGTTCGCGTCTTGGTTGGGGCGCACAGATCACGATGCGTGTGGCACAAAGACTGTATGAAAACGGCTACATCACCTACATGCGTACCGACTCAATCAACCTTTCCGCACAAGCAATCAACGCAGCGCGCGCTGCCGCCAAATCTCTCTATGGCGCAGACCATGTGGCAGATGCCCCACGTGTTTACCAAGGCAAATCAAAGAACGCGCAAGAAGCCCACGAAGCGATTCGCCCAGCCGGTGATTCATTTAAAACTCCGGGCGAACTTGCACCAGAGCTCTCACGTGATGAATTCGCACTCTATGACTTAATTTGGAAGCGCACTGTTGCATCCCAAATGGCCGATGCCAAGAAGATGCAGATGCGCGTTGATTTTGATGCACAAACGTCAGATAAGAAGGCCACAATCTTCCGCGCCAACGGCAGCGTTATAACTTTCGCAGGATTTTTGGCCGCATACGATGACATCGTCGACGAAAATGCAAAAGTTGATGAAGAAGCATCCGATAAGCGATTGCCGGCCATGACCATGGGTCAATCAATAAAGGTGAGTGAATACAACTGCGAAGGCCACGACACCAAGCCACCTGCTCGCTATACCGAACCAACGCTTGTAAAGAAGTTGGAAGAACTTGGCATCGGCCGCCCTTCAACATTTGCCTCCATCATTCAAACAATTCAAGATCGCGGATATGTTTACAAACGCGGTCGCGCACTTGTCCCAACATTCTTAGCCTTTTCAGTCACAGGCTTACTTGAAACCCACTTCACCAAGCTCGTTGACTATGACTTCACAGCCTCAATGGAAGAAGATCTCGACAAGATCGCAGCAGGGGAAGCTGGCCGCGTTGATTGGCTGCGCGATTTCTATTACGGCATTGATGGCCAACCAGGGCTAAACGAGCTCTCACTTGATCTCGGCGGCATTGATGCACGTGCCACAAACACCATGAATTTATCTGACACCATCGAAATTCGTGTTGGTCGCTATGGCGCATACCTACAAGAAAATATTCCAGACCAAGATCGCAAACTTGCCAACATCCCTGAAGAGCTAGCACCTGATGAGCTAACTCTTGAAAAAGCAATTGAATTACTTGCTGCTCCTTCAGGTGAGCGCGAACTAGGAACAGATCCAAGCACCGGCCTTGAAGTAATCGCAAAGTCAGGACGCTTCGGCCCCTACATCACTGAAGTCTTTCCACCAGAGCCTGTTGAACTAGATGATAAAGGCGAACCAAAGAAGAAGCGCAAGAAGAAAGATGCACCTAAACCAAAGACGGCATCCCTTCTCTCAACAATGACACTTGACACCATCACATTTGATGACGCGCTAAAACTTCTCTCTCTTCCACGTATCCTTGGCACAAACTCTTTAGGTGAAGATATAACTATTCAAAACGGTCGCTATGGCCCATATCTAAAAGCCGGTCTTGATTCTCGCACGCTAACCAGTGAAGATCAGCTCTTCTCACTCTCACTAGATGAAGCACTTGAGATTTACTCAAAGCCAAAAGAGCGTCGTCGCGGTGTTGCAAAGCCTCCACTTAAAGAACTTGGTAAAGATCCCGCAACTGAGAAAGAAGTTATCGTTAAGGATGGCCGCTTTGGTATGTATGTAACCGACGGTGAAACAAATGCAACGCTGCGTCGTGGTGACACACTCGAGGCGCTAACTATTGAGCGCGCACTTGAACTCCTTGCTGGCCGCCGTGCATGGGAGGCCGAAAACGGCCCATCTCCAAAGAAATCACGGAAGAAAGCAGCGAAAGTTAAGGCTGGGGATAGCGCACCTTCACTTACCAAGAATACGATTAAGAAAGCAGCGACCAAGAAAAAGGCCGCAAAAAAGGCATCAGGTAAAGCGAAGAAGGATTGAAATGAATAGAGTACTTGCAGCTACTGTTTTAGCGGTGCTCTCGCTCATTGTTCCACTAGAAACCGTAAATGCAACCGATGTTAGATCCTCTTGGGATTTCAATAAGTTATCCGATATCACTGATCCAAACAAGATGCGAGCAATCTTTGGGCTGCCGTCAAACCGTTCAATTAATGACGACTATAGCTTTACCGTGACCATTCAAGATGCAAAGCCATATCAACTCTTCAGTGTGCTGCTTTCGCCCTGCTCACAATTGAAAAAGATCGATATGAATTACGATGCTTGTATTGAATCGGTTGCATCTCGAAAAATCGGTCAAACGCAATGGACAGAGTCTGCTTTATCAAAGGTTTCTCTTGGAGAACCAACAACAACCATTAAAAAAGGTGCAGATTTGGTTGTTGGAAAGCCCGTAACAAGTGATGCAACGACACTAAGACCACCTGGTGATCGCGCAACAATTTGGGATATGCCAGAAGCAAAGCATGCAAAAGGAAGTAACTACCTTGTCCGCGCAACAATCAAGCATCCAGGCGCCGATAACATTTCCTATATCGACGGTGGATTGCAACGAATGTTCACGATGGAGATTTTGCCAATCAGCTTTAACGCTACTGGTGCAACAATTACACAAGATCAATTTAAAGTTGAAGAATTCCCAAATGGATACGAGTACAAGCTCAAATTGCGCATGGGCGTTTTTATTAAGGCTCTATCTGGCTGGTTCTTAGGTCGAATTCAAGACCCATCAATAGATAGAAATGGGCCAGGTGGTTATCTAGAAGTCTCGGGTGCTCCAGCAAAGGTCCCAGCAGGAATAACGAATGTGATTAATAAGTCTGAAATACCACAAAAGTATTTGAGTAAGTGTCCAGAAGTTGGTGGATGCTATTGGACTGCCAACACTTTTGGTAAAGGAGCATTCTTTCCAGCTATCGATCGGTTAGATCCGCAGATTCTTGCCGATTTTGAAGAAGTGCCAGGTGGCGTTAAGACAGCTGCGACGTTTACGCAATGGGAACTTGATTCGTCACGATTAAGTGATGTGACGACATTAAATTCGTCAGCTAAACAGTGCACCGACAAACTCTACGGTTCTGGAGCTCGAGTGTTCATGGGTGCAGTGAGTTCGAATGCGACTTTGTATCAGGGCACACCTCCAGAGTGGGATGAAAATTCCAAGGCATTTTCTTTTAAAGTGGCTTCTCCTCATTTAGATGAAAAAGGGTTACCGAATAAAGGTTTCTACACTCTCTACCTACCTGTAGACCAAGCAAATTGCCGTTGGGGTCAGGATGCATCGCTGCCGCAGGCGCAGGTACAGATCATAAATAAAGACGGAACCTCATCAATTACAACAGCGGTTGCAACTCAAGAAAATGGATTATTGAGATTTAACATCTCTGGATTTGGTTATTCTTCCCCAACTATTAGGTTAAAAATGGGTAATCAATCATTTGCCGAGACACCAGTGGCTAAAAAATCAACTTCTGGACCAACCAAGAGAGTAATTGTTTGCGTTAAGGGCAAAACCACTAAGCAGGTTGTGGCGGCAAACCCAAAATGCCCTGCGGGGTATAAGAAGAAGTAAAGGGTTAAACTCATCCAATGACCCGGCAAACTTGGCTAATCACAGGTGGTGCGGGCTATATCGGAACACATATCGCTGATCTCTTTATTTCCGATGGCAAAGATGTAGTCCTACTTGATTCGCTCTACCAAGGCTTGAAGCCTCGCGTTGATTACTTAAGCAAGAAGCACGGCCAAGAGATTCCGCTACACGTCGTTGATATTCGTGATTACACAGCCATTGAGAATATTTTAAAGAGCCAAAGCTTTACCGGCATCGTTCACACCGCAGCACTAAAGGCAGTCGGTGAATCAGTTGAGAAGCCAGATGAATACAAGGAAGTTAACTACACGGCAACTGCTGAACTTCTAACACTTGCGCAAAAGTATGGCGTTAAGAAATTCTTATTCTCATCAACGGCTGCGGTATATGGAAGTCCAGACACAATGGAGCCATGTAAAGAAAATGGTCCACTTGCACCAATTTCTCCATACGGTTCTACCAAGTTAGATGCTGAAAGTAAGGTTACAGAATTTATTAATACAGCCGGTAACGTCGGCACATCGCTGCGCTTCTTCAACGTGGTTGGAACAGCATCCCGTGAGTTGCTAGATAACTCAGTTGAGAACTTGGTTCCAATAGTTTTAGGCAAGTTAAACAAGGGCGAAGCGCCAGTTATCTTTGGCACGGACTACCCAACTAGAGATGGCACATGCGTGCGTGATTATGTGGATGTGAGAGACATTGCTGCGGCGCACTTGGCTGCGGCGAATGCAACAGGTGCGATTCCACCGATCATTAACGTTGGCACAGGCCGCGGAGCATCAGTGCGCGAGATCATTAACCTTGTGTTAGATGCGGTAAGCAAGTCAGATACGGCGGTAATTGAGGCTCCACGTCGCGCCGGAGATCCAGCATTCTTATGTGCAAATGTTGATCTGGCCGCAACTGCTATGGGATTTAAATCTAAATACAGCCTCGAAGAAAGCATTCGAAGCCTCTTTTAAGCGCACTTCAAGCGCCCGATAGACTTAATTCATGCCCGCCAGTCTGCCCACCCCTGCCGCACCCGCGCAGGATATCACGCGCAGCGTTCTTTCAATCCCGGCATTTCGCAGACTCTGGAACGCCATGGTCTTCTCATCTTTGGGTGATTGGCTCGGACTTCTTGCAACAACTGCGATGGCGCAACAACTCTCTGGTGGTTCTTATACAACTGCAAACTTTGCAATCGCCGGTGTCTTCATCGCGCGCTTATTGCCAGCAGTTTTCCTTGGCCCAATTGCAGGTGTGATCGCAGATCGTCTGGATCGTCGCAAGTTAATGGTTTCAGCAGACGTGATGCGCGCAGCGCTCTATATTTCCATTCCAATCGTTAACACATATTTCTGGCTCTACACCGCCATGATCCTTGTCGAATGCCTAACTCTCTTCTGGTCACCAGCAAAAGAGGCAACAGTTCCAAATCTTGTTGGCAAAGAAAAACTAGAGAATGCCAATCAAGTCTCACTACTTGCCGCCTATGGCACCGCACCAATCGCTGCGATCCTATTCTCACTGCTTACTCTCTTTGCCAACGCAATCGAATCTCTATTTCCATTTTCTATCGGTGGCTCAATTGATATCGCACTCTATGTAAACGCAGCTAGCTTTGCCTTTGCTGCAATCACAATCTGGGGACTTAAAGAAATTCCAAAGGGTGCTGCTGCTAAGAAAGCAAAAGATGAAGGCGTTCTTAAATCCCTGCACGATGGCTGGAAATCAGTTAGTCAAACCAAGATTGTGCGCGGCCTTGTCGTTGGAATGATCGGTGCTTTCTTTGCAGCAGGTGCGGTTATCGGCCTTGCCCGCACATTCGTGGGCGATCTCGGCGGCGGCGATGCCGCATACGGTGTTCTATTCGGTGCCGTCTTTACCGGTCTTGCAATCGGTATCGCATTCGGACCCAAAATTTTTGCACAATTCTCACGCCGCCGTTTATTTGGCGCATCTCTCACAACGGCCGGCTTCTTCCTGGTTCTTCTCGCGCTTATTCCAAACCTTGTTATGGCTGTCTTTACCGTGATCTTCCTTGGTGCATTTAGCGGCATCACTTGGGTCACCGGCTTCACGATGCTGGGTATGGAAGTCCAAGATGAGGTGCGCGGGCGCACCTTTGCCTTCGTGCAATCACTGATCCGCATCACTTTGGTTGCAGTCTTAGCTGTTGCGCCAATTGTTGCTGCAGCCTTTGGTGTTCGCACATACGAATTTGAAAACAGCACAATCAACTTCAACGGCGCACAAGCCACCATTTTGGTAGCCGGTGTCATTGCAGCGATCATCGGTGCTATCTCTTATCACCAGATGAAAGATCGCCCAAATGTTTCACTCTGGTCTGATATTTCAAATGCGCTCAAAGGTGAACTCGGTGGGATAACAGGTGCGCCAAGTAAAGGAACATTCATCGCATTTGAAGGTGGTGAAGGCACCGGCAAATCAACACAGTCAAAGTTGTTAAAGAAGTGGTTGGAGGATCGCGGTGAAGTTGTTGTCCTATCGCGCGAACCCGGCGGCACCGATTTAGGAAAAGACCTGCGCAAGATTTTGCTCGGACATGAAACTGGAGAAATTAGCCCGCGTGCTGAAGCACTTCTATATGCCGCAGATCGCGCCCACCATGTCTTCTCAGTTATTCGCCCAGCACTTGCCAACGGTGAAGTTGTAATTTCAGATCGCTACTTTGATTCATCAATTGCTTATCAAGGTGCTGGCCGTGTTCTCTCCCCTGGTGAAGTTGCCCGTATTTCGCGATGGGCAACTGAATCACTCTTTCCAACCCTGACAATCGTTATCGACTTGCCTGCCGAAGTTGGCATCGGACGTTTAACAAATCGTGACCGCTTAGAAGCCGAACCACTTGCTTTTCACGAGCGCGTGCGCCAAGAGTTCTTACAGATCGCCCGTCTTGATCCAGAGCGCTACTTAGTTGTTGATGGTCGCCAATCAATTGATGCAATCCATGATGAGATCATCAAACGCGTTTCAACAATCCCTGCGATCTCACACGAAGTGAAAGTACCTAAGTTAAAGAAAACAATTAAAAAGAGCGCTAAAAAGAAATGACCACATCTGTCTTTGATCAATTAGTCGGCCAATCCCACATCACTGAGATTCTGCAGGGCGCAGTAGCTGCAGCTCGCAGCGGTGTTGAATCACAAGAGATGACCCACGCTTGGATCTTCACTGGCCCTCCAGGCAGTGGTCGATCATCTGCAGCCGTTGCCTTTGCCTCAGCTCTTATCTGCCCACAAGGCGGCTGTGGGACCTGCCAGGCCTGCCATAGCGCTGCATCCTCGGGTCACCCTGATGTTGAGATCATCCGCACCGAGGGCTTGTCCATCAAGATCGATGAGATCCGCGATCTTCTGACCCGCACATCCTGGGCCCCCTCCATGGGTGGCTGGCGAGTAGTCGTTATGGAAGATGCCGACCGAATGACAGAGTCTGCAGCGAACGCACTCCTTAAGGCGATTGAAGAACCTGGCGCTCGCACCGTTTGGTTGCTTTGCGCACCAACCCTTCATGACATCTTGCCAACAATTCGCTCGCGCTGTCGCCACCTGCAACTGCGCACACCATCAACGCAAGATGTAACCGAAGTACTCGAAAAGCGCGATGGCATAACACCTGCCATGGCTGACTTTGCAGCGCGCGTTTCACAAGGGCACATCGGACGCGCCCGCTACATCGCCACAAACGAACACGTGCGCAGCAACCGCGCCCAAGTTATGAAGTTGCCTCTACAACTCTCTTCAATTGCATCAGCATTTACTGCCGCGCAAACTCTTGTTGATCTTGCAACCACTGAAGCCAATGCCGCAACCGAAGAGCGTGATGAGAAAGAAACCGCAGCGCTCGCTGAGGCATATGGCAAAGGTGCAACAGGTCGTGGCATGGCAACCGGTGGGTCAAAGGCAATCAAAGAACTTGAGAAAGAACAGAAGTCACGTGCCACCCGCGCTGTGCGCGATTCAATTGATGGGGCACTTCTTGATATCGCAACTTTCTATCGTGATGTCATGCTGGTGCAATCAGGGGCCACAGATTCAATTATTAACATCGACATAGTCGATGAAATAAGTGCTTATGCGCATAAAACCCTCGCCCATGCGACGGTGAAGAAGATCAATGCCATCATGGAAGCGCGGACTAACTTGAGCCACAATGCAGCACCGTTACTTACCCTCGAAGCCCTGATGTGTCGTCTGGCCTGATGCGCAAATCCCGTTACTTACTTACTGCGCTTGCAACTTCCCTGACGTTAATTCTCACAGGTTGCGCGACAAGCAAAGTAGAGAAACCTCTTTCATCCCTTGCCAAATATGAAAACCAAAATTTGGTATGGGCAACCTGTTATGAATCATTTGAATGCACCGACTTACTTGTCCCAGTTGACTATGCCGACTTAACTGTTGGCACATTTAAAATTGCAGTCCTTCGCTACAAAGCCCAAGATCAAGCAAAGCGCATCGGCTCTCTCATCGTTAACCCCGGCGGCCCCGGTGGATCAGGTGTTGATTACGCCTATAACGCCGAATACGTCTTTGATCCCGATGTCTTAGATCGTTATGACATCGTGGGCTTTGATCCACGCGGTGTTAACCGCAGCGCACCTATTGAATGCTTAACCGATGAAGAAACCGATGCTAATTACGCATCCGATGCCAAGCCGGATACCCAAGAAGAGCTCGATAAAGCGCTCGCTGACTCAAAAGATTTTATAAATAAATGCCAAGATGCCAACGAATTCTTAAGCCATTACTCAACGGCCGAAGCAGCCCGCGATATGGACATCCTGCGCGCAGCGCTAGGCGACAAGAAACTTAACTTCTTCGGTAAGTCATACGGCACATACCTCGGCACCCTTTACGCACAATTCTTCCCCGAAAAAGTCGGCCGGATGGTTCTAGATGGTGCCCTCGATCCAAACATTTCTGTCCTTGATCAAAATATTTCACAAGCAGTTGGCTTCGACAAAGCATTGGATGCTTTCTTGGCCGATTGCGCCAAACAAGATGATTGCCCGCTTCCAAAGAATAAACAAGAAGCAACCGCCAAAATAATCGCACTACTTTCATCTTCTGCCACCACACCCTTGCCACGTAAAACAAAAGTGGAAAATGACGAACGCACCGCAACCGAATCTTTAATCGTTCTCGGTACAGCATCCGCTCTCTATGACGATGTCGATGGTTGGCCAAAACTTCGCACCGCATTCCTAGAAGGCCAACAAGGCTATGGCGACACATTCTTAGATCTTGCCGATCAATACTCCGGTCGTTCATCAGATGGCTCTTACATGTCTAACGAGCTAGATTCCGGTGCCATCATCGATTGCCTTGATTGGCCCGATACCCGAAGCGTTGAAAAGACAAAGAGCGATGCCAAACGCTTCACCGATGCAGCCCCAGTCTTCGGTCCATACCTTGCCTACACAAATATCTCGTGCAAATACTTAACTCTGCCAACCAAAGACAAGCTAACCCGTTCCACAAACAAGATAACTTCAATCAAAACTGCTCCAGTGATCGTCATCGGCACCACCCGTGACCCAGCTACACCGTATGAATGGTCTGTTGGGCTTCACCAAATCTTTAAAAACTCCAAGCTAATTTCCCTGGATGCGGACGGCCACACTGGACAAGGTCGTGGCAGCGCCTGCGTTGATAACGCGGTGGATTCCTATCTACTTCAAGGCAAAATGCCTAAGATGAACTTAACTTGCAACCTTTGAAATTAAGAAACAAAATTTATTGCCATTAACTCTTTTAAGATCCAAGGATTTGCATCTAGATCTATGTTATGAATAGCTAGGGCAGCATTCAACGTTTCGGCGTTTGAATGTGAACACATCACACAGGGTAAACCAGCTCGATTCAAGACCATACCAACTGCTTTTGGATTTCTTTCAATTAGATCACCAACCGTCCTATCTAACAATTCACTTTCACTCTGGCTTATTGGCGTTCCAGCTAGCACATACTCTGTTGCGTCTCCAGATTGCAATAAACGCATGAAATTTGCAGGATACACATTAGGGCTCCGATCCCATTTACCCCAATATCCAATTGCTATATGGTCCCAATTTGCTATGCCTTCAGAAAAAAGTTTAAAGATATAGAGAGAGATTTCAACCGATAAACTCATTGCCGAATTCGAATCCGAAATTGAAAACGGAAAATCAAATTGTTTTTTGTATGGCAATTCTGGCACTTTTACTTCGAATTTTACTGGTTCCACATTAAAAGCCAACGCAGATTTCTGCAAGAGAGACATTCTTCTTTCAAAATTTTCAATAAGTGAAGCAATCTTTAACTTGTCTAATGAAAAATCTATAGTATCAAATTCTTGCAATTGCACTGAAGGAGATTCTGACATTTGAAGTTCAGACGTTTTCTTATTAAAAAAATTAAATTGCAGTCCTGGTTTAAGAGCAAGCACCTCTGTATTCTCGGCTTCAAGCGCAAAAGATTGAATAATCTCAGAAAATGATGTGTGAGGAATGCTGTCAGCGTATTCTTTATGCTCAGACAATCCAAGTCGCCAATGACCAGCGAAGGGCAAGAAATACTTCGCTTTGAGGCGCTTGGACCGTGCTGGCAAAAGCTCAAGTGTTTGTTTTTTTTGCTCTTCTAAAATTCTTACCTTTCTAACCTGGTCTAAATGATTCCAAGTAAGCGGAAACCCGCTAGCTCCCTGATCAAAAGCGGAAGAGAGTAAATCTAAATCTGGTAAAGAAAACTCATCAATGACTGAACCAGCATCGACCAAATTTAACCACTGGAAAACAACACCATCATCTTCCAAAGTTGTCAGAACCGCAGCGTCCTCCCACATTGATCGAGGTCTTAAAAACTCAAATCTTAGATTTTCACAAATTCTGGTTTTTTCACCCCAGCTAACCGGGTTTATATTTCTCCAGTTTATTTCCGATAGCCCTTTTTCAATTAACCTACTCGGGAAGTTAGGAAAATAAATCGGAATATTCGGGTCTAGTCTCCTAAGTGTATCTAAATGAAAATGATCGGGATGTGGATGCGTAATTATTATTCCTGTGGGCTTGATATCCGTTTGATTGAATACCGGGTCGGGTTGAAGGTGCCATGATCCATAATAAGCAGACCCGAAAAGCCATGGATCAAATAACAATCTTGTTTCTGAATATTGAAGAGTAAGGCATGCGTGTGAGTGAACTTTTATGATTAAGTCTTTGAGTAGATTAGATTGTTTACTTTCTGGTTTTACAGGAAGAAGCAAAACGATTGTATACGCATCCTCTGAAACAATTTTTACTTTCCTTAGACCAGGACTTCCTTCATTCAGATTTTTTCCATCAAGGTCATAGGTCCAACCGTGAACTTTACAAACAAAGTGATTGGAGCCTGAGTGCTTGAGACTCCCACCCATATGTCCACATTCATCATATAAAACTATAGAACCTCTATCAGCAATCTTTAGCCATACTGCTACCCCGGAGACGTCTACTCTTATGTATTTACCATACTCATAATGAGACTTGTTTATAGTCTTGGGTAGAAATTCGTGCACAAGTTAATCTTACTACCTGCAGGATCCAAAGCCTATGAACGTGCTAAATTGAAATTTTTTGTCTAATTCACCGAACTCGATAGGTTATCTCAGATTTGACGCAAATAATTTTTGGATAAGTCTGTAATCAAAAGATTCACTTCAGGCTTTAAGTCGATGCCAAGACCATTTAGTCTTGTTGTTTCAGCTATATGTGAAGTTGGTTGATCGGGAGCTGCTTCTAGTTTTAGATCTTCCCTTCCTAGAATTTGAGCAATTTCAGCTATGGCGGAAAACAAATGTGTTCCTTTACCTGTACCGATGTTTACAATTCCGTCAAAATGTATTTTTGCTAACATGGATATCGCTCGGTCTATTTGGCCCACTCTTAGAAAATCACGCGCTCCATTTACGCCAGAGAAAAGTAGATTTTCACCGTTCTCTGCATTGTGAATCTTCTTAAACATGGCAGGCAAGAAATACTCAGAACTTTGCTTCACATCTGAATAGCTGAAAATTCTTCCGATTCCAATTTTCAAACCGTATTGTTTTCTAAAGGTATTGCACCACTCTTCTCCCTGAAGTTTGGTTAAACCGTAATACGTGTAGGGATCTAATTTTGAATCTTCTACTATCGCTTTATCGTTGGAGGCGTAAACATGCGATGTTGATGCGTAAAACAGCCAAGGCGCTTTCTCTCCGAGCCCCCTAATGCCTTCCAGAATATTCAGCGTTCCTTCTACGTTTACCTCCACCGCTAATTTTGGGTCATTATCGACAACCTGTTTTGGTACCAAAGCAGCTAAATGAAAGACGGCCGAAGCATCCCCTTCAGCAAGAAGAAAACTCCGTACTGAATCTTTATCTCTAATATCTCCCCGAAAGCAAACAAAATGGATTTCTGGATTTAGCTGTTGTATGTAACTACCCAATAAACCCGTTGACCCAAATAGCGCAACCTTGCTCACCGCTGAAGTTTTATCCTAAGAAGCGTTATCTTCATTAAGCCCTTTGCCGCAGAAAAAACTTCCTTATAACCAAGAGAGCTAACACCTCTTACACGATTAACAAAGACCGTAGGAACCTCTTCAACTTTAAAGCCTTTAAAATACAAAGTAACTAGAATTTCACTCAGGATTATGAATCCATCACCAAGTTTGCCGCAACTATTCACAATCTCCTTAGCCGCTCGATTGCTATAAAGTCTGTACCCGTTCGTGTAATCCTTTACCGGAACTTGAAGACAGACTCTTGCCAAACGATTCGCAAGAAGGGAAAACGCTCTTCTCGATAGCGGCCAACCTTTGATCTCACTTGTTTTAAGGTATCGACTTGCAATGAGTAAATCCGTGTGGCGTGAGATTGCAAATTCCACTAGTTCGGGAATTTGAGTTGGAGGGTGCGAGAAATCAGCATCTATTTCTAGAATGCAATCAACGTCAGATTTAACTAACTCGCATATCCCAAATAAAACGGCGCTACCGCGGCCAGATTTGGCACCGCGATGAATAATTCTTACATTCGGTATACCCAAGTTGTTGATAGCCATTACGGAAAGTTCATTTGGCGAATCGTCAACAACCAGGATTTTTGCACTGGGGATAACTTCACTTATTTGCGAACAGAGCTGAGCAATGTTTTCTTCTTCGCAGTACGCAGGTATTACTACACCCAGTCGCATATTCATTACAACATTCTATATGTAAGTTATAAAAAGCCCGTCGCTTCGAATATCTTTCGCAGAGGAATACGTAATTCTCCGCTTACATCTACCAAAATGGCAGGGACAAGCACTAAGAAAACAGCAAGAAAACCAGTCACTTTTAATCGAAAATCATCCGCTAATTGATTTCTGAAGTTAGATTCATCGAACACGATTAATAGGCAAATAAACCCAACCGTTGTCCCAACGCGTGTTCCATCTGCGATTAAAAAAGTCATCGACATGGGAAGAAGTACTACCCCAGCCAAAGCAAACAAGAGTTTAACCTTCGAATACTTCTGAGAGATTTCTGCCAAAACTGGCAACCATAGAATACCGAATAATGAATAGACCATAAATGGCCAAACCGAAAGTGAATTGGCGACTACCCAACCTAGGCTATTGTAAATAATTTGCTTTGTGTCGTGAGAATCTGGAACGCCAATGACAAGGTGAAGCACTCCATACGAAATTGCTGACACTGCAATCCAATATGGAAGAACCTTCTTAGCTTTTGCAGATCCAGCTAGCGCAAGCAGTGCCAAACATGCGATTGAAGCCAATGATTGGTCAGAATTTCCACCCGCTGCAAATAGCGCGCCAACCAAAATATGTAATCTAAAGCGACC
>Ga0315905_10003925_pt1 | contig 15261 bp, 15 predicted proteins | sample LakEriMetagenome_5_FD_203522 | JGI IMG/M metagenome (GOLD analysis project Ga0315905, IMG submission 203522) | Freshwater fungal communities from buoy surface, Lake Erie, Ohio, United States - Buoy 4 MA121 | ecosystem: Environmental > Aquatic > Freshwater > Lake | place: USA: Lake Erie, Ohio... | reverse complement strand
GATAAAGTTCAAGATCTTTACTGTTTTCAAATTGAAGTGGATTTACGAAGATACTTGCGACTACAAACTCGCTCTTACTTCTGGCTAATTTAAAAAGTGATGCGTGCCCAGCGTGTAGTGCGCCCATAGTCGGAACAAAAGTGCAGCCGTCAGCCAATTCAGCTGCTCTGTTAACTATCTTCATATCGGGCTCCAGTCCTTTCAGGTACCGGGCGGTGATGGTTATAAGTTTAGAGCCTTAAAGCATTTGCTCCAAAATCTCAGAAATCTTTCCTTGAGTCAGCAAGATCGCATCTGGCTCAATCGAATGCCACGGTTCGATTACAAAACGACGCTCATGTGCGCGCGGGTGCGGAAGTTGCAACTCATCTGCTGAGCTAAGTAGCGACCCATACTGGATAAGGTCTAAATCAATTGTTCGCGGACCCCACTTTTCAGCTCTTTCGCGGCCGAGAGTTTTTTCAATGCCGTGCAGCAGCGCCAATAAATCCAGCGCAGGTAAATCACTTTCTACAATACAGACCGCATTTAAATAATCCGGCTGAGCAATATCGCTGACTGGCTTTGTTGAAAAATAGCTTGAAACTGATTTAAAGTCTGTAGCTTCGCGCAACATTGCTACCGCTAAATCCATCTGCTCTTTGGGGTTACCGATATTGGCACCAAGTGCGATAACTGCCTTCATCGATTAATTGTTACCGAAATATCTTTAACTTGAGCGTTCACTGGTGCTTGTGGTTTATGCACTGTGATCGATACTGCTGCAATTCGCGGATAAGCGCTTCTAATACGGTCGGCGATCCGACCTGCCAATTTCTCGATCAGCGCAACTCGGTCACCAGTTACTTCCTCAACTACTAAATCTGTAATCTCGGCGTAGTTAACGGTGTCGGAGACATTATCTGTAACGCTAGCGTGAGTTAAATCTAGCTCGAGTAGAACATCTACAAAGAAATCTTGTCCAGCAATATTTTCTGATTTAAAGACGCCGTGATAACCGAAGGATTTAATTCCTTTAATTTCAATTAGATCAGCCATTAGCTAATACCAAATTCTTATGTGGGCTCACGCTATGAACTCTAACTCCCCAAATATTTTTCGCAAGCAGGCTTTTAGTTAATTCAATAGTTGCCGCTTCACGCTCATCCGGCGTTTCACCACCCAGGAAGCGCTTGCGTGATCCGCCGATTAATACCGGGAAACCTAGATCGGTAATCTCTTCAATTCGATTTAAAATATCCCAATTGTGTTGGGCATCTTTTGCAAAACCAAGGCCTGGGTCAATGATCAAATTATTCTTGGCAATTCCGCTGCGAAGCGCTGCCTCGATTTGGGTATTTAGCTCTGCGATAACTTCTTTTACTACATCACCGTAAACGGCCTTGTTATTCATATCTTTTGAGTGGCCACGCCAATGCATCAAAATGTATGGGCAACCCATTTCAGCAACGACTTCGTGCATCAGATCATCAGCAACTCCACCGCTTACATCATTAACGATGCTCGCACCTGCAGTGATAGCCAATTCTGCGGTTTCTGCCCGCATTGTGTCGATGCTAATTGGAATTCCAGATTGCGATAACTTTTCAATCACCGGAATAACCCGCGCTTGTTCTTCAGCGGCTGATACTCGTTCTGCGCCAGGCCGCGTGGATTCACCACCAATATCAATAATATCAACGCCTTCGGAAATCATTTCTAAACCACGAGCAACAGCCTTTTCGTAAGTGTCGTGTTTTCCACCATCGGCAAATGAATCTGGAGTGACATTTAAAATGCCCATGATCTTCATTGGAGTACCAGGCACTAATTAGCTTTTGGTAATTAGGCTAATTGCTTCTGCGCGTGTGGCTGGGTCGCGTAATACGCCACGGACAGCACTCGTTGTTGTGCGCGCTTGAGATTTACGAACGCCACGCATCGACATACACAAATGCTCGCAATCAATAATTACGATAACTCCCATAGGATCGAGAATTTTCACCATTGCATCTGCAATTTGAGTAGTTAAGCGCTCTTGTACTTGTGGGCGACGAGCGAAGAGATCTACTAAGCGGGCTACTTTAGATAATCCAGTAATTTTTCCGCGCGGGATATAACCGACGTGCGCCACTCCATGAAATGGAGTCAAATGGTGTTCGCAATGTGAAAAGACTTCGATGTCGCGAATGATTACTAACTCTTCATGACCAATATCAAATGTTGTTGTGAGTACTTCTTCAGGGGATTTCCAAAGTCCTTCAAAGTTCTCTTTAAATGCCCGCGCAACTCTTGCAGGAGTTTCTTTTAAACCTTCACGATCAGGATCTTCGCCGAGCGCTAGAAGCAGTTCACGGACAGCGGCGGCGGCGCGCGCTTCATCATAAGGATGCAACGCACGACCTGCATCGGGTCCCATTGAAACTGCGTTTACATCACTCACGTTTAAGAGCTTTCCTTATTAGTACTCTTCTTAACGCGTGATGGTTTCTTATCTGCGGCAGGTTTAACAATCAAGCGCTCAGGAACAGCAATAGGTGGTTGCTGTGAAGGAATACGAGTTGATGAACCTGTCCAAGATGGACGGCGCGGCCACGAGTTAACCTTGGCGAATATAACTGCGATCTCTTCTTTATTAAGCGTTTCTTTCTCAAGTAACTGCAGCACCATCGCATCTAGAGTTGCCCGATTTTCTACCAAAATATCGAAGGCTTCTTGATGGGCGTTCTCAATTAACTTGCGGATTTCAGCATCGACTTTAGCCGCAATGTTTTCAGAGTAGTCGCGTTGATGGCCATAGTCGCGTCCCATAAATGGTTCCGAGGAATCGGAGCCAAGTTTGATTGCACCAATCGCTTCCGTCATTCCATATTGTGTAACCATTGCGCGAGCTAGCGCTGTGGCCTTTTCAATATCATTTGAAGCGCCGGTTGATGGATCATGGAATATCAGCTCTTCTGCAGCGCGACCGCCAAGTGAGTAAGCCAATTGATCTAACAGTTGATTGCGGGTTGTCGAGTATTTGTCATCATCTGGAAGAACCATTGTGTAACCGAGTGCGCGACCGCGCGGCATGATCGTGATCTTATGGACTGGATCTGTATGAGGCAGTGCATGTGCAACAAGTGCGTGACCGGCTTCGTGATAAGCAGTTACGCGACGTTCGTCATCAGACATAATTCGTGATTTACGTTGTGGTCCAGCCATCACACGATCAATTGCCTCATCAATTTGTAGATTAGAAATCACTTTCTTCTCTTCTCGCGCCGCCAACAGCGCCGCTTCATTAAGAACATTTGCAAGATCAGCACCGGTAAATCCTGGGGTGCGGCGAGCATAATTTAGTAACTCAACCTCATCTGAAAGTGGCTTGGTCTTTGCGTGAACCTTGAGAATTTCCTCGCGGCCCTTCAAATCAGGGCGATCAACTGCGATCTGACGATCAAATCTGCCTGGACGCAATAGCGCGGGATCTAATACATCTGGACGGTTTGTTGCGGCGATGAGAATTACCTGCCCACCAGTTTCAAAACCATCCATCTCTACTAACAATTGATTGAGTGTTTGTTCGCGTTCATCGTGTCCGCCACCCATGCCTGTACCACGTTGGCGACCAACGGCATCGATTTCATCAACGAAGATAATTGCTGGAGCATTTGCTTTAGCTTGTGTAAATAAGTCACGGACTCGAGCCGCACCAACACCAACAAACATTTCAACAAAGTCAGAACCAGAAATTGAATAGAAAGGAACTTTTGCTTCTCCGGCAACTGCGCGTGCCAATAGCGTCTTACCTGTTCCGGGAGGTCCATACAGGAGAACTCCCTTAGGAATTTTTGCGCCAAGTAGCGCGTACTTAGCAGGGCTTGCAAGGAAGTCTTTAATTTCCTCAAGTTCGGCGATCGCTTCATCCGCACCGGCGACATCTGCAAAGGTATTTTGTGGAACATCGTTATCTTGCAGTTTCGCTCTTGATTTTCCGAAAGAAAAGACTTTATTTCCACCTTGAGCGTTACTCATTAGGAAGAAGAACAAGAAACCAATTAGAAGAATTGGGAAGATTGAAAATAGGAAAGAGATAAATAGTGATTGGGAGGGGACGCTAACGTTCCAGCCTTTAGGTGGTGGATTACCAGTTAGGGAATCAATAATTGTTGGTTCTTGGCGAGCAACGTAAGAAGATTCAACTTTACTTGAGCCTTCAATTAATTCACCAGGTTTTAGAATTAACTGCAGCTTCTGTGATCGGTCAATAACAAGTGCGGATTCAACTTTTGATTGCGCGATAGCGTCAAGCGCCTGTGAGGTACCAATCTCTGTATAACGGTTTCCGACGCTTGAAATCTGCCCGAAAATTGTTACCCCGAGAATCGCAATAACTATCCAGAAAAGTGGACCGCGAACAATTCGGCCAGCGCGAGTTGTTGGCACTTTTTTCGCCGCCTTTTTATCCTTTGCGCCTTTATTTCCAGGCTTCTTCTTCAAGGGATTCTTCTTCTCCATATTTATATTCGCATCCCTTATGAATACATGTGCTTAGCGAGCACGCCGATGAAAGAGAGATTGCGATACTTCTCGTTAAAATCTAAGCCATAACCAACTACGAAATCAGTCGGAATATCAAAGCCGACGTACTTGCATGCAACTTCTACCTTTGCCGCTTCTGGTTTACGTAAAATTGCAAGAATTTCTACTGTAGCTGCACCGCGTGACATCAAGTTAGCGCGCAACCAAGAAAGTGTTAAACCAGAGTCAACAATGTCTTCCACGATCAAAATATTACGACCAGTGATATCGCGATCTAGATCTTTAAGAATACGAACCACACCACTTGATTTAGTGCCAGAACCGTAAGATGAAACTGCCATCCAATCCATATCGATATGGCGTTGCATCGCGCGAGTTAGATCAGCCATCGCCATAATCGCACCTTTAAGAACACCGACCAGCAGTAAGTCGCGATCTTTGTAATCAGCATCAACGCGCGCCGCAAGTTCAGCAACTTTTGATTGCAGTTCTTCTTGAGTAACAATCACGCGTTCAATATCTGTGCCGACAGTAGCTAGATCCACTTAAGGACTCCTTAAATATCAAATCTCTTGGGGAGATTTATGGGCGGGCTAAGAGCGAAAGTCTGCCCGAAATCCGAGCAACCTTCACACCACCCGGCAGGCTCGCCTCCCCTTGGCCACGCCAAGAAGTGACCAGCGCCTCTACGCCTGAGAGGTGATCTGCGCTCACAGAGCCGCTTGGCGCACCTGCAGCGTAGATCGCGGCTCGAAGTATTCGAGAGCGGATAGCCCGGGGCAGCTCGGCTAAGGCCGCGCAATCTAGGTCGCTTAAATCAACTCGCGAAATAACTGCCTGCGCCATCTCATCTAAAGCATCGGCATCATCGCGCAAAATTGCCGCGCTTCGTGCAAGTGCGGCTGCAATTCCGGGGCCAATCTCTTCTTCCATTACCGGCATAACTTTATTTCGCACACGCACTCGAGAAAACTTTTCATTTGCATTATGTGGATCGTTCCAAGGAGTTATCGCCGCTTCATCACACGCAGCAACAGTTTGCACTCTTGTTAATTGTAAAAAAGGGCGTGCATATTTTCCATTAATTATTGCCATGCCAGATAAAGATCGAGTACCAGAGCCGCGAGCTAAACCAAGCAAAACTGTTTCAGCCTGATCATCTCGAGTGTGGCCTAAGAAAATTTGAGAAGCGCCAAATGCATGAGCAATGGCATCTAGTGCGGCATATCTTGCAGTTCGTGCATCTGCTTCTACTCCAGATTTTTCAACAACCGAAACTTTTTCAACAATCACTTCTTGGTAGCCCATCGACTTTAACTGTTCTTGCACCTTCTTGGCTTGATCACCTGAACCAGTTTGCAATTGATGATCAATAGTCACAGCAATCAAAGTGATTGCCAAACTTGGTGCTTCTTTAATTAGCGCGTATGCAAGTGCAAGTGAATCCGCACCACCCGAAACTGCAACAATCGCAGAGTCGCCAGCGGTTAAATTCTCTAGAAATGGACGGACAGCGTTACGAAGATCTAGCAGCGCCGATGTCATTTACCAATTCTAGACCCGGCCGCCGAAAGGCATAAGCCCCTTGATGCTGTAGATATTGGAGTAAAGCAGCCCTTTTCCTTTTGAATTTGCCTCCCACATCATTCCGTTACCCGCATAGATTGTGATGTGGTGAATTGAAGAAATAGTTCCTTTATATGAATAGAAAAGAAGATCACCGGGAACTAGTTCATCTAGGGTGACATGCTTGGTGTAACCAGCATAAAGTGAGGAGTTAAGGCGATCCCAATTAGGCCAACCAAGTCCTGCTGATCTGTATGCGGCATATACAAGACCAGAACAGTCAAATGAATTCGGTCCTTCTGAACCCCAAATGTATGGCTTACGCGCTAAGACTTGTTTCTTTGCAAATGCCACCGCAACTGCGCGTTGCGCTTCAGTTGTTCGAATAGTTGAACGTCCCTTGAAGCCTGTGTTGGGCCATACTTTTTTCTGTCCGCCGGTATTAGCAGCAGTATTTGCCAAACTTTCTTCAAGCAAAGCCAAGGCACGTTGTTGTTCAAGGGTAATTCGAACTTTCTTCGCGCTAGCTAATTCGCGCGCCAACTTATCTTGAATTGCTTGCAATTTATCAACTTCTTTTTGTTGCAGCGCTTTCGCATCATCGGCAACTTTTTTAGCAGATGCAACTTTTGCAGTCGCTTTTTCTTGAGCGACTTTTGCTTCATCCGCTTTCGCCTTTGCCTCGCGTGCAATTACTTCAGCCGCTTTATAACGATCCAGAGCCATCGAGTTCTGAACGCCTAATTTATCTAGCGTTGTAATTTGATCAATTAAATCTTGTGGACCGTTAGAGCTCAGCAAGGGTTCAATTTCAGTTAGTGAGCCACCCATGATGTAGGCACTCGCGGCCATCTTTCCGATTACGCGATGAGCAGCTGAAACTGCTTGTTGTGTTTCAAGTGCATATGCCGCAGCGGCAACCGCAGTAGTTGTTGCCACCGCTAACTCTTTCTTCGCTTTTACATACAAGGCTTGTGCGGCATTTGCCTTTGCAGTCAACGAACGTAAAGTTTGATTAGCCGCCGCTAACTTCTTTGCCGCCGCATCCGCGATCTTCTTCTTTGCCGCTTCTGCTTTCTTGGCCGCCTCAATTTGCGCCAGGGTCGGCTTTGGAGTCGCTGCGATTGCAGGGGTGGTCGAAAGCGTTAGCCCAAAAATAATGGCTAACGCTGTGGCTTTACTGCGATGCGACACAAAACCCCCAACAAGTAAGGACTCAGAATAAATCAGTAACCTGAGTAACTTCGGAGATTGCCTCAAGTGTCGCTAGTTGGATACATCTCTCTTTGTAAATAGAACCGTTGCTATGACCAAAGCAACGCTTACATAAATCGCCGAAAGGGATAGCGCGTGAGAATATGAAACGTTTTCACTGCCCCCGGTCGCAATTGTTGAAAGCTGATTTCCGGGCAACCAATTTAAGGTGCTGGATTTAAGAGCGCCGACAATGTTTTCTACAATTAATAACCAAAGCACGCCCAGTGAAATCGAACTAATTGGTGAGCGAAGAATTATTCCCAAAACCATCCCGATGATTCCAAACCCGAGAATTGATAGAAAGACATTTAATAGCGTCTTGGCGATTTCTAAGCGACCATCACCGTTAAACCAGAGCTCAGTACTTACATTCTTGCCCCCAGCGAGTGCATATGAGACCCCAATAGAAATAATGGCGCTGACTAATGTCATAACCATCGCAAAAGTTTTCATGGAGGCTAACTTGCCTATCAAAATTCTGATTCGGCCAGGTTGGCGAACTAAGAGATTTCGCAGAGTTCCAAGTGAATACTCTTGCGCAGTCTGGGCTGCAAAAACACAGAGCGCGATGATTCCAAGAAGACCGCCAATGCTTGAGAAAGATTGTGTAGCGCCGTTGGATAAGGAGAGCATCTCGCGGGTAATTTGCACACCGCGATCGCCATTTCCTTGTGGTGAATCAATCATTAAGAAAAGTACGGAAGAGACCAGAACGCTAAAGAAGGAGACTGCGCCAAGTGTGCCAAGAAGCAAAGTGGGGCGGCGTAACTTGCGCCATTCGGCGAAGAAAATTCGGATGACGCTGCGAATCATTTCTGATCTCCTGTCAGCTCAAAGAATGTTTCTTCCAAGTTTGGTACCTGCGGTGACAATTGAGTTATCAAAATTCCGCTTTCAAATGCTAATTTATTTAAAACTCCCGCCCATTCGGCTGGCCCTTCGATGTGTGCAGTCCCATCGCGCTTATGCGATTTATGACCTGCGTTTTGCGCTATCTCAATTATTTTCTGTAAATCTTCTTCGCGTTCAGTTTTTACAATCATAAATGGTTGCTGTTGATCAAAAAGCTCTTGAATTGGTCCGGCAAAAACTACTTCACCTTTACGCAACATCACCAGGTATTCACTGATTAGTTCTAGCTCGGATAACAAGTGAGAAGAGACAAAGACAGTGGTTCCCTTATCTGCAAGAGAGCGCAGTAATTGGCGAATTTCTTGAATGCCCTCGGGATCTAGCCCATTGGTGGGTTCGTCAAGAATTAACAATTTTGGATTTGGAAGCAGTGCTGCGGCTATTCCTAAGCGTTGCTTCATTCCTAAGGAGTAAGTCTTGTACTTTGATTTTCCGCGATCGGCTAAGCCAACTTGTTTCAGCAATTCATCGACGCGTTCTTGCGGAAAACCACCGAGAGTTGCGAGGACTCGCAAATTCTCGGCCCCAGAGAGTGCGGGATAGAAAGCGGGACCTTCGATCATTGCACCTACGCTGGATAGATATTTATCTGGCGAAGTAATTGGCTCACCAAGTATTTGGCCCTTGCCTCCGGTTGGCGTGATCAGGCCAAGGAGCATTCGAATCGTGGTTGTTTTACCAGCGCCATTTGGACCAACAAACCCACAAATCGTTCCGAGTGGAACTTCAAATTTTGCGTGTGAGACTGCAAGCCCGGTGCCATATTTCTTGCTCAGATCATCAACTGAGATCGCTAGTTTGGACATGTACTGAATATAGCAATTGCACCTTAGAATTATCGCTGTGAGTAATGAGACCTGGGGCTATCAGCCACGTAATCAAAGGCCAGCACCAGATTGGGATTTAAATCCACAAACTGATGCGGTGCGCGCAGGCTTGGCGCGCTCTGGCTTCGGTGAAACTTCTGAAGCGCTCTACTTAAATAGCGGATTTACATATTCCTCCGCGCAAGAAGCCTTTGATTCATTTGCAGATGAAACAGATCATTACCTTTATAGCCGATTCCATAATCCAACTGTTGAAATGTTTGAAAAGCGTTTAGCTGCAATTGAAGGCGCAGAATATTGCATTGCGACTGGATCTGGAATGTCAGCCATGTTCGCTTCCATCGCGTGTTTGGTCAGCGCGGGAGATCACATCGTTGCATCCGCCGCAATGTTTAGTTCTTGCCACGTTGTGCTCACTGAAATTTTGCCTAAGTGGGGCGTAACTGTTGATTTAGTTAGAGGAAACGATCCAGCGAAATGGGCTGCAGCTCTTAGCAAGCCCACAAAGGTTGTCTTTATTGAATCCCCAAGTAATCCACTTATGGAAATTGTTGATATTCGTATGGTCAGCGATCTTGCCCATAAAGCCGGAGCGACAGTAATCGTCGACAATGTAATGGCCTCACCTGTTCTACAAAAACCGCTTCAACTTGGCGCTGATGTAGTTATGTACTCGGCTACTAAACATATTGATGGCCAAGGTCGCGTACTCGCTGGAGCAGTACTTGGTTCTTTCTCTTATATCCACGAAAATTTAATTCCATTTATCCGCCACACCGGTCCGACGCTTAGCCCATTTAGCGCTTGGGTTCTTTTGAAATCTCTTGAAACTATGGAGTTGCGAGTAGAAAGAATGTGCCAGAACGCACAGGCCATTGCTGAATTTTTTGAGGGTCGTAAGGAAATTAAATCGGTTAAATATCCTGGTCTTAAATCCCATCCTGATTATGCAATTGTGCAAAAACAGATGAGCGGTGGAGGAACCACAATTGGTATCGAGTTTGTGGGTAGCAAGAAAGATGCCTTTAAGTTTATGGATTCTCTGCGAATAATTGATATCTCAAATAACTTGGGCGACAGCAAGTCCCTCATCACTCACCCAGCTTCAACAACGCACCGTCGCCTTTTGCCAGAAGTTCAGGCAGAGATGGGAATTACGCCTTCAGTGGTACGATTATCAGTTGGTCTAGAACACGTGGATGATTTGATTAAAGACTTAACTCAAGCCTTTAACAGCTGAGCAGCCACTAGCAATACAGATAAAAGACTTAAGTAACTGATTGACCAATTAAAAATCTTTCCCGCAATTTTTTCGTAGTTTTCAGATTTTTCATCAAGGCCGCGAAGCTGGAGCGCAAACACGATACCTAAGATCACATTTGCTGCTTGCGCCCATAATTGCAAATCTGCATTTATAAACAAGGCGATTGATGAGGCAATCATCGCAATCGTGTAGACCCACATCTGGCGCAGTAGGTGGGTCTTTGTTGCTACAACTGGCAACATTGGAATACCCGCCGCGGCGTAGTCATCTTTATATTTAATCGCCAGCGCCCAGAAATGCGGTGGTGTCCAGAAAAATATAACTAAGAAAAAAGACCAGGCAGTTACTGAAAGCGTATTAGTGACTGCAGCCCAACCAATTAGCGCAGGCATACAGCCAGCAGCGCCACCCCAGACAATGTTCTGCGGTGTTCGTCTCTTTAGCGCAACTGTATAAACAAGGACATAAAAAGCGATTGCAATAAAAGTTAGTAGCGTTGCAAGTGTGGTTGTATAAATTTGAAATATGGCTAGCGAAAGTAACCCAATAAATGTTGCAAAGAGAGTTGCTTCCGTTTTATTTAATACACCAGTTGCAAGTGGACGTTTAGCGGTGCGCTTCATCAACTTATCTGATTCAGATTCAATAACCATGTTAAAAGCGTTTGCACTTCCGGCAGCTAAAGTTCCACCAATTAAAGTTGCGATCGTTAATGAAAGAGAAGGTAAACCACCTTCGGCTAAGACCATCGCTGGAAGCGTTGAAACCAACAGGAGCTCAACTACGCGCAATTTCATTAGGTCTACATATCCGCAAACTTTTGCGGTGAGATTTAAGCGTGAACTGGCCGGCACAGGGCAAGATTACTCAGCATTAATGAGTCGTGTTCTCATGGACTTCTAAGGATGCTCCCTATCGTGCGTAATGAAGAAAGGGATATGACAAATGACACCTCCAACTAAGCCCGAACGGATCCAGTTGTCTACAGCAGCCCATCTTCGGATCTATGCCAACTGGCCGCGGCGATGAAGAGCACTGATTTCCAAAGGTAAACTCACTCACTATGAAGCTAAAGTGGGTGAGTTTTTCTTTTGCACTTTTATTTTTAGCCACATCACTGCCGAGCAGCGCGAGTGCAACAACTGATCAAACAATGCTAACGCTCATCAAAACAATTACTGGTGCGATTGCCCCTAAATCTGTTCAAGCTTCCGGAGATGGCTTAGTCAGTGCTCATAACATGATGTATCGCCATAGCGTGACAATTTATGACGCGGCCACCCTGGAACTTAAAAATACAGTTCCTGATTCGGTAGAACTATCAAAATTTGGATACAAGAAATATTCCGGAGTTTATAAAGGCGCTCCGGTAGAAGGTGCCTATTCTCCAGATGGTAAATACTTGTACTTCACAAATTATGCGATGTATGGCAAGGGATTTAATAAAGAAGGTACTGACACCTGCTCACCTGCATCAGGTTATGATTCAAGTTACTTATCTCGCATAAATCTGGCAAGCAATAAGATCGATGCTGTTTATCCTGTCGGATCTGTTCCCAAGGTTGTGAAGGTAACTCCAGATAACAAATACATTCTGGTTTCAAATTGGTGTTCTTACGCAGTCACAGTGATTTCCGTGGAAACTCAGAAAACAGTTAAATCAATCAAGATCGGACGCTATCCCCGCGGTATTTCAATCTCAAGCGATAGCAAATTTGCTTACGTAGCCGAAATGGGTGGCAACCGAATTCACCGCATTAATTTAGAAGATTTTTCGGTGACATACATTCCGATTGGTTCTAATCCGCGGGCGATTGAATTATCTCCCGATAACTCCACTCTTTATGCAACCCTAAACATCTCCGGCAAAGTTATAGCTTGGGACTTAACAACGAATAAGGCTATTAAGACGGTAGCGACAGGAAAATCTGCACGTAGCTTGGCAATTTCCTCTGATGGATCTGCGCTTTTCGTTGTTAATTTCCGCAGTGGCACTCTCTCCAAAGTTAGAACTTCAGATATGAAAGTGATCCAGAATATTAAAGTTTGCGCTGAACCAATTGGGGTTACTTACGACTCTGTAAATTCTCGAACTTGGGTGGCGTGTTACGGCGGATCAATTAAGGTATTTGCTAACCAATAATTGCGGTGGATGTATCAATAACTGGCAACAAGAGCGGTGCCGCGATCTTGCCTAAATAAATATCAAGCGTCTTGCGCGCTTGTTCGTTGGCATACGTAGTTCTCTTGATGTTGTCAGCGATGATAGTGAATGCATATTCACGATCACCTGATTGAACATAACCCGCCAGACTAACTGTTCCAGAAAGTGTTCCCGTCTTAGCCTTTACTAAACCGACCGCTTGTGGTGCGGATTCAATGTAGCGCTTACTTAAGGTTCCCGTTTTTCCGCTCACGGGCAGTCCATCAATTAACTGCGAAAATAGCGGATCAGAGTGAATTTTATATAGGAGCTGAGAAAGAACATTTGCGGTCAATTTATTTTGCTTCGATAAACCACTGGCATCTTTTATGATGATTTTTGAAGGATCAATCCCTAGCTCTCTAAGTACTTTATCGAAAGTTTTCGCCACACCTTGTTCGTTGAACTGATTTCCCGCGGCCCGAGCTGCCAATCTCGCCATTCGTTCTGAAACTATATTGTCGCTCCACACTAAGAACCAATTCATTATCTCTTTAACGGTTGGCGAAGCGGAATAGAAAAGCTGTTCAGTTGCCAGCGATTTTGCCTTTGAATCACTCACGCTAATAATGGTTGCGCTGACTCCTCGTTTTTTATAATACGCTTTAAAATTCGCGACATCTTTGGAATACAAGTCGTTGTAATAAACCTGCAATTTCTTAACTGGTTTGCCTGATCTCTGTGCAATGACGCTCAAACTCTTTGAAGCTAGAGCGTAGAAAGAAGTCCGACGCATTTTTATCGCTTCTTTGCTATTCATTGATATCCAAGGGTCGTACTCACCGTCAATGACTACCGACTCGAGTGTCGGTCCTAGCGCTAATGATGTTGCAAAGGTTTTGGAAGGATCTAAATAGCGCAACGTGGCTGACGCTGAAAGCAGCTTCATCAGTGAAGCCGGTTTGCGTGGCGAGTTAGCGTTAGATTCAAAAACGACTTTTCCTGTGCTCACATCAATTAGCGATACTGATGGATTGCTTAGCGCCGGCGAGGCAGCCATGCGTGCAAATACAGTTGCTGCGCTAGCGGGATCGAATGCAGAAGCAGTTGAGGTCGCAAAAAAAGTTGCCGACAGAATGGCAGCGCTTAACCCCAAAAGCTTTCTCATTGGTATTTTGCCTTTCTAGCGTTTAACCCTTATTAAGTTTAGAGTGCGCATATGGAAATGAATACACCTGCCACGATTGGACCAGGAGAATTCTTTCCCGTAGTCGGAGTCGGACCACACGAGAAGCCTTGGCCAACAGGCTCTCAATTTGATCCAGAGTTGCTAGAAAATGGCGATCGTAGAAATGTTCTCGATCACTACAGATACTGGTCGGTCGACGCAATTGTTGCTGATTTAAATACCAAGCGCCATAAATTACAGATCGCAATTGAGAATTGGCAGCACGATTTAAATATCGGATCTGTTGTTCGCACCGCTAACGCCTTTAATGTTTCTGCAGTTCACATCGTTGGTAAGCGCGATTGGAATAAGCGCGGGGCAATGGTTACTGATAAATACCTCAGCGTTATTCATCACCCGACTATCGCTGATTTTGCAACTTGGTGTAAAGAAAATAATTTACCGATTATCGGAATTGATAACGTGCCTACATCTAAGCAATTGGAAGGTTCGGCCTTGCCGGAATCTTGCGTACTTCTCTTTGGCCAAGAAGGCGCTGGCATGTCAGATGAAGGCATTGCTGCTTGCGAAGTCTTATATGCAATTCAGCAATATGGATCAACGCGTTCTATGAACGCATCTGCCGCAGGTGCGATTGCGATGTATCACTGGGCGCTGCAGCACCTTCCCAAATTAACCTAGTCACCTAGATCAGTTGGAGCAGGCACATCTTCCATCGCTTCACGCACTGCAATAAGGCGTCGATCAATTTCATTCGCCTCATCCATACGTCCTAGGCTGCGCAGAACCGTTGACATTCGCGTTTCGATATCGACGATAAGTTCAAAATCTTTTGGCTCATCCTCAGAAATGATCTGTAATACGCCATCTAAAGTAGATAAACCATCTTCTAATTTACCGATCAAGATTTCTGCCTTTCCATATTCAAGAAGCGCAAAAGTTTCGCGGCGGTGATCGTGTCCAGTTTCAAAAACATCGATCGCTTTACGTGCTGCTTCTAAAGCTTTCTCGCCATCGCCAACTTCTACATAGCAAGATGCAATTTTCTGATCACAACGAGCAACCTGAATGACTTCTTTCTCGGTCTTAAAAATTAAACGTGCTTCCTTAAAAGTTTTAATCGCCAAATCAAATTTCTTTAACTCGCGATATGCGCATCCCAGGAGGTGAAGATCATTTGCTGCACCAACTTGGTTTCCATCAACCAGATGTTCTTGCGCGCATTCGTCCATGATCTCGACAACTTTTTCAAAATTCTTTGAGGCATACCACCACTCACCTAGCGTGCAGGCGAGTTCAAGTGACAATGGTGATTTACTCTCGCGCAAAATTTCTACCGCTTTGCTCATTGCAGATGCCGCTTCATCCATGCGCTTTAGTTGATTTAAGTTATAGCCAATTGCAGAATAAGCCTGAGCAAGTCCTTCACTGGATTCTGCTGCGCCGAGTTCGGCGAAAATATCGCGTGCGGTTTCGGCGAGCGCTAAAGCTTCGTCATATTGACCGCGAGCAAAGATTCGGGCGGAGAGTTCGTAATAAGTATTTGCGCGTTCGGCGCCATTTACTTCCGGTATTCGGTCCCAGAGCATTTCCTCTG
>Ga0315905_10003924_pt1 | contig 15264 bp, 13 predicted proteins | sample LakEriMetagenome_5_FD_203522 | JGI IMG/M metagenome (GOLD analysis project Ga0315905, IMG submission 203522) | Freshwater fungal communities from buoy surface, Lake Erie, Ohio, United States - Buoy 4 MA121 | ecosystem: Environmental > Aquatic > Freshwater > Lake | place: USA: Lake Erie, Ohio... | reverse complement strand
ACATAACTTTCAACTAATGTATCAACTCCTCTCTTTGGAAAACATACTTGATTTTTTGGACCTTTCTTATAACCCAATGCTCCATCTTTTTCAGTCATAGTTTCGTGAGTTCCCCAGCCAAGTTCTGCTGTAGCTATACCCTCCTCTATAAATCCTTGAGGAGACCAAGTGCATATGAACTCTCCCTGTTTTCTAGGAATAGACTGTCTAAGAGTATCTTTCTCTGAAATTTGAATCACCTGAATATTCATCAATTTAGAAAGTTCAGGATAATTTATAGGTTTAGTATTTATTATTTGTAATGCTTTATTTAAACCTTCCCATTTACTGTTAATTTTCTTAAGATATTTTACCCAATGAACCATACCAATTTTACTTAAATAACTAACAACACCGGGATTAGCTCCAATTGTTAATATTGCAGTTGATGTATCTTTCCATCCCTTTGTTTCCTTTTGTATTGTCATTTGTCTATGATATAAGGTATAAGTTCTTGCATCATTCTTTGGATATTGAAGGTCATTGCTACTTGTATTCTCCCATTCTTCAACAGCCGCATTAACAAAACATACTCCATTCTCTTTACACCATTTTATAGTATCTAATGTATCCACATAATACCCCAAATCAACTAATATATCTCCTCTCCTTAAAAATCTCCCATAAATTTCTTTATAGTTTTGCTTTATAACATGAATATTATGTATCTTTACACCATCATATTTACCTATAAATTCATCACATACATTTTTCTGTTTATCACAAGCTATTATATTACCATTTTTAAAAGTAAGATGTCTCATATAAAATTCAAGTATGTTTCCACCTATTCCTCCAAGACCTATTTGAAATATACGTTTATCACCTAAATCGTACCTTATATTACCAAAACAACTTATATTAGACTTTAACTCCTCTAATGTTATATTCATAATTTTTGCCCTTAGTTCCAGGTCTTCTTTTAATATTCCTCCGCCATATGAAGCTCTTTTGTAGAGATCATTTCCAAGGTAATGTCTTCGTCTTTCTTCCAAGTTCATTTTTTATATAATAAATATAAAAAATAATTTATTCAAATGAAACAATAGTAGAATAAACCTCTAAAGCAGACCATACTGTTCCCTCACTTGAGAATTCACTATCTTCTCTCAACTTTAAAAGTTCAACTTTTAAAGGGAGATTTTCAGCTCTATAAATATATTTTACCGGAGTTTCATTTACAATCTTAATTCTATCGTGTAATATACTATCATTCTTAATCATATAATTTTGATACTGAAGGTTAAAACCATTTAGATCTTTCTTTGAATTTTTCATCTCTCTTGTTTGAAATGAAACCCACTCTAAACTATCAATTAACTTATTTGTTCCTAAAGGATTAACATCATCTTCAACTATAGCTATTATAATATTATTATCAGATGATGTAAAACTGTTTAAACGAGCTTTATATACACCATATCTTCCATATGGTTCTTTTACCCACTCATTTGTCTTTGTCATAATTACCCCATTATACACGTCTGCAAATGCTTTTCTAACATTATCCTTTGGGTCAAAGCGAGAAGTTAAATTTTGACGTTTATTACGAGGATAAGAAGATGGGGGTTGAATTATCCCTAAATCTTGCAATACTCTTTCGTCTAATAATGTTCCTTTTGAAAACGGTTCCATTTTCTTTATTAACTAATAAATATTTAATTCAAGATTTATTAGTTTTAAGGGATTAATAAGTCCAATGGGTATAAGACAACCTAGTTTTGTTATTTAGCTTAGGTGCGCTAAAGCGTTGTAATCCACTTGTAACATCATAATTTGTGACCCATACTGACAGCTTGTTATTCTGTTGAATAGTTTCATACTCAGTTTTAACCTGATTTACAACATAATTTACAACCATCTCAACCATCACATCAAACTCAGCGTGTGGAGTTTTGTTATATATAGCATCAATGACACTTGAAATAGTATCAACAGGAACTATGATATTTTTACCTTCAGGATGAACTCCTTTTAATCTTTTTGTAATTTCCATACTAATTTTAGATACAGCTTCGTTACTATAAATATCATCATATCTTTTTCTCCCGTTAAAACCAGCTGAAAAACGATAGTTATTATTTATGTCTCCAAGACCCCCAAAATATAGTTTAGAGTTTGTGCTTTGAGATGTATAATTTTGAAATTTATAAGGGATGTTTGCATCCACATATTCATTGAAATAAAGACTATCACTCATTCTTTGTAATCCATCAAAGAAAAAAATAAAAAAAACCACTATTTAAAAAAAGACTTTAATTCTATTTAAAATGAGCGAAGTATTTATCGTTTTAACAAGCAAGCATTCTCAAAGCTGTAAAGCTATTCAACAACAAATAAACTATATTTCACCTCATTTTAATACTCGTGTTATTGATATAGATAATATAGGTATCAGAAAAGCTATTTTAAACGCTACAAAATATAAAATCGAAACTGTCCCTGCTATTATTCTCTTATACCCTGAAAATGGTAAAATTGAAAAGCATGAAGGACAAGATGTTATTAACCTTTTAAATAAAGGTGTGTCAATGGTCCAAGCAAAACTTCAAGCTATTGAACAACAGAAAAAATCAAAAGCAAGAGAATTTGATGATCAAAATACCTCAGATAATAATGGTCATTCGGAAATTGAAGATATTCTTGGAACAGGTGATGAAGAAGAACAAATTGAGGATGAGGAAGAACCACAAGTCCAGAGAAAAAGAAAAATAGGTAAAACTACCCTATTTCCAGATAAAAGATTTTCACCTACAGATGATGACGGTGTAATCGGGGGATTAAAATCTCTTCCAAGAAAAGAAGAACATACAGGTATGGCTCGCTCTTCTCTTCCTGATGCTGAAAATAGAGATGAACTAACCGATAGAAACAGAAACTATGTTTCTCCTAGTGCTAAAAAGGTTAATGTTAAAAATGGAAAAAAAGCCGTTATTATAGAAGATCTTACTGAAATTCCTGAAAAACCAGAAGGCATGAGTATGGATGATATTCTTGACTCATCACGAACTGGAGCAACTGCTCGTTCAAAAGAACATGATATTAAGTCAAAATCTATGAGAGAAAGACAAGATGCTTTAATAGCTGAAAGAGCTGCACTTCAAGAAAACGAAGAAGCTCATATGAAACGTATTAGAGGTCATAATTAACGTAATTTTTAAGAATAAATAATCTTAAAAATTAAATTTTTAAACTTCAATGTCTCCTTAAGTGTTCTTAGTTTTAAGCTTGTTTTTTCTCTTCTATTTCCTGTTTTTCCTCTTCTATTTCATGTTTTGCCTCTTCTATTTCTTTTTCAGCCTTTTCCTTTTCAGCTTCAATCTTCTCTTCTATAGCTTCTTTCCTCTCAGCTTCTTCTTTATCTTCTTGTATTTGTTTTGTTATTTTATCATCTTTTCCTTCCTCTAAAATTTGTTCTTTCACCTCTTCTTCAACCTGTTTTTTAATATCATCAAGAACAGGCTGTTCTTCTTCAATTATTTTTGAAGGAAGTAATCCTACATCCAATATAGCCTTATTTATACCATTACATATATTAGATTGATATAATTTCCTTATATAATCAAACTTTGATATAACCTTTAAAAGTTCATCATCATCAACCATATCATAATTTACTTTTCCAGTATCTTCATCAACTATAAAAAATCCTTTAATTCTAAGGGTGTTATGAGGATTAGTTTCATATACCATATCTAAATCATCTAATATGATTGTATTTTGCTTTGTAAAACCTGAAACTTGGAATAAATCCCATATAACTCTAAGGTCTTTTACCCCTCCATAAATTTCTCTTGATAATTCAACCTGATATCTAAAAAATATAAATTCCAGTTTTCTTTCAGGCTTTGTAAGTATAAAATTCTCAATAATAAATAAAGCATAGTCTTTTTCAGCTGCTGTCATTATAGCCACGTTAAAATTAGCAAATAAATAATCTAAGAATTTATCAAGGTGAGGACGAGCATAAATTCTAAAGAAAGGAATCATATCTCTATACATAAATTTATTGCTAATTTCCCCCGAAAGTTTTTTCCTATCTTTATCATCTAAAGCATTTATAATTGTGTTGTCTAAATCCAGTATAATATTCATACGACAATCCATCTTTTACTTATTAAAAAATATATTTTTTTTGAATTTATTACAAAAGTTTTTTACAAGCTTAAAACATATATCTATCATCCTCTGGAAATACCTTAAAAATACATTCTCCAGTATTACTTTCTCCTATATTTTCTATAATATATTCTAACCTATCTTTTACCTTAATTAGGTGTTTATCGTCAAATCCTCTATGTGCTTCAAACGGATATATCAATAAAGCATTATATGGATTAGTCATTTTTACATCTGGACTATCGTCTATTATTATTGTATTAGAACAATTAAATCCATACATATTAAAAGTATCCCATAAAAGTCTCAAATCTTTTAAACCTCCTCCAAACTCTTTTATACCCATATTAACATGATATCTGTAAAATATAAAGTCTAATTTTCTATTCAATTTTCTGCCTCTTTTATCCCTTAAAATAAAATTTTCTATAATAAATAATGCATAGTCTTTATCAGCAGCAGTAAAGACTGAAACATTACAATTATCAAACAACCACTCTAAGAATTCAAACAGGTAAGGACGAGCGCATATTAACGCATTTGTATCATATATCTTAGAGTAATACGGTAAAGAAGGATCATTATCAACGGTGCTTATAAGAGTATTATCTAAATCTAATATTACATTCAACTTCATTTTCAGTTTATATATGACGGAATATTATTTTTATTTTTTACAGATTTTGTAATAGTTCTCGTATATATTACCCCGTTATTTATCTTTAATCTCTTTTTACGGTCATATTCACACTCATCCTCATCACTAGCTCCTCCCAGACTGTAATCAAAATATTCCTCCGAACATCTTTTAAGATATAGCTTAACCTTCTTTGATGAAGGTTCTTGTATTAATTGATTTTTTCGTTTCATTTCTACTTTAAAAGAATAAAAGTATTCTTTTAAAATGATTAATATCATCTTCGCAGTTGATAGACTAAATAATTTTTGCACTTCTGATAGAGTGTCTCTTCCTTGGGGAAGAATGAAGGAAGATATGGACCACTTTAAACGTGTAACAACATCTCATAAAAACAACGCTGTTATTATGGGTAAAAAGACTTTTGATAGTTTAGGTCATAATCCCCTTAAAGATAGACTCAATATTGTTGTATCTAAATCTATTATGCCTCCTTACCCTGAAAATGTATTAATTTCTCAATCGTTAAATGATGCCATTAATAAAGCCAAAGAAATGAATTGTACAAATATTTTTATCATAGGAGGAATTTCCCTCATTGAAGAAGCTTTTCAAAGAGATGATACAACCAATATTTATATCACTGTCATAGATGTATTCTGCGAATATGGGGTCAAATACAACTATAATATTCCGTCATCATTCGTTAAAACAGAAGAATATAAAACAAACGATTGTTGTTATTATACCTATACAAGAAAAACAGGAGAGGAAGAATACATTAACCTTGTAAAAGACGTTTTAACAAACGGAGCAAGTAGAGATGATAGAACCGGTGTTGGAACTATTGGATTATTCGGTAAGCATTTCACTATGGACATCTCAAACTCATTCCCTCTTTTAACTTCTAAAAGGGTTTGGTGGAAAGGTGTCCTTGAAGAACTCCTTTTTTTTATCAGCGGGGCAACTGACACCAAAATTCTTGAAGAGAAAGGAGTGAATATCTGGAAAGGAAATACCTCAAGAGAATTCTTAGATAAAAGAGGCCTGTATAACCTCAAAGAAGGCGAATATGGTAAGTCATATGGATATCAATGGAGAAACTTTGGAGATAAAGTAGATCAACTTCAAATCTTAATTGACGGTATTAAAAATGACCCTTTTAGTAGAAGACACTATATGACTGCCTGGAATCCCCTTGAACTTGAAAATATTCCTCTTCCGGCTTGTCATTTAAGCTGTCAATTCTATGTTTCAAATGACAAGAAAAAATTAAGCTGTCAAGTTTATATGAGAAGTTGTGACGTATTCTTAGGTCTTCCTTTTAATATTGCATCTTATGCCTGTTTAACATATATGATTTGTCATCTTACAAATTTACAACCACACACTCTTTCTTTCTGTTTAGGGGATACTCATATCTATAAAAATCACATTCAACAATGTCAAGAAATGATACAAAGACCGCTTAGAGCATTCCCTAAATTAACTTTAAAAAGAAAGGTTGAAACCATAGATGACTTTAAGACAGAAGACTTTGAGATTATTGGATATAATCCTCACCCTACAATTAAAGCAGAAATGGCTGTTTAATAACAAGATAAAATATTTAAGTATATAAAATAGACCTTAAAGACTAAATAACTAAGTATAAATGACTGTGAAGATATTCATTTCTACTGATACTAAAAACAAAGAGTACGCTCTTACTTTAAGCAAGGCTCTTCATAATAAAAACGGTTGTCAGGTATTACTAACTGTTCCTTCTTTTGACGCTTTCAATTTCCCTAAATTAAATATTCAGGTTGTTCCGTACAACAACTTTAGAGACATAGAACAAGAACTTAGTATTAATAAATTTACCGTAGGAATCATCTTTAATGATATTGAAATTAATGATAAAAACATTTTTCCAATTAAAGCCAAACCTTCAAAGAGTATTAACGGAGAATATATCTTTGAAAGCAAAAAAGAGATTGTCAAATCAACTATTAAAAATGAAAATTTTATCGAAAATGACCTTAAAGACATCCCTATATTAACACTTATCTATAAAAATTCTTCCCCTTCTATCGTATATGAAATTGGCCAAGATAATCTTATCGTATTAAGAGGTATTGAAACAGAAGCAAGAGTCCCTTCATTATCATACAAAATCAAAGATTATACAAATAATCTTATCAAAATCAAACCTCTTTGCAACTGGGAAAGTCCTCCAGATTTATTTAACGACTTTAAACGCTTCTCTAAAGACGATAACGGTAAATGGAATTCTTTTGTCTTGGATCCATACACAAATAATCCTGACTACTATTTAGTTCTTAATTCTACTACAGAGTATTTTGACCCTTCTAAAACTATATGGTTTTGTATGGAACCTAAAATGGAAACTCATCCCGGATGGTTTCAATTTTGCTCTATGATGAATAATTCAAATCCTTTATATAACGGCTCTCATTCCCTTCAAATGAATAATGTTGAATGGCATCTTTCTAAAACCTACAAAGAACTTTGTGAGGAAAAATCTCCCTCTAAATTATATGATAAAGTGTTAAGTGTTGTCGTAAGTGATAGATGTGTTGATGAAGGTCATAAATTACGCCTTGATTTAATTAAGGATTTAGATAAAAGAAAAGATTTAGGATTTGAGCTTCACATTTACGGCAAATGTAAATCTTTAAATTTTAAAAATTATAAGGGAGAACTTCCCCGAGCAACTAAGGATAATGGTATTATTCCTTATAAATATCATTTTAACGCAGAAAATCATTCTTATGATAATTATATTACTGAAAAATTTACAGATGGTATTATAGGGGAAACATTACTTTTCTACTGGGGTTGCACTAATACTGAAAAATACTATGATAAAAATTGCTTTATTAAACTTTCATTGAAACCTGAAGATAGAGAAATAGACATTAAAACTCTTAAAGAAGCCATTCTAAACGATGAATGGTCTAAACGAATTGAAACTATCCGTAAAGAAAAGAAAAAGATGTTCAAGGTTTATAATATGTATCCAAGAATAGAAAGTATTTTATTCTTAACCAAAACCACAATTATCCTTCAAAACTCTGTTGATACTCAAAACAGAGCCAATTATCTTATGAAACAAAACTTCAAAGATATAAGAATTGCAGATGTATCTATGGGACAACAAGTATTTATGGAATTGTTTAATTTAGCAGTATCATCTAAGAACAATATTATGTTAATTCTTGAGCATACGAATGTTATTGATTTACACCATAAATTATGCGTTTGTATAAGTGAAAGTAGAGAAATGGAAGATAAAACTCCCGAAATGATTTCAATCGATAATACATCATTTTTTGTAACACCAACTGGAGCTCAAAAGATGCTTGAAACAATAAGAACAACTATGGGAGGTATTTCATTAGAAGAACTCTATAAGAAAATAATTTATAAAAAACTTTAAAAATATGTTTTCTTACTATTAAAAATGACTTTCGAAAATAACATTGTTATGCTTAAAAAAGGAGATTTCGATGATGATTTAAACCTCAAAAAAGATGGTAAAGTTGTCGTCTTATATTTCGCTAATTGGTGTGGTCATTGTAAAGACTTAAAACCTGACTATCAAAAGTTTGCAGATAGAGCGAAAGGTTTTACCGTTACAGCTGTTGATGCAGATGACAATGATGGTCTTATTGAAAAATTACAGGGCGAAGACAGTGAGTATGATGTTAGAGGATTTCCTACTATCGTAAGCTATAATAACGGTAAATACTTCTCAACTTATGGGCCAAGTAATGACGGTAAAAAATTTAGAAGCTTAGAAGACCTTGAAGAGTATGCAAGCGGAATTGGAACCGCTAAAATCACTTATGTTCCAAGAAGATAATTTTTTTTCTTGCTTAAATATAAAAATGAACAAAAAAGTTGTCGTAATAGTAGGAATATTGATTATAGTAATCATCGTCGCTGTTGTCTCTTTCTTAATTATGAGTTCATCTACTCCAACTACACAAGCATCTCCAAAACCAGTAGCACCCTTGACTCCAACTATTTCGGTTCCACAATCGTCCGACCCATGTTCTGGGTATAATGATACAGATAAAAATATAAGCGATGTTTGTATTACAAAATTATGGAAAGATGGAGGTTGTCCTTCTGATGGAATAAGACAAATTGCTTATTATAAAAATAATAAAGCAGTTATGACTAAGCTGCAAATATCAAATGATGCAAAAGCATGGGCTATATTAAATGATATTGACCATAGAACTGATTGTTATGGTATAGATAAAAGCAAATGGCCTGCTCCATTACCAGCACCTTTTTCTAAAGGTACTCTAAGTATAACACCTTGGAATTCAGAGGGAGGAGGTGATGTTTATTTCTTAGATAGACACAGTATAAACTGTGATAATAAGCCTATAAATAGATTTAAATTAGTAAGAAAAGGAGACGGTAATATGGCATATGAATATAATTGTAGCGAAGGTGGAATATTAAAATCTCCTACTACATATTCTAATCCTCCATCAGAGGCTAATAGTAATACTGTTTATTTAGATAGACAGCCAATAAATTGTGATAAAAATAGCTTATTATCAAGAATGCAACTTGCGATTTCTCCAGATAAGACATGGAAATATAATTATAGTTGTGTAAAGTCTGAAAAAGAATTATCTTGTAGAGATGTTTCTACCGGTTGGAATGAAGAAGGAGGAGGTAATGCTCTTTACTTAGATAGACATGATGTTAAATGTGAAAATGATGAGAGCTTATCAAGTATTGCCTTGGTAAGAAAAGGAGACGGAAATTACCGTTATAATTATAAATGTTGTAAATCAACACCAGCTCCAGCAAGTGAACCTTTTTCCTTTATTACTTCAGTTCCTCAATATCTCCGTCATTTGCAAAACAAAAATTACCTCTTATATTAAACTCTCTAAATGAATTTAAAAAGTTATTTTAATTTATTTAACATCAACAATGTCAAATAAATTGTCATCCTTCAAGTTTATGCCATTTCACTGGACTTTCGAAGATGAAATCGACAAGTCTAATGAGATTGCACAAAATATTATTAGAGCATATGGCTGGAATGAACTGAATGAAAGTGTTTATGTTTATATAGATGATTTCGATATTCCTATATGGTTAGAATTACCCGAAGAAATTGAATGGACAGAACAGCAAATTATGAAAGTACAATTAGCCTTAAAAAACATGTATTATCAAAATGGTAATAATCCTACTACTATTAAGCGTGTTTATAAAGAGAAATTATACTATGCAAATATTGAAAAGAACAAAGACGGAACTTATTCTAACAAGAAGTATTCTTTTATTGAAATGTCATTTAGAAGTTTAAAAGCGATTTCATCCTTTGTTTATGGTCTTAAGAAAAAACCTCTTAGAGTTCCTGGTATAAACCTTGAAAACTTAAAGATACATACAGCTGAACCATCTATTACTCCAGTGTTAAAACTCCTTGCTATAGCTAATCTCCCATCTAGTAGTTGGATTAACTGTAAAGGTATTAGAATATCAGATGAAGATAAAACAAGCACAAAAACTCATGAATATAAAGTATCTTGGAAACACCTCAAAAAGATGGAAGAGGGAGAAGCAATGGATATGCCTATAGTTTATCCTAAAATTATGTCTTTTGATAATGAAGCTTATTCTTCTGTTAAAGGCTCTATGCCCAACGTTAAAAATCCAAATGATAAAGTTTTTATGATTGGTTTTACTATGCTTACACAAAAGGGTAAGGATAAGCAATATCAAAAATATATTTTATCGCTTTCAAATCCAGCTGAAATGGACGGAATTATACTTAAAAAATTTAAGACGGAAGCAGACCTTTATAGTGGTTTTTCTAAATTAATGAGAGAACTTGACCCTGATATTGTCATAGGATATAATATCTTTGGATGGGATATTCCGTATATGCATAAAAGAGCAACTGAACTTTTATATGTTCAAACAGAATTTGAAAATATGAGTTCAATTAGAGGTAAAAGTGGTAAGCTTAAAGAAATTAATTGGGAAAGCAGTGCTTATGGTAAGCAAGACCTTAAATATCTTGAGGTTGAAGGTAGATTATTCATCGACTTACTTCCGTATATTAAAAGAAATTATAAGCTTTCAAATTACCGTCTTGAAACTGTGTGTGAAGAAATCTTAAAAGATAGTAATAAAGACCCTCTCAAAGCAAAAGACCTTTTCAAGATATGGGAAAGAAAAAAGCCAGATGAACTCTCAGTTGTAGGGAAGTATTGCGCTCAGGATACTTGGGTTACTCTTCAAATTTTTGAAAAAGCTCTCATATGGTTTGACTTGGTGGAATCTGCTACTACAAATGGTGTTCCTATGCTTTATCTTTATACTAAAGGACAACAAATTAAGATGTATGCTCAAGTCTTAAAATACTGCTATTATAATAACATTATTGTCCAATCTAATGCATATGAGGTTAAAGATGATGAAAATTATACTGGAGCTTTTGTTCAGGAACCAAAGTCAGGGCTATATGAATACATTTTACCTTTTGATTTTGCATCTCTGTATCCTTCTATTATCCAGGCTCATAATATTGATTATTCTAAACTTGTGAATGATGATATACCTGAAGGTAGAAAAATACCTGACGATTTATGTCATATTTTTGACTGGCAAGACCACGTAAATTGTAATCACGATCCTGAGATTATTTTGAGCACGCAACGCAAAAAAGAAAGAGAAGAAAAATCTATCCAAAAACTTATAAAAGAAGGTATGACAGAGACTGAAGCAAAAGAACATATAAGAAATAAAAATGCAGAGAAACCTCCTCCAAAAGAAAAAAAAGTTGTATGTGGTCATTTTAGATATAGATTTTTAAAGAAAGATATAACTGGTAATGGTGTTATTCCGACCCTTTTAACAAACTTGTTAAAAGCTCGTAAAGATACAAGGAAAATCATAGCTGCAAATAAGGATAAGATAAAAGAACTTAAGAAAGAAGGTAAAAATGAAGAAGCAGAGAACTTGTATGATATAAATATAGTTTTGGATAAAAGACAAAATGCCTATAAGGTCTCCGCCAATTCTATGTACGGCGCTATGGGTGTTAAAAAAGGATATTTACCTTTACTTCCAGGTGCTATGTGTGTCACAGCAAAAGGAAGAGAATCCATCAAGAAAGCATCTGCATTTTTAGAGAATGAATATAAGGCTAATGTTATTTATAATGATACAGATTCTTGTTATACTTACTTTCCACAGCTTGAAGGAAAATCTTCAAATGAGATATGGGATTATGCTGAAGGAATTGTACAACATATGGTTGATATCAAGCTGTTCCCTGCGCCTATGAAGTTGGAATATGAAGAGAAGGCATATGTGAAGTTTATGATTTTAACGAAGAAAAGATATTGTGCTTATGTTATGGATAGAGATGGTAGGGTAAGTGATAAGATGTTAATCCGAGGTGTTATTCTTTCAAGACGCGATAATTGTAAATTTTTGAGAAATGTGTATGAAGCTTCTATTAGATATATTCTTAATAATAGTAATGAATTAACCAAGTTGTCGAAGGAGATGGAAAAGAAAGAGATTATGAGTAATAATAAATTAAAAGGGTTACTTGACCTTATAAATGATAATGTAAATGACTTGTTTCAACGAAAGTATAATTATAAAAGTTTTGTGATTACACAAGGGCTTACAAAGTTAGAATATAAAAATAAATCTCCGCCGGCTCATTTTGCAGTGGCTCAAAAGATGCAAAACAGAGGAACTCCTATGGTTGTAGGTAGCCGTATAGAATATGTGATTATAGATTTGATGAAAGGTTATGATAAAAAAGTTAAGAAATTTGAAAAGTCAGAAGATATGGATTACTTTAATGAACATAAAGATATTTTAAGAATAGACTATCTTCACTACCTTGAAAGTCAAGGTATGATCCCTTTAGATGAACTTTTAAGAGTATGTTGTCACCTTGAAGATGAGATGGAAAAGATATTTAATTATAGAGTTACTTACAACAAGGTTATATATAGCCTTAAGAAGATTTTTGAACCTAAGTTTAAGTGGGTTGAATAAAAGTTTAAATGAAATTTTAATATTAATTATATTAAATTACTATTAAAATGAGTGATAAAAAGTATAAATGCGAATTTCAAGGTTGTGGTAAGGAATTTTTACAATCAAGTAATTTAAAAACACACATAAGAAGTCATACTGGAGAGAAACCTTATAAATGTAATTTTGACGGATGTGGTAAAGAGTTCTCTCAATCAACACACTTAAAATCGCACATAAGAATTCATACTGGAGAGAAGCCTTATGAATGCAATTTTGAAGGGTGTAATAAATCTTTTTCTAGATTAGATACTTTAGTATCTCATATGAGAACCCATACTGGAGAGAAGAGTTATGAATGTGATTTTGATGGGTGTAATAAAGCTTTTTCTAGATTAGATGGCTTGATAATTCATAAAAGAATTCACACTGGAGAAAAGCCTTATGAATGTAATTTTAATGGGTGTGATAAATCTTTTTCAGATTTAAGAAATTTAACAATTCACATAAGATCTCATACAGGAGAGAAGCCTTATAAATGTGACTTTGATGGGTGTCATAAAGCGTTTTCAGTATTATGTTCTTTGAAAAAACATACTAGAACTCATACTGGAGAGAAGCCTTATAAATGTGACTTTGATGAATGTGATAAAGAGTTCTCGGAATTAGGTCATTTAAAAAGTCATAAAAGAACTCACACAGGAGATAGACCTTATGTGTGTAATTTTGATGGGTGTGATAAGGCATTTACTACTTTGTCTAATTTAATAGTTCATAAAGGAACCCATACAGGAGATAGACCTTATGTGTGTGATTTTGATGGGTGTAATGGAGAATTTAGACGCTCTCATCATTTAAAGTCTCACAAAGAAAGATGGCATACAGAAGAGGGACAACAACGCAAAAAGAAGTCCGAAGAATATACTTCTAAATTACTTGAAAAAGAAGGTGTGGATTTTAAAAGAGAACATCAGGTTAGTTTTAGTTGTAATGGAGGAACTTTCTGTAGAATAGATTATCTACATATAAACAAGGGAGTAATCTTTGCTATTGAAAATGATGAACATCAACATGAAGGATATCCGTTAAGCTGTGAAACAAGAAGAATGGTAGATGTGAAAAGTGTATTTGTTCAAGATGGAAATGACCTTCCTCTTGTTTGGATAAGATATAATCCTGATAAATTTTGTAAAGGGAAAAATAAAGGTAAAATCAATAAGAAAGATAGGGTAAAAGAAATAGTTAAATTGATGGGTAAAATATCAGGCAAACTTCCTCCTCTTAGTATTTATTACTGTTATTATGATACAAATGAAGATGGAAGTTTATGTATATTGGACGATCCTGATTTTCCTAATGAATTAAAAAGTATAACAAGTTGTATAAATTAAATATATTTTTTCTTGAGCTATATATAAAGATGGAATTCTTCTCAAACGAAAGAAACAACACTCTTAGGGTTATGAAGGAAGCTGCATTTGTAGGTATATTAACAGTGCTTATAGGATATGTTGCATCAGCGCTTGTTAAACCATATTTCAATGTAGATTTACCTGAGATATGTAAAAGTTGGAATAAAAAATACTTGATGGAAGCATCCTTATTTGCAACCGGATTTTTACTTCATTTGTTCCTTGAATTTACAGGGATGAATAAAAGCTATGCGATGTATAGATCACAATTGGCTTAAAGAATACCAAAATCCCAGTTTAAAGATTTAAAATTTTATAACTAAGCTTTAAATCTTAATTGATTTATTAAAAATAAAATATGAATGAAAGTATCAAAATGTCCTCTATTTCCAAAGCGAATAAAAAAGTTTCCCCAAGAACTCCTCCTTTAGAAAGAACTTCAGTTAAACCTAAAAAAGAACCTCAAACATTCCCTAAAGAAAAAGATGAAATACAAGCTAATATTATAGATGAAGATATTGAATTTTTAATGAGTCAAGCTACAGCTATGTCTAAACAGACAAAACAAAAAAAGAATAAATGCCCTCATTCTTCTATTATCAACGAAGGTGGTATTGATATATGCGTTGATTGCGGAGAAAATATCCAAATAGAGTCTTTTGACACTGAATGGAGATATTACGGGGATGGTGAAAAATCAAAGTCATATGACCCTTCAAGATGTCAGTATAGAAAACCTCAAGATAAAGGTATAAAAAAAGAACTTGAGAAGATGGGGTTCTCTAGAGATGTTATTGATAAAGCAGATTATTACTATCAAAAAGTTACTCAAGGAGATATTAAAAGAAGTGCTTTAAGAAAAGGCATAATTTTCTCTTGTGTTCTGTTTGCATATAAACACTATAAAATGAGAATCACAACAGATGAGCTTGATGAAATATTTAAAATCGGAAGAAAGAATATGTCCAAGGGTTTAACTTACTTTAAAACAAACATTCCTAAGAATGAAAT
>Ga0315905_10003923_pt1 | contig 15268 bp, 7 predicted proteins | sample LakEriMetagenome_5_FD_203522 | JGI IMG/M metagenome (GOLD analysis project Ga0315905, IMG submission 203522) | Freshwater fungal communities from buoy surface, Lake Erie, Ohio, United States - Buoy 4 MA121 | ecosystem: Environmental > Aquatic > Freshwater > Lake | place: USA: Lake Erie, Ohio... | reverse complement strand
CAAATAATCGATTCAATCCTCGTCCAAACCACTCAAAGTTCCTCCAATATTCTACCAAAATGGATTCTATCCTCATATCCGCAGGTCCAATATTTACCCTTTACAAAGTAGACTCACTCCCGATTGCTCCGGCGCGAACACCTGTTGAGCAGCAACACCTGTCGAGCAGCAAAGACTCAGAACAAAAAACAATTAAAAAAAACACACACACACAACAATCCCCCCACGCGAACAGCTTTTTCATAGGTACTGCAAGTAATAAACACACACACACACACACATGGCAGACTCTAGCACAGGCACCTCTGGCACGGCAAGGACCAAGAACATATAGATAGATACATACGTAGATAGATAGATCTCTACAGGCCCGGCCTGTAGAAAAATAAGACGGAAAAACTCGCCGTGCATGCGGAAGCTAGTACTCATGATAGAGGGGAGAAAAGAAATGTTCTGATTGTCATCGTATTGCTGCCCATAGGCGTTGATCTTACGCTGCGCAGCAACACGCAGCGGGCCATCGAGGTCCTGGGAGTGTGTGAGCAAACCGTTTTGCAGCACGTGAGGATACATGCCCCGCGTATCGAGCCCTGCATGCTCGCTGGTCCTGTGTGATGCTCCCCTGCCGCACCGGCAAGCGGGGTCACGTAACTCACGCTGCGCGCCCTGAGCATCCAAACGGGATATTTAACACGCGATATTGAAAATTGTATGAAGTCAGAAAACTTCTATATCTGCCCGAACGTTTTTTCAAGCACGGTGTGGGGCAGGTGATTGGTGTGCGGGGCGGTGCTTGCATTTGCGCGTGTGCCCGCTTGGGAGACTACTAGTTGAAAAAGGAACGAAAATAAGTAGATGGGAACGGCGGCCCAAAACAAGGTCATTGCAATTTTGTCACGACCCTGGAGGTCGTGGCTTTCCAACACCACAGCACCCTTGTTTGTCCGGCCTGTAAGGTGCATCTGCCTTGGTGGCGTCGTTTGCGAGATCATACATGTACTGATCTTTATTATCTGGAGGTAAATCTATAAGCCTTTCTTTTTGTCCGACTACCAGCATGTTGAAGTCAATGGGTTTCGACATACACAACGGCGCTTAAATATCATTCTGGTATGCAACAGTCTAAATGCAAAAACACCCGTTTTACATATTTATGCAAAAAAATTTAAGTGCTTGCAACAGGCCTTCTAAAAGTTTTACAGACCTACCAATGCTTTTTTCTTTGGACTGTGACGATCGCTGTCATGTTGCTATGAAATGTTGATGTTTGTGACTGACTTGACACATGTACAGGTATTGGTATACGTGTAAGTTACGTGTAAGTATAGATACAAGTACTAGTATACGTGTAAGCGTGTAAGTGTAGATACAAGTACTAGTATACGTGTAAGCGTGTTATGTTGCATGTCCTCCACTATCCCCCTCCCCCCACGCGAACAGCTTTGTAATAGGTACTGCAGTAATAAACACACACAATCCTGGCCGTTGTCGATCACACATATCGCATCATAGTCAAAGTCAAGGCGTGATTGTCACGCTCATCACGGCCTTAGTCTCCCGGGCTCAGTCCTACGCGCGTATTGTGGGAAGCTCGTTCGCCCTTCAGCACTGTGTCCGGCTACAGTCATGAGGCATGATTCCACTTGCCACTGAAGCCACCTCGGAGGCTGCGTGATTGGTCCTCAATCTGTGCTCCAAGTATAGCTACTCTCTGTGAATAATTCTCCATTAATATTTTACCGACATTCCTGTAGTATAATTCCTCTTGTTTAAGTCTCTGAGTTTTTAGGGTTTAGCCTCCTTGACCTGGTTCCTGGCTCACCGGATTCCCTGGGTATATGGTCTCTGCGGCAAGTACGGACCCTCCGTATCCCCTAGTTTTATACTGATCAGCTGAATTTCCGGCTAGATGGTCTCTACGACATTTACGGATCTTCGGACTCTTTGGATACTAGCCCGGACGACATCTGCGGATTCCCTAACCCTCCTCGGCTCTCCTGGGCTTCCGGCACTAGTCGCTGCCTCTTTCTGTTCGGTTTCCTTTGTTTTCTTTGGTTTTATGGTTGAGTCGTATCGCACTCCGGTAGCTGTTTCAGCGCCTTTTTGATGCCTCTTCAGACTCGGACATTCTAAAGAATGTTCCCTTTACGTAAGTAATAAACAACCAATACCCCTTATCACTTCACGGAACTCTCACTGTACAGTGGGTATTTATTACATTTGGAAAGGGGTTCATAAGATTATTGTACTTCGGTCGAGCGTGTGCCCTATTATTCCCTGGAGCACACAAGAGCAACACCACGGAGAATCCAGCGGTTCGCCAGCTCCTCCGTTTTAAGGTCGGCAGTAAATATGAAGTTCTGAATCCCGCGCTTCTTCCGCGCGTAGCACGGACACTCATAAACTTGATAGTCGTACTTTTTGGCAGACTTTTGAAGAACGCAGATGTAGAGGACAGGAAGTTGCGTGTTTGCAACCTGCAGGAGAGATATCGGGCACACAGGTCAGTATCACCTACGTATGAAAATAAAACACACAAGCCACCCTATTTTGAGAGCAGGAGTACCTTGGGTGCCGAGTCCACGAGTTTGCCTTCCTTCTTGCTCCACGCAGCACCTTCAAGGTACAGCCCGTGCACATATGTGCCGTTTTCTGCTGGCGATTTCAGATCCGCTGGCTCGATTTTCGTGACCTGTTCCCAAGATAAGGGTTCGGATGATTGTTGATGAGCCATGCGCATGTTGGTTGGGCGATAGACAGGAAGGGCTACGACACCTCGTCCTCGCGAGAAAAATTTCTTGCGCGCAAGGGTGCGTGCAGTGATATGTTGAGGGACTTAGGCTCGGTGAATTCACTTACCTCAGTGAAGAATACACAATTTTCCACCCCCCAGCCCTTTTGCTTCATGGCAACTTCCTGCTTCAAAGCCTAAAACACGGAAGAAAGACAAAGGCAAAAAACGTAAGAGACACAATGAAACGTCCATTGCTGCTGGGACTATCATGCCAAATAACAATTCGTCTTAGTCAGGGCCAGGACATTGCACTTTCAAAGGAGTTTGGATCAGTTAGATTGCGTATTCATCACTGACCGAGAGGAATCCTACGGGGTTGCTGAAGCCTGCAAGCCAAAAGGATAAGGGACGGCCACGTTCGAGCCAGCGTTTCCATTGCTCAAGTCGATTCTGCAACTGCTGCAACCAGTGCCCAAGATGCGGAGACTCCCATGATACCTTTTCCCACGACATGGGAACCTTGTTCAAATGAATATGCTGGACAGCCTCATTGAGTTCGTCACTGGATAAGACAAGGCCACTGAGCATGACGTGGATTCGCTGCAGCGTATGGCGAGCAGTTGCGACCACCTTACCGAAGATGGCCAGTTCGTGCTGGAAGGCAACATTGATGGGAAGGCTGGAACCGCCGTCCTTTTCGACAGACTCACGAATCTCATTTGCAGCAAATGGATGTGGTAACTTTTGAAGCAGCTCTTCTATGCGTGGCAACACTGCTGACTCCAACACGCTGGATGCAGTGCCTGGGCCCACTGCAGGCGTTTCAGTGACAAGGCTTTTTGCTAATTTCACGAAGACGTCCTTGGCTTGCTCAAGACCAAGTGCAAACTCGCTTGTCGAGGACATTCCAACAATTTCAGGTTTCTCAACCGCAGGGAAAGCTTCAATGGATGATCGAAACGAATTCAACTCAGAACCCATCGGCATCGGGTATCCGAGCGCAAATTGGAAACTTGTCTCAAGCACAAGCGGCGCAATGTATTTGTCAGACAGCGTGCGTATGATGCGCAAGTCGCTCTCATCACTTCGGCCACTACCATAGAGTGTGTGCGCAAGCATTTGACGCAACGTTTCCCAGTTGATTTCTTTGCGCTTTTTAGTTTCTAATTCCTTCAAGTGGTTTTGTAAGAATGTCGCAGCACAAACAAAATCAGCATGACTTAAATCACACGGCGAAGACCATCCACTGGGACCGAACTGCCGTCTTGCCCGCATTACGCTGTGCATGAAGGAGAGGGAAAAGAGAAGTGATCGCCATTCAACTTTAGGAATGGCTTCAATCATATCTTGCTTGATTACAGAATAGAGATCCCTTAAACCGGCCTTGACACCGGAAGGTGGCTCGTTGGTCACTTTGATTGACATCTGCAATAAGGCAAGCGGGAAAGCATGCGTAACCTCTGTTGTCATAAAGAGCCGGAAGTCGGCCTCGATCGACTCAACCTTATAGAAATTCAGTTCAATCTCGCTGAGAAATCGAGCATCCAGGTGCACATTCTGTAGCAGCACCCAGCTTCCAATTTGAATGCCAGTATCGAAATTGCGACGCGCAACAACATCTTGCCTGTGTCCCATAGAGACGCAGAGTACCTCCCGCTTGATTTTCTTCGCTAGTGCCAGCACAAGCGCTGTCGGATCATTACCAGAGGAGAGCAGGAAAATCAAGGGCGTCCTCGGGCCCGAATCAAGATACGTGGTCTCGAGATTACAGGCAGGAGTGACGTTGTATGCGTCACTGAGAACTTCCCTAACAAATCGCCGTGCTGCCTCAATGGTCCGGTCTGGCCTAAGGGCACGGACAATCGAGAGCTGCAGGAAGGGCGTGATCTTGTCAAAAGCAGACGGAATGTCAGGTAATTTCTGCAGTTCTGGGGTCAAATGATCATACCAAGATCTCCAATTATCGCCCAAGTGCTTGACAGACTCTGGAAGATCTTTGAGAACCGGATGTGCATCAAACAAAGCCATTACATTCAACCATGAGTCCGTCGGAATCCAATTGTATGGCTTCGGATTAACCTGATCTGGGTCCAGGTGAGCTCCACCGTAAATGAAACACCTGAAATGCTCTTCAGCAATTGAGCCTTCGAACAAGAGGACTTTGACTCCTATGAGCAATTTAAACAATTCTTGGTCCTGGTCAAAAATGCCTCTCCTGAAGGCACGGAAAAAATCCCAGGTAAGTGCCTGATTCATCGATTGAACTTTTAACTGCAAATTGTTTTCTTTGGGAGTATTTGCAATAACCCTGCGGAAGATAAGCCTGAACTGATGGATAGACGAATTGTACATGTGATTAATGTGAGCAAGATCCAGCATCACAGAATATAGTGCGCAGGCCCGTTTGGACACAGACTTGAATTCAGCACAAGATTGGTCAATTTTCTTGCTGAATCCGTCAACCATCTTAGTTTTGTCTTTCACCGTTCGATCGACCTCCTTGATTTTTTCCAGCACATTCATCAGTCCATCGTCATCCAGTATGCTTCCTGACTCGTGGATACGATACAAACGCATCAAAACATCATCGTCCAAGTCAACCGCCTGTTTTTGCAGATTGTTAATTTCACCAAGAGTGAACTTGCGCTGTGCATGAAAGTCTTGGCGCTCTCTTTCAACGATCTGTATCAAAAATTGTTCCTGGATCAAATCAATCGATATCTTAAAGTCGATCACACATACTTGAGATGACATTTCGGGACTGAAGTCGGGTTTAGGAATTCTCGTCATCAGATACAAAGCAAATCCTTTCGTGGAGGTTAACTTTTTATCCCCGATTTGTAGTTCCAACTCATCACCAGCACTCAACGCAAAGCGCTTGTCAACAATGCTTTGGATGATAGGGTCCAGCTCCTCGAATACATTCTCAATCAGGAGCGGGCAGCCGTGGGTGATGCACTCTGCAAAAATGTGATGAAAACGGTTATCACCGAAGGTTGTTGTCTTCATCATGCTGTCTTTCTCCCTCTGGTTGATCCATGCCAGTCCCTGTCCCTCTGGGTCAATCATAAGCGGCCATCGAAGAGCTTTGGTCACGAGAATGCCGTTTTCGATGGAAAACGAATCTTCTGGTAGGCCTTGCGTCTTCCAATCACGTCTCTCCCCATCCTTGCTGAGCATGTCCTGGAGATTGAACGTCTCATACCTGGGCAGGCCCTTATGTTTGAGATCCTTCTGCACCTGCTCGCAGAGCTGTATCCTCAAGTCGTTGTTCAGTTGTCCACAATACGTGAGGAAGCACGCAGCAACCGAAACATCTCCTGGTAAGGCAGCAAGCCGAAGCTGATAATCGCCAGCTGACGACATCCAGCGCACCTTTTCGTTTGCTAGAGCCCTGATGAGAGTGTTGGCAGATTTGACCTTCTCCCTGGTCAGCTCCGTCTCAGTCTGGATAGTAGCTTTTTCGTTTACAGCCTCCCGCAACTGCTGCTGCATTTCTTCCAGTTGTTCCTTGACCTGGTTGAAATTAACCTCTGCGTCATGAAGTCTCCTTTTCGCTTGCCACAGCTCAATCTCCTTATCGAACAGCTTTTTCCTTCGAGGCTTCAGAACGGAGGCGAATGTATACCACTTATCCATGTTTTCCACCCAAGTCCCCATACTAGCTGCCATAGCCGAAACTTTCTGAGCCGCTTCAGGGTGGCACAGGCTGTTGCTGAGGTAGGGCTGCAGAAGCTCCATAGTTTCATCGTTGATTCTGTCTGGGTGAAATGCTTGCACTACGTCAAGGTATGTGCCATCGTTCATCATCATCACGGACGCGGGATAGGAATCCCTATAGTAACTTACTCCCTTCTCTTCTACAACCTTAATCGGGTTCACATGCTTTGACAGGAGCAAAAGTACTGCGTCCATGATCACCTTGACAGCTGCTGGCGGATTTTTGATAGCTTTGAGATTTTGCATATCTTTTGGAGTGATGGAATCCAGAGCTTCGCGTGCATTATTGATGTAGGGCTCAGCAACTGCAAGTTCTTTGCCAATGACATCGCCTTCTCTCATTACATGCTGCTCAATAGCTGCATGTTGTTTGAGGGCTTCGTCAAACGTCGACTTCTTGCGGTCAGCAATTGGCTGCTGATTCGAAATCTGCTTGAGAATGTCCGCTGAGTCATGTTGGGCCTTTTGTAAAAATGCTTCTGACTCTTCGATGTCGGCGATCATTTCCCTGACATCTTCGCCTAGTTGATCCAACTTATGCACCGCCTTCTTGAATTTCTTGATGGCGAAGTGCAATTCGGCATTTTTTTGCTGGAAAACATGGACATATGTCTGGAGGAAGAGAAGGTATGTAAGCGTTGTCACGTGCACTCTCTGGCCCCCTTGTTTCAAGAAATCCACTGATGTCGCCTGTGCAAAGTCCAACACCTCAGGTAGGTGCCTCAAAATTTCTTCCTTGCGCTGCATCTTAATCTTGTTTTGTGAAAAGCAATGTTCAGCGACCTTGTGGAGGCCTTCTGCAGGCCAAGAGGTAAACCAAATGAGGTGGAAGCAGCTCATAAGCGCGGGGTAACATCGGATCCGGGTCATAAGCTTTGGACCTGACGGACTGAAACACAAAATGCAATGGAAATTCAGCCTCACTCTGCGCAGGAAAAATTTGGTGAGGTTCTCTGTCGATTCACTCCATTCGGGCTTGCTTTTCTGCACCTCGCTTCGGAATGATGTCTCGCCAACCAGTTGACTTATTTCGTCCTTAACAAACATGTCTGTGATTTCACCAGTGAAAATGAGCTGATTTACAAGGTCAAGGAACGATTCATCCAGAACATCTGTCTCTGTCAATATCAATGTGAAAGGCTGATTATCTAATGCAGCGCGCTTGCATTGGGCCTTGAGGTCCTCCTGTAGTGTGCTCCGAGAGTACAGGTTTGAAGGTCTTACCCTCAAGACATTATGATCAAGAATATACGTTGCTAAGGTTGCAAGACTTTGTTTCCCGCTCGCCTTCAGACCAATCAAAAGACTCGAGCCACCGTCAAAGCAAATTGAACGCACGATTTTGAGAAGGTATTCAATAGCGCTCTCGAACAGGACCAAATCCATTTTTTGTGTCTGCTCAGGGGAGTTGTTGTACTTGTCCAGAAATTTCTGTACCCTTTCTTGAATGACGTCAAAACTCTGACACAATTCGTATGGCTGGTAAAGCGCATCTGGGTCTAACTCTCCATCAGCAAGCAGCCTATCCTCCTCTTGTTGTACAAATGGGCAAAAAAAGATGCGCCCATTGCATTTAGATGCAAGTTTCCCCAACGTCTCGTCCATAGTCTCCTGGATCAAAGAATTTACCATGAACTTGTCTGCGTTGCTGCTGAGCTTGTCCGTAAAGGCCCTTTCGCACTCGTGCTTCCACAGTTTGGCAACATATTCTTTGCCCACCATGCCCTCATCAAAAAGATCTGGATGGCAACGCAACATCCCACGAAAAACGTTCGATAGGTCGTGCACGGTATACTTGTAATGAAATTTGGTAGCAGTAGGCGTTATTCTCTCCCGTAGCTTGCTCCATATGTTGACAGTTGGCTCTGCTAGTTTGATGGCCACAGATGCCGGGTCTGGACCTACATTCGCTTCAGAAAAGTAGCCCCGAACGATCTCGGAAAAAATGTTACTCAAAGCACGCTGGGGAGGAGCGCACAGGTTGACAAGCAGCATCCTTCGCTTCAGTCTAGTTGGCAGATCTTGTCTCCCGCCTCCAGGATGCGTCATTGCTGTGACAAACTCCAGGTCCTTCATTATCTTCCATTCGCCAGACTTATCCAAATTAAAAAAACCGCCATCTGAGATCAGCTGTCGGAACAGTTCGCTGGTAGGCTGATCACCCCACTTGCTTTTTCTGGGCAAGTTTATGTCATCTATTAACACACAAGCAGTCTTGTAGTACGACGGCCCATAGATTCTTCCCTGCCTCTTCTCTGTCACACTTTCGATGGCACGTTGCAACCCCGAAGACAATGTGTCCGCGGAAAGGGCGATTTTCTTTATGGTTAGCCCGCCAGTGTGAGCACGATCGCGCATGAATTGGAGAATTGTAGCCGTCTTCCCGATTCCAACACCACCTAGCAGCAGAATGGTCTGTTTGCGTGGGGCCACCATCTCAAAGAGCATACGGTACTGTGCATCGTGAATCGTAGGAACATAAATATCACAATAATCAAATAACTTTGGAAAACAGAATTCAGTCTTCACGTTTGACATTGGGCTCCAGTCTCCATCATCCGTCAGGAAACAATCGAATGGCTTCCCCATGTCACTAGACGGAAGTGCTTTTGGAAGCAGTTTCTTCAGCTCACTTTCGAGTCTAGTTCTTGCATCGGATTCTACCGGACCCCCAAACGACCAACAAATCGAAAACAAGACCATCCGTTCTAAAATTGGTTGACTTTGATCACCATGTTCTGAGCCTTTTCCTTTAGACAGCAGTATTTCCAAAATTCGGAGCATATTCTGCACAAGGACCAGTACCGGTATTTCCAGAACGATCTTGAGAATCCTCGATGCAGAATTTACGACTGTCGCAAGGCAATTATTAAAAACTTCACGAAGAACATTACCCTGACCCTCGGGGCGCGATTTCAACCAGGACGACACCATTGGGTCGTGTCCCAGCGTTGCAGAGCTAACAAATACAATCACTATCCTTGACACAGATGCAGGAGACGCATTGTCCAAATGATCAGCCTCGAGAATTATTCTCAAATTGCTCGGGAGCGGCAACCTGTCACCATTCGCCAAAGTTAAAACTTTGGTGTCGTCGAGCGCAGTGTTCAGATTCTCCATCCACTCCAAGTCCACAGGACCGTCGATTACTATCCATGTCTCAGCGGGGTAGCTTTGGCCTGCCCTTCTCCAAAGAGTAGAAAAAATGCCTTCATGCCATTTTGAGCTGTTTACGTCTTGATTCCCAAATAGCTGCAAGATGTCAACGGCCTTGGGATTCAGGGTTTTTATAGTCTGTTGAATGCCGAGCATTTCACCAAACGTCTGCACAGAAGTTTTCAGAATTGCACTTTTGCCACTTCCAGTAGGCCCAACCAATCCCACGCCATGACGTACTTTGCAGATTTCATGAAAGAAGGTTAGTTTTTCAACCCACTTGATGGCAGAAATCGAATCATACTCCAAGTACATGGAATCGCATATGGTTCGCATGATACCACTCTGTTTCACGTCTTCCAATTTGTCTCCGGAGACTCCTGGAAATAAATTGGCGATCCAGTCCAGGAAAATGCTGCAATCTTCCTGGGTGAGGCAAGCAAGATTCGTTTCCTTCAAAGTTTGGACAACCATTTGACTCTCATTCAAGTCGGCATTTTGGGACAAACGCATGGTGCGCCCACAGGCTGAGACAAGGGAACACAGATTCCGAAGGCTAAAATCATAGTGCCGCTGTTGCGAGAAGCAATTTGTGCACATCTGGTACAAGCTGTCCAATTTTTTGGATATCACAGAACTCTCCTTGAAACCACTTGCACTCAATTTGACCCTTAAAATCGTGATGAGATCCGGTTGCAGCATCATGATGCCACGAACTTGAATTTTCATATTTTCTGGAAGGGGAAGCATATTGTCGGAGGAAGGTGTCAGGGTCATGAAGTATGCAGCATTTGCATCCAGCGTCCCGTTATCGCCATCGTTCAATACAAAATTTTTGGCCCCGACCCGTTTGGCAAGAATGATAGTAGACATTTGCTGTGCTGCCACTGAAATGACCTCCAACTCCACTCTGTTGAAGTCATCTAAGCATCCCCAGCAACCTGTCATGGCTACTCCTTTAAGAATTTTGCTCAAGCCATTCACCCCAATCTGATTGCTGCAATTGAAGATGACGACATATCTTCCCAGGGTGCGGCCGATATCTTTGATCGCCATGGTCTTCCCTGTCCCTGCCGGACCGAAGTTTGCGACCCCCAGATGCATGCTCAACGCCTGAAAAATTGTAATATAACAGCGACTTGTCAGCGGCGTAACGACCAACCGATCTTTGCACCCAAGCAATTCGTTTTGATACGTCATAGGCACGTCCATCATCTGAACAACATAGCGATTTTCGTCTGACTTCCAAGCAGAACGAATCTGTTTCTGCCATCCAAAATCGCTCAACTCTCTTACCTTCTGCTTCACTAACTCATCGAAAGCCTCTTTCTGATACACCTGCACAATGATCATGGATTCAAGGAGGATGCGTTGGGACTGTCCAAGTTCATTCTTAACCAAATTCGTAAGTTCCTTCAAATCCGTTTCGAATTTCTTGGCTGTATTATTCATGATGATCTTATCCTGCTTCGACTTCGTTAGTGCTTCCTCGGCATGGAAGGTCCAGTATATTTGCAATGCAATCAGAGAAACTTGACAGCAAAATCCGTTAAGCAGGCGCCATAATGCACCGTCCAGAGCAAATACTTCATTGACACACTCTCGAGAGATATCACGGATGGTAGTTTGCATCGCACCGACTAGCTTCTCCAGATATTCCTCTGCCAAACCTCCGCATTCGAGCGGAGCAGAAAGCTTGACATATTCTCCATCATCCGTAATCATGGCAAGCATCCTCATCGAGTCATTTTCGTCGAATTCGACCCTCACCAAACTTTCGAACAGCATACTAAAGTGTCCCATGATCTTCTGTGGCTCTGACCCGTCACTTAGCAATTCAAGGAGAAGGGTATCAGAAATAAAAAAGAAACGGGGAAACAGCAAGCGCTTAGACTCAAAGTAGCCATGTAGTGATTTTTGACAGATCTCTAATTGTCTTGCAAGACCTGGCAGCACGATTTTCATCGGCTCGTACCCATGGCAGCAATGCACCACGTTGGAGATCTCGAATGCCTTGAGCATGAGCTTCATGTAGTCTTTGTCGACTCCAGCGAATCGTTTTGCTTCCTGTGGAAGCTGCTTTGCAATGTCGCTATTTGAGAATACCGCCTCCATGTTTACCCTGCCATTTCAAAAGAATTAGTCAAAACCCTTGGAATAGATATGAGTACCAGATTCAAACATTCTCAACACAAGGATTTCCCTAATGCTTTCTCACCACATTGATTGGACCTCCGACCACTGTTCCAATACTTCCTGCACAGAGGTGAGCTTCAGTATCCAAGTTTGCACCTCCTCTCGGAATGGCTCGCTGTGCGGATGTCCAACCATTGTACCAATAGCGCTGGTAGATTCTTCCACCTTATCAAACAGGACAGATAGCTCCTTGGCCTTGAGCAACACCGGACCTTTGTTCTTGAAGTTGAGGAACTCGAAGCGTGTGTCTCCCCATATCTCCGTCAAATGTGCTAGTTTCTCCTCTACTTCTAACTCACGCACTGCTGCTTGGCAAATACCCTCCACTTGATTCCGCTTCTTGTGTAGTCCCGTCTCTAAAATTCCGCCAAGCGTGAGTGTCGGGGACTCATTATCAAACTCAACTGCACTCATTCCCTGTATAATCTTCCAATGCCGTGTGCGCATGGCGGGGCTGCTGAGCGCCTGAATCAATGGTAGCACCGCGATGAAGTCGTCGATGTCCTTTGTCAAGTCTTTGTACGCCTCCCAGCCGCGAAGCTGTTTGGGCATTTTCCCTGCCAACTCCTTGAAAATGGTAACCTGTTCGGTCATTGCATCCATTTCTACCGTCGCCTCCACCCAGGGCCGGACTCGATATTCTCCGATCGTTTGCATCACTTGCGTATACAGAGCATATAGCCTGTCAAGGAGCTCGAGTTCTTTCCTTGTTACATCCATCTCCATGTACTGCGTTTTGGGCATTCCAAAAAGCCGTTCGCCGTCGGCATACTTTCTCCACTTGCGCTCGCGTTCCATGTACAAGTGTTTGTACCTTCGCATGCGCTCAGAAGCTTCAACGGGCGTGATCTTATCCTCCATGGGCCCATGATTGATGAAGTCCTCGCGAAACACCTTGACATCGCGCTTAAATTCTGCGACACTGGCGAGAAGCTCTTCTCGAAAGACATTCTGCCGCTGGAACAGATTGTCACTGACCCCTCGGGCCTTCTTCACCACCAGGTTCCAGCTCGCTGGCAAGGAATTGACAGCGTTTAACTCCTCCTTATCAACAGGATGTTCATACTTTTGCAAAATGCTATACTTGTGAATCATGGGCTTGATCTGAATCTCTATATCCATTTCCTTGTCCCGGATTTCGTTCAGAATCCCCATGCAGGTTTTAGCATCATCGATATTGTTACATTGAAGGTCGAGCTTGACGTCACACTCCTTCAGAAAGTCCAAGAATTCGTTGAGTTGGTCCTTGGCTTGCTCGTGAATTTTGCCGGTGTAAAGCTGGAAAACTCTCAAAAGTAAGATCTCTCAGAGCTCAGACTGCATAATCAAAATACTGTTCAGGCATTATTTGCTGATGACAAAAAATAAGGAAACCTACTTACCCGTCTCCATTGTAATGCCTCGTAGCGAAGCGATTGTTTCAAAGGACCAGTCTCAAGGGAAAGGCTACCAATGTTATGGACCGGAGGTATCTGGCCGATCAAGTTCTCGATTTCGACATACTTCACAATTTCCACTTCGTAGTCGTCGATATTCTTTGCGTGCTTGAGGAAGCCTTCATACATCAATTGCTTTTCTTCTTTCCACAAAAAATCGTATCGTATAAAAGTGTGCAAGTAGTCGTGAACTTGTTTCTTGATGCCCTCCACAGCACCTGTCAACATGAGGCAAACAGCGACCACCTTGTAATCCTGGGCAATAACATGGTGGAATGGGCTCCGCTCTGAGCGAATCGAATTCAGCGCGGGGGGTGTCTTCGGCCACTGCATGATGTGCTTTGAGCAACGCAAGATATTAAGTGCACAACGATTGATAGCTGCTTGGATTTCATCCAGACTGGGGTTCATAGTCACCAGAGGCAGCGAAAGCTCGATGTCAACGTCAAAAAATGGCCTCTCCATGTATAAGAAACCTCCCGTGACCTTTGATCCAAGCCGCTTCTTCAGAGCAGAAAACGACTCTTTAGTGCAACGCATTACTGACACATATACAAGGCGCGAATAGTGCTCCCAAAAGGATTGAATTGTATCTTTCGACACATTTTCCGCGATTTCAAGAGGATACGTCTTGACATGATCAATTACTTCCCTTACAGCATGCTCGATCTCTTCATTCTTGCTCTCAATCAGCGACGTTTTCATTTTGGTTGTTTTCTCTTGAAGTGTGACAAACTGCTCGAGCGTGAAAGATTCGTCTGATGGGAGCTCCACAAGAAGCGTCCTTCCGATCGTCCTTAGATTTCCCTCGATACGATGGTCAAGAATATCCGTGACCTTTTTCATGAGCTCTTCAAACTTGGTAAGCCCCGCGTGCATACGCTGCAGGTAGCTGTCGATGTTCATCGACTGCCATGTCAGCAGCTGCCTGCCAGGCTGAATTTTATGCTCCAGATCTCTTAGGTGAGACTCGAGAAGTGGCCTCATGAGCGGCACTACCATGCTAATGACGCGCTCGTATTCCTGGAGCGCAAAGAAGAGCTGGTTGTAGTAAGATTTGTATTTGTCTTCGTGCACCAAAACCATGCGTGCACTATCAGGCACATCGACCTTTACCCGTTGCAAGCATTTGGTCTCACGGATCAGCTGTAAAATTTCCTTGTCAAAATTTACGAAGAGTTTTTCTGTCACTGGATGCAGAATAATGAGGGTCGCTTGCAGCCCAGACCGAGCGGCCTCAATAGACTTAGACCACGCGTTGTGCCAGAGAGCCTCGAATTCTACAAGAGCCCGAGCTACCTTATTGTATGTGCGCACAATCTTTTTGGCCTCCCTTGAATTCGATATCAAATTTGAGTGCGATTTGAACCGTCGCATGGGATCCTCAATTCGACGCAGCAATTGCTTTGCCCAAAGGATGTTACCTGTCACTGGGGGCGCATTGCGAAGCAGCGGCGGAGCGCCCTTTTGCTTTTCATAAAGCCGCTGCACGGCCTCGAGATCCAGGCCGTAGTTGTGAAAGATGACTGTGTACTTGCTGTCAAGGTCAGACTTCATAGAGTCTCTGACTAGAACCATCTCGAATTGCTTTAGCAATGAAAGAGCCTGCTCAGTGCTGAAAATGGTCTCAAAACTGAGGTTGATGAAGGTTTGCACTTGTTGTTCGAGCTCGCCGATATTGACAGTGTACTCCAAGTAGTCTCTATCAAATGCGTTTTTGGTGAAGTCAAGCAAGTCGTACGGCTTTCTTTTAAACTCTATCATGATGTCGAAAAACCGCTGGATCAGAGTTTCCATGCCTTCGACATTGTGGAGCGCTAACGAACTAAACTGGTGGATGGTCGTAAACATATCAAGCAGCTTCTGGACGCGCTTGCAAAAGAATTCCAGCTTGCCAAAAATCAAAGTCTCATTAAACTCAAACTGTATACCCTTTGCATTCTGCGCCAATTTCTCCTTGGTCGTCGAGTACAAAGACCAATAGACATCCTGCACTTTGAGAACAACCCTGAAACGTTCAAGCAGG
>Ga0315905_10003922_pt1 | contig 15269 bp, 17 predicted proteins | sample LakEriMetagenome_5_FD_203522 | JGI IMG/M metagenome (GOLD analysis project Ga0315905, IMG submission 203522) | Freshwater fungal communities from buoy surface, Lake Erie, Ohio, United States - Buoy 4 MA121 | ecosystem: Environmental > Aquatic > Freshwater > Lake | place: USA: Lake Erie, Ohio... | reverse complement strand
AAGAAAAACTGGACGGTAGTATCAGTATTAGTCAAGTGCTAATCCGTAACATTGTGCCAGCTGACTCAGTTGTGGCCAGTGCCAACGAATTGGTCAAGGCCAAGAACGAGTTCAAGACTGAAGAAGTAAAAGTGGCCACTGCTCGCAAGCGTAATGAATCAATGCAGGCCAACCCAATGGCAATTCCCTTGCTGATGGCCGAAGCTCAAGCAGACGCCATGCGCAAGTTGCCTGATGCCATTGCTAACTTCAAAGGTCAAACCTTGGTCATCAACGGTGTTGTGACTCCAACAGTAGCTACTAACGGAAAATAAGGAGAAAATTATGTTTGGAACAAGTTACGCGGGCGGAATGACATATCGTTCTGCTAGCGAAATTAATTCAGCAATGGGTCGTGTGTACGGGCACATGAGTCTTGCTGTCATTGTATCAATGATTGTCAGTTATTTTGTGGGCACCAGTCCAGAGTTGCTTGAATTCTTTTTTACAGGTGTGCTAAAGTGGATTGTGATTTTTGCGCCCTTGGCTGCAATCTTTGGCGTCAGCTATGTGCTGGGCAATAATCCCACCAAAACTACTGCACAATTATGCTTGCATGGCTTTGCGGCCTTGATGGGCTTGAGCTTTTCCATGATCTTTGCTGTGTTCAACATGGGTTCAATTGTTAGTGCATTCATGGGTGCGGCCATATTGTTTGGTGTCATGAGTGGGTACGGTTACTTTACCAAGAAGGATCTAAGCTCAATGGGTCGAATGATGTTTGTTGGCCTAATTGCTATTGTGATTGCCAGCATTGTGAACATCTTTATTGGTAGTTCAGTGATGCAGATGGTAATCTCTGCCCTGGCTATTATCATCTTCCTGGGATTAACAGCATACGACACACAACGTATTCGTGAAGAACTAAGTGTAGATACAACACCTGCTGCTGAAGTCAGCGGTGCGTTGACCTTGTACATGGACTTTATCAATCTGTTCCTGAACTTGCTACAACTATTTGGTGAAAGAAAATAATCATGACCGTCTGGAGATTATCAACACATTACAAAAAGTCAGCTGTTGAAAAACAGCTCTGGTACAAGGATGGTGTGACAATCAGCAAGGAAGAAGGTTATCGTTGGGGCACATTCTATTGCGAAAGTGACGAAATGCCCGATGTTGACCTTGCCAACCCAGACGGCTATGAACTCTATGGATATGATTGGGAACTGGACAGCCTGGATGATGGCTGCTGGAGTGATTGGACATTTCCTGAAGACATGAGTGAGGCGGAACGTGAGCAGATCGAAGCTGCCTGGGACGAAGATTTTTCGGATGGACTTGAAGCCCTGGGCTGGAGCAATGATGATACTGAATACTGGTTCCATGGTCCCTTGCTTATGACCAATGAAACCACTGGTGAAGTATTTTCAGGCATGGCAGAAGAGTCACAAGAAAAAACTGATCAACAATTGGCAGCAGAGCTTGACGAATTGATTGCTGAAATGCCGGGCGTTCCTGAGGACGGGGTGGAAACACCTGTGGTGACAGCCTGGTATGATGGTAATACTCCCCCTGCACGAACAGGCAGTTATGAAGTTATCACAATGACCTGGCCCTTTATGCTGTTTGCTGACTGGAACGGACGAGTCTGGCGTCGAGAAGGGTTTGCAATTGAACCCACAGCCTGGCGTGGACTGGCTGAGGATCCTGCCAAATAATTTGACAACAGACCATGTGGTCTGTATAATTACTGTGCATGACCAAGGAGATGGTGCTGTTCGATAGTGCGGTGGGAATTCCTAGGCCCACTGCTACTGTGGCATGTGAACATAAGTCACGTAGGTTGAGACACTGTCCTTGAATAAAATCAAAACCCGGCTGGTACCTGGGGGTATGCCAATAAGGACTAACACAGTGAAAGGATATGTATATGTCTGTTGAAATTGGGGCCGCTGCGTCGAGCATGTCCGAGTCACTCAGCTCTCTTGAATCAACGCCCTTGGTCATGCACCGTATTTGGTTTGATATCTCAAGCACCGACGTCTGGTACTCAATCCAGCGTGAAGCAAAAGCACTCTATGGCACAGGTTGGAAAAGCCAATCTCGAGTCAAGCGCAAACTAGACAATATCTGGGACGGCCGAACAGTCTATCCAGTTTGGTTTGACGTGCCCGAACAGTCCTTTGCATCCTGGATCTCGGTAAAGTACGCTGTGAGTGCCAAGATAAAATCCGGTAAATAGTCTTATGTTCCTTAGTCTTATAACTCTAGCCGTGGCTCTGAGTCTCAGCGTTATTGCTGCCTACTACAGCATTGCCGGCCTGGCAGCTATATTTGCAGCAGCAGTGATACCCATCATGATCATGGGATCTATCCTGGAATTGGCCAAGGTTGTTGTGACCATATGGCTGCACGAGTACTGGCCACGGGCCAGATGGTTGATGAAAATATACCTGGTGTCTGCTGTGATCATGCTGATGTTGATCACCAGCATGGGCATCTTTGGCTTCTTGTCAAAAGCACACAGTGATCAGAGTCTTGTGAGTGGCGACAGTCAGGCCAAGGTATCAATCTTTGATGAAAAAATTCGAACATCCAAAGACAATATTGACACCAATCGCCGGGCGCTGAAACAGATGGATGAAGCTGTGGACCAGGTCATGGGCCGTAGTGCCGATGAGAAAGGTGCTGAGAAAGCTGTTCAGATCCGCAGATCTCAAAATAAAGAACGTGCTCGTCTCATAGCCGAAATTGACACTGAACAGAAAACTGTTGCCAAGCTGAACGAAGAAGCAGCACCACTCCGAGCAGAGTTTCGCAAGATCGAAGCTGAAGTTGGACCAATCAAGTACATTGCAGCCTTGATCTACGGCGACAATCCGGATGCCAACATTCTGGAACGTGCAGTACGTTGGGTGATCATGTTGTTGGTTTGTGTGTTTGATCCGCTGGCTATCATGATGCTGTTGGCATCTACAGAAAGTCTCAAGTGGGCTCGTGAAGGTCGCACTAGTCGAGTTCTTGAACCTGATACACCAGCGTATGAACCTGATGACGGTCCCGTTGATCCAGAAGTACTGGAACAAGTACGTGCTATGGCCAAGCAAGAGTTGCCCACTGGCGAACTTGTGAGCCGGCAAGAACTATTCCCTGCTGATCCTCACCAGCCTGGTTGGATGTTTGAGCCTGACCCGCCTCCGGTTCCACAAGCAGCAGCAGTAGAAGTGATACAGTCCGAGCCCGAGCCCGATGATGACTCTGACGAAGAAAGTCCTGAGCTCAAAGCAGCCATGACACAATGGAAGGCAGAGAATCCTGGAGACACACTCAAACATCAACGAAAATTATTTGATTCTGGGCAGATAGTCGAATTGCCTTGGATAAAGTTTTTGCCATCACATGAGCCTACATCTGGATTTGGCACACACCTGCCCGAGACTGCTGTCAAGGGTGACAGCTATGTGTTGACCACAACTATTCCCAATGTGTTGTATAAATTCAACGGTATCAGCTGGATCAAAGTTGACAATTCTATAAAAGACCAGTATACTTACGACATAGCATACATAGATCACTTGATTGTTCAAATTGAAAAAGGATTGTATGATCCTGAGCTTTTGAGTGACAGCGAAAGCAATCAAATTCACTTGAGACTCTCCGAACAACGTATGCAACAACTTCCAGAATAGAATAATGATCAAAGAAACCCATTCCTCATGTAGCTTCTGTGGCAAAAACAAAGATGACGTGCGTAAACTTATTGTCGGCGAGTATGCAGGCATCTGCAACGAGTGCGTGGATTTTTGTCAGGGACTGTTGTCAACTGACGAACCAGTTGTGTCTCCTGAATCACCATCGGCCAAACTAGATCCAATGGTACTGAAGAACTATCTTGATCAGTATGTGATTGGTCAAGATGCTGCCAAGATCATGATCAGTGTGGCCATTGTGAATCATTACAAACGCATCAGCAAGACCACAGTGGATCCTGAGATGGACAAGGCCAACATCTTGATGTTAGGACCCACTGGATCAGGCAAAACTTTGTTGGCCAAGTCAGTGGCACGTTATCTTGATGTGCCATTTGCCATTGCTGATGCCACAAGTATCACTGAAGCAGGATATGTAGGTGACGATGTAGAAAGTCTAATCACTAGATTATATGCTGCATCGGGCAACGATGTGGCCAAGACACAGCAGGGTATTGTGTTTGTGGATGAGATTGACAAAATTGCTCGCAAAGGTGAAAGCTCGTCGATCACTAGAGATGTGTCGGGCGAAGGTGTTCAACAGGCCTTGTTAAAAATGGTAGAAGGCACTGTGTGTCGTATTCCAGCAGCAGGCGGCGGCAGAAAGCATCCTGGTGGTGACATGATTGAAATCAACACCCGCAACATTTTGTTTATTGCTGGTGGTGCATTTGTGGGTCTGGATACTATAGTGAAAAATCGTGTGCAAGGAACCTCAATTGGTTTCAACGCCAAGGTTGCAAAAACATCCATTGATACTGATCTAGACATGACCACACCAGATGACCTGGTGAAGTTTGGCATGATTCCGGAATTTGTTGGACGTTTCCCCAACTGGGTCAGTTTGAAACAACTCAGCAAAGCGGACCTGATTAGAATTCTCACAGAGATCAAGAACAACTACGTGGATCAGTATCGTTGGCTATTTTTAGAAGATGGTGTGGACTTGACGTTTACTGTGGCAGCACTGGATGAGATTGCCGAGCGCACCTTGGTCAATCAAACTGGCGCACGGGGCTTGCACAGTGAACTAGAACGTGTGCTGTTGCCGCACATGTTTCATCTTGCACAATATCGTCAGCAAGGCATTGCTGTGTTGTTGATTGACACGGATCAGGTGGTAGAACCCGAGGAGCTCCGGGTTGTAAATCTCTAGCGTGTATATAGAATTTGCGTTGTTGCCTGGTACATATCATGTGTTGTACAAAATTCAGGCTGCTCTGGCGGAATGGAGTGTAAAGTACAATATACCTTACACACAAAAAACATTCAAATGGAATCATAGAGTTGCATTTGACAACGACGAATTTTATACGTTTTTTATTCTAACCTGGAACCCGCAGGTGCCTGGATACAATCATGACTTACGCCAATTTCGCATTGTATCTGACCTAAATAATAAAATATAATTCTGATCTGTAGTATAATAAATACTGCGGTAGATGCCCATGGTGGGGTCTACACTAGTCATCTTGCTTAATAGGAGAAAAACATGACAAAAACTCTCACCCTTCGTAGTTTCGATATCCCTGCAATTCACAAGTTTGGAATTGGATTTGATAATCTATTTGACGACCTTATGCGTGTCACACAGCATCAAGCCAGCACAAACTATCCTCCTCACAATGTGATCAAAACTGGCGACGACACTGTTACCATTGAAGTTGCTGTGGCCGGATTTGCTGAAGGAGAAATTGATATCAGTCTAGACCAACGTCAGTTGGTGATCTCTGGTGCCAAGGCAGCAGAACAAGATCAGGCTCACGAATATCTACATCGTGGTATTTCACAACGCGACTTTAAACAAACATTTCCTCTCAGTGAGCATGTGGAAGTAAACGGCGCAAGCATCAGCAATGGCATCTTGACTGTGTATCTGGAACGCAAAGTTCCTGAGTCAGCCAAGCCTAAAAGTATTGCAATCACATACGTAGCATAGTATAATTTGTGTAAATACAGTGGTGGAACAGTTCCACCACTCCATAAGGAACAACATGGCAAACGCAGAAGCAGCAACTATTTCAAAAACAAAAAAAGCCATCAAGGAGCCGTCTCTTTACCGTGTGATCTATATCAATGACAGTACCACTGCCATGGAATTTGTGGTAGAGAGTCTGGTGGAATTTTTTGGTTATACCGAAGAAACTGCCACAGAACTTACAGTAAGCATACATGAACACGGATCAGCTATTGTTGCAGTGTTGCCTTATGAAATTGCTGAACAAAAAGGCGTAGAGGTTACTGAAAGTGCAAGAAAGCAGCAGTATCCATTGCAGATCAAACTAGAGCCTGACGCCGAATAAATTCGGGATCACGTTTCTACAACAATTCTTTTGGGGAAATAGGGTGACTGCTTGTAGGGTGTGTCGCCGCGACCACGGCAGTTGTTGACAAATCGCACACCATTTACATTTTGATCTACGGCCCCGTGATAGTGACCAAAACACCAGGTATGTATTTTGTGTTCGGTGTCATTGGTGCGTACTAGATTCATGAGTCGATTGCCCATGTGATTAAATTGTGTAGTGCCTGATAGATCAAGGTCGTGTTGTATCAAATTTGCACCTGGTACGGTGTGCGTGACAATCACAATCTTTTTGACATCGTTGTGTGTTTGTAATTTCTGCACACTGTTGATCAAATAAGCAACGTCAGCTCTGGCACAATTGCTGAGTTCTTCAGGATCAATCGGATGTCCGGGCATGATTCGGTCATACCAATCTACCATGCGTTGTTTGCCTTCATCTCGACTGATGGATGTGTCCAGATCATAACCCCACCAACCGTTGGTGCCTAGAATAGCCACACCGTCGATTATTATCACGTTTTCCTGGAGATAAGTTACTCTTTGTAATTTGCCTATGGTTCTGGCCAGATCGCGATAGCTTTCTCCCAGCTCATGATATCTGTATCGGTGCTCATCATTGCCGTCGATATAAAACACAGCAGCATAACAGTTTGACAGATGTTTCAGTGTGTTTCTTACTATTTTGAGATCTGGGCTTATGTCACCTGCTACCACACAAACAGGACTGGTAGGTTGCCCGCTCCAGTTGAATTCTTCGGACCAGGTGTCCAAATGTAAATCAGAAATTAAGTCAAAGGTCATGCTCATGATACATATTTAAAAGGAATTGACATGCACATAATATTTGGAGAAGAGATTGGCCATGCTGCCGCAGAAAAACACATTGTTCTGGAACTGGATACATTTGAGATCAAAGGAAAACAATCTCCAATGACTGCATATGCTCTTGTGGAGCATGTGCCATTGCAGGACATGCCTACAATGAATCACTTTCATGACCTGCATACCAATCTCATGGTTGAATATCGCAAACGCAACTGGAAATACTGCGAAGATGCCATGGAACATTTACAGGGTAAATGGAATGGAGATCTGGACACATTTTATACCGAGTTGAACACACGTATTCAACGGCTAAAGACTGAATCATTGCCCGAGCACTGGTCCGGGACTGTTCTTAAGAGCTAGATAATTTAATACGTGATCAATTTCTTCTTGTGAACAAATGCCGGCTATACCAGAATCGCCGGCTAACTCAACCCATGTTTTCCAGTGTTTTCCAGTACAATACTGATTCATTGTGATTATGGCTTGATTCATGTTGTCAACATACTCTTGCACTACACTAGCTTGCCAAGCAGATGAGAAAAATCTTTGCTTGTTTCTTGCAGCAATCAGGTGTAGTTGATTCCATAACACAATTTTATCCGCTGAACTCATGGCAGCAATCCTGCTCATCTCCTGAACCACAGCGGCCAATCTAGCCACAGGATCTGTTTCAAGGTCATAGGATTCGTCGATGAGATTACCAAATGTTTCAAATCCGTAGCTGCGTAAATATTCAAGACTACCAGCAGTGGCAACCAACATAAAGGGTTTGCCACAGGCAATGGGACGCAGGGCCTTTTCTGTGAGATGCCATCGTGAATCGTCAAACAATGTTTCCAACACAATTTCCATACCAGTTTGTGCATAATCCAGATTGTTGTAATCGGCACTGGCATGGGAATTGTGTGTATTTTGTGGCAATGCAATTTCTAGATCAGTTCTAGTGATTGCTAAGTCAGGATTAACAAACTTGTGTTGACTATAATGTACATCCGAATCTACAGGTGCAAAACTGGTACGGCAATATTTTACCAGTCCTGATTGAATCAATCTATCAACAAGTGCCAGTCTATATTCTCTAGTACCCAACCAGGCACGATTGTATATTAAAAAATCTTGTGTAAATGTAGAAGTATTATGTTGCAGCACAGGATCATGTTCGGCATATCTAAACCAATCAGCTGCAATCACTGCGTGACTCCAGTAGTACACAGGTAAGAATCCATGTTGAAAATAAGTGTCAACTTCTTTGCTATTCTTCTCGGAGTGTACTAATAAAACGTAATCATATAAATTAGTAATTATTAGTGCTCTAAGATGTAATGAAATCCGATAATTAACCTGTTCAATTTTGGAATATAATGGATTTATTTGGAAGCCATCTATTTTTAGATAGGCCTGCTTGGCAAAATCATCTGAGTCCCAATAATCAAACTTCAATGGCTCCTGATCATGAAAAATTACAGGCAGCCTTGTCATTTCTTTTGGCCAATTTGGTCGTGGCACCAGTGGTACAAGATCCTCAAGTTTTTTTGAGCCATGAGGCCAAAAGCGATAAATTGTTATATCATGGTCGACAAGGCTGTGCAAAAAGTTGTATAATCTATCTAAAGGAACTGGCATATATGAAGAATATTGGATTTATTGGAATTGGAAAATTGGGCCTGGACTGTGCAGAAGTCTTTGCTGAGCAGCACACAGTACGGGGTTATGATATTTACCCGCGAACCAGTGGCTCAGTAAAAGTTTGTGATATAGACGAACTTGTGAATCAAAGTGAGTGGATCTTTATTGCTGTGCCAACTCCGCACCAGGAAGGTTATGATGGATCTGTACCCAGCAGTCATATGAAACCCAAAGACTTTGGACACGATGCTGTGATCGACGCTATCAAGAACATAAACAAGTATGCAACATCTCCAAAAAAGATTGTGCTGATCAGCACTGTATTGCCCGGCACCACCCGCCGCAAGTTCTTTCCGTTGTTGGACCCGCAACATCAGTTCCTGTACAATCCTTATTTGATTGCCATGGGATCGGTCAAGTGGGACATGATCAATCCGGAAATGGTTATGATTGGCACCGAAGATGGCAATCCCAATGCCCTAGCAGGCGAACTGATTGATCTGTACAAGACTATTATGGCAAACAATCCACGCTACGAAATTGGCACCTGGGACGAATGCGAAGCCATCAAGATTTTCTACAACACTTTTATCAGTGCAAAAGTAGGCCTGGTCAACATGATACAGGATTTTGCTCTGCGCATTGGACATATCAATGTGGATGTGGTCACAGATGCACTGGCTCGTAGTACCATGCGTATCATGGGACCCAAGTACATGACAGCAGGCATGGGCGACGCAGGTGCTTGTCACCCACGTGACAACATTGCTCTGCGTTGGTTGGCAGAAGAATACAACATTGGCTACGACTTGTTTGACACAGTGATGCATGCTAGAGAAATACAAGCCAAGAACTTGGCCACGTTTCTGATTGAGCAAGCAGCACAGCACAACTTGCCTGTGGTGATTCATGGTAAAGCATACAAACCCGACGTCCCCTATTGCATCGGCAGCTATAGCACACTAGTTGGATTTTATCTAGAGCAAGCAGGGCATCAAGTGGTCTATATTGATCCGTTAGCTGATGATCGAACCCATGTGGTTGACAGTGTGGATTATCCTGCTGTGTTCCTCTGGGCACACAATCGTAAAATTACTTATGAATACACTGGCGACCAATTGGATACTCAACCCTACTGTGCTATCAAATCTGGCAGTGTTATTGTTGATCCATGGCGTAAACTGACTTCAACTGCGGAGTACGAAGTCGTTCACTATGGCAACACTCGACCAAAATAATATCTGGGCGCAAGGCCACATAGATCCTGACTGGGGCCTACAACATCGTGATCTTGACTACATTCACGAACAGTTCAATGATCGAGAAAGCCTAGCAGAATGGCGTCAGTTGGGATACACACAAAGTAAATTTACTGGGGACATGTATGACATGCGTTTCCCTGAACCTGTCTGGATGCAATCTATCTGTGACAAGTTTTGTTGGTCCAAACTAGGTTGGAGTGTGTATCGCATGTCGCCGGGTGCTGTATTGCCTGCCCACCGAGACACCTACAACAGATTCAAACTCATACATGGACTTGAGTCAACACAGTCAGTGGTTCGTACCATTGTGTTTTTGGAAGACTGGTCTAGTGGGCATTACCTGGAAATGAACGGTGTGCCTGTTATTAATTGGCGTGCCGGTGACTGGGTTAGCTGGCGTGATGACTTCCTGCACCTAGCTGCCAATGTTGGCAAAACTGATCGTTACACTCTACAATTAACCGGAACCACATGACAACACAAACGCCACACTGCATGGCACCATTTACTAGCATAATAATAGATAAAAATGGTAAGTTATTACCTTGTTGCGAATTTACGGCTGATAATTCCAATATACCACAAGGACATATTCGTAATTTTTCACAATGGTGGGAATATGACATACAGGCATTGAGAAACAAAATGATTCAGCAGGAACTTGACTCTGGCTGTTCTCATTGTATAAAAAAAGAATCACTGGGACAAAATTCCATAAGAAAGAATCATAATCAACAATTTTCAACTGTACCGATAGATGAACCAATTTTACCAATCAAGCGAATTGAAATTCGCCTAGGAAACTATTGCAATCTTCGTTGTATCATGTGCGGAGAATACGCCAGCAGTTCAATTGCAACAGAATACTCTTCTAACCAGGATGCATACAATAAAATTGGTGTGATCATGAGCACCACTGCTAACGTGGCCTGGTGGAAGGACTCACAGTGTATGGAAAATTTAAAAACAATTCTTAAAGAGGTTCAATACTGTGGATTTTCTGGTGGCGAACCTTTTATTGTTCCAGAGATGGTTAATATTTTAAAAATGCTAAACCCATTAAAAATAAAAAATATAACCATTATATCAAGTTTGAATAATGTTAGTATATCTGCTATCAACCATCTTAAAGATTTTCAAACAGTAACTATTGCTGCCAGCATTGAAGGAATTGGCGAGCATAATAATTATGTCAGATTTGGCAGTGATTGGAACGCGGTGCTTTGCAACATAGAACTGTTGCAGCAAAACAAAAATATCAAGTTAAATGTAAGTCATGTGCTGCAACATACTAGTGTTTGGGCACTGCCAATGCTGTTGTCTTGGGCAGAGACTCAGAATATTGTGGTAACTCTAGGAGAAGTATTTTACCAGTCTTATCCGGCTCCCGGAGTGTTGTCCATCAATTCGGTACATCCAACTGATCTGGCCAAATTTAAAGAATGGCTGCTGCAATATTGTGGCCCTTCTAAAACTATACTTGAATCCTGGGTCAATCAGTATCAATACAATCCTCAACTCAATCAACAATTTCACCAATACACTACAATGCTAGATGGCATACGCGGTACCAATTTTAAATCAGTTTTTAATCCTACATATGAAAATTTCTAGTCATGACGAATACAGCACACTCAAGAGCATGGTGGTAGGTGATGCAACCCATGCCAACTGGCCCATCAATGATCCGGTGTTTAATACAGAAGCAGAGCGCACACTCTGGAAAGAAACATCTGTGCCACGTGGTCCTGTGCCGCAATGGATCATAGACGAAGCCAATCAAGACCTGCAAACACTAGCAGACACACTCACAGCACACGGTGTAGAAGTAGTGCGTCCTGATCCACTGAACTTTCAGGTCCATGATGGCCTGTACAACTACTGCCCACGTGATAGACTAATTGTGCATGGGTCAATTGTGGTTGACCCTGCCATGATGTATCCCTGCAGAGACATGGAACTACAGTGCTATCATGACATTTTGCAAGCAGCAGACCAGGTTATCACAATGCCACGGGCCGCAGGCATGGTTCTGGACGCTGCCAATATATTGCGTGTGACACAATACAAATGGTTGTTTCTTGAATCAGCCTCAGGTAATCGAGCAGCATACGAATGGTTGTGCAATCAGTTTCCGGATGTGGATATTGAACTGTGCAACTTCTATGCTGGCGTGCATATTGATTCAACCATTGTGGCCTTGAATGCAGATCAATTTGTTGTGAATGGCAGCAGACTAGACCGGAACAGGAAAGATCTACCACGACACCTTAAAGGCAAAGAGATATTTTTTGTTGACGAAGTGGTGGCACAAGGATTCTATCAATATCCATATGCTTCAAAATGGATTGCGCTCAACATGTTGAGCATTGATCCCCACACAGTCATAGTAGATGCTAAACAGGAAGCCATGATACAGGCTCTGGAACAGGGCATGGGCATGACAGTTGTTCCGCTGGAACTGCGTCACAGCAGAACGCTGGGCGGCGGTTTTCATTGTGTGACTCTTGACCTGCATCGAGAGCCATGAATATAGCCTGGCTGTTGGCCGAAAACACCTTGTTGCCCCCAGGTGCAGATACACAACCCATGCGTGACATTGCCCCCATCTGGGGCAGCTGGCGTACTCAACGAGCATATCAGACCGACAACGTGGTGTGTTGGGACGCTGATCAAGCAGCGATTCTAATAGAGCAAGGTTACGCTGATGTATGCAATTTATACATTCCAGAAACTGTTTATGAAACTCTGCACAAGCCACCACGTGTGAATGTGTTTGGCGGCGCATTTGATTTTGTTGTGGATTCTGTGGACGACATTGTGGCTGCTCATTTATCGGCCAGTGTAGCAGATGTCATAATCATGGTGGGGTTTGACCTAGAATCCAAGCCCAATGCAAAGATCAGCCGAACCAACTATATTGGATTGTTGGCGCAGTCAATTCGGGACAGCGGAAAACAGTGGGTGATAGTGGATCATCCAAAAAATCTTGACGAGTCTATCCAAAAACTCTCCAATATCACTAGAGATTTATTACCAAATGTGTTACAATTACTGAACAACAACAGTGATTAATATGACTATACCCCAAATTGGTTTTTGCTGCAAATGGCTGAATGATCCGTCTGAATGTGGCGGCATGAAAGTCAATGCTGTGGACCGTGAACTAAACGGCCGATCAACCACCATGCGCTGGCTTCGAGAGCACAAGGATGAGGCCGAACAGCGGCAATGGGACATAATGAATCACAATGCCGCAGCCGCGGTAAAGATGATTGAACGAGTGGCCACCCTGCCCGAAGGTCGTAGAATGGTACGACTAGGTTCAGAAATGCTGCAAGGCTACACCGAAGCCAGCTGGATTGACTGGTGGCAGCGTATAGAAATACAAGATCATCTAGCTCGTATTTTTGCACCCATTGGTAAAACTGCCCGCAGACTGGGTGTGCGACTCAGTTTTCATCCCGGACAGTTCTGTGTGCTGGCTAGCGAGCATGACGTGATTGTGGAACGCAGCATACTAGAATTTGAGTATCATGCGGACATGGCTCGCTGGATGGGCTATGGGAAAACTTGGCATGACCATGGATTCAAGATAAATGTACATTTAAGTGGCAAAGGTGGTGTCACCAAATTCCTAAAGACCTTGGGTCGCCTCAGTCCCGAGGCCAGGAATCTTATCTCCATCGAAAATGACGAAATGACAAATGGTATCGACTCTACTTTACTTGTGGCTGAGCATGTGGCTCTTGTGCTGGACATACACCACCACTGGATCAACAGCGGAGAATACATCACGCCTGAGGACCCTCGTGCGCAACGGGTTGTTGAGTCTTGGCGTGGTGTTCGTCCTGCTCTTCACTACAGTGTTAGCCGTGAAGATATTTTGGTGGGTCACGATCACCGAGTTCGACCCAATCTTGATGGACTACTTGCAGCAGGTTTTAAAAAGCAGAAGCTCCGGGCACATAGCGATATGATGTGGAACACTGCCTGCAATGAATGGGCTCTGACATTTGGTGATCAGTGGGATATTCAGTGTGAGGCCAAGGGCAAGAATCTTGCCAGTGAGCAACTTTTTAAGGAATTAAAAAATAATGTTTAATGTACACCAAAATTGGGACCCACTACGGACCTGTATGGTAGGCAGCACAGTCCCTCCAGAATATTTTTCTTGGATTACACAACCTCGACTACGAAATTTGTTTGAGCGCATGGTAATCGAAACTGAAGACGGTTTTCAATTATTAATAAAAAAATTGCAAGAACTTGGTGTGCAGACAGTAAGACCAAATGTAGATTTAAAACTTTATCCTTATCGTGAAACAACTTTGTTTTATCCGCCGGTGCAACCGCGTAGTAATATGATGATGGTCGGTGACAAATTTTATTACCAAAACTGGAGTAATCAATATTGGAAAACATACTACACTGGTATAGCAGATCCTTCTTGGGACAATTACAGTAGTGTGTTTGATTTTTTAGCACATGCTCCTGCTATACAAGTGAATGAAATGTATGATCAATTTAATTTGGAAAAAGAAATGCCTTTTTTCACCTTTTTCAACAATACATATGGTCATGTCATAGACTTGATTGAACAGCAAGGAAATCAAACCATCGAATGGGAAATGGCCGATGGTGGATTATTAACTGTGATAGGACAAGATCTGTATTTTGGCACATCAATACAAGATCGAGACTTGGCCGGACGACAAACAAAATATGATTGTGAATTTCCAAATTATAGAAATCACATGATTGATTCACTTGGACACACAGACGGTATGTTTTGTGCTGTTCGTCCGGGGTTGATTGTTGCACATGATGATCCTAACTGTGTGATCGACTATGGTAGGTATTTTCCAGGCTGGGAAATTATCTATGTTCGAAATAATAGTCCAATGGCAATTCAAAAAAGAAAATACAAAGAATTTTTTAAAAAAACAAACAATAAATGGTGGTTGGAAGGTCACGAGAATGACCACGAGCTGATAAACCTAGTAGAGAGCAGTTTTACTCCTTGGATTGGGTCGTCGGGAGAAAGTGTGTTTGATGTGAATATGTTGGTAGTTGATGCAAAAAATATTATTACTAATATAAAAAATGATCGACTAAACACTATATTAGAAAAATATGGAATCACTGTTCATGTACTAGATATGCCACACATATATTTCTGGGATGGCGGAGTACATTGCATGACGGTCGATCTAGACCGTGGCGGGCAAAAACAAGATTATTTTCCCAGTAGAGCATGAACGATATATTGCCCAATATTTTTGGCTGGATACGAGATGACTATAAAACTTATCCTGTTCGGTTTGTGGTCGAGATTGTGGCTTGGGCAGTGTCGATTGGCTGTTCGATCACAATGGCGATCACCGTCCCAAACCCTCCGTTGTTGTACATGTATCCTATCTGGATTGCTGGTTGTGCCATGTATGCTTGGGCTAGTTACACTAGGAAATCTTTTGGTATGCTGGCTAACTATATACTTTTGGTAAGCATAGA
>Ga0315905_10003921_pt1 | contig 15271 bp, 13 predicted proteins | sample LakEriMetagenome_5_FD_203522 | JGI IMG/M metagenome (GOLD analysis project Ga0315905, IMG submission 203522) | Freshwater fungal communities from buoy surface, Lake Erie, Ohio, United States - Buoy 4 MA121 | ecosystem: Environmental > Aquatic > Freshwater > Lake | place: USA: Lake Erie, Ohio... | reverse complement strand
ACGATAAGATTGAGCATGGTTTCAGGATGTATTTTCTCCTGTCAAGAGAATTATTCCTCAAAGCCTTGCCAGATAACGGGACTAGAAGTTTGCATTGCTGGATTTTAGACTTAACGGGAAAAGTCAGGTCGCTAATTTGACTGATGAGTGACTTCATATTTTGCACTTTTTCAGCCTGAAACCGTTGTCGTCGCCATCGTTTTCGGTACTTATGTCTTAATTGTTTTTCCTCCCCTCTAAACCCCGGAATGTGGGTTAAAACCAATCTGGTTGAGCAAATATTTAAAACCAAGCTGGTTGAGCGAAGCCGAAACCAGCGATATCATGACTTGAGCGAAGCCGAAGGTCAACCTAACATAGATCCAATACTAGCCAAAATTTCCACACTTTCTTGGTCAAGATCCGCAATTTCCGCCAAAATTTCCTCCGGTTCCCGTAACGGCTCCTCCTCCGGCGCATTGGGATTCTTTATCGACAAATCAAAGGACTCCCGATCAACCTCCTTCATATCCAAAAACCAAGACCGTTCCGACTCTTTAAACGTTGACTGAAACTCGACAAACTCCTTGAGGTCATCATCATTGAGCGGATTCGTTTTCCCCAGCGATCGCCCCACATCAAGCTGATAAAAACCAAATCTTTTCCGTCCCATAGCGACCTGAGCGTAGCCGAAGGTCAACCTTCTCAAAAAATAGAACGATCGTCTTTACCCCAGCCCCCAGGAACGTACCCCCCGGACAATCCAACACCGTATAAAGATTACAAGACGACGTAAGCTCCTGCCGTAACGCCCGTGACGCATTATCCGCATTGGACAGGAACGTATTTTTAATCACCACCGCTGCCCGTCCCCCGACCTTGAGCCGCTTAATAAAATGCTGGAGAAACAGAAAAGCCGTCTCCCCCGTAGAAATGGTGAAATTCTGCTTAATCTCTTCCCGTTCCTTACCCCCAAACGGCAGATTAGCAAGGATAACATCAAAACGATCCTTCTCCTGAAACCCCTGAATATTTTCCGTGAGCGTATTCGTCTGAATAATATTGGGTACATCGATGCCATGCAAAATCAGATTCATCACCCCGATGATGTAGGCTAACCCCTTCTTTTCCTGACCATAGAGGGTTTTTGTTTGGAGTCGTTCCAATTCCGCCGCACTCTTCACCAACTGACGTAAATACTCATAGGCTTCACAGAGGAACCCCGCCGAACCACACGCCCCATCGTAGATCGTTTCCCCCAGTTGAGGTTTAATCACCCGAATCATGGCTCGAATCAAAGGCCGGGGCGTGTAATATTCCCCACCATTGCGTCCCGCATTGCCCATATTATTGATGCGGGTTTCATAAAGATCCGAGAGTTCGTGCTTTTGTTGCTGGGTCTGAAACTGAAGCTTATCAATACTTTCTAGGACTTCCCGCAGATTGTAGCCACTCTGGAACTTGTTACTAACCCCCGAAAAAATCTCGCCAATCTTAGCCCCAAACGTCCCTTGGCCGCATAGCCCTTAAACCCTTGGAAATAGGGAAATAGTTCACTATTCACAAACTCAATGAGGTCATCCCCCACCGCCGCTGTTTTGACCAATTCCCCCTTCCCGTCCTTAGGATAAGCCCAGGATTGCCAACGGTAAGGTTCATCCAACAACGGCTCGTATTTTTCCCCGGTTAACATCGCCTTACGCTGGCGATCGCCTTCTAGATCGTCCAGATATTTGAGAAATAAAATCCAGGAAATTTGCTCCGCATAATCCAACTCCGTCGCACAGCCCGCCTCTTTACGGAGTACATCGTCAATATTCTTGAAAGTTTGCTCAAACATTGTTGCGGGAATACAGATTTAGCTAATTTTACGCTACCGATGTCAGCCAACTGCTAGTTTCAACACCCAGACAAGGCCCGGAAAGCTGAGCGTAGTTGAAGCCCAAACAAATCATCATTAATTTATGTATTGTCTGTCCCTAAGCCGACTCAGGTGTGGGCAAGGAAGACGGGTGTAATAGTAATTCGGCAGTGGAACGTTTTTCGACCATTTCACGGGTAATTAAACAATGGGTGAAGTCTTCCCGCGAGGGTAATTCATACATCACATCCAACATTAATTCCTCTACAATGCCCCGCAATGCCCGTGCCCCGGTTTTGCGTCGATAGGCCTCAGTGGCGATCGCCTTAATCGCATCCGGTTTGAAGTCTAACTGCACATGATCCATACCTAATAAGGCTTGGTATTGTTTCACAATGGCGTTGCGGGGTTGGGTCAAAATGGCAATCAGCGTCTCTTCATCCAAGGGATTCAAACAAGCCATCACGGGAATTCGTCCCACAAATTCGGGAATCATACCAAATTTAACCAGATCATCGGGTTCCGCCTGCTTGAGCACATCTGCCGTCCGCTTTTCCTTACTAGGCCCTTCTCCGGGTCGCACAAAACCCATGGACTTTTTACCAAACCGCTGCTCAATCACTCGGTCTAACCCAACAAAGGCTCCGCCACAAATAAACAAAATATTACTAGTGTCAATCTGAATACAATCTTGGTAAGGATGCTTGCGTCCCCCTTGGGGTGGCACATTGGCGATCGTCCCTTCCAACATTTTCAATAACGCTTGCTGTACCCCTTCCCCAGACACATCCCGCGTAATCGAAGGATTTTCACTCTTGCGGGCAATCTTGTCAATCTCATCAATATAAATAATGCCTCGTTGGGCTTCTTCCACATCCAAATCCGCCACCTGTAAGAGCCGCAACAAAATATTTTCCACATCCTCCCCCACATAACCCGCTTCAGTTAAGGTTGTGGCATCGGCAACGGCAAAGGGCACATCGAGAATTTTTGCTAAGGTTTGGGCTAAGAGCGTTTTTCCCGATCCCGTCGGCCCGACAAGTAAAATATTGGACTTTTGTAGCTCAACAGAATCCTTTAGCCCTTTGCCCTGGTTTTGCTCTAAAAGATTTAAGCGTTTGTAGTGATTATAAACAGCGACAGAGAGCACTTTTTTGGCATCGTCCTGGCCAATCACATAATCATCTAAATGCCGTTTGATTTGCGTGGGTTTGGGCAATTCTTCGAGGGTTAGGCGCTTACGGGGTTTACTGGATTTCTGGGACTTACTCCCTTGGCGATCGCGCTCAGACGCCACCGCTGTCGGTACATCTAACAATTCCTCATCTAAAATGTCGTTGCAAAGTTCAACGCATTCATCGCAGATATAAACCCCAGGGCCAGCAATGAGCTTGCGCACTTGCTCCTGGGATTTTCCGCAGAAAGAACATTTTAGATGGGAATCATATTTAGGCATAGAACTAACCGAGGGAGGTAACGGGCGTACTGGGATTTGGTAAGTCGGGACGGGAAATAACTTGGTCAATCAAGCCATATTCCTTTGCTTCAGCAGCGGACATGAAGAAGTCTCGTTCAGTATCTTCAGCAAGCCGTTCCAACGGTTGGCCGGTATGCTCCGCCAACATGGCATTCAAGCGACTTTTAATGTAGAGGATTTCCCGCGCTTGGATCTCAATTTCCACCGCTTGGCCCTGGGCTCCCCCTAAGGGTTGGTGAATCATGATCCGTGAGCTAGGCAGGGCCATTCGCTTGCCTTTAGCACCTCCAGCCAATAAGAATGCCCCCATACTGGCCGCAAGCCCGAAACAAATGGTCACCACATCAGGGCGAATTTGTTGCATGGTGTCATAGATTGCCAATCCTGCATACACAGCACCACCGGGAGAATTAATATAAAGCTGAATATCTTTTTCCGGGTCTTCTGCATCGAGGAAAAGCAGTTGAGCCACAATGGAATCCGCGACTTGATCATCCACGGGGGTACCGAGGAAAATAATCCGTTCACGCAAGAGACGGGAATAAATATCAAAGGCCCGTTCCCCCATTCCCGATTGTTCCACCACCATGGGAACGACGCTACGGATATCGGTTTGGGCTGAGCTGAGGGGGGAACGGTAGGCAGAACGGGAGTCAACCATAGGTTTAATCAAGTTTAACGCACTAAAAATTAAGGGTTAAGGGGAATGTTCCTTCCGCCCCTAGAGTAGACAATTTTGAGGATTTTTTCAGAATCTTCCCCAATTATGACCTAGATTCTGGCCAATATCAGGGAAGATATCCCCCATCTGCCGCCGTTTGGCAGGATTTACCCAGCGACGTTCAGATAAAATTTGCTAGACCCAAGGAAACTGATCGGGTTATTCACCGACCTCGGTTGCTTCAACGGTAACCGTTTCTTCTGTTTCAGCTTCAGAGTCTTCGGTTTCCTCCTCTTCTTCGGATGGCTTTAAACTGCCTTCGGGTAATAATTCGACTGAGACAATATCTTTGAGCCAATTTAGAACTTTTTCTTCAAGAATTGTGGAATACACATAAGTTTCGAGTCGTCCTTGATCAATTTTTTGACCTTTAAATTGCTGCCTGAGTTCGGCGCTTTTTGCTTCGGTCTCTCCGTTAGTGGGTTCGAGGTTTTCCTTGCTGGCGATTTCGGTGATCATTAATTGACTTTTTAAGTTGGCGATCGCCTCTGGTCGGGCATTATTTTGAAGGGTTTTGAGCATGTCATCCCCTGATTGGAAAATTTTGGACAAATCCAAGCCCATCTCTTCCAATTCCCTTGCCGTCTGGGCAACCAAGCGTTCACATTCTTGTTTGATCAAGGTTTCTGGTAAACTGCCCGTGAACACATCACTTAAGGCTTTTTTAATCGCCCCTTTGATGTTGTTATTGGTGCGATCGCCAGCCTGCTCTTGAAATTGCTTTTCTAAATCCTGACGTAATTCGGCGATCATTTCAAAATCACTTACTTCCTCGGCAAAATCATCATCGAGTTCTGGCAATTCTTGGAACTTAAGCTCCTTGACAGTGATCTCAAAGAGGACGTTTTCTCCGGCAACGGTTTCCAAGGGATAGTCTTCAGGAAAAGTGACGGGAATTTGCTTGGTTTCTTCCGGGGCCATGCCCACAATGCCTTCCACAATCCCCTTAACGAACCGCCCTTCCTCTAGTTGCACATTAAAATCTGTGCCTTCCACCTCTTCAATGGGGTCTCCCGCTGTACCATCGTCTTGCACCGTAAAGGCACGATAATCCACGATCGCCAAATCTCCCATGGCCGCCGGACGGGCTTCGACCGGAACTAATGTCGCTCGTTTTTTCTGTTCTTCTTTTAACCATTCATCAACGGTGATCGGATCGTACTTAATTTCTTCAGCCTGAACAGACAAGGTTTTGTAACTATCCGGCTCATACTCCGCTGCCGGGAAAACATCTGCGGCCACACTCACCGTCAACGGCGCATCTGGCTCGAAAGCTTGCATGAGGCTTTCCATATCAGAACGCAGATTAAAATTACCAATGATCGGCAACTTTTCTTGCTTCACTGCTGCCTTAATGCTAGTATCAATTAACTCTTCAATTACCGTTGCTTTAATATAAGACTGTCCTAAACGCTGCAACACGATGGCACGGGGAACTTTCCCCCGGCGAAAACCAGGAATATTAACGCTCCGGGCTAACTTATTAACGACATTCTCGTAAACCTTCTTGGACGATTCGGCAGGAATTTCAATCTCTAAGCCAATTTGACTATCCGGCAATTTTTCCTGAGTAACTTTCATTGATAGGGAATCTCGATGGTGAAACAACTAGAGGGAGGCAATCATTAAGCAGGGACTGAAGGCAGCGGACAGATTATCTGATAGGCTTGCGCGATCCTCGACCTATGCTATTCTAATGACACCTGTTTAGCGGTGATTTTGAGGTTTGGGCAGCAGCGCTGTAATTAGGCGCAGTTATTTGCGGTCAACCTAATTGATAATAGTATAAGCCGGGTGACATTACTGTCTCCAGACCAAAGAATTTCTGGGTTTTCCATCTCGTCCACCGTGATAAACTTTGCCGTATCTTTGGCGGTAAGTCGTTTAAAGCGTCCCCTGGAACGCCCCCACAGCCAATTTTTTTCATCTCTCTCTAAACTAACTGTCATTGTGTTAGACAGAGCCACAGGCTGGTTTAATAAGAACTAAGTCAAATCAATCCCTGTGCGTCCCTCAATCTTTGTTACCGGAGGAGTAACCGTTGCCATCACCGATACGAGTCGCCATTCTCGGCGCGACAGGTGCCGTCGGCACTGAATTGTTGGAATTATTAGAAAGTCGTCAATTTCCATTGGCGGATCTGACCCTCTTAGCCTCTCCTCGATCCGCAGGCAAGACCTTTCAATTTCGCGGCGAAAATCTGAAGGTTCAAGCGGTTGAAGCCGATGCGTTCAAAAATTGTGATTTAGTTTTGGCCTCTGCTGGAGGGTCAACCACCAAGGCTTGGGCAGAAACCATTAAAGCGGCGGGGGCGGTGATAGTGGATAATTCCAGCGCCTTTCGGATGGTGCCGGATGTGCCCTTAGTGGTTCCGGAAATTAATGCAGATGCAGCGGCAAAGCACCAAGGGATTATTGCGAACCCTAACTGCACCACAATCTTAATGGGCGTAGCAGTCTATCCCCTACATTGCATTCAACCCATTCAACGCATTGTCGTTTCGACCTATCAATCGGCCAGCGGTGCAGGGGCCATGGCCATGGAAGAGGTCAAACAACAAAGCCGGGATATTTTGGCTGGCAAGGTTCCCCAATCGGAAATTTTACCTTACCCCTTAGCGTTCAATTTATTTCCCCATAATTCTCCGATCACAGCCAATCATTATTGTGAAGAAGAGATGAAAATGGTGCTTGAAACCCGTAAGATTTTTGCTGCGCCAGATTTACGCATTACGGCGACCTGTGTGCGTGTGCCGGTGTTGCGGGCCCATTCGGAGGCGGTCAATTTGGAATTTGCCTCTCCCTTCGCCGTTGAGGAAGCGAAAGCGGCTTTGGCTAATGCACCGGGGGTCACAATCGTTGAAGATTGGCAACAAAATTATTTCCCGATGCCGATGGATGCTTCGGGTAAGGATGATGTGTTGGTCGGGCGAATTCGGCAGGATATTTCCCACGCCAATGGACTAGATTTGTGGTTGTGCGGTGATCAAATTCGTAAAGGGGCGGCGCTGAATGCGGTGCAAATTGCGGAGTTGTTGGTTGATCGGGGTTGGCTTTAGGATGGGTCGATCGCCAAGGAGTTTTGATGGTTGTTGTTACGTTGTTATATGTTGAGATGATTTATGCCTGATTTTGCAAATGCTTGTCCTTTTGGCCCGGTATTGACGGCAATGGTAACGCCGTTTAATGCAGAGGGCGAGGTTGATTATGGGGTGGCGGAAAAATTAGCTGACCATTTAATTAGCCATGGCAGTGATGGTTTGGTGGTCTGTGGGACGACGGGGGAATCTCCGACTCTTTCCTGGGCCGAGGAGCATGAATTATTTCGAGTGATTAAGCAAACAGTCGGTGATCGGGGTTCGGTGATTGCCGGTACTGGCTCGAATTGTACGAGAGAGGCGGTGGAAGCGACCCAGATTGCGGCCAAATTAGGGGTTGATGGGTCTTTGCAGGTGGTTCCCTATTACAATAAGCCGCCCCAAGAGGGACTATTTGCCCATTTTGAGGCGATCGCCGCTGGTGCGCCAGAGTTGCCCATGATGTTATATAACATTCCCGGCAGAACGGGGCAGAGTTTGACCCCTGAAACCGTGGCGCGATTGGCAGAAATTGACAACATTGTGGCCATCAAAGAGGCGACGGGTAGTTTGGATCAGGCATCCCAGATTCGAGCTTTGACCCCAGCAAATTTTGCCATCTATGCCGGCGATGATGTGTTAACCCTGCCTATGTTGGCTGTCGGTGGCAGCGGGGTAGTCAGTGTGGCGAGTCATTTAGTCGGCGATCGCCTCCAGGGCATGATCAAGCATTTCCGGGCGGGCCAAACCGAGCAAGCCCTTGCCATTCATCTAATGCTAATGCCCTTATTTAAAGCATTATTTTGTTCCACCAATCCCATCCCTGTCAAAACAGCCCTTCGACTCCAACAATGGTCTGTCGGGGGACTAAGATTACCCCTCACAGAACTCTCCCCAACGCAAACGGAATATTTACAAACGGTATTGAAGGACTTTGATTTATTGTAAAAAAACGAATCAATCCCTCTATTACCTTTTGAAATTATTGATTAGCTTAACCCAGGGAAAACTAGCCTCTTTATCCTAGGCTAAGGAGCTTAATTTTTTTAAAATTTCTGAACCATTGATTATATAATTAATGGCTCTGCAAAAAATGAATATGCCCAAGCTTCTTCTCTGCTTCGATCTCTCTGTCGATCATTACCATGCTTATCCCTGAAAAATTGAGCGAACCAACCGTTTTTCTTGATTTTAGAGTTAAACCCCTACTTAATACTTAACAAACGCAAAAAATTATGTTATAGTGAACAGAACTTGAGAGCGCAGCAAGTCTTAAAATATCGGCCTGTATGAATTAAATAGTCCTAACTTCTCAACCCTCAAATTTATCTATTGAATTGCTGATATTTACATGGATTTTCCCAGAAATAGTATTATTTTCGCCGAGACAATCCCTTTCCCCCTTCACCTGCGGATTTTTCCTCGCTCCATTGCCTAGGCTTCCTGAAAACTAAATATCCTTATCTTGGGAAAAACATTGAACTTGAGATCCTCACTCAGGAGTTTTTCCCAGTAAGTTGAGTCCCTTCAGGAACCTAATGCCTGGCTAACAGATTTCTTGGATCAGTCTTGATTCAGATTGCTTGATTTCGTTGCTTTAACAACGACAGTTTTGATTAAATTCATTAATTTCCTTTGGAGGAAAATGGCTAAAACAACTCAACAATCGACCCTGAAAATTCTTCCCCTCGGTGGTTTACACGAAATTGGCAAAAATACCTGTGTCATTGAATTTGATGATGAAATCATTTTGCTTGACGCCGGTTTAGCCTTCCCCACCGACGAAATGCACGGGGTTAATGTGGTGTTGCCCGACATGACCTATTTGCGGGAAAATCGCCACAAAATCAAAGGCATGGTGGTTACCCATGGGCACGAAGATCATATTGGCGGCATTGCCTATCACCTCAAGCAATTTGATGTGCCGATTATTTATGGCCCCCGTTTAGCCATGGCACTACTGACGGACAAACTCGAAGAAGCAGGGATGCTCGAACGGACGAACATTCAAACAGTATCACCCCGCGAAATGGTGCGTTTAGGGAAATCTTTTGTCGTTGAATTTATCCGTAACACCCACTCGATCGCCGATAGTTTTTGTTTAGCGATCCATACTCCTATTGGTGTGGTGATGCACAGTGGCGACTTTAAAATTGACCATACCCCCATTGATGGCGAATTTTTTGATCTACAAAAAGTAGCAGAATATGGTGAAAAAGGAGTGCTTTGCCTGCTGAGTGATTCCACCAACGCGGAAGTGCCGGGCATTACCCCTTCCGAAGCCTCGGTGATTCCTAACCTCGACCGGGTCTTTTCCCAAGCGGAAGGACGGTTGATGGTAACAACCTTTGCGTCATCGGTACATCGGGTCAATATTATTTTGAGCCTGGCCCTCAAGCATCAGCGTAAAGTGGCCGTGGTCGGGCGATCTATGTTGAATGTGATTGCCCACGCCCGCAAGTTGGGCTACATCAAATGTCCCGATAACCTTTTTGTGCCATTGAAAGCCGCCCGTAACTTGCCCGACGAGCAACAATTGATTTTGACCACAGGTTCCCAGGGTGAACCCCTGGCGGCGATGACCCGGATTTCCAACGGAGAACATCCCCAAATCAAAATTCGCCAAGGGGATACAGTGGTCTTTTCCGCTAATCCCATTCCTGGTAACACGATTGCCGTTGTTAACACCATTGATCGGTTGATGATGCAGGGAGCCAATGTCATTTATGGCAAACACCAAGGCATTCACGTTTCGGGTCATGCTTCCCAAGAAGAACACAAAATGCTGTTGGCGTTAACCCGTCCTAAGTTCTTTGTCCCCGTCCACGGCGAACACCGCATGTTAGTGAAGCACGCCAAAATGGCCCAGGCCATGGGCATTCCCAGCGACAACATGGTGATTGTCAATAATGGCGATGTAATTGAAATTACCCCCGATCGCATTCGGGTCGCTGGTCAAGTCACGTCGGGGATTGAACTAGTAGACCGGGCCGGCATTGTCCATGAAAGCACCATGACAGAGCGTCAACAAATGGCGGAAGATGGGCTGGTCACAGTGGCAGTCGCCCTCAGCAAAACAGGCAAAATCCTAGCCTATCCCGAAGTCCATTGTCGGGGGGTCGTGATGACCCTCGAGCCCAAATTACTGGATGAATTGATTGAGCGCACCATTGAGCGTTTTCTGGTGGAACGCTGGACCGAATTTACCCACGGCTCCAATGGTTCAACAAAAGTTAGTTGGCAGGCATTGCAACAGGAGTTGGAATCTAGCCTACAACGCTTAATCAAGCGGGAATTACAAAGTAATCCGATGGTGTTGGTGATGTTGCAAACGGATACCCCCATTGAGGAAGAGGATCAATTTCCGACAAGTCCGATGAGTGTTTCTCTGCCGACCAAGACCCCAGCACCGCGCAAAAAGGTCATTCTGACTAAAAAGGCTGACACCCAGCGGGAGACTGCCGCGGAAGACGTTGTTGCGGCGCCTGAAACCATGACGCTGGCCAATGTTAATAATCCCCAACGTCGGGTTCGTAAACGCTCGACGGCTGCTGTCTAACACTCCGTTATCTAAGCTATTGTCATCTTGGTAATGAGGTCTGACCTTGTTACCCTTTTTATTTTGGTTAATCTTGTTCAGTCAGAAGCTTGTAATAAATTAGTCCAAGATCCTAAAATGACCACCAGGACAAGCAATAGTTTGCCAGTGAGCATTAATTAAGTATTTATCCTTAAGCAATAATTATGACAACGACTTCTAATACAATCGCCCCAGAAACTGTTAAGTTACCGAGTGAAATCCAAGAAATTTCCCTCACCCTGGCGATCGCCCAACTTGATCCCAGTATGTTGACCGAACAATTTCTCAAGTTCAGTGGCATTGTTCCTAACGAATGGGAATTAGCACGGCAACCTGTTGTCGGTAAAGCTGGGGCGCAATTGGTCTTTAAAAATGGGGTTAGCCTCGTAGCCCAACCTCGTTCAGTTACTTTTTTGGAAGGCATCAATGATAAGCCCATTGAGGCGATCGCCATTGCCCAACTGGCCCAAACGTTTATTGAAAAGCTGCCCAATGCGGACTATCAAGGGGTGACCATTAGCCCCAAAACGTTAATTCCGTTGCCCGACCAAGCCGATGGCGCCCGTAAATTCATTACAGAAACCCTTCTTTCTCCAGGCTCCTGGCAGGATTTTGGCAAGGCGCCGATGCAAGCCGGAATTGATTTGTTGTATCAATTTGAAGGTTGCCAACTCAATCTCAAAGTCAACCAAGCCGTGTTACAGATTCCCGATCACCAACCCGTGAGTGCATTACTATTTTCGGGCAATTTCAACTACCGACTAGACAATCCTGACCCCCAAGAACGGCTTAAGGTCGCTAGTCAATATTTAGTGGCGTGGCAATCAGACTTGGAAACCTTCTCTGGTATCGTCCATGAGCGATTTTTGGCGCAAAAACAACCAGAAACGGTTTTTGGTTAATGAGTAATTCTCCTGTTCTCTAAAGACTGAGCGCATCATGGCAGAAGCGGCTCCCCTTGCAGTTCCCTCCTTAAGCCTCATTCCCCCGGAGTCTGACCTATTGGCGGCCTTTGCGGATTTTTTGGCGATCGATGTGGGGGCGGGGGATGCCTCTACCGATACGTTAATCACCTACCAGCGGCAACTTCAACTGTTTCTGAAATGGTGCGCGGCTCAGCCCAGTTTTAGCGGGGCAGAACAAATCGGCCTACATCCCGCCGTTGTTACCCAGACGGACATTAAACGCTATCGACGCTGGTTAATTGAGCATCAAAAGTTTAAACCCGCCACGATCGCCTTGAAATTATCGGTAGTGCGACGGTTTTACCAAGCCGCCTTGGAACGGGGATTGATTAGTGTTAATCCCGTCAATGGCGTTAAACCTCCTAAGGAAAAACGGGATAGTAGTTCCCGTATCAACTACCTCGAACAGGCCGAAGTTGAGCAATTATTAGGGGCCATTACCCAGGACGATAGTTTGCGAGCCGCCAGAGATTACAGTTTATTGGCGATTATGGCCCTAGAAGGAACCCGGACGGTGGAAATGCATCGGGCCGATGTGGGGAGTTTGGTCAAACAGGGGACAAATTATGGCATTCGGGTAGAAGGAAAGCGCAGTATTCGTTTAGTGCCCCTCACCCCAGATTTAGCCGATTTATTGCTGAATTATATTGAATTACGGCAAGAGCATGGTGAACGCTTAAAATCCCACAGTCCTTTGTTCATTGCCTTGGGAAATCGGGCCAGGGGTAAACGGTTATCGCGGCGGGGCATTCGGCTGATTGTGGATCAATATTTAACCCAAGTAAACCTGAAACATACACCGGGGCGAACCATTTCCACCCATAGTTTGCGCCATACGGCAGGAACTTTAGCGTTACGGGCCGGGGCCGATTTGCGTCAGGTTCAGGATTTACTCGGCCATGCTGACCCCCGCACGACGGCCATTTATGCCCACATTGCTGATCGTTGGGAAAATAATCCGGCGTTGAAATGGAATATTGAATTGTAAAACCTAACAGTCTGACCATTGAAATCGAGTGTTGCTTGCTGGAAGGCAATCAATGTCCAAGGGATTGACCGCTCAAGTATCATGTCCCTTTTATTTACGATCGGGCACTCTAACCATCGCCCCGAAAAGTTTGTTGCCCTTCCCGAAGAACATGGCATTAACGCAATTATCCAATCTCGGTCTGGGGCGTTTCCGTTGTTGAATCCTTGCCTTTTCCCCATCGTTCCGTAATGGTGGCAGTGATCAAGTGGGAAAGCAAACCAATGGGCCCGGCAAATAGGCAAAAAATGAGGGAATGCACTGTCCAAACTCCTGTTTCCCGCCCCTGCCAATAAATCCAACGCCCCACAAATAAATCCATCACCAAATAATGTACCCAACCCACCGCCATGATTTTCTCGTCGGCAAAGGCTTGGGCGATAACCGATAATTCAGGACTGGCCAACGCCGCTGCTGATTCGGAACTTAAGGAACCGATAAACAAATATAGATAAACCGAGGCCAAAATGGCGATCGGGATGGGGGATTTCATTACTTTTTCTGTGATTTGCCACCGGGGCAGCAAAATCATCAAGCCCCAAAACGGCAACACAAATAAATTACTGAGATTGAAAAGCAGTTCCGTAGCCATTGGTATAACAGTTGTTGAGCAACAACCCGACAGGACACTTTAGAGTCTAAAGGATTTTGCTGATTGACTGAGTTTCCACCAAAGTCCACCCAAGACGAGCGCAAACGGTGAGCTTGATTGTAAGGCGATCGCCATTTTTTAGGAGAAGTGAATTTAGGGCGATGATCCGTTAACTTGGGTTGGGTAGTCTGCGGTGGCAAGGCAAAGCCTAGAATATAATGGGTTTTTCATCTTTGGCTAGAGGGGAATCGGTAATCAAGCTAGCTCATCTGAAATTTTTAAATTGATTATTCATTCTCAAAAATGTTGATTATTGCCGTATTTTGCGCCGGGCTACTGCTAACCCAGGGGATAGCCCTGTTTATTTTATTGAGTCGTTTGCTCAAAGGGGCGCGACGGCGATCGCCATTGAAACCCCTATTTTTGTCGGAGGCCAGTGTCCGTAATGTATCGGTAGTGATTCCCACCTTAAATGAAGCAGCGAGAATTTCCCCCTGTTTAACAGGCTTAGAACAACAAGGCGCACCGTTAAAGGAAATTTTGGTGGTGGACAGTCGGTCAACGGATAAGACAAAAGCCGTGGTGGAAGCAGCCCAGCGAACCAATCCCCGTTTAAAATTTCTCACCGATGATCCTTTGCCGCAAAATTGGGTGGGACGACCCTGGGCGTTGAATTATGGCTTTGAGCAGAGTGATCCAGACAGTGAGTGGATTTTGGGCATTGATGCTGATACCCAACCACAACCGGGGTTAGTGGCCAGTGTGGTACAAGCCGCAGAGGAAGAAGGCTATGATATTTTGTCGTTGTCGCCCCAATTTATTTTGAAAACGGCGGGGGAATGGTGGTTACAACCGGCTTTACTAATGACGTTGCTCTATCGTTTTGAGTCGGCCGGAGTCAGGATACAAGCGCCTGAAACGGTGATGGCCAATGGGCAATGTTTTCTCTGTCGGCGATCGGTGTTGCAAGCCTTGGGGGGTTATCAATTGGCGGCGCGGTCATTTTGTGATGATGTGACGTTGGCTAGGGCGGCAGCAAGCCGGGGTTATCAGGTGGGCTTTTTGGATGGGGCTAATTTGATCCGGGTCAGAATGTATGAAGGGATTCGGGAAACTTGGCAGGAGTGGGGGCGATCGCTCGATTTAAAAGATGCCACAATTCCGGCACGGCTCTGGGCCGAAGTAGTGTTTTTGATTTTAGTACAGGGATTGCCGATCCTCGCGTTGGGATTCTTATTAATTCTCTGGGGGTTGGGGGTTGACTTTTTATTTCTCAAACTGGCGATCGCCTTAAATGGGGTTTTATTGTTAATGCGATGGGGAATGTTATTAGCCATTTATCCCTCCTATTACCGCGAGTCTGCTTCAAAAACAGGAGCCTGGGTCTATTGGTTATCGCCATTAGCTGATCCCCTGGCTGTCAGCCGTATTATTTTATCGGCCTCGCAAACCCCGAAACAATGGCGGGGAAGGATTTATTAATTCACTGCATTAGCCAATACTTTACCCCTTTCACTATTTCAACCGCCTCTGAGCCACATTCCAAGGTTTAGAGGAGGAGAAAAATAATCGGGATTAGGTACTAAAGAAAGATAGTAAAAACGAGATAAAAGGCTAAAAAAGTGGAGAAGGTGGAGTTTCTTCTCATTAAGTAGTAGCCGCTATTCCGCTTGACTAAATTAAACGCCGCTATAATGACTCACGAATCGGTAGTCATCTGAATTTTTAACTTGGCATCAAATGGCAAGAAAAATGTTCTGAATAAACTAAAATCTAAGACTAGAAAAATTTTTGTCAACAATTATCTGTGTAAAGTCCAATGATTGTATGGAATTTACCTCTATATCACCTTGATCATTGATTATAATTTATAGTCATTTCAATTAAGACTGAATCATTTGAATACCACTAGATAATGAGGTAAAATTTTTGCAAAAATAACTTAACTTGAGCCATGCCTTACAGTTTAGATTTGAGAAAAAAGGTAATAGAG
>Ga0315905_10003920_pt1 | contig 15273 bp, 11 predicted proteins | sample LakEriMetagenome_5_FD_203522 | JGI IMG/M metagenome (GOLD analysis project Ga0315905, IMG submission 203522) | Freshwater fungal communities from buoy surface, Lake Erie, Ohio, United States - Buoy 4 MA121 | ecosystem: Environmental > Aquatic > Freshwater > Lake | place: USA: Lake Erie, Ohio... | reverse complement strand
CAAGGCAAAGTCAATGGCTACCAAAATAACTAAACCAATCAGGCTAAGTCGAACGAATGATCTCATCTGATTTAGGTGTTGTCCTTATTTACTTTCGTTGATCTTGTTTAGAACATCAATGAAAGTAAGGCTTGAAAGTGGTAACAGGGCCTGCACTGATGTGAAGACATCGCTTGCACCTTCGCTGTATGCAGAAGGAATACCAAAGTCGGTCGCATCAATCTGAGCAACCAACCATTCAACTGAAGCACTTGCATCAACATCTGATGCAATCAACGCCATTGCTGCATAAGAAGTTCCAGCTAGATCGTTAGCTCCATAAGAGACGTAGTGAGTTCCTTCAACTAGGTTGTCTTGTAGCCAAGTTAATGACTTCTCATTAGCAGCCTGCTTGGCAGTCTTGTCTTCAGCTGAACCAAACTCTTCTGTTGACTTGATAGCCATAACGGCAAATGCTGTTACGTCTGCTGCCTCAGCACTCTGAGAATCACCCTTGGTGTACTTGTAACCACCTGTGCTTTCAGCGTTTTTAGTCAGCTGAATAGCTACCTGGTTTGCCAAATCAGTTTCTTGGCTTGCCATCAGAGCAAGAATCACCCATGAATAGGCAAAGTTGTTGGTCTCTGCAACGAGCCCTTCTGAATCAATTGCTGCCTTCACATCGAATAGAACTGAAGGAACGGTTGGGTGATCTCCGAAGCCAGCTGCATGAGCTGTGAACACATAGGTGGCTTTTAGCCCTGCTGAAGTTAGCAGGCTGGTGTTGGATGTAGCCCAGTCAATTGCTGGCTTTAGCTGTTCTTCTGTGTAACCAAGGGTGCTCAGGTTCACTAAAGCCTCTAGAGTTAGACCCATTTCGGCCTTGCCGGGCTCAAATGGGGTTAGAAACTGCCCATCCTGGAAGGAATCCAAGACAAACTGGCTGGTTTTTGGCTGCTGATCAATTACTTGAGCAGGGTGGCTTGAACAGCCTGATATAGCTAGTGATATTGCTGTTATTGCTGATATAAATAGTGCGAAACGGCGCACTTCCTTTGTATTAGTTGACATCGCAACCCTTTCGGTGTGTGCGATCCAGCGTATAGGCGGGTAGAAAAACACCCGACTCCACCCGTAGACCACGACGGTTTATATATTTGGAGTCCTCGACTGTCTAATCAGGCATTCCGACTCATGCCAAGGCATTTACGGTTGCGGGTCAGCGCCGGGATCACACCGGCTTCCCCTGAATAGTTTCGTAAAAGAACGTGATTAGGCTAACAGGAAATCTTTGACAATGTTTCAACAGGGCCAATGTCTAGAAAAAACCTGTGAATATTCATGCTGTCTGGCATATTGAACTTGTTCCTGCATGGCTGATCCCTAGGTATTTAGAGAGAATTCTCGCATATTGGTCAAATGTAACGACTTCGTCACAAAGGGTAATTTTTCAAAAAGCCTATGGTTTTTCCCATGAGTTAATCTATTCTTAATGACACAGATGTTATCTGGGCCGTTTTCTATTTGGCTCCAGATAACCCATATAAGGAGAAACACATGAATGCAAAACGTATCGCTCGCGCGATAGCGCTAGCTGCAGTAGGTTCCTTGGTTCTTACAGGAGCACCTGCTCTTGTGGGTCCAGCAACGGCTGCAACTAAGTCAACACTTATCATTCACTCACCAGCTAAGCTCACCTCGTTGAACTCTGGCACAAGTGATGGTAACACCACTTACAACGCACAACTCGGTTACTTGACCGGTTCTGGTTTCCTTTACTACGACAACCAGACTGTTCTTAAGTACAACACCAAGCTTGGAAGCATGAAGATCTCAAAGAACACTTCAAGCGACTTCCGTATCACTTACACATTGGTAAAGGGTCAGACTTGGTCAGACGGTACTCCAATCACAGCTCACGACATGCTACTAAGCCACATCACTGGAGCAGATGGTTACTCTAAGGCTGCTGGTTTGGGTGACCCATCTACAACTACAGCTGAATTCGACAGCGTTGGCTACGGTGGCACCTACGGTGAAAACGTAGTTGGTCTACCAACTGTTAGCAAGGACCAGCTTTCTATTGAAGTTCGCTTCAAGAAGCCTCTTCCAGACTGGCAGCTACTAGCACCAGGTGTGTCACCAGTACACGCTCTGTCATTGCTAGCTGACAACAAGGTTGGCCTACAGTCAGCTGCTGTAAACACAGCTGCTAAGGCTAAGTTCCTTTCATCCTTCTCTTACAAGACCGCAGCTAACAAGGCTCACTTGAAGGCTATGGGTGACGTTTGGACAAATGATTACAACATCACCGCTGTAGATAGTGCTACAAACAAGCTTCTGTTGATCAGCAATGGTGGATACATCATTCAGTCTGCAGTCAAGGACGTATCATTCACCTTGGTTAAGAACCCTAAGTACAACTCTGGACCAGCGATGTCTACTACATTCCCAGTCAAGACTGTAATCATCAAGGTTATTGAGAACGACACATCAGCTGTTCAGGCTTTGCGTAACGGTGAAGTTGACCTTTACTACAACACAAACCCAACAATTGCTGGTAACGCGTCTCTAAAGGCACAGGGTGCGAACATCACTGTTCTAACCAAGAAGGGTGCTGGTTACTCACACTTCAACCTTCGTGTTGGTGAGCCATTCGGTGGAGAGACTGCATACCGTGGTCCATTCTTCGGTATGAGCCAGAAGGCAAAGGATCTACGTACAGCATTCCTATACGTAATCCCTCGTCAGCAGATGGTTGACAACTTCATCCAGCCTCTTGACCCAGTAAGCGCTGGTGGAGCAGTTATCAAGCCTATGGACACGCACTTCGCGTTCCAGGGAACAACAGAGTACAACACCATTACTAAGACAACTGGTATGGCTAAGTACACAACTGGTTCACAGGCTGACCGCACTGCACTAGCTCTCGCGTTGGTAAAGAAGTACTACCCAACTGCATCTGCTACAGAGTCAAAGGTTGACGTCAAGTTGATGTTCGCTAACGCTTCAGCGTTGAGAACTTCATTGGCTCAGCTGATCAAGGCAGAAGCTGCTAAGGCTGGATTCAACGTAGACATCACTGGAAGCGCAAACTTCTCAGCTGACATCTCAAACGTTGAGTACGACGCAACTATGTTCGGTTACGGTCTAAATTCTGTTAGCCAGGCAACTGCGACCGCTATTTACAAGTCAAATGGTGGAAACAACGCTTATGGTTGGAACAGTGCGACCATCGACCGCGAGGTTGAGAAGCTAGAAAGTAGCATTCTTACCCCTGCACAGGCAACAGCTGCACGTATCGCAATTGAGAAGATCTCAGTTGCTAACGGTTATGGATTCCCGCTATACCAGAACCTAACTACAGCTGCATCGAACAAGGACCTGAAGAACTTCAAACCAGCTCCACTAGGTGCGAACCTAGTATGGAACTACTGGGAGTGGAACTTCAAGCCATAGTTCTTGAAAACCTATAAAATTGTGGGAGCATCCAATTTGGATGCTCCCACTTTTTAGGTGGGGAGGACGAACTTCTCGGCAACACTCGTTCGTCAAAGTTTCAATAGTAGTTTTAAAAATTGACTTAGGTCACTGGAAAGGTCTCTTGTGTTTGCATACATTTCAAGACGATTAGGCATGATGCTTCTTATCGTTTTCGGAGCAAGCTTCATGGTTTACAACTTGCAAGCTATTTCATCAAACCCTCTAGAGGCGTTTGCTGAGAGCACCGAAAAGAACAAAGAGCAGCAAATGGCTCGTTTGATTCGAGAATTGAATCTCGATGTGCCGCCTCCAGTGCGTTACTTTATTTGGTTCAGAGGAATCATCGCCGGTCTATGGGGTCAACTAGATCTAGGACAAACACGAGACAACTTTTTGGTAATGGATCAGATCGCAGCTGCGATTCCAATCACTTTCAGACTTGTTATCGCCTCGACCATCTTGGCAATCCTCTTGGGTATCACAATCGGTATGATCACTGCGATTCGTCAGTACAGCCGTTTTGACTACACAATGACATTTGTTTCTTTCCTTCTATTCTCACTTCCAATCTTTTGGGTTGCAGTTCTTCTAAAGGAGTACATGGCAATTCAGTTCAACGACTTCCTAGTAAATCCGCAAATACCGATTGAAATAGTTGTGATCATCGGCTTAATAATCGGGTTTATATTTGCTGGAATCGCAGGTGGAACAAGGAAACGATTCTTCACTATTTTTGCTAGCGTTTCAGTTTTGGCTGGTGCATTGGTGTTTGGAATGAGCTCTTCGAGCTGGTTCACCGACCCAGGACTAGGAATTATTGGTGTTGGAATTATGTCCTTTGTAGCTGCTGCAGTAACTACTCAGTTGGCTACTGGCTTAGATAACAAGGCATCTCTTAGGACAGCTCTTGCAGCAGCATCTGTTGTGACCATTAGCTACTATCCAATGCAGCTAATTCTTGGACCTGAATCTGGTCTTCTAAGCGTGTTCCTAGCATTCAGCATCACCATCGCACTTTCATCGCTCATTGGTTACTTCATGGATACCGAGGATAGAAAAGTTAACATCCGCGTTGGTGTAATCACAGCCTTCGTGGGAACCTTCGTCTTGTTCATTGACAGATCTATGCAGGAATTCAACGGTTACATGTTCTCAGATGCTATCGGTGGACGTCCTGTCTCGACTCTGGGCCAGGCTAACGATGTTCTAAGTCCTGAACAGCTGGGAAGCTTCTGGATTTCTGGACTTGATGCTGTAATGCACTTGGTGCTTCCAACGGTCGCATTGACCTTGGTTTCCTTCGCGGGATATGTTCGATTCTCTAGAGGAAGCTTGCTAGAAGTTCTGAACATGGACTACATCAGAACTGCTCGAGCAAAGGGACTTACAGAGAGAACTGTAATTACCCGCCACGCTATGAGAAATGCAATGTTGCCTTTGACCACAATTTTGGTAAACGACTTTGCAGGTGTTATCGGTGGAGCGATTATTACTGAAAGCATTTTCCAGTGGAGCGGTATGGGCTCGTTGTTCAACCAAGCACTGAGGAGTTACGACCTGAATCTTCTGATGGGTGTATTTATCATCGGTGCGGTTTTGACTGTTGTTGCAAACCTGGTCGCAGACCTTCTCTATGGAGTTGTTGACCCTCGTATTCGAATCAGAAAGTAGATCAAGATGGCTGACTTAGAAAAGAACAATTCGCAATTTAGCGAAAGAGCTGAAAACGAGATTGAGCTTAAAGAGACTGCTGGTCTAAGCCAGGGTCAGATTATTATTAGACGCTTTATTCGTCATAAGGCAGCGATGATTTCTGTCTTTGGCCTTTTGTTCGTCATCCTCTTCAGCTTCTCAGCCTCGGGTATCCACTTAGGAACTGAAGATAACCCGATCACTGTCAAGGGTTGGTGGCCTTACACCATCGACGACATTGACCCTGAAGGTGCTATCAATAGCATGTGTGAGAACGGTATTCCTGGATGTCCAACAATGGACTTCCTACCTGACTTCATTGATGGCGACGGAATGGGCTTTGGCGCCCACCCTCTAGGTATGGACCAGATTGGTACTGACTACCTAGCACTAGTTGTTCGTGGTGCAGAGCAGTCAATCATGGTTATGTTGATTGTCGGTTTCATGGGTCTAATCATTGGAACTGTAGTTGGAGCTATCGCTGGTTTCTACGGTGGAATTGTTGACGCTATTTTGATGCGTGTCACAGATATGTTCTTGGTAACGCCAACACTCATCATCGGAGCGGTGATCGGTTTCCAATTTGGAAACCTAGGTGTTATTCCACTGGCCATCATGTTAGGTTTCTTTGCCTGGATGGGTCTGGCTCGTTTCGTGCGAACGGATTTCCTTACACTTCGAGAGCGTGAATTCGTTGACGCTGCGAGAGTTGCAGGAGCAAGCAACAAGAGAATTATCTTCAAGCACATCTTGCCAAATGCAATGGGTATCATCATCGTTGCAGGAACGCTATTGATGTCAGGAGCTATCTTGATTGAATCAGCTCTAAGCTTCCTTGGTTTCGGTGTTAGAGCTCCGGATGTTTCACTTGGTCTATTGATCAGCAAGTATCAGGACACCTTCAGCGTGGCACCGTTCTTGTTCTGGTGGCCAGGTCTGTTCATCATCTCAATCGCGTTGTTCGTGAACTTCATCGGTGATGGTTTGAGAGATGCATTCGACCCAAGACAGAAGAAGAGAATCAGCTTGAAGGAAAGATTCAAGTCTTCAACAATGAAAGTTAAGGCTTAATGAAGACCTTTGATTCTTTCACTAATCAGCTGGTAGGCCAGTCCGCTGTCGCTAGCGACGCTTTGGCTACTGGTAGTGAACTCGCTGTCGGTCTTTTCCTTTTGGAGGAATTTGCCAACAGTCCAGCGTTGAACGTTATCGCTAACCCAGCGTTGTCTTCCGTTAGCGGGAGCTACCCAAACGCGGGTATGAGTGTCGGAATGGTGAACAAGCAGAGCCCATTTGGTGTCAAGGGAAGTGATGTCGTGGTAGTTGATTTCAACCTTTTTGATCGGGTTGACAACAATCAGGCTGGTTTCCTTGAGAACGAGCTTGGGTCTAACCCAGAAGATGTAGACAACGAAGGCAACGGTTGCGGATGCTGTGAGGTCAAGAAGGAGAATGCTTCCTTCACTTGGGTAAGCAACAGCCTGGGTCAAAAACAAAGCGTTCAAAACAAAGGCAACACTTGCCCAGCCCAGGTTACCCTTGGGGCGAAAAACTTGATTCTGTTTCATGACTCAATCATCGCATCTAATTCATTCGATGGAATAGGAAATAACTAATGACTAAGCCAGTACTTAAGGTATCTAACTACAACGTTGACTTCTGGGTTGATGGTGTCTGGTATCCAGCAGCTATCGACATGAACTACGAGGTCATGCCGGGTAAGACCCTAGCCATCGTAGGTGAGTCAGGTTCAGGAAAGTCTTCTAGCTCAATGGGTCTAATGGGCCTTTTGGCTTCTAACGCTAGAACCTCAGGAACCGTTGAGGTCCAGGGTGTTGACATGCTGAGTGCTAGCCCAGCCTTGGTAAGAAAGTACCGCGGTAAGGAAGTTGCTTATATCTTCCAAGAGCCAATGACTGCCTTGAACCCTGTTTACACAATCGGTTTCCAGATTGTTGAAACACTTAGAAACCACTTCCCAATCAGCCAGAACGCAGCTAAAGATCGTGCTGTTGAACTGATTCAGATGGTTGACATTCCAAACCCAGAAGCTTCTTTCTCTAAGTACCCTCACCAGCTATCTGGTGGTCAAAAGCAGAGAGCGATGATTGCTATTGCACTAGCTTGTGACCCAGCTCTTCTAATTGCTGATGAGCCAACTACAGCTCTTGACGTTACTGTTCAGGCTGAAATTCTTGACTTGATGAGAGATCTTCGTCACAAGCTAAACTCAGGTATTCTTCTGATTACTCACGACATGGGTGTTGTTGCTGACATGGCTGATGACATCTTGGTTATGAAAGATGGTGAGACTGTTGAATATGATTCAGCTGACAACATCTTCAACAGACCGAAGCACCCATACACAAAAGAACTTCTAAAGTCTGTTCCTCGTCTAGGTTCTGCTCCAAGCAGACCACAGATTAAGTCAAAGGGTGTTGAGCCAGTTCTTTCAATGTCTGGTGTGACAATCGAATATCCAAAGCGTGGACGTGTACCAGCTTTCACCGCTGCAAAGGATATCAACTTCGACATTTTCCCTGGTGAGATCCTTGGTCTAGTAGGAGAATCTGGTTCAGGTAAGACCACAATTGGTCGTGCCGCTATTGGTCTTCTGCAAGCTAAGGAAGGTTCTATCAAGGTTGTTGGCAAGGAAATTGGTAAGGCAACTGGAAAAGAACTTAAGGACATCCGTAAGCACACCGGTATCGTCTTCCAAGACCCAGCCTCTTCTCTAAACCCTCGTCTACCTATCGGTGAAAGCATCGGAGAGCCTCTGCTGCTAGCAGGCGTTGCTAAGGGTGCTGAACTTGATGTTCTAGTTGAAGAACTACTAGACCAGGTTGAGCTAGCTCGTTCATACAGAAACCGCTACCCGCACGAACTTTCAGGTGGTCAGCGTCAACGTGTTGGTATCGCTAGAGCTCTTGCTCTGAGCCCAGATATCTTGATTGCCGATGAGCCGACTTCTGCTCTGGACGTATCAATTCAGGCTAGATTCCTTGATTTGCTTCTAGATCTGCAGTCCAAGTTGAAGTTTGCTTGTTTGTTCATTAGCCACGACATTGCTGTTGTTGAAATTCTGGCTCACAGAATTGCAGTTATGCAGAACGGTCGTTTGGTTGAAATCGGTGAACGTGACGACATTCTAAACAACCCTAAAGACCCTTACACCAAGGCTCTTTTGGCTGCTGTTCCTGTTCCAGATCCTAAGGAGCAGAAGAAGCGTCGTGAGGCTAGAGCTAAGCTTTTGGCGGCAGCCAAATAGATTAGAGCCTTCTTTGGCTTGGGCAGGCACATTTGGGGCCTGTCTAAGTTAGACTTTAGGTATTCGAGCTCTTGCATTGCACGTCTGCTCAAACAATAAAGCGTTGAAGTGATTACTCTTTTTGCGCTGACCGATGCCCTAAAGGACCCACAGTAATGGCTCAAGTAACGAGAGATGATATCCGCAACGTAGCAATCGTGGCACACGTTGACCATGGCAAGACAACTTTGGTTGATGCCATGCTTCGCCAAACCGGTTCATTCAGTGATCACGCCCAGCTAGGCGAGCGCATGATGGACTCAGGTGACCTAGAGCGTGAAAAGGGTATTACTATCCTTGCCAAGAACACCGCTATCTCCTACAAAGGCCCTTCAGCTAACGGTAAAGAAATCACCATTAACGTAATTGACACCCCAGGTCACGCTGACTTCGGTGGCGAAGTTGAGCGTGGGCTTTCAATGGTTGATGGTGTTGTTCTTTTGGTTGACGCATCTGAAGGTCCACTACCTCAGACTCGTTTCGTTCTTCGTAAGGCACTTGAGGCTAACCTCACCGTAATTCTTCTAGTCAACAAGACCGACCGTCCTGATGCACGTATTGATGAAGTTGTTGAAGAGACACACGACCTTCTTCTAGGTCTTGCATCAGACATTCACGAAGATGTTCCAGATCTAGACATTGATGCAATTCTTGAGCTTCCAGTTATTTATGCTTCTGGTCGTGCAGGGCGTGCAAGCCTCAATAAGCCAGCTGATGGTTCTATGCCAGACAGCGAAGACCTTGAGCCACTATTCGGTGCAATCTTGAAGCACATTCCAGCTCCAACCTATGACGATGAAGCTCCACTACAAGCTCACGTCACAAACCTTGACGCATCTCCATTCCTTGGTCGTCTAGCTCTTCTTCGTATCTTCAACGGAACTATCAAGAAGGGTCAGCAGGTTGCTTGGGTGCGCCAGGATGGCACAACTCAGAACGTAAAGATCACAGAACTTCTAAAGACCAAAGCACTAGATCGCTTCCCAACTGAATCAGCTTCAGCTGGTGACATCGTTGCTGTTGCTGGTATCGAAAACATCACTATTGGTGAAACTCTTGCTGATCCAAATGATGTTCGTCCACTACCGATGATCACAGTTGATGATCCTGCTATCTCGATGACTATTGGTATCAACACTTCTCCAATGGCTGGTCGTGTTAAGGGGGCTAAGGTTACTGCTCGTCTAGTGAAGGATCGTCTAGATCGTGAACTTATCGGTAACGTTTCTCTCAAGGTTCTACCTACTGAGCGTCCAGATGCTTGGGAAGTTCAGGGTCGTGGAGAGCTTGCTCTTGCGATCTTGGTTGAGCAGATGCGTCGTGAAGGTTATGAGCTAACTGTTGGTAAGCCACAGGTAGTTACCAAGAAGATTGATGGCAAGCTACACGAGCCAGTTGAAGATCTAACTCTTGATGTTCCAGAAGAGTTCCTAGGTGCTATGACTCAGCTACTTGCTGCTCGTAAGGGCCGCATGAAGAACATGGTTAACCACTCAACCGGTTGGGTTCGCATGGAGTTCCTAGTACCATCACGTGGACTAATTGGTTTTAGAACTGAATTCCTAACCTCAACCAAGGGAACCGGTATCGCTAACGCCATCTCAGCAGGCTACGAGCCATGGGCTGGAGAGATTGTTACACGTATCAACGGATCTCTTATTGCTGACCGAGCAGGTGTTGCAACCCCGTTCGCAATGATTGCTTTGCAAGAGCGTGGATCATTCTTCGTTGATCCAACCAGCGAGGTTTATGCAGGTATGGTCGTGGGTGAAAACTCAAGAGCTGATGACATGGATGTGAACATCACCAAGGAAAAGAAGCTCACCAACATGCGTGCAGCATCTAGCGATGAGTTCCAGTCACTAACCCCTCCTCGCAAGCTATCTCTAGAAGAATGTCTAGAGTTTGCTCGTGAAGACGAGTGTGTTGAGGTTACTCCTGAAGCAACTCGTATCCGCAAGGTTGAACTAGATGCCAACATTCGTGCTCGTAACACTTCTGCTAAGAAGCGTGCGAACGAAAACGCTGGCTAAGCAAAGTACTTAAACGAAAAATGGACCTCGATTGAGGTCCATTTCTCTTTAAGCTCTTCTTATGCAGCTACTTTCTTAGCTGGCTTTAGGTAAAGGTAAGTTACCGGAATTAGGTAAGCGAACCAAACGATTGTCTCCAGGATTGCAGGAGATGATCTGAAGCTAACTGTTCCTCTGAGAAGTACATCTACGAAGCTGTCCTTAGGAATTATTCCGCTAACGTCATAAGCCTTCTCGGTTAGGAATGGGAACCAGCCAATTTCTTGTAGTTCGTGAATTCCATAGGCAAGGATTCCGGCAGCAACAATAATCAGGAACGCTCCGGTGTATTTGAAGAACTTGCTGATGTTTAGTTTCAGTGCTCCACGGTAGATCAGGTAGCCAAGACCTGCTGCAACCAATAGGCCCAGGGTTGCTCCTAGAACAGGGTTGGTGTCATCACCTGCCGCTCGAGATGAGCTCCATAGGAACACAGAGGTTTCAACACCTTCACGAATAACAGCGAAGAAAGCTACTCCGACAAGAGTAAACACGGAGGTTGAAGCTAGATCAATCTTTTTGTGTAGTTCACCCTTTAGAGCTCGGCTCTGCTGAGACATCCAGAAGATCATCCAAGTCACAAAGACAACTGCCACGATAGAGGCTAGGCCTGCAATTACTTCGTTGATGCCTTTAGGCGCAACTGAAACAAACACTGTTAGTCCAATACCTACGAGGATGGAGACCAGGATTGCCGCTAATGTGCCCCAAAGGACAGCAATTGCACCTTTTTTGTTGTTTGTCTTGTTGAGGTAGGCAACCAAAATACCTACAATTAGGGAGGCTTCTAGGCCTTCACGGAGGCCAATTAGAAAGTTTGCGAGCACTATGTCCTTTCGCGATGGTTATCAGACCATTCGAAGTTAGGGTTACCTAACTAAAGATACCCTAGGTTCATACTTAGGTCAATGGAAGGAAGAACTGAACTAAGGTTTTTCTATGGCCAAACAATCCTTCAACGCTAAAAGAATCTTTTTAGTCCATGCCCACCCTGATGATGAGTCTCTTCAAACTGGGCACGTTATGGCCGATGCAGTGCTTCGCGGGGCTGAAGTATTTCTCTTTACCCTCACTAGAGGTGAGCGAGGTAAAGCAAAGCTTGAAGAACTAAAGTCTTTGGAAGCTAACCCATCAGCGATGGGAGCTTTCCGATCTGGTGAACTAAAGAATGCCATGGCTGCTCTTGGAGTAAAGAACTTTAAGTTCGCAGGCACCAGAGCCTATATCGATAGCGGTATGAGAATTGGAAACCTAGGTGTTCCAACTACTCCACTAAAACTTGATCAGATGTCTTTGGCAGCAGTTTCAATTCCTGTTGTTGCAGATGACATCTATCAGGCCATGGTTGCGTTCAAACCAGATGCTGTTATTACTTACAACGCCAAGGGTGGTTACGGTCATCCAGATCACAAGAAAGCTCATGATGCCACAGCCATGGCAATGAGAAGGTATCGCAAAGAAGTCAAGGGCAAGAAACCAACCTTCTGGGTTATCTCTGAACCAGGAGAGAGAGCAACAGTAATCATCGGTGGGGAAAAGACTGCAGAGCTAAAGAAGGCTGCTCTTCAGGCTCACGCTAGCCAGGTAACAATAAAGAGAGATACGTATTCTGTTGCTTCAGGAATTGAATTCAAGTTCACAGACCCTGAGCGTCTTCGTCAGGCAAGCCCTAACTTCCTGCCTTGGTTCAAGCCAGCTTTCAAAGCCTTGTTTGGTTTTCCTCTAGGAATTCTTTTGGGCTATGCAGGTGCTCTCGTTCACAACATCGTTGCCGCTAACGACAGGCAGTCGCCACTGGGACTATATCTTGCCTTAGGAGCAACAGCTTCTATCGCCTTTGGTCTTCGCACATGGCGGGGTTCAAGAGGAGCTATCTATCTTTTGAATGCTGGAATGCTGGTTTCAATCTGGTGGCTATCTCGCAATGAGACCTTTGATGCCTTCATTGCCGATGACAAGTATGGCAACCGTTATGTCCTGTTTGCTATAGCAATTTGTATTGTGGCAGCAGTATTTCCAAAGATTGATGTGGCAAAGTGGCGTGCAAGATCAAGAAAAGCCCACCTCTAGAGAGATAATTGAACTCAGGAATGAAAAGGATTATCTAAGTGACTTACGTAATTGCCCTACCTTGTGTTGATGTCAAAGACAAAGCTTGTATAGCTGAGTGCCCTGTTGACTGTATCTACGAAGGTGACCGCATGCTCTACATCCACCCAGATGAGTGTGTCGACTGTGGAGCTTGTGAGCCAGTATGTCCGGTTGAAGCTATCTACTACGAAGATGATCTTCCTGCTCAATGGGCTGACTACTACAAGGCGAATGTTGAATTCTTTAGCGTTGTTGGATCTCCTGGCGGAGCTGCCAAGGTTGGTCCAATTGAAGGCGATCACGAAGTGATCAAAGCTCTCCCGCCACAGGTCTAACCTATGTTTGATCGCTTGCCGGAATATCCTTGGCAAAAACTAAAGCCATATCAAGCGATTGCTGAAAAGCATGCCAACGGCATGGTTGATCTAAGTGTTGGATCTCCTGTTGACCCAACGCCAAAGATTATTCAAGATGCTATTAGAGATTCCACGAACGCTCCTGGCTATCCGTCAACTGGTGGTTCGCTTGAGTTCAGAACAGCAGTTGCGGAATGGTTTGGCAGAAGACGTGGAGTGGAACTAACCGCTGACCAAGTAATGCCAACAATCGGTTCTAAAGAATTTATTTCCTTCCTTCCACTAATGCTTGGTCTTGGTAAAGGCGATGTTGTTGTTCAACCTTCGGTTGCATACACCGCTTACGTTGTTGGTGCAGCTTTATGTGGCGCAGAGATAATCAGCGAAGATGATCCAGCTAAGTGGCCTGAGAACACCAAACTAATTTGGATTAATTCACCAGGTAACCCTGATGGTCGAGTTCTTGATGTTGCAGAAATGCAAGCCGCTGTTGTCAGAGCTCGTGAATTAGGAGCAGTTTTAGCAAGCGATGAATGTTATGCAGAGCTTGGTTGGGGTCATTGGGCAGAAACAAGAATCCCATCGGTCTTAGACCCAAGAGTTTGCGAAGGCTCTTACGAGAACCTTCTAGCTATCTACTCTTTGAGTAAGCAATCAAACCTCGCTGGTTACCGTGCCGCATTCGCTGCTGGTCCTGAAGCCCTCATCAAGGGCCTTGTGAACATCAGAATGCATAGCGGACTAATCATGCCTGCTCCAGTTCAGAAGGCAGTTATAGCTGCCCTTGGCGATGAAGAGCATGTGTCAGTTGAACGTGAGATTTACCGCAAGAGAAGAGAAGTTCTAATAGAAGCAGTCAAGGCTTATGGCTTTGAGATAGCTGAATCGCAGGCAGGGCTTTACCTCTGGGCAACCCTAGGGGAGGACTGCTGGGTAACTGTAAAGAGGATGGCAGATCTAGGCATCTTGGTAGTTCCAGGCGAGTTCTATGAAGCCGGAGGCAGCAAGTACGTGAGGTTCTCAATTACTGCTACCGACGAGAAGATATCTGAGGGTGCCGCTAGATTGACCAATGCTCTAGGGTTAACTTAGATAGTCAAAACAATCACAGGAGCAAGTTTTGTCAGCTGATAACAACTCGAAAGTTACCCTGAATTACCCAGGTGGAACTGCCGATTTTCCTATTATTCAAGCCACCGATGGTGACTCAGTAATTGACTTCTCCAAGCTAAATGCCAGCACTGGCTTGAACTCTTATGACATTGGTTTCGTAAACACTGCCAGCACAAAATCAGCCATCACATACATCGATGGTGATGCAGGAATTCTTAGATACCGCGGTTACCCAATTGAACAACTTGCCGGTTCAAAGAGTTTTATTGAAACTGCTTATCTTTTGATTTATGGTCAGCTTCCTAACGCACAGGAACTAAGCGATTGGGATGAGCGTCTTCGCAGACACACTTTGATTCACGAGGATCTCAAGAACATCTTCCACTCAATGCCACAGTCAGCTCACCCGATGTCAGTGCTATCAGCAGGTGTTTCAGCTCTGTCAACTTTCTACCAAGACTCACTAAACCCACACGATGAATATCAGGTTGAACTATCAACTGTTCGTCTACTTGCAAAGCTTCCAACTCTTGTCGCTTATTCACACAAGAACGCACTTGGACAAGCACTTCTTTACCCAGATAACTCATTGAGTTATGTTGAGAATTTCCTTCGTATGAGCTTTGGCAACATGGCTGAACCTTTTGTTCAGAACCCAGTTATCACTAAGGCTCTAGACACTCTTCTAGTTCTTCACGCAGACCACGAACAGAACTGTTCAACATCAACTGTTCGTCTAGTTGGTTCTTCACAGGCAAACCTATTTGCTTCTGTATCAGCTGGTGTTTCAGCACTGTTTGGTCCACTACACGGTGGAGCTAACGAAGCAGTTCTTGAAATGCTTGCTCACATCAGAGACTCTGGCGAATCAGTACAGAAGTTCATTGAGCGAGTCAAGAACAAAGAAGACGGCATCAAGCTAATGGGCTTTGGTCACCGTGTCTATAAGAACATGGATCCAAGAGCAACCATCGTCAAGGCAACTGCTGACAGAGTTCTTGCAGATCTCGGAGTAAAAGACCCTCTACTAGATATTGCTAAGGAATTGGAAGCAGCTGCACTTGCTGATGAATACTTCATCTCAAGAAAGCTATATCCAAACGTTGACTTCTACACCGGTGTTATCTACAAGGCGATGGGGTTCCCAACTCGCATGTTCACAACACTGTTTGCTATGGGA
>Ga0315905_10003918_pt1 | contig 15275 bp, 13 predicted proteins | sample LakEriMetagenome_5_FD_203522 | JGI IMG/M metagenome (GOLD analysis project Ga0315905, IMG submission 203522) | Freshwater fungal communities from buoy surface, Lake Erie, Ohio, United States - Buoy 4 MA121 | ecosystem: Environmental > Aquatic > Freshwater > Lake | place: USA: Lake Erie, Ohio... | reverse complement strand
TAGGTCGTGAAGCCCACGACGGGTGGTTTCAAGGGCCACGAGGGCAGCAAATGCTGCGTTGTACTCCTGTTCATTCTCCACAGGATTTAACCGTTGCAATGATGATTTCAATTCGGCAATCGATCGCGAGATCGCAACTTCACGCAAGCGAGCAACAATACTTTCGACGTAATGGCCGGTTACTTCGCCATCGGCGCGAATCGGTTCAACATTTAACTCTGTAAATAGTGAACGCATATTTTCATCATCGATATTGGAAATTTCAACGGAACTCTGTTCAGGCAGAGAAGTAATGAGCGCAGCCAATTGGCCATAGGCAGGATGGGTAAATGCGTTGCTCTCGATCTTGTTCCAATTTGAAATTAAATTAGGCATTTGCAAGCGCGCTTTTAATACTTCGCGCTCGAGAATCAGTCGTGGCTCTTGTGGGTTAGGGCGCCATTGGACGGTGTTTACAGTTTCTTCCGTTGGTGAGTTAACAGCGCTCTGTGGGCGCGCTTTTAAACCTTGATTAACTGCGGCGGTTACTAATTCCACTTCAACGCCGAGCCAACCAGCGAGTAAGCGGGTGTATTCCGGACGCAAAGATTTATCGCGAATTTGTGCGACAAGCGGCGCTGTCGCATTGAGCGCATTTACGCGACCTTCAGCGCTATCTAGCTTATGCAGGCCGAGCTCAGTACGAATTGCGAATTCAAATAATGGAACGCGTTTTGCAATTAAATCTCGGAGCGCAAGATCACCCTTCTGTTGACGTAAATCGCAAGGATCTAGCCCATCTGGCTCAACTGCAACGAAAGTTTGTGTAACAAATTTCTGGTCTTCACTAAATGCCCGCAGCGCCGCCTTCTGTCCCGCAGCATCTCCATCAAAGGTAAAGATAACTTCACCGCGGAAAGCATCATCATCCATTAGCAATCGGCGAATGATTCGAATGTGGTCTGCGCCAAAAGCAGTTCCGCAAGTTGCTACTGCAGTTGTGATTCCAGCTAACTGCGCCGCCATTACATCTGTATATCCTTCAACGATCACTACTTGACGCTTCTTGGCGATCTCTTTCTTAGCCATATCAAGTCCGTATAAAACTTGGCTCTTCTTGTAAATTGGGGTCTCAGATGTATTTAAATACTTAGGGCCTTGATCTTCTTCATCACTGGCTAATTTGCGAGCACCGAAACCAACTACATCACCAGAAATATCGCGGATCGGCCAGGTCAGACGATTACGGAATTTATCAATCGGCCCGCGCTGTCCCATCTTAGAAAGCCCAGCAGTTTCAAGTTCATCGATTGTGAAACCTTCAGCGCGTAAGAATTTTGTAAGTCCATCCCATTCATCTGGTGCATAGCCAACTCCAAATGTTTCACAAGCAGATTTATCGAAGCCACGTTTTGTCATTAATTCGCGGGCGTGAGCTGCTGTTGGTGAAGTATTTAATTGATCTTGGTAAAACTTAGCGGCTAGCGCATTTGCAGCTATTAGACGAGTGCGATTACCTGCAGGTGCGGGCGTGAAATTACCTTCTTCATAACGCAATTGGTAGCCGATGCGATCTGCCAGCCGTTCAATTGTTTCGGTAAAACTTAAGTGATCCATCTTCATTACAAATGAGATGACATCGCCACTGGTTTGGCAGCCAAAGCAATGGAAGAAACCTTTACTTGGGGTTACGTGGAATGAAGGTGATTTCTCATCGTGGAAAGGACAAAGACCTTTCTTCTGCCCGCCACCTGCTGATTTGAGTTGAACATAATCGGCGACAACTTCATCGATAGGAGCGCGTTCGCGGATGTAAGTAACATCCTCTTCCTTAATCCGGCCGCTCATAAGCCCATGCTATCTGAGTGCGCTAAGGCGAGCATGTAGGGCATATGCGCCGGGGTCAGTCAGGCTGGCGATCTGATCAATAACGATACGCATCCGCTCGATATCGTTCGTTGCGACTGCCCAATCTTTAGCAAAGATTGAATCCAAATTCGTGTCAGCATGTTTATGGAGCATCTCAACTAACTCTTTAATTAAAACTTGCTGTTTGGCATATCGCTCTTGCGATGCCACAGCATTAATCAAGTAATGGCCCGCGATTGCCTTTAGAAAATCGACTTCTACTTGTTGATCACGTGGAATTACTAGATCAGCGGAATATCGCATCAATGGCCCATCGCCGTGAACTTTGCGTGTTTCTAACTCTGCCGCCAAAACAAAACGCCCAATCAATTGTGAAGTTGAGTCTTTTAACCGGGCTAATGAGCGGTGTGTTCCATCGTAATAACGTGGCCAGCACGAAAGAGTTTGCAATCGCTCGAGAGCACCGGCTGCCTCCTCTTTTGTAGCAGTTGAGCCATAACCAGATTGCATTTCGCTGTGGAGTATGTCGAAGTCGCGCCCTAAATTTGCAACTTTAACTTGTCCGATGAAGATGGCATCTTCTAAATCGTGAACCGAGTAAGCGCAATCATCTGACCAATCCATAATTTGCGCTTCAATACATTTGCGATCAACTGGAGCGCCTTGGCGCACCCAATTAAAGATTTCAACATCATCGTCGTAGACGCCAAACTTTCTTGGATTGATCGCGCGCGGCCAAGGATATTTTGTTCCTGCATCAAGGGATGCACGAGTTAAATTCAAACCAACGCTCTTGCCATCTTTATCCACGGTCTTTGCTTCAATTCGGGTTAGTAAACGAAAGCTCTGTGCATTTCCTTCAAAGCCGCCAAAGTCTTTAGCAACTTCGGCCAGCGCTTCTTCTCCGTTATGGCCAAAAGGTGGATGGCCTAAATCGTGTGATAGGCAGGCAGTTTCAAGTAAATCGGGATCTGCTCCCAATGATTCACCAAGTTCGCGACCAATTTGCGCACATTCCAATGAATGTGAAAGTCGGGTTCGTTGAAAATCATTCTCCCAAGGAACCGCCACTTGAGTCTTTGCGGCTAAACGACGAAGTGCAGCTGAGTGAATAACGCGCGCGCGATCGCGCATAAATTCGGTTCGTCCTGCACGTTTGGCAGGTTCGAAAAGGAAGCGCTCTTGATCTGCTTCGCTGTAATTTTTCGCCCCGCTCATAGCCCTACCCTAAATGATCGCTGATATGAATGCCTCGGCGACCTAGGCTCACATAAGACAGATAAGCGCCAGTTTCGCGGATTAAATAGCGCTTTCCAGAATTATCTAAGGAGTTCGGCCCTGTCTGGACAGGTGAACAAGTTGCGACGACGCCTAAATCATTAGCCATTGTCATTGCGCGACGACAGTGAAATGGATCGGTAACAATAATTACATCTTTCATTTTCTTTAGCTTCATGAACTTCACATAATTTTCAGTTGATACCCAGGTATCGCGTCCTACTTCAAGTGCGGTAACGTTTTTCGACTTTACGCCATTTGTCGTGAGCCAATACTTTCCGGATGCAGCTTCCGTTGTGCGATCACCAGGTGCGCCTGCTCCGACTGTGATTATTCGTGGTGCTAAACCAAGATCGTAAATACGTTTTGCTTCATCAAGTCGTGCTTGCAAAACTTCACCAGGGCGACCATCTAATTGCGCTGCCCCTAATACAACAATGACATCACCATTGCGAGTCAATGGATTATTGGCTGCATGCCAAGTAAGTGCAACTGCATAAAGTGGTACGGCAATAACTACCAGTAAAATTGCAGCGATAACCCGACGAATAATCTTAAAGAAAATCATCCCCCCGAAATCGCATCCTCTAATTCAATTGCAACGTTTTCATCAGGATCGTTAAGCCAGCCATCTGGCAAGGTTGGCGGACGTCCGTGACTTACGCGCCCGCGTGGCTTTTCCGCCACTTCCACTGGGTACGGTTGATCGGTTAATTGATCAAGCAGGGTGCGAAGTTCAGCCAGCGATGAATGCATTCCGAATTGGCGGCGCAACTCACTTGGCACCCTAAATCCTTTTAAATACCAAGCCATATGTTTGCGCAGATCACGGCAACCGCGATCTTCTGATTCAAAGTAATCGACGATTAACTCACCATGGCGATACATAACTTCGCGCACCTCATGAAGGCTCGGCAGAACTTTCTTATCGCCGCCTTTAAATGCTTCTACCAAATCAGCGAATAACCAAGGGCGTCCTAAACATCCGCGTCCAACCACAACGCCAGCACAACCTGTCTCTTTCATCATCGCTAAACCATCGCCACCAGACCAGATATCGCCATTACCTAGAACAGGCGTGCCAGTTGGTTTTAAGTGCTCAACTAATCGTGCAATCGCCGACCAATCTGCTTTACCTTCATACATCTGTTCTGCAGTGCGGGCATGTAGTGCAACCCAAGCAACGCCGCTATCGGATGCTGACTTTGCTGCTTCTAAGTAAGTGTGGTGATCAGTGTCGATACCAATACGCATCTTCACAGTTACCGGTATTCCAAATGGTTTCGCTGCTTGAACTGCTGCATCGACGATTGAAGCAAATAGTTTGCGCTTGTATGGAAGTGCCGCTCCCCCACCTTTGCGCGTTACCTTTGGGACGGGACAACCAAAGTTCATATCAATGTGATCCGCTAAATTTTCTTTGCCAATCATTGTTACGGCTGCGCGCATTGTGTGCGGATCAACGCTATATAACTGCACCGAACGTGGCCATTCGCCGGCGCCGGGAGCAATCATGCGCAAGGTATCTGGCCGGCGCTCAATAAGTGCTCGTGCAGTAACCATTTCAGAGACAAATAGACCAGCGCCTTGTTCGCGACATAGTGCGCGAAAAGCAGAGTTAGTAATTCCCGCCATCGGCGCAAGCACCACCGGTGGATCAATTACATGGTCACCACTTGCAAGTGGCAGAGTTAAAGCCACTTGTTAGCAACCGAGAAGTTTGGGAGCAAGCCATGCTTCTACTTGATCGAGTGCAATACGCTCTTGCGCCATAGTGTCGCGATCGCGAATCGTTACCGCTTGATCATCTAAAGTTTCAAAGTCAATGGTGATGCAATATGGAGTTCCGATTTCATCTTGGCGACGGTAACGACGACCAATCGCACCGGCATCATCAAAATCAATATTCCAGTTCTTGCGTAATTGCGCAGCCAGATCGCGCGCCTTTGGCGAAAGGTCTGCGTTACGAGATAGCGGCAATACTGCAACTTTCACTGGAGCCAAACGATGATCTAACTTAAGAACTGCGCGCTTTTCCATCTCACCCTTGGCATTTGGCGCTTCATCTTCAGTGAAGGCATCCATTAAGAAGGTGAGTGCACAGCGATCAACACCTGCCGCTGGTTCAATTACAAATGGTGTCCAGCGTTCATTCTTCTCTTGATCAAAGTAAGAAAGATCTTTACCTGATGCTGCAGAATGAGCTTTCAGATCGAAATCTGTGCGGTTAGCAATACCTTCGAGCTCGCCCCATTCGGTGCCAGCGAATTCAAATTTATATTCGATATCTGCAGTGCGCTTTGAATAATGTGACAACTTCTCTTTCGGGTGATCATAAATTCGCAGACGGTCAGGGTTGATTCCCAAATCTTTATACCAAGCCAGGCGAGTATCAATCCAGTATTGATGCCAATCTTCATCCGTGCCTGGCACAACAAAGAATTCCATCTCCATCTGCTCAAATTCGCGGGTACGGAAGATGAAGTTTCCAGGCGTAATTTCGTTACGGAATGACTTTCCGATCTGGCCAATACCAAATGGCGGCTTGCGACGAGATGTCGTCATTACCTGATCAAAGTTAATGAAGATTCCTTGCGCCGTTTCAGGGCGCAAATAAGCAAGACCTGATTCATCTTCTACTGGTCCAAGAAATGTCTTTAGCAAACCAGAAAATTGCTTTGGAGTTGTGAACTGACCTTTATTTCCGCAAGCAGGGCAGTTCATATCGGCAAGTGATTCAAGTTTCTTCTTATGCTTTGCTTCATATGCTTCTTCAAGATGGTCTGCGCGGTAACGCTTATTACAAGCGGTACATTCGGTAAGCGGATCACTAAAAGTTGCAACGTGTCCGGAGGCTTCCCAAACTTCGCGCGCCAAGATCACACAAGAGTCGAGACCGACAACATCTTCGCGACCCATCACCATAGATTTCCACCATTGGCGCTTTACATTGTTCTTAAGTTCAACTCCGAGTGGGCCGTAATCCCAAGAGGCGCGAAGTCCGCCATAAATTTCTGAAGAGGGATAAACAAATCCACGTCGCTTTGCGAGTGAAACAATATTTTCTAAACGATCTACGGCCATTTCAAATCTCCATCCGGCTGGCTGTCGGCGAATAGCAACGGACGTTGCAAACGTGTGCTTAGTTTACTCGTACGCTCCGGGCTCATCGATTGCGCGAGCGAGAACTGGAATCGCCTCTAACTTTGCGCGAGTTGAACTTAGAGCCCTTCGATATGAGCCAACGTTCTCCCATTCGGTGGTTAAAACCCAGAGCGTTGGCTCATCAAGATTTTGGCCGATCGTCCCGCTGAGAAATCCTGCCGCCTCAGATAAAACCGCCTTTACCGCCTCAAGTTCAGCGCGAAATTCATCCGCCTGGCTCAAGGGAAGCTCAAATCTGGCGATTGCAATCATGGCCTCAGCCTAGGGTGCTGCCTATTGGTAATGAAAATCATTTTCATTTGTGCTATCCTCTGGGTATGAATATCGCTATCGGCTTGGCCGCCATAACAGCCATTGCAACTGCAGCAGGTGGATTTCTCGCAATTAAGTCAAAGGATCGCCTCCATTTAGTTCTCGGATTATCAGCAGGTCTATTACTCGGATTGGTCGCCTTCGATTTACTGCCAGAAGTCTTTGAACTTGGAACGCAAGAAATTTTCCACGCACCAGCGGTTTCTGTTGCCCTGATTGCCGGATTCTTGCTTCTTCACTTCTATGAACAACTCTTTGGTTCACACGAACCAGCAGAGTCTGATTATGGACATGACCATAAGCACACATCCAATGTCGCTGGTGCACTTGGCGCTCTCGCTATGGGTGGGCACGTTTTCCTAGATGGGCTAGCACTCGGTGTTGCCTTCAAAGTTAGTACAGATCTAGGAATCGCAGTCTTCATTGCACTTCTGGTTCACGCATTTAGTGATGGCTTAAATACCGTTTCATTTTTAGTCAAGAGTGGCAAATGGACTCGTAAAGGAGTTTGGCTACTTGGCGTCGATGCAATTGCTCGAGTAAGCGGCGCCGCTCTAGGAACTACTTTGGTGCTCGGAGATAATCTGATTGCGATCTATCTTGCAGTCTTCTCCGGAATCGTCATTTATCTTGCAACTTCACATATTTTGCCAGAGGCGCATTCTCGCCACTCTTCAAAGCTAACCATTCTGTCAACGATTCTTGGAGTATTTGTTATGTGGGGGCTAGTCAGCTATCTACATAGCGGAGATGCACATTCTCACGGTAGCCAGAGTTCTATTCACGAAGAAGCTGACCATCACGAAGAAGCTGACCATCACGATGAAGCTGAGCACGATGAAGCTGAGCACGATGAAGCTGAGCACGATCACGAAGAGCCAAAGAATAAGTAATGTCTAGATCCAATCCAAGGGTTCTGAGCACCCTTGAGCGCGCTGGCGGATTTGCCAGCGCGCAGGAAATTTACAGACTGATGCAACGTGAAGGCGAAAGCATCGGTTTAACCACTGTCTATCGCGCGCTGCAGAGTTTGGTCAACGACAAGATCGTTGATGTTCTGCGCCGCGATGATGGTGAAGCTATTTACCGTTTATGCGGAGAAGCCCACCACCATCACTTAGTCTGCAAAGGCTGTGGCGACACCGTTGAAATTGAAGGTGGCGCAATTGAAAAGTGGGCAAAGATGATGGCTGAAGAACACGGATTTCGCGATGTCGGACATACCGCAGAGATCTTTGGTCTCTGCGGTATGTGTTAAGCCTTAAGCCTTCCCACTATTCCCTCAATTCGGATGCCGCTACGCTTTTCCGAATCTTCTATCTCTCTCCGAATAAATCTCGATTGCTTTCCATAGTTGTTTTGGCGTCATATCTGGCCATAAGACATCCATAAATACGAATTCGGCATAGACCGATTGCCAAGGTAAGAAGTTACTGGTGCGCTGCTCCCCTGATGAGCGCAAGAAGAGGTCAACATCGCGCATCTTCGGTGAGTAAAGATATTTCTCAATAGTCTTTTCAGTAATTGCATCGGGCTTTAACTTGCCACGTTTTACATCGCGCGCCAGTGCGGCTGTGGCATCAACAATCTCGGCACGACCGCCGTAGTTAACGCACATATTTAAAGTTAAGGTCTTGTTCTTCTTGGTTAAAGCTTCGGCTTCTTCAAGCTCGGAAATTACAGATTTCCATAGCCTTTGTGGGCGACCAATCCACTGGATCTTTACACCCATTTCGTTAAGTCGATCGCGGCGCTTGCGCAAAACATCACGGCTATAGCCCATTAAGAATTTAACTTCTTCTGGCGTGCGCTTCCAGTTTTCAGTAGAAAAGGCATAGGCGCTTAACTCTTTCACTCCAAAACCGATTGACGCTTCAACTAAATCAAAGAGCACTTTCTCGCCTGCTTCATGTCCGGCAGTTCGCGCTAATCCACGATCTTTCGCCCAACGCCCATTGCCATCCATCACGATTGCAATGTGTTCTGGAACTTCGATCTTCTTCGCCACTTTTAAACTCTCTCTACAATCGGCAAGCTGCGCAGCCCACGTTCAAGATGCCATTGTAAGTAAGCAATTACCAAACCACTAGCCTCGCGCCGATTTCTTGGCTCACTTGCTTGGGCCACTTCCCAATCACCACTTAATAGCGCGCCTAATAATTCGAGAGTTTCTGGAGCTGGGGTTGCACAAGCAGATGGCCGACATTCTGCACATACCGAACCACCGCCGACCAATGAGAAGTAACGATGTGGACCTACTTTTTCACAACGTGAACAATTTGAAGTTGACGGTGCGTATCCACCGATCGCAAGTGAGCGAAGTAGAAAGGCATCGAGAATTAATGATGCGTCATATCGACTTTCAGCCAGCGCCTTCATTCCTCCAACAACTAATTGAAACTCTTGCAAAGCGGGCTCGTACTCTTGCGAAGTAAATCTTTCGGCCGTTTCTAAAATCGCAGATGCGATAGTCCAGCGCTGGTAATCCTCAGTGAGCGCTTCGCCGTAATTATTAATTGCTTCAACTTGGGTAATCGTGTCAAAGGTGCGCCCTTTGTGAAGTTGAATATCTACGTGGCTTCCTGGTTCCAGGCGCGCACCGAATTTAGACATCGTGCGCCGAACACCTTTAGCCACTCCACGAACTCGACCGTGTTCGCGCGTTAAGAGCGTGATGATGCGATCTGCTTCACCCAACTTCTGGGTGCGCAAAATAATTGCTTCGTCACGATAAAGGCTCACGAAGGTAAAGGTAGTCAGCGGATAGCGCGATTTATTGCAGACACGACCGCTTTAAGTGAAGCAGTTGTGGTGTTTGGGTCAATTCCGACCCCCCAGAAAACATCGCTACCAATTGAGCACTCTAGATAGGCAGCCGCTGATGCATCGCCTCCTGCCGAAAGTGCGTGCTCGTAATAATCAAGGACACGAACGTCTACGCCATAATCCTGCAAGATATTGCAGAACGCTGCGATCGGTCCATTTCCTTGTCCTACTAATTCTTTCATTTCACCGCGATCTAAAAGTTTTACGGTTAAGTGCACATCTTCGCCAAGTACCGAAGTTTGTGAAAGTCCCTTTAATCTGAATCGTCCCCAAGGTGCTGATTCAGTTGGCAGGTATTCATCTTCGAAGATATGCCACATTGCACTGGCTGTGATTTCTCCGCCTTCAGAATCTGTCTTTGCTTGCACCACGCGGCTAAATTCAATTTGATGGCGACGCGGCAAATCAAGATGATGTTCGTTCTTCATTAAGTAAGCAACGCCACCCTTGCCAGATTGTGAGTTAACGCGAATAACGGCTTCGTAAGAGCGCCCAATATCTTTTGGATCAATCGGCAAGTAAGGAATTGCCCAAGTGAATTTGTCTTTATCAACGCCGGCAGCCTTCGCATCTCTTTCTAGATGTTCAAAGCCTTTCTTAATTGCATCTTGGTGTGAGCCAGAGAATGCGGTGAAGACTAAATCTCCGCCGTAAGGATGGCGCTCTGGAACGCGTAATTGATTGGCATATTCAACGGTGCGACGGATCTGATCGATATCTGAGAAATCAATCTTTGGATCAATTCCGTGAGATACCAAGTTCATTCCAAGGGTTACAAGACAAACATTTCCGGTTCTTTCGCCGTTTCCAAATAGCGTTCCTTCAATGCGATCTGCGCCGGCTAAATAACCAAGTTCTGCAGCTGCAACACCAGTACCGCGATCATTATGTGGATGCAGCGAAACAATTACGCTCTCGCGATTTTCTAGATTGCGGCACATCCATTCAATTGAATCCGCATAAACATTTGGAGTTGCCATTTCAACCGTTGCTGGCAAGTTCATAATTGTCTTCCACTGTGGAGTTGGCTTCCAGATGGCATTAACCGCGTTGCAAACCTCAACTGCAAATTCCAGCTCGGTGCCGGTGTAAGACTCAGGTGAGTATTCAAAAGAGACTTTGGTGCCAGGAACCTCTGAGATTAAATCAAGACATAACTGCGCACCATCGGTTGCAATCTTCTTGATGCCTTCTTTATCAAGTCCGAAGACCACGCGACGCTGCAGAGTTGAAGTTGAGTTATAAAGGTGAACGATCGCTTGCTTGGATCCTTTGATCGCTTCATAGGTACGGCGGATTAACGGTTCGCGAGCTTGGGTGAGCACCTGAATGATCACATCATCAGGAATCATTCCTTCATCGATAATTTTGCGAACAAAGTCGAAATCAGTTTGAGATGCAGAAGGAAAACCAACTTCGATCTCCTTGTAACCCATTTCAACCAAAAGCTTGAACATCGCCAATTTGCGCGGTGTATCCATTGGGTCAATCAAGGCTTGATTTCCATCGCGCAGATCAACTGAGCACCACTGTGGTGCTTTCGTCATCTGCTTAGTCGGCCAGGTGCGATCTTTTAGATCAACTGGGATAAAAGATGAATAGCGATGCACCGGCATCTGCGATGGTTTTTGTTCAGGGAAATTCTTTTCTACTGACATTTACTTAACTCCTAATTTTTGGGTTTTGTCGGGTTTTACCGGTGCGACAAACCCCGCGGCGAGGGGACCGGTTACTTGGCCCCGCCACGGCAGCGAAGGAGGAGGCTGCGAAGTGTCACGGTTAACGACATGGTGAAATAGTAACGCGCAGCGTTACTTATGAGCAAGTAAGCGATTACGCCGGTTTAAAAGACGTGAATCTGCTCCATTACTTCCATAATCTTCACTGTTTCAGCAAGGCTCAATATGGGACTTTCAGTAAGGCCTTTGGAGATGCACTCTTCAACGTGAATAGCTTGATATTGCATTCCGCGGCCCTGGATTTTTTCTTCATACTTGCGAACTAATTTATGATGGTTGTCATAAACGCTAAATGTGGTCTGCTCAAAGAACCAACCATCAATATCGATACGACCTTTTGTGCCGTGTATCGCTGCAGTGATGGTGCCGGCCATAGTCATACAAGAGTTAATCAGTGCCAGACTGCCGTTGTTGTATTGCAGAACAGCAGAAGTTGCTGAATCAACGCCGGTATCAGTCATTATTGATTTTCCACTTACTGAATCTGGAATTCCAAGAGTGCGTATCGCCATATGCACTGGATAAATACCTAGGTCGTAATGTGCGCCGCCGCCTTGTTCGCGATTCCAAAGGCGCGGTGCTCGTTCAATTGGCAAAAATTGGCTGTGGTCGGCGTAAACAAAATGTGGAGTTCCAATTTCATCCGCTTCAATAGCTGCAAAAACCGCCACCATTGTGGGTAAGAAACGGGTCCACATCGCTTCCATCACAAAGACATTTTTGCGTTTTGCTGCGGCATAAATTTCGTGGGCATCTGCTGCGTTCATGGTGAATGGTTTTTCCAAAAGAACATGCTTGCCTGCTTCTATCGCAAGTAAGGCGTGGTCGCGGTGCAAGGTCTGCACCGTTGAAATGTAAATAACATCTACTTCAGGATCTGCAACCAAAGAGGCGTAATCAGGATGGCGATTTGGGATATTGAATTTATCGGCAAAGGCGTTGGTGCGCGCCATGTCGCGAGTTGCCACCGCCTGTATCTTCAATCCAGCATGTCCAAAATCGGTAGCGATGATGTCAGCGATACCGCCCGCGCCTAAATAACCCCAACGAAGTGCCACTTATCCTCCAAAAATTAAAGTAAATATTTAAACTGGAATAAGTGTATTGGCGAATATCTGCCAAGCAAGTAAGGATTTAGCAACAAGGGATAGCGTTATGTAAGTGCGCTCTCCTCGCAGATAATCAGACCATTTGCCGACCTTCTTGTATTGCAGAAATTGCACAAGTGCGAATGAGTTAAAGAGAACGAAAATTGTAAAGACGATGAAATAGACGAAAGTTGGCGCTTTATTCTCACCAGCTCCACCAATGGCAAAGACATAGAAGACCAGAGCAAGCCACGGAACTATGCCGGCAATACAACCGAAGATAAATGGAACCCAACCGCCGTTGCCTGGTTCTTCATATTTTTCTTGGAGCCACCCAAATAAAATCATGGAAGCGTTGACTCCGAATATTGAAATCAGCGCAGTAACTTCTGAAATTCCGGTTACTTGTGCAATCAGAACAATCATTACTGAAGAGCTAATTGAATATTCAACCCAGCGGAAGAAGTTTCGGTGAGCGGCAAGTCCTGCGATATATCGCGGGAAGAATTGAGGGCTAATTACTATGAAGTGGGCAAGGGATGAAAGTCCCAAGAAAATTGCGACACCTATTGCAAGAGGTGCGTTATACAAGACAATCAGATCGCCATAGGTGCTTCCGGGAGGGCCAGACATATATCGCGCGGTGATTGGCAGCGTGAAATCTGATGAGAGTGCAAGAACTGCCACCATCTGTCCTAAGTGAAGAACGCCTGCAAATAAGTTGATGCGGCGCAAACCGCGATCTGTGATCTCTTTAGTCATGCCAATAAAGTAACAGCCAAACTGCGCCAAACTCGGTTACAGGACGGGCAAATACCGATCTAATTCGTATGCGCTTACCTGACGACGGTAGTCCTGCCATTCGGCGCGCTTATTTCGCAGTACATATTCAAAAACATGCTCGCCCAAGGTTTCCCGAACAAGTTCGCTCTTCTCCATTTGCGCAATCGCCTCATTGAGGTTTGCCGGCAAGGATTCAGGGGCAGCAGGGTTGTCCGCCAACTCGTACTTTTCTTCAATACCTTTTAGGCCGGCGGCCAACATAACCGCGTACGCCAAATAAGGATTGCAAGCAGAATCCGGTGAACGAAATTCAATGCGGGTAGAATTCTCTTTATTGGGTTTATACATCGGAATACGCACTAAAGCACTGCGATTGTTGTGGCCCCAAGAAATAAGCGCTGGTGCTTCTCCCCCACCTTGCAGGCGCTTATATGAATTTACCCATTGATTTGTTACTGCCGTAATTTCAGATGAGTGCTTCAAGATGCCTGCGATAAATGAGCGAGCTACTTTCGATAAATTAAATTCAGCTGATGCATCATAGAAAGCATTCTTCTCGCCTTCAAAGAGCGAGACGTGGGTATGCATTCCGCTGCCCGGATGATCGGTAAATGGCTTTGGCATAAATGAGGCGTAGAAACCTTGTTCCAGCGCAACTTCTTTAATGACATGGCGGAAAGTCATGATGTTATCTGCGGTGCTTAAAGCATCGGCATAGCGCAGATCAATTTCTTGCTGGCCAGGTGCGCCTTCGTGATGGCTAAACTCAACTGAGATTCCCATAGCCTCCAGCATGGTGATCGCCTGGCGACGGAAGTCATGGCCCACAACCGCTGGTGTGTGATCGAAGTAGCCACCTTGATCAACTGGGATTGGTTGCTCGCCCTTTACGGGATTTGATTTAAATAAGAAGAATTCAATTTCAGGGTGGGTGTAACAGGTGTAACCCATCTGCGCTGCTTTATTTAAAGTGCGACGAAGAACATTGCGTGGATCGGCGTGCGATGGCGATCCATCTGGCATGGTGATGTCGCAGAACATTCGAGCTGCACCTGGTGATTCGGTGCGCCAAGGCAAAATTGAAAATGTTGCGGGATCTGGCTTTGCCAACATATCTGATTCAGTAACGCGCGCAAATCCTTCAATTGCAGATCCATCAAAGCCGATGCCTTCATCAAAAGCGTTGGCAAGTTCGGCAGGTGCGATCGCAACGGATTTCAAATAACCCAAGACATCGGTAAACCACAAACGAATAAAACGAATGTTGCGCTCTTCAATTGTGCGCAGCACAAACTCCTGCTGCTTACTCATCTGTGAATCATTTTGGGAATCATTTGCGGACATAGCCCACATCTTGCCAAGGCCAAGTTACGGCTGTGTTAAATACCCTCTTGCCAGCGCGAAGTCATTGGCAAGCGTCGATCCTTACCGAATGCACGCTTGGAAACCTTCGTGCCAGGTGGGTACTGGCGGCGCTTGTACTCAGCCTTGTCGACCATTGCGATCACCCGACGGACCAACGCCTCATCGAAGCCTGATGCAATCAACGCAGCTGATCCTTGATCATCATCAACGTAAGCGGTTAGCACGCGATCCAATAACAAGTAATCGGGAAGTGAATCTGAATCTTTCTGGTCGGGACGTAGTTCAGCGCTCGGTTCTTTCTCAATTGAGTTAACCGGAATCGGCTCCGCCTCACCGCGCTTACCCGCGACTTCATTTCGCCAACGCGCCAACGCCCAAACATCGGTCTTATAAATATCTTTTATCGGGGCAAAGCCACCAACGGCATCACCGTAAAGAGTTGAATACCCAACTGCGAGTTCTGACTTATTGCCAGTTGCTAAAACTAGGTGACCTTCTTGATTAGAGATTCCCATCAGAGTTGTGCCGCGCACACGCGCCTGCAAATTCTCTTCGGCTAAACCCTTTAAAACCAAGTTATTCATATAGGCATCGACCATTGGGGCAATTGCCACGGTGCGAAAATGAATACCGGTGGCATCGGCCAAAGCTTGGGCATCAGAAATTGAATGATCGGAAGAGTATTTACTTGGCATAGCAACGCCATTTACTCGCTTGGCACCGAGGGCATCAATTGCAATGGCAGCAACTAGCGCGGAATCAATTCCGCCAGATAGGCCAACAACGACGCTACGGAAACCATTCTTTTCTACGTAATCTCTCAAGCCGATTACCAGCGCTTGCCAGATCTCTTCCAGGTCACTTAATCGAA
>Ga0315905_10003917_pt1 | contig 15276 bp, 13 predicted proteins | sample LakEriMetagenome_5_FD_203522 | JGI IMG/M metagenome (GOLD analysis project Ga0315905, IMG submission 203522) | Freshwater fungal communities from buoy surface, Lake Erie, Ohio, United States - Buoy 4 MA121 | ecosystem: Environmental > Aquatic > Freshwater > Lake | place: USA: Lake Erie, Ohio... | reverse complement strand
TAGCCAAGGTTCTTCAAAGCACGAGGAACGGTTTGGTTCACAATGACCATGTTTCCGCCGCCAACAAGTTTCTTGAACTTCACAAGACCAAGGTCTGGCTCGATGCCTGTGGTGTCACAGTCCATCATCAAACCAATGGTTCCGGTTGGTGCCAAAACTGTGGCCTGAGCGTTACGCACTCCGTACTCTTCACCGTCGCGTACTGCTGAGTCCCATGCTTGCGAAGCTGCAAGTACGAGGTCGGGCTGCACAATGTTGACATTGTCGATTTCGCGGTCTGCATCACGGTGCATACGCAACACGTTCAACATGTGCTTTTCGTTTTCTGCAAAACCGGCGTGTGGCCCCATGCGACTTGCCGTGCGTGCGCTGGTTGCGTAAGCGTGGCCTGTCATCAAGCTGGTGAGTGATGCTGCCCAAGCGCGACCTTCAAGTGAGTCGTATGCCAAACCGAGAGCCATAAGAAGTGCGCCGAGGTTTGCGTAACCCAGACCCAGCTGACGGAACTTGAGGCTGTTCACTCCAATTGCTTCGGTTGGGTAATCGGCACGACCTACCAGAATTTCCTGAGCGGTGAACATGACTTCAATGGTGTGCTTGTATGCATCAACATCGAACACGTCGTCGCTGCTGAGGTACTGCAAGAGGTTGATTGAAGACAAGTTGCATGCGGAGTTGTCGATGTGCATGTATTCGCTGCAAGGGTTTGAACCATTGATGCGACCTGATGCTGCAGATGTGTGCCACTTGTTGATGGTGGTATCGAACTGCAAGCCTGGGTCGGCACATTCCCATGAAGCGGTGGCAATTTGGCGCCACAAGTCGCGGGCACGCAAGGTGCGCACTGGGCGACCATCTACAACTGCACGAAGATCCCAATCGCGATCTTCTTTCACAGCATGCATGAACTCATCGGTAATACGAACTGAGTTGTTTGCGTTTTGGTATTGAACAGAAAACGCATCGGCGCCGTCGAGGTCCATGTCGAAACCTGCATCGCGCAAAACGCGTGCTTTATTTTCTTCTTTAGCTTTGCACCAAATGAACTCTTCGAGGTCTGGGTGATCGACGTTCAAAATAACCATCTTTGCGGCGCGACGTGTTTTGCCGCCCGACTTAATGGTTCCTGCGCTCGCATCGGCACCACGCATGAACGACACTGGGCCAGAAGCTGTGCCACCACCTTGCAAGTGCTCGTAGCTGCTGCGAATGTTGCTGAGGTTGATACCTGAACCTGAGCCGCCTTTGAAGATGGTTCCTTCTTCGCGGTACCAGTTAAGGATGCCGGCCATGGTGTCTTCCACGGCGAGAATGAAGCAAGCACTTGCCTGTTGTGGAACGCCCTTCACACCAATGTTGAACCACACTGGGCTGTTGAACGCCGCACGCTGTGTAACCAAGATGAACTTCAACTCGTCGCGGAAAGCTTCTGCTTCTTCAGTGTCGACGAAGTAGCCGCCTTCAATGCCCCATGTGGTGATGGTGTCGGCAACGCGGTCGATGACCTGACGGAGTGATGTCTCACGCTCAGGGGTGCCCATGGTGCCGCGGAAGTATTTCTGCGCAACGATGTTGGTGGCGTTCAATGACCAGGTAGATGGAATTTCGACGTCTTTTTGCTCGAACGCAACAGAACCGTCTTTCCAGTTAGAGATACGAGCATCGCGGCGATCCCACGACACAGAGTCGTATGGGTGCTGGCCTGCGGAGGTGAAGTGACGACGGATGCCGATGGAGAGGCGATCTGGAGCAATGGACATATTCATTCTTTCTATGACAAGTGATTTCAGCGGAACTGCTGTTTTCGGACTGGGCGTATTGCGGGAATAATGGTTTATCAGAAACTGGCGATGAAAAACGACATTGTGACTGTGGTCACCACAATATGTAGTGGTGATTCACTCTCACAGCCACGTCTTGCACAACTGGTGGTGTAATTACAGCATTGTCATTACCTTTTGTCAACGATTGTCGCTCATATGGAAAAAATTTCCCGGAAATGCCCTTCGGCACCGGAAATCGAACCGCCCAGCCCGCATCTTTTCCATATGAGCTGCCTATAACGCTACGGCAAGACCCCTGTGTGGAGGAAGTGGATAACCCTGTGAATTTCCCTATTTTTCAGGGGATGAAGCTGTGGATGAGCTGTGTGGAACGGGGGCTTACCTGTGGACAGCCACGGGAATGCCGTTCAATACTGAGGTTCCCGACAATGGGTCGATTGCTTCGTGATCGGTGAGGATATTTGAGTTCACGCCGGCCACCTGGGCAGCTACCTGCATGTCGGTGCCCTCGGCATCGTGGCCCCAGCCGTGAGGCAACGACACCACACCAGGGCGAATGGTGTCGGAGATTTCAACAGCGACGCGCACTTCCCCTACTCGACTCTGCACTGAAACAACGTCGCCTTCATTCACGCTGCGTGCATGTGCATCGGTTGGATGCATGATGAGCGTGCAACGCGACTTACCTTTCACCAACACATTGATGTTGTGCATCCATGAATTGTTTGAACGCAAATGGCGTCTACCAATGAGTAACAAATTGCGACCAGAATTTTTGTCGACTACTCCACTACCAACAATGTCAAACAAACGATCGAGATCGTTGATTAACACTTCAGGTGCAAGTTCAACTTTTCCACTTGGTGTGCGCAATATTTCAGGAATGCGTGGTTGCAATGCACCGTAGTCAATGCCGTGTGGATTCTCTTTTAATAATTGCAAAGTTGCACCACCAATTGCTGCACCAAACGCATCGCCATAAGGGCCGGTGCGCAACATGAAATCAATCATTCGTGCTGGCCCGCATTGCCCATTGAGTGACAACTCATTCATTATTTCATCAGCGTCACGCCCACAAACATTTGAATTGGAATCTTTGACAGCGCTATTGACCATTGAACGCATTGCTGCATCATCGGAAAGAGAAACGTCGGCGTCAATTCCTCTGCCTTGCACAATTGCTGCAATTTTCGCGAGTATTTCCCACTCGTCGGGTTGACCCTCTTCTAACGGCAAAATTGCTTCGCTGTAGTTGGCTACATTGCGCACAGCGAATTGCAACAAGAGCAGGTCGTAGTGATCGCGTTGCAAGTGTGAAGGCGGCGGCAAAATAACATGTGCGTGTCGTGTTGTTTCATTGAGGTAAATATCGACACTCACCATGAAATCTAAATGTGCAAGTGCTTCATCGAGTTGATTGCTATGTGGAGTAGAAAGAACTGGATTACCTGCAATGGTGAGCAGTGCCTTTATTTGGCCCTCTCCTGGCGTTAACACTTCTTCTGCTAACGCAGCGACGGGATACTCGCCAATGGCTTCAGGAAGATGCCGCACACGCGTGTGGCCCTTACCAACCCGAAACCCACGACCCTTTCCAGGCGTACCGCGAGTTGTGGCGCCACCGGCAACAGGAAGCGTAAACATTGCCCCGCCTGGTGTGTCGAGATTGCCAGAGAGAACATTGACTACGTCAACAAGCCACGATGTGGTGGTGCCAAAGGAAACTGTTGTTGTTCCAATACGGCCGTACACCGCGGCAGTTGAAGACTGCGCAATTTCATGTGCGATGCGACGAATTGTTTCAGCGCTTAAACCACACACATCGGCAACGGTCTCTGGCGTAAAGCGTGTGAGCGCATGTTCCATTTCAGCAAGACCGTTGATGTGCGCAATAAGTTGCGGTGACACTTTTACCAACTTGTCGGCAAACATCACATGAGCAATAGCGGCTAAGAAGAGCCCATCGGTTCCGGGCATGATGGCTAACCACTCATCGGCAACTTCTGCCGTGCGTGTTTTACGTGGGTCAACCACCACAACTTTTCCGCCGCGTTCTTGAATGCCTTTCAAACGCTTCGGGAAATCGGGTGCAGTGCACATGCTGCCATTCGATGCATAGGGGTTAGCGCCCAGCATGAGTAAGTACTGCGTGCGATCGAGATCGGGCACAGGAACCGTTGCTGCAGTGCCAAACATGTAACCACCTGCAACTTGTTTGGGAAGTTGGTCGACGGTTGATGCACTAAAACGTTGCTTGGTTCCAATTGCTTGAAGCGCCACACGACCAAAGGTCATTGCTGACAAGTTATGCGCGGTGGGGTTGCCCATATACGTTGCCACCGACTCGCGACCATGCGTGTTGATGACCCCTAACAAACCCTTCTCTACTTCAGCCCACGCTTCTTGCCACGACACTTGAACATGTACGCCATTGCGTTTCACTAAAGGCATGCGCAAGCGGTCGGGGTCGTCGTGAAGTTGTTTGAGTGTGCTCCCCTTCGGGCAAATGAACCCCGCTGAAAAAACATCTTGCATGTCGCCACGAATGTGTGTGACCGCATTATTTTTCACGGTGATCTCAAGGCCGCAGCCTGCCTCACAGAGCGGGCACGTGCGAAAAGCAACTTTGTTCACCTCTGTGCCTGATGGTTCTTGTTTAAGTGTCGACATCTTTCCCCCAAGCCATAGGCTATGCACTGCATGAAACTGATCTACTCCTATCACGATTCCCTGGGGGAATCAGGTCGAAGCATTTCTGCCAACGAGGCATACCACGTTGCTCGCCAACGCCCAGCCAGCCGCCCCTGGGTGGCCATGTGCATGGTGGCAAGCATCGATGGCTCCACGGTCATGACAGGGAACTCTGCGGCTCTCTCAAGCGCCGCTGATCGCTCGGTATTGCTGGCCTTACGGGCAGCGGCCGACCAGGTTTTGGTAGGGGCTGGCACCGTGCGCGCCGAGGGCTACGGCGTGCCGAGCAAAGTTGGCCAACGCGTGGCCGTGGTGAGCCACACCGGGCAGCTCGATTTCAACACAGATCTTTTTACTAGTGGTGCTGGCTACTTAGTAGTGCCAATGCAAGCGCCTGAACTGCCCGTGGAGACTTTGCGTGCGGGCACTAACGAGGTCGACATGCACATTGCTCTACAAGCCATGCCATGCAACTTCATTCAGCTTGAAGGTGGCGCAAAATTGAATGCGTCATTAACGAATGCAGATCTTGTTGATGAAATTAATCTCACCATTTCTCCACAAATCATTGGCGGAAATGGACCTCGCTTAACAACGAACGCTCCAGATCTTGCACAACGTTTTCACCTGCAACATGTTCTTGAAGACGATGGTTTTCTTTTCTTGCGTTATTTGCGCAAACGTTAAACAAACTATTTTTTCAATAGTGCAAGCTCGCGACGGAAGTCGGCTGCTTGGTCGAAGTTTTTATACACACTGGCAAAACGCAAGTACGCCACTTCGTCGAGTTCACGCAACTGCTCGAGCACTTCATGGCCAACTTGAGCCGAAGTCACTTCGTTTCCGGTTGCGCGCAACGCCTCTTCCACCTTGTCGGTGAGTACTTCAATTTGTTCTTCTTCAACCGGGCGGCCTTTGCTTGCCGCAGAAACTCCAGCGATGATTTTGGAACGGTTGAACGGGGTACGGTCGCCACTGCGTTTGACCACCATGAGCACCACCTCTTCGAGGCGTTCACGGGTACTAAAGCGGTGGCTGCACTCGGGGCATTGACGCCGGCGCCGGATAGCTGTGCCATCTTCTGCTGCGCGCGAATCGACCACCTTGGTGTCGTCGTGGGAGCAAACGGGGCAACGCATATTCGTAACAATAGTTGCCACATACCCAAAAAAGCGGGAAAAGGGCAGATTTATACACCACCCCCACAAGTGTTACTTAGGGAATGCGAATGACTTGACCAGGAAAGATTTGGTCGCCATTGAGTTGCACTAATTCGTCGACCATTGCAGTGATGTTGCCATTGGGTACTAAGCGATGCGCAATGTCCCACAGGGTGTCGCCAGGTGCAACAGTAAGCGTGTGTGGTGCAGAAATGCCTGCAGGAGTTGACTTTTCAGCTACTGCCCCAGTGGTGAAGAAAGCACCACCAAGTACGCAAGCCACAGTGGCCACCAAAACCACACGACGGCGGAAATAGGTTGCATATGAGCGAGGGGCAGAAGTACGAAACGATGGATGGGATTGGAGTGCAATTGCCATTGGAGTGCCTTTCTGGCTGGGATGTGAGGACTGGACGGGGGTAAGACTTTTCAACATGGAACCAGTATGACGAACGGGTGTTCGCTGCCTGTTCGGTCAACGTAGCGAACGCCTGTTCGCATGTCAAGGGTTATTACGAACAAATGTTTGACTTTGGGGGCGAACACCCGTACGCTAAGCACATGACCGAAGCTCTTACCGCCCGCCAACGCGCCATTTTGGAATTCATCGACACCAACATGCGAGATCGCGGATACCCGCCTTCCGTGCGGGAAATTGCCGAAGCGGTAGGCCTCAGCAGCCCCGCCACCGTGCATACCCATCTGGGCACACTCCAAAAGTTGGGCTATCTCATTCGTGACCCGTCGAAACCTCGTGCCCTTGAAGTGCGCTTCGACTCCGGAATCGGTGTGGCCATGGAACGCGGTCAAGCACGCCACGTTCCTCTTGTGGGCGATGTTGCTGCCGGAACCAACGTTTTGGCAACGCAAAACATTGAAGAACTCATTCCCCTCCCCGTCGACTTCACGGGCGAAGGCGAACTCTTCATGTTGCGCGTACGTGGCGACAGCATGATCGACGCTGGCATTCTCGATGGCGACTTTGTTGTTGCTCGTCAGGAATCAGAGCCACGCAATGGCGACATTGTTGTTGCAGGTATTCCCGGAGACGAAGCCACCATTAAGACCTACAAGCGCAGTGGTTCTACCATCACTCTTCTTCCGTCGAACCCCACCATGGAACCCATGGTCTTCTCTGCAGCCGACGTAGTGGTGTTCGGAAAAATTGTTACCGTGATGCGCAAGTTATAAAACAACTTGCTGTTAACGAACACCTAAACGCTGCGCAAGTAATTCAATTTTGTCGTCGGGTTGCACTACTGCAACGCGCACATTGTTTGCGCCACCAGCTCCGTAGAAATCACCAGGGCTTACTAATGCCCCACCTTCGCGCGCAAGTCTTTCAGCAAATGCCCAACCATCTTGTGCGTCGAACCACAAATAAAAACCACCGCTTGGCATTGCAATAGAAATGCCCGACCACTGTTGCAAAATATTTGCTGTGCGCTCTAAGCGATGCAAATACACATCGCGCTGAACGCGTACGTGTTCATCGTCGTTCAATGCCGCAACACCTGCCGCTTGGGCTGGCCCAGGAACCATCATTCCTACGTGTTTGCGCACTTCTTTCAAGTAGTTCACAATGTTGGGGTCACCCGCATAAAAACCCACGCGCACTCCGGCAAGGTTTGAACGCTTCGACAGCGAATGCACAGAAACAACACCTTCAACTCCGTGTTGAAGCGCCGACTGTGGCGCAGTTGACCACGTGAATTCCGCATAGCACTCGTCGCTGAAAACAGGAATGCCGTTGGCGCGACCCCAACGCACTGCTGCGCCCATGTCGTCAAGTGAACCGGTGGGGTTGCTTGGGCTGTTCACCCACAACATGAGCCCGCGCTGTATGTCGTTGCTACTAATGGCCGACAAGTTCATGGTGCCGTCGGCATTCATTGGCACGGCAACCGCACGACAGTTGGCCAAGATGGCGCCCATTTCATAAGTGGGGTAAGCAACTGCTGGGTAAAACACTGTGTCTTTGTCTGGCGTACGTAAGCGCATGTATTGCGGCGTTGTGCCAACGAACTCTTTGGTGCCGATGCATGCAGCAATATCGTTCGGTGAAATTTCAATTGCAAAACGCCGCGACATCCACGCGCTCGCTGCTTTACGCAATGCATCGCTACCTATGCTTGCCGGATACCCACGTTCACTATTCGATGATGACAACGCAGCAACAACAGCAGCTAATGGCGGGTCACATGGAGTGCCAATAGAAAGATCGATGACGCCACCGTCGAAGGCGCGGCCCAATGCAGAAAATGCGTCGAGGCGGTCGTACGGATACGGCGGTGGAACAAAACCCGAAGAAGAACTCATACGCCTCTACTCTGCTGTACTCATGGGCGTTGTCGCAACATCGTTGCCTACATTTGTTGCCACCACATACGGACGCAAACGCCCCACCGAGGCATCGCCCAAGCGTGCACGTACACGGGCGCCCGTTTCTTCATGGGCAGTTGATACCACTTCGCCTTCACGGTGCACCATGGCTAACGCTTCTCCGTGGTCGTAAGGAATGAACAGTTCAACAACCACCGATAGGGCCCGTATGCGGTCGCTGAGCACACGTAAGAGGTCTTCAATGCCTTCGCCAGTGACACCGGAAACCGCTACCGAGCCGCGATGTGCGGCAACAAGTTCACGCACTGCTTCGGGGGCAAGGTCAGCTTTGTTGAAGACCAACAATTCTGGAACACGGCTACCACCAATTTGTTCGAGCACTTCATGCACCGCGCGAATTTGCCCTTCGGGATCTACTGCACTGCCGTCAACCACATGCACGAGATAATCGGCCTCACTCGCCACTTCCAATGTGCTCTTAAAGGCCTCTATAAGCCCGTGAGGCAGCCTGCGCACAAAGCCCACCGTGTCGGTGAGCAACACGGGCTCACCACCAGGCAGCGACAAACGTCGTGTGGTGGGGTCGAGGGTGGCAAAGAGACGATCTTGCACGAGAACACCAGATGATGTGAGTGCATTCAACAACGTTGACTTACCTGCGTTGGTGTAGCCCACAATGGTGACCGACGAGAGCCCACTGCGGTCTCGGCTCTTGCGCTGCTCTAAACGAGTACGACCAAGATTCTTTAACTCGCCTTCCAATTTGGTGATGCGCTTCATGATGCGCCGACGGTCAACTTCAAGCTGTGTTTCACCGGGTCCGCGTGTACCAATACCACCGCCCTGCTGGCTGAGTGCACCTGAGACACCCCGGCGCAAACGCGGCAGGCGGTAACGCGACATTGCTAGCTCTACTTGCGCTTTACCTTCAAGAGTGTGTGCGTTCTGAGCAAAAATATCGAGAATGACCGCAGTGCGGTCGAGTGCTGTACGACCCAACAACTTTTCCAAGTTGTATTGCTGTGCTGGTGATAGTTCATTATCAAACACAACAGTGTCGGCATCAACTTCCAAGCACAGTGCTTTCAATTCTTCAGCTTTACCTTTACCAATAAACCAGGTGGAATCGGGAGCATCGCGCTTTTGCGTTAAACGCCCCGCTTCATCGGCACCTGCAGTGTCGACAAGCAGTGCTAATTCGTCGAGGCTTTCATCGGTTTCTTCTTCAGTATGCAGTGGAAGCGTGACACCCACAAGCACAATACGCTCGCGAATGGATCGGTCGATGAGCGTCTGACCAAGGGCCTCCTGATACGGATTGCTCATGAATTACTTTGCATTTGTTGCGCGAACTTCACACATGAAAAACCACGTTGGCAATGAATACTGATGGCCCAATAAGAGTTGCTTCCGAAGTTGCAGCATTAATGCGTACTCGCGCATCGCCGCCATCCATATGCACGAGCACTTCAGGTGCTGAAGCAGGAACAAAACCCCAGGCTTTTGCAGCAACCGCACTGGCGCACGCACCCGAACCACATGCAAGGGTGATGCCTGAGCCACGTTCGTGCACGCGCATGGTGATGGCATGAGCTTCTGGGCCTGCTGCAACAATTTCAAGATTGACATGAGGAACTAACTCGCCCAACGTTTGCAGATCTACATCGGCGCAATCTTCAACACTCACGACGGAGTGTGGATTACCCAGCGACAGGTGCCGTACGGGCCGATCGGGGTTGCACTGCAGTGCTGCCCAATTGGAGGGCTCTGCAATGTCACTTACCACGCCCATGCTCACGCTGAGTTGTGCAACATTTGACGTTGTTGAACCTTCAAGAACTTCAACCGTGCGCACGCCCGCATCGGTATTCACCACATATGAAGCAGCACCATTGAGTTGGTCTTGCCAATATGCGGCTTGCACTAAACAACGAATGCCATTGCCAGAAATTTCTGCACGACTTCCATCGGCGTTGTACAGCACCATGGTGAGCTGGTTTGTACCTTCGCGACCCAACAACAACACGCCGTCGGCGCCTATGCCAAAACGTCGGTCGCACCAGTTACGAGCAAAGATTGCCCACTGCGCATCGGGGTTACCACTTGTGAAAGGCAAACCCTGGCGAATGTCGTACACAAGGAAGTCGTTACCCAACCCTTGATGCTTCGACATCGTTATTTGCATACGAAAAGACTACGCCTTTAAGGCCCGCAAGACATAAGGCATTACTTCAACAACCGGGTCTTTGTGTACTTCAACCCAAGTAATGCGTGGGTCACGGCGAAACCAGCGCTCTTGGCGTACAGCGAATTGCCGTGTGCGCAAAACCAGTTCGGCTTTCGCCTCGGCGAGTGAGGCACGGCCCTCTATGTGGTCGGCCATTTCTTTGTACCCCAGTGCTTGGCGTGCCGTTGCCGACATTGCTGGTCTGCGCCTCAGCAACGCCTTCGTTTCTTTCAACAGCCCTTCTTCGAGCATTGCGTCGACACGGTCTGCAATACGTTGTGCAAGCACTTCACGCTTCCACCGCAAACCTATTTGCACAATTCCATTGTCGGGGTAAGCCGATGTGCCTGGGCCAGAATCGCTGAAAGGTCGACCGCTACCAATACAAACTTCTAAAGCGCGAATCATGCGACGACGGTTAGTGGGCTCAATACGTTCTGCTGCCACAGGGTCAAGTTGCTTTAATCGAGCAAAGAGCAATGTGGTGTTGTGGTTCTCTTCAAGTTCTGCACGAACGTCGGGCCACTCACCTGGGAATTCAAGATTGTCGATGACCGCGGTGAGATACAAACCGGTGCCAGCAACCAGAAGTGCTGCGTTTCCCGACTCGTCTAATTTTGCTAACTCGCCACGGGCCACTTCTTGAAACTGCGTCACTGTAAAGCGCTGCGAAGGGTCGACAAGGTTGATGCAATGATGCGGAACTAATTGCTGGTCGCTCGCTGTTGGCTTTGCGGTGCCAATATTCATTTCGCGATACACCTGCATGGCATCGACGGCAACAATATGCGTGCCCTCAACTTGCTGTGCTGCGGCCATAGCTACAGAAGATTTACCGCTTGCGGTAGGGCCGAGAATTACCACTTGTTTTGACATGAACGAACTTTCTGAAGAAGTTGCATTACAGCGCTGTCACAGGCAAGTGCACGCGATGCGTAGGCATAGAAATCATTTCTTGGAATTCACCGCGCAAGAAGTGTCGAGCAGCAGAGGTAACGAGAACATTTGCATAGGAGCCAACACGAATGGGCTCGCCGTAAGGGAAATGCAGCAACTTATTTTGGCGCGTACGGCCTGTTACTACCCCTTCGTTTTTTCTGCTCATGCCTTCAATGATGACTTCTTCAATGCGACCAATGCGGGCTTCGTGTTTCATTTGCGCACTGCGCTCTACCACTGCGCGCAAACGTTCATAGCGCTGGTTGGCAATTTTGGGGTCTACGAAGCGATCGGTATAGGTAGCTGCTTCTGTGCCTGCCCGAGGAGAAAACTCATAAATGAAAACCGAGTCGAAACATGCCTCGGCGCACACTTCCATAGTGCGCACGAAATCGTCTTCTGTTTCACCAGGGAAGCCAACAATGACATCGCTCGATACCGCAAGGTCGTCTATGGCTGCGCGCGCTTCGGCAAGACGCGAGAGGTAACGCTCGGCTGTATAACCCCGGTGCATTGCAGCAAGAACTGCATCGCTTCCCGACTGCAATGGGTAATGCAGGTGCTCGCATACTTCAGGCGTGTTTGCCATGGCGGCGAAGGTTTCGGTGCGCATGTCTTTGGGATGCGGGCTCACGAACCTCACACGGCGAATGCCATTGACCGCACCTACCGCTTCAAGTAATTCAGCGAACATCGGGCGCACGCTGCCCACACCTGTTTCACGTCGAACATCGAGGGCAATATCGCGACCATATGAGTTGACATTTTGACCGAGCAAACTCACTTCGGTAATTCCCTGCGATGCAAGGTCTTCCACTTCACTCACAATGTCGGCAAACGGGCGGCTGATTTCTTCACCGCGCACCGATGGCACGATGCAAAAGGAACATGAGTTATCGCAACCAATTTGAATGGTGACCCACGCATTGAAACTCTTTTCGCGTTTTGCCGGCAAAGCGCTGGGGAAAAGTGCGTGGTCTTCCAACACAGCTTCATCGAAGATTTCTGTAACTGGGCCATTTTTCTGAGCGAAGTTGATGAGCTCAGCAGCGCGGTGCACATTGTGGGTACCCATCACCACATCGGCCCATGGTGCCTTTTTGAGCACAAGGTCTTTATCTTTTTGGGCCAAGCACCCAGCAACCACAAGCTGCCTATTGGGGGCTGCTTCTTTCCACTGCTTCAACCAGCCGAGTTGGCCATAGAGCTTCTCGTCGGCGTTTTCCCGAATACAGCAAGTATTCAAAACAATGACATTTGCTTCGTCTTCGGTTTCGGCTACCGAGTAGCCGTCGGCTTCTAAAAGGCCAGCAATTCGTTCAGAATCGTGCTCATTCATTTGGCACCCATGGGTGCGCACAATGTATTTGCCGTTCGTCATGGTGTGCAGGCTACCGAAGTAAGGGGTTTCGGGCCTTTTGACTCTTGATCTTGAATAATTTTCAGCCTACATTGAATGAAACTTCAGAAGGAGCACCCATGAAACGACCCATTCGCATCTCACTCGTGGCTGCACTAGTTGCAGCGAGTGCATTGTCCACCGCGAGCCCTCATGTACATGCAGCAGCAATTGACGACGGCATGCCCGACCAAAGTTCACTCGACTCTTCCCAGAATTCACAAAGCCAAGGCAACTGGTCTGACCTTGCTGGTGGTGTTGCTGGTCGCCCTTACATTGCATCACTTTCGGTCACCACCAATGGTGCAACTACTCAAATAGTAACCAATGGAACTGCAACAACCGCCGCCCCCACCTCACCTGGTGCGATCACCGCTGTGATCTCGCCAACAAACTTGTGCAAAACAGGAAGCACAAATAATTGCTATGCCACGCCAAACCGCGTGGGCATCACGCTTGCCTATGTAAAACAAGCTGGGCAACTTGGTCACAACCTTTCTGCACCAACAGCAACCTTGTCTCCTGCAGTCACATCTGCATCTGTCTTCGACATGACAATTGGCCTCAACTCCGTCGGCAAAAAACTCGGGTGGACATGGATGAATGGCACGCCTTCATTTTGGAAGACCGAAAACTTGGGCCAAGACAACGCAACTGCACGAGTGAAGTTCTCGCTGAGCGAGGCGCCCGGCATTGACTATCAAGATCCAAAAGCGCAGCGGTGCTCCACCATTCCTGTGTCTGAGTGCGATGCCGATAAATCGACCCAAGACACACTGGGCATGCAGATGGTATTGAGCCTCGACACCACGTTGAGTGCAGCTTTTGCTGGTGCTTTGTTTGCCACCAATGCTGCCGTGATTGGTTCACTCGACGTGGCAAGCGGTGAGACACCAAGCCTCACCTACGGCATCGCTGGCCCCCACAGGCTGAGCGATGGAACTGTGCGTAAAGGTAAGTTCTACGGATTTCTCTCCGATGCAGTTCTTTCATCACAGTTCAAAATTGCCGCTACAGAAACCGACATGACAAAGCTGCTCAGCGTTGCGCGTACAGCCGAGTCGAAATCAACTGCTGATGCTGGAACCGACACAGTGACGTGGAGCAAGTGGACCGCAGCCGACAATGGCACCGACGGTCGCCTTGTCACCATCTCTGATATTTCATTCTCGGCGCCAAAATTCAAGGTCACTAAAGTTTCCTCTACAAGTTCGGGCACCGGCAATTCAAGTTCAGGCACTGCAAAAACCATAGGTAGTTCTGCTCCGCAAGCGCCAACAAGTATTAAATTCACCACCAAGGCTCGCACGATCACGCTCGCAGGTTCTGGTGTTGCTGGCGTGACCTACAAAGCAGCCGCAACCTTGGGTTCCATTACGAAGTCGAGTTCTTGCAAACTTGCCGGCACCAAGTTGACCTGCATAGTAAAAGCAACAAAGGCTGGCTCATGGAAAGTAAAAATTACGCCATCGTCATCTGGCATCTCAGGCGCTACTTGGTCGCGCTCGATAAAGGTCAAATAGTCTGAGAAATACGAAAGCCGAGCCGTGGTGCCGGCTCGGCTTTCGATTCTTCTCTTGTAGAGGCAGTGGCAGCTACAACAAGAGAGTGAACGGTGACGTTTAGTCGAGTTCGATGGGCTGTTCGTCGGCTTCGGTGAACTCGGCCACTGGACCATCGAGACCTGCACTGCTGCGGACCTTCTCTGACATTTGCATCATGATTTCTGGGTTGGCTGTGAGATAGGCCTTGGCGTTTTCACGACCTTGACCCAGCTGTTCGCCGTCATAGGTGTACCAAGCACCTGACTTCTTGGCGATGTCGTATTCCACAGCCATGTCGAGCAAGGCGCCTTCGCGACTGATGCCCTTGCCGTACATGATGTCGAATTCGGCTTGGCGGAACGGTGGTGACACTTTGTTTTTCACTACCTTGACGCGGGTGCGGTTACCCACAATTTCTGTTCCGTCTTTGATGGACTCAATACGACGAATGTCGAGACGTACTGACGAGTAGAACTTGAGCGCACGACCACCTGGAGTTGTTTCTGGCGAACCAAACATGACGCCAATTTTTTCGCGCAGCTGGTTGATGAAGATACAAATGGTGTCGGTCTTGTTGAGGTTTGCCGTAATTTTGCGCAAAGCCTGACTCATGAGGCGAGCTTGGAGACCCATGTGGCTGTCGCCCATTTCGCCTTCAATTTCTGCACGCGGTGTCAGTGCAGCAACTGAGTCGATAACAACAATGTCGATTGCGCCTGAGCGAATGAGCATGTCGGCAATTTCGAGTGCTTGTTCACCCGTGTCTGGCTGGGAGATGAGCAACTGGTCGACGTCGACGCCAATAGCGCGGGCGTAAATTGGGTCCATGGCGTGCTCGGCGTCGATGTAGGCACAGATGCCACCATTGCGCTGAGCTTCTGCAACTGCGTGCATGGCGAGGGTGGATTTACCCGAAGATTCTGGACCGTAGATTTCAACCACACGACCACGTGGCAAGCCACCGATTCCGAGGGCGATGTCGAGCGGGATAGCCCCGGTGCTGATGGCTTGGATGCCAAGGGAGGTCTTTTCTCCCATACGCATAATGGAGCCCTTACCGAACTGTTTGTCGATTTGGGCGAGAGCGGCGTCGAGGGCCTTGTCGCGGTCGTTGCTCATATGGAACCTTTCGGAAAACCCGTGAAACGGGAGATGTACTGGGCGGAACGTGTATTCACTTCGTATTGTG
>Ga0315905_10003916_pt1 | contig 15277 bp, 10 predicted proteins | sample LakEriMetagenome_5_FD_203522 | JGI IMG/M metagenome (GOLD analysis project Ga0315905, IMG submission 203522) | Freshwater fungal communities from buoy surface, Lake Erie, Ohio, United States - Buoy 4 MA121 | ecosystem: Environmental > Aquatic > Freshwater > Lake | place: USA: Lake Erie, Ohio... | reverse complement strand
TGTCATCAAAATTCCACCATTGCCAAAGCCAGCCAAATGCTCGAATTAACCTTACAAGAGGTACATAAGGACGAAATAGAAAAGGAACTGATTACTAAAACCGATCAGAATCAGGTCAATGTAACTATAGCTGGGGCTATTGCTCAGGCATTTTGGTTTATTTGCGATTATTTGCTATTAACGGAGCATATAACCTTAATTTTTATAAGCCGTTTAATTGTTTTATTTCTGCCAATTATACTGATCACCTTCAGAAAAAAAATCGGTATAAATGGTTCACAGTGCTTCCTTATCACAGCAGCTCTCCTTTCTGTAATTGTTTCATTTATTCTCAATTCTTATGATGAAAACATACTGTTAATCTATGTTTTTGGATATTCCATTCTTTTTGTGGGTGCCGGCGCATTGGCCAATTGGAAAATAAAATACTCAATTATATTTGTTGTTGTTTCCCTGATTACCAACCTGATATTTTACAACACAACCAGTAGTATTGCATTGGATGTTTATATTGTAAAATGTATTGTACCACTTTATTCTTCTGCGCTTATCAGTATATTAATGATAAATAACAGAAGGAAAATACTAATTCATGAACTTAAAATAACTAAAGCGCTCGAGCAATCCAACATAAAACTGGAGGAACAGAAAAATAAAATCAACGCCGAGCTCGACTTTTTGATATACAGCATTTCTCACGATTTGCGCAGCCCTTTGATGTCAGTAAAAGGTCTAATTGCGCTAATTTCTGAAACCGAAGATATAAGTGAAAATGTAAAAAATTATCTCAAAATGGCTGATGGCAGCATCGACCGATTGGATCAAACCATTTATGACATTCTGGAATATTCAAAAAATTCAAGAACTGAGATCCAAAATGAAAGATTCAATATTCGCGAGGTAGTTGAGACAGTTAATAGCGACCTTAAATACTACAATGAAAAGCCAATTGATTTCCAAATCAGCATCAATGGCTCTGAGGAAATTTTCTCAGATAAAAAACGCATCATCACTGTTGTCAAAAATCTGATTTCGAATGCTGTAAAATACAGCAAAACCAATACTGAGCTTTCTTTCGTTAAATTTGAGTTGATTGAAAAATCTGATTCCTACGAAATGAAAGTTTCTGACAATGGTATTGGTATTCCAAAAGATCAACATCAGAGAATATTTGAAATGTTTTACCGGGTCACAACCGGAAGAGTAGGGTCTGGTCTAGGACTATTTATTGTTAAAGAAATCATGGAAAAAATGGGCGCCAGCATCATTGTGGAGTCTGAACAAAACCTTGGTTCCTGCTTTACAGTCAATCTGCCACTGGTTGACGCTTTATAGCCCCACATAACAAAAAATAAATATTCAGCTCAGGTCAATAGTTTTACTTTGCTGTTTCAACTGCGTTGGAATTATCATATATTTGCAGTTGTAAATATAAATTAACTCTGTAATGAAGCCAGCTGAAATTATCCTAAAATCTTTAGCAATTCTGCTATTAAGTTTTTTTTCCCTAGCTAATATTTCTGCACAAACTGACGATAGCAAACCACAGGGCAATCTGCTTACTCCCTACGATGCCATATTTACCTATAGCTATTACATTCAGCCCGAAAATTTTAATCAGGCAAAGGCTGCAGCTGTATTCTACAAAAGGGGTAAAGAAGGAAGGGAACTGTCCTTGAAATTAAAACAGATATTGGATGGCAAGGGGCTTAAATTCAGGTTGAGTCAGGCTCCCGAAGATCCAAATTTCATGGACTCTATCAGCAAAAAAAACGTCTATACCCCCTTTGAAAAAGAATTGCCAGAGATTTATCTGGAGCGCAATAAGGAAAGCGGCCGATGGCATTTTTCGCACGAATCGGAGAGGGAAATAGCAAATTTGTACAAAAAAGTATTTCCCTTTGGAACGCACCTACTCTTGAATCAGCTACCTAAATTGGGTCAACAGCCCTTACTGGGTTTAACAGTTTGGCAATATGCAGCTATGCTCATTTTGGCAGCTATAGGTTTCCTTATTCATTTTATTACCTCCAGGATTTTCAGTTTTATCATCAGCCTAATTGCCAATTCAAATTTAGGCAAGGACCGATTCGATAAAAAAATGGTCAAAAGACTGGGACGTATTTTGAGTTACCTTTTGGTCAGTTACATGGTCTTTGTCTTTGTTCCTGTGCTTCAACTTCCCACCGGATTGGTTTTTTACATTTTATTATTCTTAAAGATTGCACGGACTATACTTTTTGTTCTGCTGGCATTGCGTATCGTGAGCCTTATACGTTCATATATGCTTCATGTTACCTCTCAAACAGCCAATCCTTCCGATGAACATTTGGTCCCGGTCATTGCCAGAATTATCAATGTGCTAATTATCAGTGCCGGATTTGTGCAAATATTAGGAATTTTCTACGTAAATGTCACAGCACTTATTGCAGGTTTATCAATTGGTGGTCTTGCTATAGCACTTGCTGCACAGGAGACTGTGAAAAATTTATTTGGTTCAATGATGATCTATGCCGATAAACCTTTCAAAATCGGTGACCTGATTACCGTAGGAGCTGTAACAGGTACAATTGAAGACATAGGCTTCAGGTCCACACGCATACGTACCCTCGACACTACGCTCATCTCCATTCCCAACGGAAACCTAATGAATGAAACTATCAACAATTTGGGCTTGAGAAAACAGCGCCGATACAATACTGCCATCAATATTGCCTATCATACCCCCCCAGCCCTAGTTGATAACTTTGTGGAGGGCCTGCGCGAAATTGCTCTGACTCATCCCGAAGTTGACAAGAATGAAATTTATATCCACTTGAATAATCTGGGGCCATCTTCTCTGGACATCATCTTTGTTGTATTTTTTAATACCAATGACTGGGCATTAGAATTGAAGTGGAAAGAACAAATCATAAGTTCTATTTTAGAACTCGCTGCAAGTTTGGGTGTTCTGTTTGCATATCCTACTACTACAATGCACATAGAATCGATGCCCGAAAAGGTATCAAATATTAGCGATTATAAAAAAAAGTTAGCCAATGCAAACAGAATGCTGGAACAGTTTAAGCAAAACCTGAAACTTAAATATCCTAATCCTGAAGATAATAGCGACCTTGAAAGTAGCGACAATAATTTTTAAAATATGGCATCTGAAAAATTAGAATTGTGAACCGTAGGCTTAGTTTAATTCTATTTTTAAATGAATGTAGGCCTGCACAGAAAAAAAAATGAATTTTACAGCGCAATAAGACAAAATAGCCTTTATTTTGCATCTAAGTTTTAAAAAATATCTGAATTATTATGATGGAAATGCTTTATTCGAGCGAAGCTTGGCTTGCCTTGATTACTTTGACCTTTCTTGAGATTGTTTTGGGAATCGACAATATTATATTTGTATCCATCGTAACGGGAAAACTCCCACCCGAACAGCGCAAAAGAGCTACTCAGATTGGTCTTTTCCTTGCCATGTTCCTTAGGATTTTATTGTTGCTGGGTATTAATGTCCTGGTGCACATGAAAAATCCATGGTTTGTGCTCAATATCGGTTTCCTCAAAGCAGATATTACCGGTCAGGCTTTAGTTTTATTACTCGGTGGCCTTTTCCTTATATACAAAAGCACAAAAGAAATCCACGAAAAGGTAAGCCATAGAGGACATGAAGAAGCAGAAATGCAAAAGGCTGCTACCAAATCCTTTTCCAATGTCATCATACAAATTTTGCTGATAGACTTGATTTTCTCGGTAGACTCTATTCTCACAGCCGTAGGTATGACCAATGATATCCCCGGCGCCTTGTTTATTATGATTACTGCTGTGGTAATTTCTGTTGGTGTAATGATGTTTTTTGCCTTCCCGATTGGTAAATTTGTAAATAAAAATCCATCTATTCAGATTTTGGGCTTATCCTTCCTAATACTGATTGGATTTATGCTAATTACAGAAAGCATGCACCTTTCACATGCCGAACTCCTTGGACAACATGTAGGAGCAGTGCCAAAAAGTTACCTGTATTTTGCGATTGCTTTCTCTCTGATTGTCGAATTTATCAACCTAAGAATTGATAGAAATACTAAGCCAGATCTTTAAACCAAGCGCTAATTCAATATTTCTAAAATTCTTTTAACGGAACGTTCTGCTCTTAGATTGAAATCAATATCTAGCCTTTCATAAGGAAGCTCGAATTTTTTCAATGTATCTATGTGGCATTGGTCCAGCTCATCCCTTTCATTCTTTGAAAGTCGGGTACCATCTTGTACATAAGGCGTTTCAACAGGCAAATAAAGATACAAATCTGCCTTTTGAGTCCGGTACCAGGCCTCAGGCAAATTGAGATATTTGCCAAATTTATAAAAGGCGTAAGATTGGGTGATATGAATATCCGTATCCATTACTATGAGCGGTTTTAGGCTTTGAATGGCCAGTTCCGTTTCTCGTTGATGAGCCGCTGCTACCCTTTCCAAATCTTCATCTCGTCCGAAAGACGAGACAAACTTTTCAGAATCTGGAATCAATTCCCTACCCATTTCTCTAACTAATGCTGCATTGAAATATGTTGAGAGATATTCCGCCAAACTTGTCTTTCCAGTCGATTCTGTACCCAAAATGACTACTTTCCTTTGGTAATGTGGTTTAACTGCATCTGGCAGAAAGTCCCAATTTTCGTAGGGATTATTTCTGATTTTAGTGGCCGACACTGGGACTTCAGTTCTGGAGAGGTCAAAAGGCAGATGCTTGATTCCCATAAAATTTGCCACAAATTCCCCATAAGGCTCCGATGTGACGAGCAGATTTACATCTGGCAAAATCGACTTAAATTTTTCGGCCCATAGCTTTGAAAGCGCTTCAGAAGATACCGATGAATTTGGCAGTTCATCTTCCATGTAATTCAGCAGGCTGACTTTAATCTTAGTATTCGCAGCAAAAGTCTTTTCAATCCAGGCTTTGCGTAGAATTCCAGGCAGAGATTCGCGGTCGCTCACGCAGGGTACTACAATAAGTTCATCGCAATGCATTGCTGCAAATGCTATCATCGCCTGATGTCCCTTATGAAATGGCATAAATTTACCGAATACAAAAGCCTTTATCATGGTGTATTTATCATTGAATATTTTTCATTGGGCATTGAACATATTTCGTTGAATATTTATCATTGAACATTTCTAGGAAAATCGGAAATCTTTCCTCTTTCATTCTTTCATTCGTTTCGCTTCGCGGAGCTTTGGTTCACGGAACTTTGTTTCTTTCCTCTTCTAGAACTATCTCACGCAGAGCTCGCAAAGAACGTACATAATCTACAACGCAAATAAGCGCAAAGCAATATGGCTACTGTCTAATATAAAATAGTACCTGTTCCTCGTTCCTAAAGTACTGGCTACTGGCTACTAAATAACTAGTTCCTTATATCTGGCTCCTCCGCACTAAATTGATCTTTACCCTTTCAATGCGGCATTAAAATACCGCCCTCTCTTGCTATTATTTTTTCATAGGCTAAAGCCTTTTGAAAAAATTCGTTACACGGAACTTCGTTTCTTTCCTCTTTCCTCTAAACTAGTACCTGGTACCTGGCTACTCTGTACTAAAAAAATCATTCATCAATTTATCTCGTCATACTAACAAGACAAAGCGCAAAGCAAGTTTCTTTTTACTGTATTACTAGTGCCTAGTCCCTCGTACCTGGTTCCTAAAGTACTGGCTACTAAATAACTAGTACCTAGTACATGGCTACTCTGTACTAAAAAAATCTTTCACACTTTCATCCTCTTCCCGTACCAATTATAAAGGCCATAGGAAGCTATGAGCAAGAAAATAATATATTCAATGGAAACAACATACAGACCTCTATAGAAATAAATAAAAATGGAAATAAAATCAATCAAAACCCAAAAGACCCAGCTTTCCCATTTCTTTTGAGCAAGCAGAAAAGTTGCGATAACCGAAGCAATTGCGGTGAAAGCATCGAGATAAGGCAAAGAGGCTTCTTTTGAAAAAATTTGAGGAAGTAAACTATGTAACTCACTCATTAATAAACCCCAAAAAAAGGTTCCAAATAATAAAATGAATAAATAAAGCGGCCAAATTTTAGGTTTTAAATTACTGATTTCTAATTTCTTATCAACCGCTCCCTTTGCCCAACTTTTCCAGCCATAAACCGTGGTGGCCATAAAAAACACCTGTAAAAACATATCGGAATACAGCTGCGATTGATAAAACAGCAGAAAAAAACAAAAGATATTAACAATTCCGGCTGGCCATGTCAATATATTGGTTCTTGCGGCCCACCAAACGGAGAGCAGACCTGTGAGTGTCCCCACAAGTTCAATAAGACTGAGGGGATAAGATCCAATTTTAAAAATGATAAAATCTATGCTTAAAATACCCAATTAGCCTATGTTTTTAAAGTCTTTGATAATTTTTTGAACCAAGATATTTGATGCTCCGTAGCTTACAAAAATAAGATCCAGCCCGCTACGTTCAAATTTTTTCAGATTGTACATAATGGCATCATAAAGCCAGGAATCGGGATTTCCGAATACGCCACCGCCAACTAATGTAAGGAAAAGTTTATTGCTTTTACCTACATTCAAATTATCTATCGCTGCCAAAAAAGTAGCCTCATAAGTGGCTTCCAATATCATTTTTCCAAATTGTTCCCAATCCTTTGCCGAAATTCCGCTGTAGGCAACCGGCACTCCCGAACAATACACCTGTGTTACTTTAAAAGAACCTGGGAACGCTGTAACTTCTGCTCTATGCTGAATACCTACTTTGAGCAAGCCTTTCAGATGCTCGTATTCGTGACTATTTAGACCTGCCATTTTATTTTTAATCTGCTCAAGCCCCATTGCATTTGCTAGACAGTAACCGTTTTTCATATTCCAAAGCTTGCTGTTTTCAACCTGAAAGAAATGTTCAATATCTTCAAGGCAGTCAATCTGTAAGTCGGCTGACTGACCGATTTGCCCCTTAATATCAACATAATAATTGCGGTAAACAGTTCCTGCCCCACAGGCAATTGCGCAGGCAGGTCCCTGTGTATGGTCATAGTCATAAATACCGACACCAGACTCGGGGATTGCATTGGGCGATGCCATTTCCAAAAGATTAAACTGTGAGGCCGCCTGAAAAACAGCTCCCTTGTTCTCAATTTGTCCGTGCAGTTTTTTCACATCTCCAACAAGCTCGCTCAGATTTATTTTTTGATCTTGAGCGATCGCTGTTTTTCTCAAATCAGACAAGGAGGCCAATTTAAAAACACCCGGATCATAACATTGCCCATTGACCACTGAGCATATCAGGCCATTTTCAAGCTTCAGATTATTTCTAACCTGTTCGGGATTTTGCTCGGTAAAGCCAAAGAGTTTTTCGAACCAATTCATATTTTTAGATTATCAGACTTGAGATTATCAGACATTAGCTTCTTTTTGAGACTTGAGCCTTTTAGACGCTAGACTACTTACTCAATCAACGAATAAGGATGAACTTCAAAACAATGAACTAATCTCTTAATCTCTTAAAAACTAAACAAAATCATCCCATAAAAATTCAGGGGTGCCGTGACAAAATACTTTGGCAGGCCATCAAAATCCACATAACCCTGATTGTAATAATTTGTATTCAGCAGGTTATTGACCATGAATCGGAATTCCCATCCCCGAAATCTGTAACTCAGCTGAGCATTGAGTAAGAGATAGTCGTCCAAACTCACCGAATTGGCAAAATCGATAAAGGAACTGCTCTGATAGCGAGCATCGAGACCAATTCTAAAGCCATTGAAAATATAGGAAATCGATTGATTAACGATAAACTTGGGCGTAAGAATAGGGCTGAAACTGATGCCCTGATCTTTTATGCGACTGTAATTAAAACTGGAGGCATTGGTAAAAAGCAATCCTTTGATAGGCTCATAACTTCCCTGAATCTCCAATCCTGAGCGAAAACTGCGCGCAAAAGCAGAATTTAACGCAAGTGCATTTGGCCCAAACTGTCCATTCAGCACAATTTCATTGCGAAACTGCATAAGAAAAAGATTGGCGCCAATTTGCCAGTTTTTGCCGGCACTGCGATAACCCAATTCCTGATCCAATACAAATTCGGCATTGCTGATAAAGGTCACAATCTGAAAAATACTGTCAAATCGAGGCTCGTCATTTCCGCCAAAAATATCTGTTCTCGTTGGTTCGCGACCAACTGAACCAATGCTGTAGTAAAGCGTGGAATTTTTAGTTGCCTGCCAACTGAGACCAGCACGGGGATTCAGAAAAGACCAGTCAAGATTCATTTTGCTAAATCGTCCACTAAAATCGAAGCGATTGTAACGACCCTGAACATCAGCAAAAATATTGAATGAGCCAATTTTATAAATTGCCTTTGCGAAAACTGTAGCATCGCTTTTGAAACCGCGGTTTGTGTACATTTCACCTAAAGAAGGCTCAGAACCTGTATGACTTCTGGTATAAAATGTAGCCTGTAAGCCCGCACTCAGGTCGAGATTACCTATTTTAGTGTTGAAATTACTAAAAATGCCGCTGTAATGAGAACGAAAAGCAAAGTTCATCAGAAATGGAGGATCGGAACTCCAGAGCGGATTGTTGTAATCGAAATCGTAATTACCATCCAGAAAATTGTAAAAGACTGTGGTTGACAAAGTACTTTTGGAATTAGGGAAAAATTTATGCTCCAGCATTGTCAGACTCTGTACAAAGCGGTCGTCTTCGGCATTGGTATTGGCATTGAAACGTCGGTCCGTACGGATAAGACTGTCAGAAACACCCAACCAGGCCATTTTATTCTGCTGATGCCCAACAAACCCTGTGAGTTTGAGCAATTGTTTCTTACCAAAAAGCATTCCGCTGTAAAAAAGCGATTGGGATGTATTTCCTGAATGTCTTTTGTATCCGTCGGAATTCAAATGAGTGGCTCTGACATAAAAGGCTTTATTTTTTCTGATTCCGCTCTGATATTCTGCAAAAGCCCGGTAGCTGTTGAATGAGCCATAACCCAATCCCAAAGATCCCTGAGCCGAGTCCGAAAGATTAGGCGACAAAAACTGCATACTCCCGCCATAGCTCGCTGTGCCATTTTGACTAAGACCCACTCCGCGCTGAATCTGCACTTCTGAAATGGAATTGAGAAAATCGGGATAATTTGAAAAATATACGCCCTGATCCTCTGGTTCATTCAGTGGTACGCCATTCAAAGTCATATTGATGCGAGTCTGATCAATTCCGCGCAGGCGGATATAAGAATAGCCCTGTGAGTTGCCTGCATCGGAATAAACGGTAAGAGATGGACTGAGCTGACTCAAAATATATGATGGCTCCTGCCCGATATTCAAATCCCCAAACTGTTCAGGTTTTATATTCTGAAAGCTTACTGGGGTTTTATCATCGGCTATGTAAACCTGCGTACCAATAACTAAAGTATCGGTCTCGATTTGGGGAAGGTTGATTTGTTGCGCTGACATTAAAAGTGGTATGAGCGCTACCAATAAAACAATCAAATATTTAATCATAGGTCAATTACTTATCTGAAAAGAAGAATTCTATGTAGGTTGAAGCCTTTAGATATAATGCTACTCATTTTCCACTCTTCTGATTTTTGCCCCCAGCGCATTAAGGCGCTGATCGATCTTTTCGTAACCCCGGTCAATCTGATTTATCTGATGAATGGTACTTGTTCCCTTGGCAGACATTGCTGCAATAAGCAGTGAAACCCCTGCGCGAATATCGGGCGAGGTCATGCTGATGCCACGAAGTGAATATTGACGATTGAGGCCAATAACCGTAGCGCGGTGCGGGTCGCAAAGAATAATTTGTGCACCCATATCAATCAATTTATCGACAAAGAAAAGTCGGCTTTCGAACATCTTTTGGTGAATGAGCACCGAACCGCGAGCCTGAGTAGCGACAACAAGAAGGATACTCATCAGGTCGGGTGGAAAACCAGGCCAAGGAGCATCGTAAACATTCATGATTGACCCGTCTATAAAAGACTGGATTTCATAAATATCCTGCTGTGGTACATATATATCATCGCCAATCACTTCGAAACGGATACCAAATCGAGAAAAGATTGGCAAAATATTGCCGAGCATATCGACTCTTACATTTTTAACCGTAAGTTCAGACTGTGTCATAGCAGCCATTCCAATGAATGAACCAATTTCTATCATATCGGGCAAACAGCGGTGACCCGTTCCATAAAGTTCCCCTACGCCTTCAATTACCAATCGGTTTGACCCTACGCCACCGATACGCGCGCCCATGCTATTGAGCATTTTACACAATTGCTGCAAATAAGGCTCGCAAGCCGCATTATATATTGTGGTAACACCCGTGGCCATTGCCGCTGCCATCAGTACATTAGCGGTACCCGTCACCGAAACTTCATCCATCAGGATAAAAGTCCCACGCAGTTTATCGGCCTTGAGGAGAAAGATATTGGATGCTTCTATAAATTCATAATCAACCCCAAGATATTGTAAACCATTGAGGTGTGTGTCCATGCGTCGGCGTCCAATTTTGTCACCACCAGGTTTTGGTAATACTGCCTTTCCAAATCGGGCAAGCAGAGGCCCCATAATCATAACCGAACCACGAATAGAACCTGCTTTACGCACAAAATCCTCGCTCTGCATATAGTCGAGGTCGATATTTTTGGCACAGAATATATAGGTATTATCATCCACTTTCTCCACTTCAACACCCAGGCCTTCAAGCAGTTTTATTAGAAAGACAACATCAACTATGTTAGGAATATTTGATATGGTTACCTTTTCGGCTGTTAATAATACAGCACAAATTACCTGAAGTGCTTCGTTTTTTGCTCCCTGTGGTGTAATAGACCCACTTAGCCTTGCTCCTCCTTCAACTATGAATGATGCAGATTTTGACATATTGATTTTATATCTTTGAAATGAGCTAATTGTTTTCAACCCGAAAGATAAGATTTTTAGCTCAAAGAATAATAAAAATATGCCCATACTCTTTGATAGAATATGGGCACAATATTGCAATTAAAAGCAATAACCAATGAACAGTTTAAAAAGTTCCATTTCTTTAAAAAAAATTGAAAAATAAATGAGCAGCTATTATTTCTTAAAAAAACTTAAGAATTGAGTGGCAAAAAACTTATTTTCGCTAAGCTGATTTTAAAACCTAAATTTCTTTTTGAAAATGACCCTTGAAAACGATAAAAATTCAACTTCTAATGCCAAATTGCTTGGCATAGTTGTACTCATTGTCACCCTTGTTGTATTGGGCATTTGGCTCTACTCCATCATAAAATGGATTATCTATGGCTTTTTAGCCTTGTTGATAATCATACCGCTTTTTTTGAACAGAAAAACGGTATCAGCTATTATTACTTACATATCAGGCTTGTACAAAAAACATACTGCCCTAGGTGTATTGGGTACTTTAGGTGCCATTATTGCTTTTTTACCTTTTTCTGCTTTTTTGGTTCTAAAAACCATTTGGGAGAATTTGAGTTCCAGAAATTCAAAAAAAAAGACCAAAGCAACCTCATTAGATGATGTCATGCCCTCTGATAATATTCTCTTGAATACTGAGGAACAATTACAACTACCCGAGGAGCCATTGCCGCAGGACATTGATACAAAATTTCCTCCTACCGAGCAATAAGTTTCAAAGTTCCCATAGCTCAATCAAAACTAAATTGGCTTTACAAAAAGAAAAATCCGACAATGGCCATTTTTAAAACTAAGATAAATTCAAATCAGGCCGCTGCTTTAGAAAACAGAGCAGAAATGTTGGCGCTGATTGATACATTAAATAAACATCTGTCGGAAAGCCGATTTCAGGGCAAGGAAAAACATATTGAGAAAGCGCTGAAACAGGGTAAATTGACTGCAAGAGATCGAATCGAACTGTTATTGGATAGAGATTCTTTTTTCCTGGAATTACTACCCCTGATTGGTTTAGATGGCGATGGTTTTGGGCCCGGCGGAACTACGGTATCTGGAATAGGACTTGTAGAAGGCCGATTATGTATTATTAATGCCAATGTTGGCACCAATAAGGGTGGAGCTATCGATAAAGCAACACTACAAAAGACAATTAGAATTAGTGAAATAGCTTCCGAAAATAATTTAACTGTTATTAATTTGGTAGAATCCTCCGGGGCAAACCTGCCGGAACAAGAACAGATTTTTAACTACGGAGGTGAAATCTTTCGCGAAATAACAAGAAGATCCAGAAAAGGATTGACTACCATCTCCTTAGTTTTTGGAAACAGTACTGCCGGTGGCGCTTATGTTCCAGGTATGTCAGATTATGCTATTTTTGTTAAAAACAATGCTAAAGTTTTCCTAGCAGGACCACCGCTTGTAAAAATGGCTACTAATGAAATTGTGGACGATGAAACCCTTGGTGGGGCCGAAATGCACAGCCGGATATCCGGCGTGTCGGATTATTTGGCGGAAGATGAATACGATGCCTTGCGCATTGCGAGAGAAATTGTGTGTACATTACCAGAGGCAAAACCACATTTGGAAGCAAGTTCAATTGTAAACCCTCCCCTGTTTTCAGCCGAGGAAATATTGAATTTTATACCTGCCGACATCAGAAAAAGTTTCGATGCCCGCGAGCTCATAGCTAGAATTTGTGATGGCTCTGAATTCTCTGAATTTAAACCAGATTATGGCCCTACCCTAGTATGTGCCTTTGCAAAAATAGGCAACTATCCAGTAGGATTCATTGCCAACAATGGGGTGCTTTTTTCAGAAGCTGCCAATAAGGGCACTCACTTCATCCAACTATGTAACCGTCAGAATATACCTTTGATTTTTCTGCAAAATACAACCGGCTTCATGGTTGGTTCTGCTTATGAAAAGGATGGCATTATTAAACATGGGGCAAAACTCATTAATGCCGTATCTAACAGTGATGTGCCCACAATCACCATTCTAATTGGCTCTTCATTCGGAGCAGGAAATTATGCCATGAATGGCAGAGCCTATCAGCCTCGTTTTCTATTTAGTTATCCCAATGCCCAAATTGCCGTTATGGGCCCCGAACAGCTCAGTGGGGTGATGCTGATGATACAAAAACAAGCTGCTGAGCAGGCAGGAATTCCTTTCGATGAAGAAAACGCAAAAGAGATTGCAGCTTACATGATGCTGCAGGTCAAGAAAAACTCTTCGGCTTGGTATGCCAGTGCTCAGGGTTGGGATGATGGCATTATTGATCCAAGGGACACAAGAACAGTGTTAAGTATCTGTCTGGCTGTGGTGTACAATCAGGAAATCAAGGGGAGTGACAATTTCGGCATTTTCCGAATGTAGTAATGCCAAAGAAGGTTCATCACTTTCCTCCTCTAGATCAAAATCTTCGGACAATAGTATTCAGCTGAGAGAAATATATCGATCTGCTACCTTTTTATTTCAACTGAAAACAGTTATATTCAGATATTAACTAAGCAGAAAATCCATAGTTCCAGCCGCTTCCTTTTCTTTGTAATTCTGCTGGATTTTATCGGGCAATTCATTGAAATTACAGGATACAAAGTATAAATCCAATGCGGAATTTTTCGAGCCGATGCCGCAAAGTGCGATAGAATTGTCAAGGCATTTCAGATTGAGCTCACTGCTGCTTCTTCCAAAGGGATAAGTTTCAAGATTTAGCTCATCTCCAAGCTCAGAATTGATGCTGTATACAGCCCTGGTATCTTCCTGCCCCAGATTAAAAATCAGCAGTCCGGAAGGACTGATGCGCAGAAGCATTCCCTTAAATGCCTGTAAAATTTGAGATTTCATCTCTGCCGGAAGGCTTCCTAAAACGGTATTCTTATCTAAAGTAGTCTTTTCATCAAGGCGCCAAAGTTTTCCAAATGCTTTTGACAGGGCTGCAGAATTGGCGTTTTCGGCAATTTCATCAGCAAATTCGGCCTGCAATTCTTTTTCGGCCAACCTAGTTTCCGATAACACAAACTGCTTCAGGTGCGTATTTATCATTTCCTCCGCCATGTCATGCAAATTGTCATCAGATTCTTTGAGTGCTTTATAGGCCATTTCCATATCCCCTTGTCTTAAATACAGTGCGCCAAGTTGATAAAAACCCTCGGCTTTACCTTGTAAATCGCGGGTCATGCCTTTAAAGGATGCCTCTGCCAAATCATAATCTTTGAGTTGCAGCGCAATTTCACCCTGTTTTTCATACAATCTCCAATGCCCGTCATAAAGGGCATCAAGACCAATTTCAAGATAATTCAAAGCCAAATCTGTTTTCTGAAGACCAAGTTGAGCCTCTGCAAGTCCAAGATAAATGTCAGGATCTTCCGCATCAATTTTCATTGCTGCTTTCAGGTCGTCGATACATTTGTAATATTCTGCTTTACGCAAATAAGCACGGCCACGTTTTTTCAGGGGCTCGGCTGTTTTTAAACCAGCTCTTTTTTCAATATCTAATGCGTCGCTGTAACAATAAATTGCATTCGAATAGTCAGCTGTATCTGCATAGAAATCACCAAAGGCAATTCTGAATTCAATATCAAAAGGATGATGATCGATAATAAAGCGGAAATCCTCTTCAGCTTCTTCCAATTTGCCCACAGTTTTTAGTAGGGCAATACGCTGGATACGCCAGGCTAAAGCATGTGGTTCAAGGCCAACGAGTTTATTCAAATCATTAAGAGCCTCGCTATCATTTCCTAAGAGTTTATTGACCTCAACTCTGAGGTCGAGCACATTTATATGTGACGGATTGAGTAAAAGTGCCGAATTTAAGGCCTTTAATGCTTCATCTTCTGAGGTACTTAAATGATAAATTGCCAAGGCATAATACAAATCAGGATTTTTACTATCCGCCTTGAGGGCATTGTCAAAAATTTCCTTAGCAGCAGCATCTTCACCTATTTCCATTTTCGCCAGACCTAAAGAGATTTGATACTCGGTTTTAGGATCGAGTTCTACAGCCTTTTTCAAAAAAGGAATGGCCGAATTAAAGTCATTTAGTGTAAGTAAAAATTCACCTTTATAATATTGGCTAAATGCCTCATTTGGAAATTCGCTCAATGCTTGTTCTGCAAGAATATCCAATTGTGAAAGATTCTTGTCAATGCGGGCGCTGCTCAGCTCATTTTGGAGTTGCTGTTTATCCATTGTAGGGTCTTAGTTAAGTTGCAGGAGTAAAAGTGGGCATTTTATGTAATTACTTCATGCTAAATTGTTAAGCATAAATATAATTAGGCATGAAAATAAAGAAAAAAGACTAAGTTCCAATTATTTTGAAAATTAAAATTTTAATAAGTCTGTTTTTTC
>Ga0315905_10003915_pt1 | contig 15278 bp, 10 predicted proteins | sample LakEriMetagenome_5_FD_203522 | JGI IMG/M metagenome (GOLD analysis project Ga0315905, IMG submission 203522) | Freshwater fungal communities from buoy surface, Lake Erie, Ohio, United States - Buoy 4 MA121 | ecosystem: Environmental > Aquatic > Freshwater > Lake | place: USA: Lake Erie, Ohio... | reverse complement strand
CGAGGGATCGGACTTGGTGTTCGCACGGCCGCCACCGACGGCTTGCTTGGGCTCGCCATCGCCATCCTCGTCGGCGTCGGCGGCAGGCGCGGCGTCGTCGGCCTTGGCCTTGGCGCCCTTCTCGGCGCGGAGCAGCCAGCCATAGCGCGTGGACAGCTTCTCGCCGGTCACGCTCTCTTCCTGCACCAGGCCGAAGTCGGCGATGTCGAGGCCCGACTGCGCGAGCTGCCCGAACAGGCGCTCGAGTTCCGAGTTCTCGTGAAGCTCGCGCATGCTCTCGGCTGGAAGGCTGCGCTCCTGTGCCACGCGAGCGGCGTCGGCCTCGGTCCAGCAGAGGGCATCGCCGCCGCCCCAGCTGACGAGGTACCGTGGCAGGTGCCCGTGGCCGGTCGGGTCGTTCGCGCGCTCGGCGAGCAGCCGCGGGAAGACGATGCCGCGGCGCTTGCTCACCGTGACGAGCTCGTCGAGCCGGTGGAGTTGGCGCAGCACGCGCTGCAGGGCATCACCCTCGATGGTGCGCTCGATGCTGCCGTTGGCGGCCCGCACCACCAGCACCGCTCGCTTGAGGGCCAGCCCCGCGAGCGTGTCGCTCATCTGCTTGTCGTTCAGCACGTACTGGCCGGTCTTGCCGCGGCTGACGCGGTAGAGCGGCGGCTGGGCGATGTAGATGCGGCCCTGACGGACGAGTTCCTGCATCTGCCGGAAGAAGAACGTGAGCAGCAGCGTGCGGATGTGGCTGCCGTCGACGTCGGCGTCGGTCATGATGATGATGCGGCCGTACCGGAGCTTGGCCGGATCGAGTTCGTCGGCGATGCCGCACTGCAGCGCCTGGATCAGCGTCTGGATCTCCTCGAAGGCCAGCACCTTGTCGAGCCGGCAGCGCTCGACGTTCAGCAGCTTGCCGCGCAGGGGCAGGATGGCCTGGTGCACGTGGTCACGGCCGCCCTTGGCGCTGCCGCCTGCACTGTCACCTTCGACGATGAAGATCTCGGTGCGCTCGACGTCGTTGCTTGAGCAGTCGGCGAGCTTCTGCGGCAGCGCGTTGTCGCCCAGGGCGCTCTTGCGGCGGATGAGGTCGCGCGCGCGGCGGGCGGCCTCGCGAGCCTCGGCAGCCAGCACGGCGCGCTGGCAGATCTTCTTGGCTTCGGCGGGATTGCGGTCGAGCCACGCGGCGAGTTCCTCGCCCACGGCCTGGCTGACGAAGCCCTCGATCTCCTCGTTCAGCAGCTTTTCCTTGGTCTGGTTGTTGAACTGCGGGTTCGGCAGCTTGACGCTGATCACAGCGGTCAGGCCCTCGCGCAGGTCGTCGCCGGTCGGGACGAGGTCCTTGATCAGGCCCTTCTCGCGCGCGTAGCCGTTGATGACGCGCGTGAGCGCCGTCTTGAAGCCAACGACGTGCGTGCCGCCGTCCGGGTTGCGGATGTTGTTGCCGAAGGCGAGCAGGTTCTCGTTGGTGCCGTCGGTGTACTGCAGCGCCAGGTCCGCACGCAGGCCGCGCGATTCGTCGACGCGCGAGATGCCGATGCAGCTCGACACGGTGGTGCGGCCGGAGTTGAGGAACTGCACGTACGCGCGGATCCCATCTTGGTCGTGGAAGACGACATCGCGCACGCGGCCGGAGGCATCGACGCGCTCGTCGATGAGTCGGATCTTCACGCCGGGATTGAGGTACGCGAGCTCACGAAGGCGGAACTCCAGCGTTTCGAAGCGGAAATTCGTGTCGGGAAAGATCTGCGTGTCGGGCAGGAAGCGGATGGTGGTGCCGCGCTCGGCGGTCGGCAGGTCTGCACGCACCTGGTGCAGGGGGTGCGTGACCTTGCCGCGCTCGAAGCCGATGCTCCACTGCACGCCAGCCTTGCGAACGATGACCTCGGTCCACTCGCTGAGCGCGTTCACGCACTTGACCCCGACCCCGTGGAGGCCGCCGGAAACCTTGTACGCGTTGTTGTCGAACTTGCCGCCAGCGTGCACTTCCGTCAGGATCACCTCGACCGCGGGGCGGCCGTTGATCTTGGGATTCTCGTGCTTCATCGGGTCGACCGGCATGCCGCGGCCGTCGTCGGACACGGTGCAGCTGCCATCGACCCCGATGCGCACGTCGACGCTGGTGGCGAAGCCGGCCATGGCCTCGTCGATGGCGTTGTCGACGCACTCGTAGACGAGGTGGTGGAGGGCGTTCAGGCCGGTCCCGCCGACGTACATGCCGGGGCGCTTTCGGATCGCCTCGAGGCCCTCGAGGACCTGGATCTCCTCGCTGGTGTACTTCTCGGGTGCGGCCGTGGTGGAGTCGGTTGGGGTGGTCTGCTCGGTCATGGACCCTGCGCCTTGGGGGCTGAATGGGGGGGGGGGGTGGAATGCACCCCGCCGGGGAGCCCCGAAAGTGTACCGGGAAGGGGGGTGCGGGGCATCATCGCCGCCATCGCGGCGAGCCCGGGATTTCCGGCGCAAAGTCGTTGCGCGATCGCCTGCTTCCTTGGGCTATTCTCTGCAGGCCTTCGCTCGTCATGGACGATGAGTTTGGGCTTGGACACGGAGGTCTGGCCATGGATCGAATGCAGCATGCGGGGATCGAGGGAAAGAACCACTCAGGCGATGCCGCGGGGCCGACTGGACCGTCGACGATGCTTGACGGCTCGATGCCGCGCTACGACCTGGTGGCTGACGGCGCAGCGTCGAGCGTGGCGCGCCGGTCGATCCTCCTGATGGGCATGGGCCTGCTGGCCGCCTGCACCACCGCTCCGACGACCTCGAGCACGTTCCTGGTGCCTGACCCGATCTGGCCCGATCCAGCGCGGCCCAACGGCCCCGCGCCGCGGGTGGCATCGGAACCGGTGGTGACCGGTTCGGCATCGACCAACGTTGCGCCTGACCCAAACGCCAAGCCCGTGGACGGGGTCATCCCGCGCACCCGCTGGGCTCGCGGCACGCCCGACACCAAGGACCTGAACAAGATGATCGTGCCGGTCAAGTGGGTCACGATCCATCACGATGGGCTGGACGCGCCGATGACCGAGACGGGCATGGATGCCTCGGCCGCTCGCATCGAGTGGATCCGTTGCGGCCACCGGGGGCGGGGCTTCAGCGACATCGGCTACCACTACATCGTCGATCGCGATGGCCGCGTGTGGGAAGGCCGCAACCTGCGCTGGCAGGGTGCGCACGTCTCCAAGCACAACGAGCAGAACATCGGCATCCTCGTGATGGGGAACTTCGACATCCAGAAGCCTTCGCAGCGGCAGCTCGATGGCTTGCGGCTACATGTGCGCAAGATGCTCGCGCAGTACAAGCTCAGCCGCGGATGCGTGCAGACCCACCGCGAGTGGGCCGGCGCCAAGACCGCATGTCCGGGCAAGAACCTGCAGGCGGCTGTGGATGATGCGCGCCGCAAGAACACCTGGTGGGGCTGATTCAGTCGTTCGGCCGGTCGCGGCTTGGATCCGCCGGTGGTTCGTCGGGCAGCCCGGCTGCGCGGCGCAGGCCGCGCTCGGCGCGGTCGTCATCCTTCTTGAGCAGCGATTCGAGCTGGTCGTCGCCGCGCTCTTGCCGCTGCACGAGCTTCCACGCGAGCCACGCCACGGCGAGCATGCTGAGCGACATCAGGAGCAGCGACCAGATCATCGGTTGGCCTCGTTGAACCAAGGGCGCAGGGCGCGATAGGCGGTGCGGAAGCGTTCGATCGGCATCGCATTGCCGCCCGATGGAGCGCACGCATCCTGCTCGCGCAAGTGCCGCGTGGCGTGCGCGGCATCCTGCCAGCATCCGCTGCCGATGCCGGCCAGCAGCGCCGCGCCGTACGCGCCGCCGTCGGTGACCTGCACGGTGCTGGTGCGCACGGCGAACGCATCGGTCAAGAGCTGCCGCCACCACGCGCTGCGCGCGCCGCCGCCGGAGAGTCGGATTGAGCGCGGCGTGAGCCCGATCGCGCGCATGGCATCGAGGCCGTCGACGAGTCCCATCGTGATGCCCTCGACGACGGCGCGGATCAGGTGGGCGCGCGTGTGGGCCGGCGTGAGTCCGAGGATTGCGCCGCGCAGGTGGGGATCGGCATGCGGCGAGCGCTCGCCGCTCAGGTAGGGCAGGAACACGAGGCCATCCGCACCGGGCGCGACCGAGGCCGCGAGCTCGAGCATGCCCGGGTAGGCGTCGAGGCCATCCCGCGCAGCGGCGTTTGCGAGGTCAGGCGTGAGTGCGCCGCGGGCCCACTGCAGGCTGCCGCCCGCGCTGAGCATGACGCCCATCAGGTGCCAGCGACCCGGCATCGCGTGGCAGAACGCATGAAGGTTGCCATCGGGACTTGCACGCCAACGGTCGCCTGCAGCGAAGACCACGCCGCTTGTCCCGATCGTGCAGCTCACCTGGCCGTCGTCGATGATGCCAGTGCCGAGCGCTTGTGCGGCCTGATCGCCCGCGCCAGCCACCACCGGCAGGCCAAAGGGAAGCCCCGTTGCCGCCGCTGCAGCAGCACTGAGCTGTGCGCACGGTTCGTGCGATTCGTGCAGCGTGCCGAGTCGATCCATGGAGAGCCCCAGATCACGGCACATCGGCTCGCTCCAGCGGCGGTTCGCGCAGTCGAGGAGGAGCATGCCACTGGCATCGCTCACGTCCGTGGCAGCGGTGCCCGTGAGCGCAAAGCGAACGTCATCCTTGGGCAGGAGCACATGGCGCGCCGCACGCCCGATCGACGGCTCGTGCTCCATCACCCACGCCCACTTGGGTGCAGTGAACCCCGGGAGCAGGCGATTGCCGGTGCGCGCGATCAGTTCAGCCGTGCCGATCGAGCGCTCGAGCCGCTCGCACTGCGGCGCGCTGCGCTGGTCGTTCCACATGATCGACGGCGCAAGGGGCTCGCCGTCGTCGCCGACCAGGCACAGGCCGTGCATCTGCCCGGTCAGGCCGATCGCCTGCGCGCCGGCTGCGCGTGGATGGCCCGCGAGTTCACGCAGCACCTCGATGGCCGCCCTGCGCCAGATGCGCGGATCGGTCTGCGCCCAGCCCGCGCGTGGCGTGTCGAAGGCGTACTCGCGCGTGGCCGAGGCGACGACGCCACCATCGGGCGCCACGAGCAGCGCCTTCATCGAACTGGTGCCGACATCGAGTCCGATCAGCATTCGACCGCACTCTAGCCGCGGTCACCGGGCGAGGATGCGCTCGGCCGCGATCATCGCGGCACCGTCGGGGCCCACCGTCGTGACCATGCCCTCGACGACCACGCGCGCGCCGGGCTTGAGCCCGCCCTGGCCGAGCAGCGTGTGGGGAATCGGCGCGCCACCGGCCGCGTTCGCCACGACGGCGATCGACATCTTGCGTAGGTTCTCGCGCGGTTCGCAGCAGAAGTCCCACGGCGTCGAGCAGTGATCGTCGCCGGGTTCATCCTCGCCGCACAGCTTCACGCTCGGATCGACGATCGTGACCATGGCCCGGTCGGCGAGGAAGGGTTCCTTGCTGCCGCCGATCCTGCCCACCACGATCACGCGGTCGCCCTGCTTGGCCGCGGGCTTCATGGCACCCACACCCACTGGCTCCGCTGTTGGGTCACCGGCGAAGAGCGCTGCAGGGAATGTGCCCGCGGGTGCTGCGGGTGCGGTGGGTGTGGCGTGGTCGTGTCCGTGTCGCGTGTGGCTGTGGTCATGTCCATCACCCTGCCCGCCGCATGAAGCGAGGAGGACGAACGAGGCCAGGATCAGCGAGTGGAAGTGGTGCATGGTGTGGGTCCTTGGAAGTCGATTCGATTGAGGTGCGCGTCGGCGTGAAGTCATGTGGATCGGCGTGGAGTCATGTCGTCCGGAGCGCCTCGGGCGTCGGCAGCCCGATCCAGCGCCAGATGCTGAGGCACGTGGCGACGATCGCGACGACGATGCCTGTCGCGACGGCGAGGAGCGTGGCACGGGCATCGAACTGCAGCGCGAACGTACCCATGCTGAACTCGACCAGCATGCCTCCGAGCAGCCATCGCGCGAGCAGCCCGCCGGCGGTTGCGCCTGCCACGGCCACGATCGTGCACTGCAGCAGGATGTCGATGATGACGGCGTGGCGCGGGTAGCCGAGGGTTTCCAGCACGGCGTTTTCGCGCACGCGCTCGCTGAAGGCCGCGGCGAGCGCGCTCGCGCCACCGAGGGCCGCGGCCAGCGCCATGAGCGCGGCAACGACGGCAACGAGCACGCGCACGGGCGCGAAGAACGCCAGCAGCGATGCGTAGTAGTCACGTTCGGCCAGCACCGCGAGCTCCAGGTCCAGTCGCGAGCGCGTGAAGGCCTGCAGGTCGCCGATCGTTGCACGGTCGAGGTCGACGATCACGCACGAGATCGTCTCGCGACGCATGAGCGTGGTCAGGTCCTCGAGGGGCAGCCACCACTCGCCGTCGATCGTCGATCCCGGCGCCTGCATGGTGCCCACGATGCGCAGGGGCACGCCGGCGAGGGTGATCGTGTCGCCGATCGCGGCATCCGGGTCGATGCCAAGCCGGCGCAGGGCACTGCGCCCCGCGAGCACATCGCCCGCGCCGCGTTCGGGCCAGCGGCCTTCGAGCAGCTGCACCTCGGGATGCACGAGCAGCGCGGCGGGGCCCACGCCGCGCGCGAGACCGTTGTCGTTGGAGGCATCGCCGCCATGCGCGATCGGCAGGGCGACATGGGTCTCGGCGCTCACGTGCTCCATGCCGGCCGTTCGCCTGATGCCTTGCACGCTCGCCGACAGCACGCCGGGCACTCGCGCGCCGATCTCGCTTCGCTCGAGCGACTCCTCGCTGCCTGCACCCATGACGATGACGCGCGACGCCGACGCCGTCGATCCGAGGGCCGCTTCCATGCCGCCCAGGAATGCCGACGCGGTGGCGATGAGTGCTCCCGCGACCAGGGCTCCAGCAAGTGCAAGCAGCGTGCGCCCGCGGCCGCGCGTGAGTCCGCGCAGCGAGTACTCGAGCGGAAGTGTCCTCATGAACCGCCTCGCAGGAGATCGACCAGCCGTGCACGCGATGCGGTCCATGCCGGCACGGCGGTGGCAAGGAGCCCGGCCGCGAGCGCCACGACGGCGGCGATGACGAAGATGGCCGGATCCAACCGCGGCGTAATCGACACGCCTTCCATGGTGAAGGCGAGCCCCGCCCGAGCGAGGCCCGTCCACGCAACGCCTGCACCCAGCAGGCCGCCGATCCCGCCGACCAGCGCACCCTCGGCCAGCACGATGGCGCTGATCCCGCCGTCGGTGAACCCGAGCGTGCGCAGGACGGCGAACTCGCGCGACCGGTGTCGCGTCACGTTGACCATCGTCGTGGCGAGCAGGCCGAAGGCCGCCAGGACCGCACCGATCCCGATGAGCGAGCTGAAGCCTGCCAGCGCCACCACGTCGCGGGCCGCGCGTGCCACGAAGGCGGTCTGCGGCCGCGTGGCAGTGGGTGCCTCGTCGGCCTTGAAGCGCTCGTCGATCGTGCGCGCGACCTCGTCGAGCCGCGCGGGATCGCTCACGGTCACATCGAACTGCGTCACGATGCCGCCAGTGCCGCCACGTGCGGCCCGCTCCTGCAGGTAGGCAAGGTGCGTGAGCGCACTGTTGCGCCACTGCGGGTCATCGCTCTCGAGGATGCCATCGATCACGACATCGATGCCCGCGGCCGTCAGGGACGACCCGACACGCAAGCCGCGCCGCGCAGCGAGTTCGCGGCCGACCAAGGCACCGTTGCCATGGCTGGCCCAATCGTCGATCGAGCCGGCGACCAGGCGGGGCGCCATCGCGCGCAGGTCATCGACCGGCACGCCGCGGAAGGTGACCACGTCAAGCGAGGCACGGCAATTCGAGACGACGATCTTGACGGGCACCACGGCGGCGACGCCGGGCAGCTCGGCGATCTGCCGGTCGTAGCGCTGGGGTAGCGCGCTCGCGAAGGGGCAAAAGCGGTTCTCGCGGTAGACGATGAGCCTCGTCTCGCCGGCGCGCGTGGTGGTGGCATCGCGGACCCCCAGGTCGATGCAGGCGATCGCCGCCGCAAGGGCCGTGGTCAGCGCGACGCCAGCGACCAGCGCCACGGTGCGCAGCCGCTGCCGGCGTGCACTGCGGAGGGCGTATCGGATCCTGCTCATGATGGCGTTCATCGTGCGACCTCCACGTTGGCAAGCCTGCCCTTTTCGAGGCGGACGGTGCGCTCTGCGCGCCGGGCGATGGCCTCGTCATGCGTGACCATGACGATCGTCTGGCCACGCTCGCGATGGAGCCGGCCGAAGAGGTCCATGACCGCATCGGCGTTGGTGCGGTCGAGATCGCCTGTCGGTTCATCGGCCAGCAGCAGGGTCGGCTGCGTGACGAGTGCGCGCGCGATCGCCACGCGCTGTTCCTGACCGCCGGAAAGTTGCCGAGGCAGGTGACCATGGCGGGTCGCCAGGTCGACGGACTCGAGCGCCTCGACGACGCGTCGGTGCCGCTCGGCGGCGGTGAGGTCGTGCAGCAGCAGCGGAAGTTCGACGTTCTCGTACGCCGAGAGCACGGGCACGAGGTTGTAGAGCTGGAACACGTAGCCCACGTGGCGCGATCGCCAGAGCGCGAGCTGGTTGCGGTCGAGTTGCGCCAGATCCGTCCCGTCCACGAGCAGCTCGCCCGAGCTGGCTCGGTCGATGCCCGCGAGCAGGTTGAGCAGCGTGGTCTTGCCGCTGCCGCTCGGACCCATGAGCGCGGTGTAGGACCCGCGATCGATCGACAGGTCGAGTCGGTCGAGGACGTGCACGGCCTCACCGCCGCGCTGGTAATCCTTGCAGAGCGATCGGCATTCGATGAGGCTCATGGCGTTTCCTCCTTGGGAGCGATGCGCGTGCCGTCGGGCAGCTCCGCATGCGATGGATGCACGAGCACCTCGCCTGGGCGGATCCCGTCTGCGGCGATGAGCCACCCATCGCCCGTGTCGGTGGCCTCGCCGAGGTCGACGCGGCGCAGGAAGCCGGCGTCCATCACGAGCACGGTCGAGCGTGATCCATCGCGCACGACCCAGTCGGCAGGCACTACTACCTGCGTGGGTGCTGAGCCGGCGCTCGAACCCGGCACCATGATCCGCACGCGCGTGAGCGTGTCCGGGCGCAGCAGGCCGTCGGCATCGTCGAGCCCGATCTTGACCTGCAGCGTGTTCTTGGCGATGTCGGCTCGGAAGCCGCTGACGAGCACCGTGCCGTGGAAGGTCCGCCCCTTGAAGGCATCGACCGTGATCTCCGCGAGCTGGCCGGGCAGCACGCTGCCGGCATCGGCGAGCGGTACGTCGCAGCGCACTTGCACCATGGCGGGATCGAAGAGCGCGAACATGGCACCTTCGTTCTCCATGTCGCTCCCGATGCGCTCGCCCGGCTCGACGCGGCGCTCGAAGATCACGCCATCGACCGATGCGATCACGCTGCAGCGTTCGACGTCGAGTGCGGCACGTTCCCAGGCGCCCCGCGCCATGAGTTCTGCGCCCTCGGCACGCGCGAGCTGCGCTGCCGCCAGGTCGACGTCGACCTGCGCGGCCTCGCCGACGCTGAGTCGCGCCTCCGCAAGCGTGTGCTGCAGGCGTGCCTGCACGGTCTCGGCCCGCGCCATCGCATAGGCGCCCGCCGTCTGCTGCTCGGCTTCCTCGAAGGGCCGCGCATCGATCGTGGCGAGCACCTGTCCGGCCTTCACGGCATCGCCCTCGATCGCCCTGACCGAGGTGACCGTGCCATCGACGAGGCCTGGGACGAGGGTGGCGTAGGGGCGAGCCTCGATCCAGCCCGGCGCCTGCACGATGCTGCCAGCGAAGGACGAACCAAGTTCGCGCGCCACGGCCCGCGTGATGGCGACCGGCTGCGGCCGGCCGATCCAGATCATGATGAGCGCGAAGGCGCCGCTGATCGCACCCGCCCAGACGCCGAAGGCGAAGAGGCGCGTTGCGCGGCGGTTGGGCGGTGGAATCATGGCGGGCTGCATCATGCGCGGTTCCTGCGTCGATGTGGTGATCGGGTCAGTCATCGCTCGGCCCTCCGCCCAACGTCCTGCGCAAGGTCGAGCCCGGCGCTCGCAGCCAAGCGCTCGGACGCGGCGATGCACGCATTGGCGTGGGCCATGAGCACCTCGGCCTCGGCATCGATGCAGGCCATGCGCACCTGGTCGCGCTCCTTGGTGGTGGCCGCACCGCGCTGGGCGAGCGTGCGCAGACGTTCATGCTGGGTCCGCGCGGCGGCGAGCGTGGTGCGCTCGAGCGCCTCGGCCGCCATGCGGGTGGATGCCTCGCGGTCAAGCGCATCGGCGAGCCGGACATGAGCCTGTTGCAGCGCCGCCTCGGCACGAAGCGCTGCCGACTCGTCCATGAGCGCGGCGCGCTCGTCGCGCGTGGCGCCCTCGGCACCGATCGGCAGCGCGAACTGCAGCACGATGGGGATCGCCTTCATGTCTTCTTCGTCCTGCATGTAGCCGGTGCCGAGGTTGGCGTTCTGCGTCAACCCCGAGCGGACGAGCTCGGCCTCGATGCGCGTCGCGGCCGCGAGTGCAACGGCCATGCGGGCCGCGGGTGTCACGGCACTGTTGCCGATCAGGCCGGCGTCCGGCCATGGCGGCAGTTCCGGACGAGCCACGGCCCACTCGACATCCTGCCGGGCACAACCCATCGCGGCGGCCAGTGCGCGCACCGCCGTGGTGTGCGCGGACCGCGCCTGCTCGAGTTGAGCACGCGCGGAAGCCAGCATCGCCGCACCGGCCTGGTCACGGCGGACGGATGCAAGGCCCTTCGAGGCGAGCGCGCTCTCGCGATCGGCCTCGGTCTGGGCGAGAGCGAAGCGAGCCTCTGCCAGGTGCAGGGACTCCTGCGCACGCCAGGCCATCGCATGGCGCTCGCGCACCGAGGCCGAGAGCATCGTTGCAGCATCGATGGCCGACAGATGCATGGCCTGGGCCCGCAGGCTGGCGATCTCCATCCGATCGCCGCGAGTGACGAGATCGGTCAGCGATGCGGTGAGCAGTGCCAGGATCGGTACGGTGGCCGTGTCGGTGAGGGGCACGCCGATCTCGAGCATGACCATCGGCGTGGGGCCGAGCGCCACGGCATCGACCGCGAGAGCAGCCTCGTGCGCGGCGAGCACGTCGGCGCGGAAGGATGGATTGCTGGAGAGTGCGGCCACCACGGCGGCGTCGGCCGTCAGGGCGCGGTCGGTCGGTGGTGCGCAGGCGGGAGCGGGGAGCGGGTTTGCGCCGCCATCGAGCGCAGCGCGCGCAAGGTCGTGCTCGAGCGAATCGCGCGAAGCGTCGTGATGGTCGGTCGCGGTGCAGGCTGCGGCGAGGAACGTGGCCAGAAGCAAGGCCGGAGGTGCTGCGGCAGCCCGAAGCGGGAGCTGAGGCATGGTGATCCTTCGTGTTGACGATGCGAGACAGCGCCGCAAACCCATGGGGGTGCGGCAACGATCAGCGCCACGTCACACGGTCAGGATGCAGACCAGCGGCCGGAATCGGCCCGGCGGCGGGTGCCACACGGTGCCATGTTCGATCGATCGATCGATCGATGGCAGGGCGATGCTCGGCACATGAAGCAGCAGGGTGCCGAGGTGATCGAGGTGGAGGTCGAAGAGCGACGAAGGCAGTTCGTCGGCGGATGGGGCAAGGCCCTTGTCGCAGCAGCCGGCGCACCGGTTGGAGTCGGCCGGCGGTCGTTCGTCTTCACTGCGCTCGTCCGGACCCGTGCAGCAGTTATCGCAGCAGGGATCGACCGGCTCTGTCGGCGCGCAGCATGGCGGGATCGACTGCAGCCCCATGGCAGCGGCGACAGCGCGCCACTGGCAGCAGCACATCGCGATCCACATCGCGAGCAGATGGACGGTCACGCCTCGCACGGAGTGAGTGTATGGTGCCGCCCCCCGAAGGCAAGGATCGCCATCGGACTTCCGCCACGGTCGGCTGCCGCAGAAACCCGCCTGATCGACCGGAGACCCAGCATGACTCGTTGCCTTGCGCTCTTGGCTGCCTTGCTTGCAGCGCCGCTCGCCTTAGCCGACGCCCTCGCCCTGGTGCAGGCGCAGCCCACGCCGCCCCAGTCCGAAGTGAAGCTCTCCAACGGAGAGACCCTCAAGGGCGAAGTCACCAAGCAGGATGCCAACGGCATCGTGCTCAAGCACCCGGTGCTCGGTGACATCGCGCTGCGGCCCGACCAGTTCACCGAGGTGAAGGCGATCGAGCCGCCGTCGCCGGTTTCCCCGTGGAAGTCCTACGTGAACGCGTCGGTCTCGGGCGTTCAGTCGACCAACGACACCATCGATGTGCGCCTGGCCGGTGGCACGCTCTATAAGGAAGACGGCTGGCTCTTCCAGTTCGATGCCCAGTGGTACTACCGCTCGAACAACGGCGACGCGCAGGACAACAACATCCTGGCCACGCAGATCCTCGAACGCGACCTCGGCGAGAGCCGCTGGACCATCTTCGAGAAGGCGCAGTTCGAGTACGACGAGTTCCAGTCGTGGAAGCAGCGCTACAGCATCTTCGGCGGGGTCGGCTACCGGCTCTACACCGAGAAGCCCCTTGAACTCACGCCCCGCATCGGTTTCGGTGCCACGCGTGAAGAGGGCACGAGCGACCGCTGGTACCCGAGCTTCCTGGCCTCTTTCGAGGGCCTGTGGACGATCAACGACGAGCAGCGCCTGAAGTTTGGCGGCCAGTACGTGCCCGATGTCGCCAACTTCCAGGAGTTCTACTTCTTCAACGTCTACGCTGACTTCATCTGGGACATTCCCAACACCGAGAACCTCTCGTTCATTGCGGGCATCCGCGACGAGTACAACTCGAGCGCCACCGACGGCACCGCGAAGAACGAAATTCGTTACTACGCGGGCATCCAGCTCAACTTCTGAGCGAACGCGTCCCGGCAAGCATGACTCGCGCCCCGCCCTCACCGGCGGGGCGCTGTCGTGATGGTGTGCCACGCGACTGCACCGTACGCTGCCTGCGTGCTGCCCGACCACCAGATGGATGCCATCCGCTTCGAGGAGTTCTGCAACGATCTCCTGCGCCCCCTCGCCATGCCGCGCCGCGAGGCGTTGCGCGTCGAGGTCGCCCACTTCGCAGAGCGTGTGGCGCCGAACGTGGCGCAGCGCGCCCGTCGGACCAGGGTCGAACCGGGCTACCGGTGGGGCCCGATCTGGTCGACCGCCTGGTTCCGCGTGCAGGGGACGATGCCGCGCGACTTTGCCGGCGAGCGTGTGCTCCTGCGCTTTTCCAGCGGCACCGAGGCGTGCGTCTGGGTCGACGGCGTGCCGCACGCAGGGCTCGATCCCTATCACGACACCGCACCGATCGCGCCGCTCGCATGGAACGACCGCACGCGCGGTCGCTCAGGCCAGCGCGTCGAGCTCTGGATCGAGGCGGCGTGCAACCTGCCGTTGGGGGCGACGACGTTCTGGTGGGACCAGCCCGAGGTGCGTGCGCGATGGGGTGAACGCAAGCCGGGGCGGTTGGAGTGCGCGGAGCTCGTGGTGCTCGACGAGCCCGTATGGCAGTTCGCCGAGCGCTTGGACCTGCTGCGCCGATGCCTGTGGCACGGGAGCGCCGAGGACCCACGCACGAACGACCTGCGCCGTGGCCTCGATGCGATCGTGCGGGCGATTCCTGTGGGGGCCATCTCGCGCGAGGTCGTGCTTGCCCAGTCGGGTGCGATCGATGCGCTGCTGAAGGGATCGGCCGATCCGATGCACGCGACCGCATGCGTGCCCATCGGCCACGCGCACATCGACACCGCGTGGCTCTGGCGCATCGACGAAACCCGCCGCAAGTGCGTGCGCACGTTCGCGACCGCGCTGCGTTCGATCGAGCGATTCCCCGGTTTTACGTTCCTCTGCAGCCAGGCGGCGCAGTACCGCATGGTGCAGGAGGAGAGCCCGGCACTGTTCGAACAGGTCCGCAAGGCCGTGAAGGCAGGACGCTGGGAGCCCAACGGTGCGATGTGGATCGAGCCCGATGGCACGTGCCCGAGCGGAGAGAGCTTCATCCGGCAGATCGTGCATGGCACCGGTTGGTGGCGCGAGCAGTTCGGTGCAGCGGCACCCCAGAGATTCCTCTACCTGCCCGACACCTTCGGCTTCCCGGCGTGCCTACCGCAGATCATCGCCCTCGCCGGCCTGGACACCTTCATCACCAACAAGATGATCTGGAGCGGGACCAACCGCTTCCCGCACGTGACGTTCAGGTGGCGTGGGCTCGATGGCACTGACGTGCTCAGCCACTTCACGCCCGGGCACAACTACAACAGCGAGTTCCTTCCCAACGACCTCGTCGCGGCGACGCGCAACATCGAGCGCCAGGATCAGGGCCGCGTGCGTGCGTATCTGCAGCCGTACGGCTGGGGCGACGGCGGCGGCGGACCCGATCCGTCGCAGATCGAACGCGCCGCGAACGCGCGGCGATCGCAGGGCTTGCCGGCGTGCGAACCGATGAAGGCGGGGGACCTGTGCGGCGAACTGCACCGCCAGGCCCGTGCGAGCGCCCGGCGCGGCGAGCCGCTGCCGGTGTGGGATGGCGAGCTCTACCTCGAGGCGCACCGCGGCACCTACACCAGCCAGCGCTGGATCAAGCAGGCCAATCGCCGCGGGGAGAGGCTCCTGCGCCAGGTCGAGATGCTCGCGGTCATCGCGCCGCTCTCGCGTGCAGACGAGCGGGCGTTGCTGGCCGAGTTGGACGGACTCTGGAAGACCGTGCTCCTCCACCAGTTCCACGACATCCTCCCGGGCTCGAGCATCAAGGCGGTCTACGACGACGCGCGAGTGTCGATGCGATCTGCGCTCAAGCGGCTCGAAGCGCTGCGCGATGCAGGGCTCGAGCGAGTTCGCTCGCGAGTGCCCGCTGCGGGCGAGGTCGTCTTCAATCCGGCGAGCACCGCGATCGAGCTCGAACCGGCCGGACCCGCCGGCATCGATGAGCCTCGTCTGCAGGAGATCCCCGAGTGCGGCGTGTCGACCGTGCGTCGCCCGAAGCCCGCTCAGGCCAGGGCCACGCGCACCACGCTCGCGCTCGGGCATGATGTCGCCGAGTTCGATGCGCAGGGCCGCGTGAGCTGGGTCGAGCGCGACGGCGTCTCGTGCGCCGCGCGAGACGGACACGGACTCAACGAGCTGGCCCTCTACGAGGATCGGCCGCGTCGCTGGGAAGCGTGGGACACCGACCGTGAGCATGCCGAGAAGCCGATCCCGATCACGGGCCGCCCGACCATCACGCCGATCGTGCGTGGCGGCGTGCCGATGCTGCGGATCGAACGCGCGCTCGGCCGCGCGAGCCGCATCGTGCAGACGTGCAGCCTGCGCCCGGGTGAGGCCTTCCTG
>Ga0315905_10003914_pt1 | contig 15280 bp, 12 predicted proteins | sample LakEriMetagenome_5_FD_203522 | JGI IMG/M metagenome (GOLD analysis project Ga0315905, IMG submission 203522) | Freshwater fungal communities from buoy surface, Lake Erie, Ohio, United States - Buoy 4 MA121 | ecosystem: Environmental > Aquatic > Freshwater > Lake | place: USA: Lake Erie, Ohio... | reverse complement strand
CACACGGGCAGCGGGAAGAGCTCGATCATCAATCTCGTTTCCAAGTTTTACCTGCCCACGAGCGGCGAACTGCTGATCGACGGCCGCGAGATCCGTACGCTCACCAGCCGCTCGCTGCACCGGCAGATGGGCATGGTGCAGCAGCAGAATTTTCTCTTCAGCGGCACGGTGCTCGAGAATCTCCGCCTCGCCAAACCGGAGGCGACGGATGCGGAAGTGCGCGCGGCGGCCGCGTCCCTCGACTGTCTCGATATCCTGGAGGCGCTGCCGCAAGGCCTCTTGACGGAAGTCGGTGAGCGCGGCGCCAGTCTCTCGGTGGGGCAACGCCAGCTCGTGTGCTTCACCCGCGCGCTGCTCGCGGATCCGCGGCTCGTGATTCTCGACGAGGCGACGAGTTCGATCGACGCGCTGACCGAGGCGCGGCTGCAGACGGCGTTGCTGAAGCTGCTGCGCGGTCGCACGAGCTTCGTGGTGGCCCACCGGTTGAGCACGATCCGGCATGCGGACCTCGTGCTCGTGCTCGACCAAGGCGTGATCATCGAGCGCGGGACGCACGACCAATTGCTCGCCGCCGGCGGACGCTACGCCGCGCTTTACGAGCAATTCGTGCAAGTGGACGACGGGGATTGAGGCGGGATATGCGAGCCTTTCAGAGGGACGCAAGGACGTTTTCCCTCTGAGAATTAGACGATTTAGAAAAAATTTCCTCGGAAATGCCCCGGGCTTTCTCCTAAAACTACCCCGCTTTCAGTCGAAAGCACTTAATCCCAAATCCACTATGGCCAAAAAAGCTGCTCGTAAACCAAACGCCGCGTTCATGAAACCTGTTACGCCTGACGCCGCCCTCGCGGCCGTCGTAGGCTCGAAGCCCCTCCCACGCACGGAGCTCACCAAGAAGCTCTGGGATTACATCAAGAAGAACGGTCTGCAGGACAAGAAGGACAAGAAGCAGATCAATGCCGATTCCGCCCTCAAGGTCGTCTTCGGTGGCAAGGCCAAGGTCAGTATGTTCGAAATGACGAAGCTCGTTTCGAAGCACGTCGCCTAATCCGGCTTTCGTCCGAATCAACTTAGCCGCCGTGAGTTCGCTCGCGGCGGTTTTTTTGTGCCCGGAAATGGCCGGATGCCATCTGCGGCGAAGTGCGCGGACCGCGTAGAATGGTTGTGGAACCGACCGCCCGTCGGTTTCCGAAGCGAGCCAAACGCGGAGGGATACTTTGCCCGACCATCGGCCGGGCCGACCGGGAATCCGTGAATGTGCGGCTACGGTTTTTGCAGCGCGGCGAGGGCGCGGCCGATGGCGGCGGCATCATGGAGCGCGTGGGGTGGCACGGGGAAATCAGCGGTGAAGACACGCAGGGCGGCGGCGCGGTCAATCGTGACGCGGGACTCGTCGATCCGGCCGGCGTTGTCGGTGATGGCGGCAAGATTGAGGCCGAGCTGCGCGGCGAAGAAGCGAGTGACGGCGTCGCGTTTCGACGGACCGTAGTCGTGGCCCTCGTCGGGCAGGTGGACGTTGGCGACTTTGTCGGAGGCACCGTAGTAGCCGTAGATTTTTTGGAGGAAGGGGAATTCCACGCGCGGTGTGTTCAAGGTCCAATCCTTGCCGCAGGAGACCAGCAGCTGCGGGCGCGGTGCGGTGAGGGCGGCGATCATGGCGTTGTTGGCAAAGTAGTCGGCGCCGCGGTGGACGGGTACGCCGCTCTCGCAGGGGCAACCGCCGAAGAAGTGGGCCGAGACCATCACGACGGGCGCGCTCACGGTCACGCGCGGGTCGAGAGCGGCGAGGAGAAACGTCTGGGTACCGCCGCCGGATTCGCCGGAGACCGCGACGCGCGAGGCATCGGCGCCGTCCAGCCCGAGGAGAAAATCGAGCGCGCGCATTCCGTTCCACACGTGGATCGTGATGGCGAGGGTATCGCGGTGCGCGGCGAGGCCGTAGAGTTGGATGCCCTCGCCGTTGGCAAACATGTCGATGGAGAACACGATCGCGCCCATGCGCGCGAGGTTGGCGCAGCGGGTCTGCATCGTGGGTGAGAAACGCGCGTGCGTGTCGTAGTCCTCGGGCTTGGTCACGGGGCGGGCGTGGCCGTGCGTGGAGAGAATCACCGGGTGTTTGCCGATGGCGCCGGTCGGGCGGTAGAGATTGCCCGTGACGAAGACGCCGGGCGCGGATTCGAAGGCGACGTTTTCGACGGTGTAGCCGTCGTGCGTGCGGCGGTCGCGGATGATGGCGTTGAGGGGAGTGCGCTTCCTCCAAGGCGCGAGGCCGGCGGCTTCCTGGATGCGGGTGCGGAGATGGGCGGCGTAGGTGTCCCAGCGCGCGCGGTCAGGAAACTGGGCGAGAGTGGCGTCGAGGACGGCGGCACCTTGGGCGGGTTTGAGGAAGTCGCCCGGGCAAAGCGCAGGCCCGGTGGCAGGGGCGGGCGGGAGACCGGGCGGGAGCCACGGCACATCGGCGCGGGCGAGGGAGACGGCGGCAAACGCGAGCAAAGCAAAGCGGGCGGGGCGAGGGGGCATGGAGTGAGCGTGGAAGTTTGGGCGGCTCCGGCAACGCCGCACTGGGTGGCTGCGCCGGAACTCGCCCGAGTCTTTACCGTGGAGTCATGAGTGTCTGGGGTGCGGGGGTGAGGGCGTCCCGGACGCGGAGCAGCTGGGCGGCGATGCTGAGGGCGATTTCGTGGGGGTGGTTGGAGCCGATCGGTTCGCCGATGGGGCAAAAGAAGTTTTCGGCGCGTTCGGGGGTGAGGCCGTGGGCCACGAGTTCGCGGCGGAGGACGGTGGCTTTGGCGGCGCTGCCGATGGCTCCGAGATACGGGAAATTGCGCTCGGCGAGGGCGCGTTGGAGGACGGGGCGGTCGCTGGCGTGGCCTTTCGTCATGCAAAGGACGAAGGCGTTGGCGGGGAGCGTGGGGATGAGGTCGGCGGGGTTTTCGTGCGTGATGACGCGAAGCGTGCGGGCGGCGGGGAGGCGAGCGAGCCAGTCCGCGCGCGGGTCGATCACGGTGAGCGTGCAGGGGAGCGGCAGGAGAACGGGGACAAGGGCTTGGACGACGTGGCCGGCGCCGAAGATCACGAGGGGCCACGGGCCGGTGGCGGCGTGGGGCTCGAAGTAGAGTTTCACGGAGCCGCCGCAAGTCATGCCGACATCGGCTTTAAGGCTCCAGTTGACGAAGCGCGGGCTGGTGGCGCCGGTGGCGAGGAGCTCCTGCGCGAGGGCGATGGCTTGGGCTTCGACGCGGCCACCGCCGACGGTGCCGGCGAGCAGGCCGGCGGGAGTAACGAGCATCTTGGCCCCGGTGTCTTGCGGGGTGCTGCCGAGTGCATCCACGAGCACGACGAGCACGAAGGCGGCGGATTCGCGTTCGAGGGCGGCGAGTTGCTCGTAGAAGGTGGGCATTTAAAGGGTGGCAGCGGAGCGAGGCCCTAAGGCCGGTGGAGTCTCAGGCCGATCGGCGCGTCGTCGTGCTCCTCGCGATGACAAAAAGCAAGTCGCTCGGGTGCGGGTGGCGCGTTCGGGGGCTTGGGGGATTTCGGCGCGAGGGCAGGGCGGCCGTAGCGGTGTGGACCAAGGCGAGCGGTCCGCGGCCGGCCGTTTGGATCGGGGCCCGGGGGAGGTCGTATCGGCCGAGCGAAGGCGAAGGTGATGAGACTGACGCCGTGGCAATCGCGGGCGGTTCGGAAAGAGCTCCAGCCGGTGGCCGGGGCGACGAGCCAACCTCTGAGGGCGAGCACCGAAACGAAGCCGGCGATGCGCCGCCAAAACACGTAGCAACGGGGTGGGGCGCCGGGAACTTTGATGCGGGTCCAGAGTTCGGAGCGATGGAGGCGTCCCTTGGGGTCGAAGGCGGCAGGCCTTTGAAGGTATCCATGGGCTCGGATCGGTGGACTCGCGGCGAGAACCGGGCGCGGCCTCAGCCGGTGACCGGGGCGGCGCGACCGACGCCGAGACGTTTGCAGATCCGGGCGAGGGCGAGCTGATCGCGGCTGGAAAGGACTGAGAATTCGCGCGTCAGGCCGGCGGCGATTTTTGGGAAGAGTGCGCCGATGAAGCGGCGGCCCTTGGGCGTGAGCTCGACTTTGACGAAGCGGCGGTCGGCGGGATCGCGGGTGCGCGAGACGAAGCCGTCGCGCTCGAGGTTGTCGACGACGAGTGTGAGGTTGCCGCCGCTCTTGAGCAATTTGGCGGCGAGCTCGGATTGGAAGAGCGGCCCGAGGTGGTAAAGCGCTTCGAGGGCGGCGAACTGCGTGAGGGTGACGCCGTCGGGCAGGACGAGGTGGGCGCGGGCGGTGATGGAGTCGGCGGCTCGCATCAACTTGATGTAGGCGTCGAGGGCGAGAATCTCGGTTCTCGGTCCTTGGTGATGGGTGCCCATTTCAAAAAAACGCAGGGATGTTATTTTGAGGTCAAATCATCACGCGACGCCGGCGAGCGCGGTCTAGGCGGCGTCGATTTTGTTGATGCGGGCGACGTGGCGGCCGCCTTCGAAGGGCGTCGCGAGCCAGACTTTCACGATGTGCAGGGCTTCGGCCTCGGTGACGGTGCGTTGGCCGAGGGAGAGGACGTTGGCGTCGTTGTGCGAGCGGTTCCAGATGGCGACCTGTTCGTTCCAGCAGAGGCCGCAGCGGACGCCTTTGACGCGGTTGGCGACGATGGCTTCGCCGTTGCCAGAGCCGCCGAGGACGATGCCGCGCTGATAGTCGCCGCGGGCGACGGCCTCGGCCACGGGCCGGATAAAATCGGGGTAATCGCAGCTCGCCTCGGAATAGGCGCCGAGGTCGCGCACGGTGTGGCCGGCGCCGAGGAGCATGGTCTTGATGGCTTCTTTGAAGGCGAAGCCGGCGTGATCGGAACCGATGGCGATGGAGAAGGTGTCGGGCATGGCGGAGAAGAAGCGAGGGGCTTGGGCTGAAAGGTGCGAGCCGAAAGGTGAGTCGGCCGGGGGCGCGGCCGCAAGTTCGCAGGAAATTCGCCGCAATGGTTTGTCATCCAATAGATGACAAACTCGCCTGGGTGAGCGGTTTTTTGAGGCGAGGGGGGGCAAAAACGGCCACAAAATCCTAGTATGGCCTCGAGGTCGTGGGCGAGAAGTGTGGAGGAATCGTAGGGCGCTGAGGAGGGTGCAGCGCAGCAGAGCGAGGTTGCAGGCGCGGCGGGCATGGCGGCCGAGTTCGGCGTTTTCGCGCCAAGTTACGTCGCGGCGGTAGTGATGGGCGCTTTCGGCGCGGCCGTGGTCACCGCCAGTTCCTGCTCGCAGCGGGCGATTTCGTTGGCGCGCGCGCCGCGAACTCGCACGCGCACGAGGTCGAGACAAGTCGTGGAGGCTGACATGCCACCGTCGACCCTACGCTTCTCCGTGGCTTTAGTCAGAAAATAATGCCAGCTATGGCCATTAACACTTTACCGCGCTTCAGCGGATTACCGGGCAGCATGCATTTCCGGCCCGACAAAACCCTTGACTCTCCGGCGGGCGTTTGAGTCTTTGGCCGGCTTAAAACTCTCCTACGACCATGGCCAACACCAAATCTGCAATGAAAGCCGCCCGCAAGGCCGCTCGTCTCACCACCCGGAATCGCGGCACCAAGACTGCCATCAAGACCTTGCGCAAGAAGTTTGATGCGGCGGTCGTCGCGAAGGATATGGTCACCGCCAAGGCCGCCGGCGCGAAGTATGCCTCGGCGATGGACAAGGCGATCAAGTCCGGGGTCGTGCACCGCAACGCAGCTAGCCGCGCTAAGGCCCACGTTGCCAAATACGTGCTCGCCAAGCAGGCGTAAACCTCGCGACCGCGCCCGCTCCGGCCGGTTTGCTTCATCCGACCCTGGTGCCTTTTGGCTCCGGGGTTTTTTGTTTTTCAAGGTCAGCGGACGATTCCTGCGAAACGGATTTGAACTTCGCCGCTCGGGCCGTGTTGATGCGGGTTCTCGCCGTGTCGCCTCTCCCAGCCAACGTTAGCCGCCATTTTCTGCCGTGGGACCGGCCGTTGTTGCCCCAAGCCGTGGCATGGTTGGCGCGGGATTGGAGTGGGACCGGCCCCCTGGATCTTGCGCGCTGGCTGGTGGTGGTGCCGACGCGGCAGGCGGGGCGCCGTTTGCGGGAGGCGCTGGCGGAACACGCGGCGGAGGCAGGCCAGGCGGTTTTTCCCCCGAGGGTGGTGACGCCACGGCTCAAGCGTTCGACATCATCTTTGTTCGGCTTTGGCATTTTGGTACGTAAAAATTCAGCTTCAGCCTAATCCCGAAATGATCGATGTGGCTCGGGTGTTTGTCAAAAAGCCGAGGCACCCATGGTAAGAAATCTCCCAGTAAACCTGTTTCTCCTTCTTTTGGCCGCCACGATCCGCTCCCTCAAATCCAGCGACAATGTTTTCATCCCTTCACGGTACATGAATTCAAACTTACGGCTTCAGAGCCGAGTGCAGGCCCGTTCATCCCGCAGCGAGACTGCATTCAAGCAGTGTGCATCTCTCTGTTTTTGTTTGTAGGGCTGCTCGCACGGTTGGTTCACCGCCCCACACGTGGACGCACTGGCTAGCTCGGGTAATCGCGGTATAGATGAGTTCCCGGGTGGCTAGCGGGCTTTCGTCGGGAGGTAAAACTACGACAACTTGATCGAATTCACTGCCCTGCGACCGATGAATCGTCAGGGCCCACGCCGGACTGAAATCCGGCATTCGGCCGAGGGGAATCTTTCGGGGTGGAGCACCGGCGGAGGCGGGAGGAAAATACGCCGCACTGGTGCCCTCTACCTCCATGATGATGCCGATCGAGCCGTTGGTCAGACCGGTCTCTGGATCATTGTGGCCGATGATGATCGGACGGTTTGGGGCGCGCTTGACCGCCCGCCTTTGTCCGAGGTGGCGTTGGATTGCCTCGTTGAGCCCAGCCGCCCCCATGCTCCCTTCGCGGTGAGCAGTGAGGAGCCTGATCTGAGCGAGGGCCGCGAGCGCCTCCGGAGCGTTGGGGGCGTCAGCCACTGCGGTGATGGCCGCCTGAATGGTGTTGGGTAGCTTTTCCCAATTGAAACGCCCGTTGTGATCGCCGAGCCATGTGAGCCCGTCGGCCGGCGCCGAGCCGTCTGCCGGCACGGCATGAGTTTCCAGCAGTAGCACGGCGGAGTCGGCGGCGCAGTTCACCACGGCCTTGGCCAGTGCGCCGATTCCTGCGCGATTGCGGAATCGCTGACTCTCGGTGAGTTCGACTTGGACGCGATCGAGGGCCGATCCGGGTGTGGCCTTTGCAAATCGAACGATAGACCCGAGGACATTCCCGGCGGAAACGCTCTCCAGTTGGTGGGGATCGCCCACAAGCACGAGCCGGGTGTTGGGCTCGAGGGCCGCGAGGAGCGCCAGCCATAGCAGCGAATCGATCATCGAGCATTCATCGATGATCAAGACATCGCATCGTAATCTACGCTCGGGGTTGTAGCGGCATCGCCCCGTGGACGGATTGAAGCCAAGTAATCGGTGGAGCGTCGAAGCACCCGCCGCAGCGGCCTTTAGCAGTTCCTTGGTTCGTAGCGGGAGTGAGGCAGGCAGTCGGTCCGCCGCAGTTTCGACTGCCTCTTTCATGCGATCGGCCGCCTTTCCGGTGGGTGCAGCCAGGTGGATGATGGGCAATTTTTCGGGGTTGTCGGCGACGAGCAACGCGATGAGCCGGGCGAGCGTGTGGGTTTTCCCGGTTCCGGGCCCGCCGACGATCAATGCGAGCGTGTGTTCGAGGGCGCAGGTGATAGCGGCGGCTTGCCGCTCGTTCACTTGGTTTGGTCCGAGGTCCGTGAGCAGTGAACTCACCGGCTGGAGTAGCTTCGGGGCCGACCGGTGAGCGCGGACGATGATTTCTTTGGCGATGGCCTGCTCGGCGCGGAAAAAACGCCAGGATTGCAAATACGCGCGTCCCTCATGGTGGCGTAAGACCAACGGCGACGGGGCCCCGGTGGCCGAGTGGTGCTCAATTACCTGACATGCAGAGCCCCAAGCTTGGGTGTCACGCGGTGTATCATCAGGAAGGAGGTAGGCTGTGCTCCCTTCGCGTTGGGCCTTCAGCAATTGCTCTACGTCTTTGCTGCGCTCCGGTGGCAGGTTCCAACGGCGAACCAGCAAATCGATCTCCGGTGCGATGGATGTTGGCGAGGTCCAGGTGCTCATGCGATGGGTTAGGAGGCCGGAGCGAACAACTGATCGAGGGCATCGAGCATGGCTTCCGATGGATTGATGTGAAGGACCCCACGGGCTTCCTCGGGCGCGATGGCCCGCAGAAATACCAGCCAGGCTCCGGCGATCTTTTGGCCGCCAAGACCGAGGGCTCGCAGGTAGCGGCGGAGTGCGACGAGGTAGAGGTGAGTTTGGAGGAGGTAGTGGTCCCTCATCGCACAGTTGAGCAACCCGGCTTGGTCGTAGTCGGCCAGGGTGGACCCCAGTCGATTGGTTTTCCAATCGATCACGCCCCATGCCGGACCCACGCGTGCCAACCGATCGATGAAGCCTTGGAGCAGGCCGTGGAATTTTTCATCTGAAAGAGCAGCGAGCGATGCCGCGTAGGAACGCTGATCCGGGGCGGCATGCTCCTCAAAGCAACGGGCCAATGCTCCGACGCTGAGCGCGCCGGCGATGGGGAGATGGAAGTGCCATTCCGAGCCGTGCGGCTCGGGACAAATCTCATGCAATGGGGTGTCGCCGTAGCCTGGCAGGCGAATCACCCGCAGGGTTGAAAAGAGCTCACTCAAAGCGTCGGTCCAGTTTGGCTGGTCTTTGCGGGGAGTAGGTAAGCGGGTGGCGTTGAGTTGCTGGGCAAAGGCTTCGGAATCGATGGGAGTCAGATCCCAGGTTTCGATCCAATCGTGAACTACGGTGCCGACGGCGGCTCCACCTGGGGCGTTGAGAAAGAGTGCAGCGGGCGCAGCTGAGGGGGTTGCCGGGGTGCTTGGGACCGGCTCTGCGGGTGTAACCGCGCCGTGCGCGTGCTTCTCTTTCGTGAGCGTTGAAAACGAAGTGACCCTCCAACTGGGTGGAATGATTGTCGCCGCTAGTGCCGACATCCCGGATTTGGGTGCTTCCGTTGTAGCCTGCGGTTTAAAACAATCCTCAGTTGGAAGCGGTGGATCACGGAACGTGATGAGAGTGTCGGGCAACGCGTCGTCGTGGCGTTTGGCGCCAAGGGCGAGCAACACGTCTCGGTGATGGTCGCTCCGGTTCGTTTTGGCTGATTCCCCCCAGGCCGCCGAGTAGGAGGAATAGGCTGAGAGGTCGGCATCGGAGCGTAGCAGCCAGTCCAAGGCACTGCCGTGATCCGATCGAGCCGTCCCGCTATAAACACAAATCCAGGCCCGCACTTGGGCGCGGGTCAGGGCGACGTAGGCGAGACGCAGGCGTTCCTCAAGTTGCGCGGCCATGAGTTCACGGACGCGGGCCTCCTTGTTCGTGTCATCAAGCAGATCGAGGTGGATCAGCAGATCCGATGAAGTTTCTCCCGCGTTGCCGGCCGGTGCTGAGATTTGAGCTACTCCTTTGTGCTCCTTGATGGATTCGGCCAAAAATGGGCAGAAAACCAGCGGGTATTCCAGGCCCTTGGCCTTGTGCATAGTAACGATCTGCACGGCTTCGCGGTCGCTCGATAGCTGCAACTGGCGCTCCTCGGATTGCGACCGTTCTTCGGCTCGCGCGATTTGTTGTCCGAGCCACCGCACGGTTTCCTCAGGCCGGGGGGCCTCGTCTCGTGTGGCTTCCAAAAGCAGGTCCGTAAGTTGGCGATAGTTGGTGGCGCGGCGCTCTCCGGTTAGCGGGACTAACGCGAGGCGCCGCGTGAGGCCGATCTCGAGCTGCTCCAAACCGGTAAACAGCGCGGCCAGGCCTCGAACCATCCACGTTTGGTGCCAACGTTGAAAACGCTCCTGCCACACGAGTGAGGGTTGTTGTCCGTCGGAACCAACCTGGTCCAAATCCGCCAGTGAGGTGGCATCGAGCCCGAGCAATCGCGTCGCTAACGCGCTGCGCTGAAGGCGCAATTTCCGGGGATCGAGCAGGGCGTGCAGGAGGAGGTGAAGTTCACTTGCCTCCTTGGAAGCGAAGACATCTGAGCCGGAATTAATGACGACCGGCACGGCCCGCGCTTGCAGCGCCGCGGCCATCGCCTCGGCTTGGCTATTGGTCGAAACCAAGACCGCAAAATCTTTGGGCGTTACCTGCTTGATCTCGCGTTCGCGACCATCGCGGAAGTGCGTCTCGATTTTGCCGTGCTGGAGTAGATCGACAATGGTCGACGCCATTTGGGCTGAAATCGCGGTCACGCGCCGGCCCTGAGCGGAGTAGCTCGCTTGGTCTGCCTCCGGCACAATCCACGCTTCAAGGCGGGAACAAGGCTGGCTGTTTCGCAGCAGCCGCCGATCAAAAGCCAACGCCGATTCAGCCGGCTTGAACTGCATGTCTGGGTGGTGAAACGCCTGGGACCGCTGAAAGAGTTGATTGAGCGCTTTGACCAACGGCGCTGGTGCACGATGCGTGTGCGTCAGGGTGTAGCCGGCATCGGCGGTATTGCGGGCGGCCAGGTAGGTCGAGAGATCGGCGCCGCGAAAGCTATAGATGGCCTGCTTGGGATCGCCGACGAGAATCAGGCGCCGGCGGTGATCGGGGTGATTGAAGATGCGCTGAAAGATCGCGAGTTGGCGTGGATCCGTGTCCTGGGATTCGTCGATCAGGGCCACTTGGTAACGAGCTGCTAGATGGGCCGCTAAACGCGCCGATTGCTCGGCACCCTCCGGGCTCGGGCGGTGTAGGGCGCGGTAAAGTGCCCCGATCAACCCGTCTTGAGTGATCAGACGGCGTTGCGCCATGACGACGGCGAGCTTGGGGATGGCCTCGGCGGCGAGGTGCTGTTGCCATGCCCACTCAAGACGCTTGGTCAGAGTGAAAAGGCGATCCAGCGCCGTGAACCACGGATGAGCCCCGATCTCCGCCCTCAGAGCCTTGCCCGTTTTCGATGCGGCTTTTACCTTACCGGGCACCTCGGCCGCAAAGTCCAAGCTTTGCCAAAAAGAGAGCGTTTCAAGTGAGCCGTTCTGGAGGGGCCGCAGCCGGCGAATTACTTCGGCGGCATTTTCTACGCCTTTGTTCCAGCCGCCGGGTTCTACGCGGCCCAAAATAGCCATGGCCGATTCGAACGACTCGGAGTCGGTCAAGGCGCCGCTGAGAACCTTGAGGTTGGCCCGCAGCGTGTCGAAGGTCGGCAAGGCGGGTTCCGTCTTAGGGCTTTGAGCGCGCCTGAGGCTATTGATCAGCTTCAGGGCATCACTGAGCTTCCAACCAAGAGCCGTTGCCAGGGCTGCGGTTGTGGCGTCGGTCGCGAGAATGGATACCCATAGTTCGTGGACGATCGGGTTCAGGTGCTCGCTGTCGTCGGTCGTGACTTCGGGCAACACCGGTATCCCGCAGAGACTGCCCTCTTGCTGAAGGGTGCGCTGGCAAAACGCATGGATGGTTGAAACCGCCAGCAAATCGAGATCGAGCAGAGCCCGATTGAGCCGCGTCCGGGCCTCGGCGTTCTCTAGCAAGGGCCGCAAAGCGGCAATGTGGGGGAGTTGCTTCGGCTCGTCGCTGGCTGCCGGGGCGGCCAGTTTTGCAAGAACCCGCCGCACGCGCTCGGCGAGTTCCCGGGCTGCGTCCCTCGTAAAGGTGACGAGCAAAAGTTGAGAAAGGTCGGGTAGAGCCCCCTCCAAAAGCAGTCGCGGAACGAGATGGCTGATCGAGTAAGTCTTGCCGGTGCCGGCGCTCGCTTCGATCACAGTCAACCCCGGCTCAATCTTCGATCCAAGTAAGTCCAATTCTGAAAAGGTAGGCATGGTGATTAGGCCTTTTTACGGGACGTTTTGGCCGGAGCCGCGGGCGACGCGACGCTGCGATCAGACCCCTTCCACCATTGGCTCAAGGGAGCGGAAATTTGCTCGCTCCAAAAGAGCCAGAACGAGCATTGGGTTTCCTTGAAGGGGTCCCGATCGCGCCAAGCAAGTTGGGCTGCCCGTGCAAGGCCCTCGCCGCTCGGGGCGTCTCCAAACCCGGTCTCGCTCCATTTGGTTTTTGCCGATTCGAGAGCTGACGCTGTATCTTTGCCTTCGGCGAGGGCCTCGGCGAGCACGTGGCTGGTCGTGGGCGCGAAGCAAAGCGGTTGACGCTGACCCTCCTGGTAGCCCGTGACCAAAGCCGCCAGTTGGCGTTGGGCGGCTTCGACCGAAAGTCCTGGGATTTGCTTCGGCGTAGACAGGTCCAGACCGAGCAGGTCGCAGGCTACCGGCTGGCCGAGCTGAACCGTGGCTGCGAGCGAGTGGATAAATGCCTCGAGGCGATACTTGGGATTATTCTCAAATTTGCTCGTTCGATAACACAATACCCATGGCCCCCCGTCTGAAGTGTGGGCGAATTGAACCTCTCCCATCAGTCGAACACCCGGTGCCGCGGTGACGTCGATTGATTTAGCCGCCACCTGTTGCTTCAGTGGCGCGAGCGATGCCGCGAGGGTTTCAATTTCACGCTCTTGGAGTTCCCATGTCAGCGTGCCCAAAGCGCCTGGTGGCAAAGCCCGGTTGGCCGCCAACTTCGATCGGGCGAGATCGGCGGCGGCACCCATGGGCGAGAGCTTAGTGGCGAGCGCTTCTGCTCGGACCGCGTAGGTCTGCAAAGCGTTCAGGGTTACCGGCGCATCATCGAGGTCGGTGTCATCGGCGTCGTCCTCGGCGATCTCCAATTGCAGGGCCTTGAGCCACGCTTGTGCGGGATCCCGCCAGAATTGGATGAGCTGAACGAGGGTGATGGTTTGAACCTCGTTCGGAGCCACCCGGGATTTGCTCTCGATAGAATAAAACGGACGCACTGGCTCGGCGGTCGGGCGGATCAGGTCGGCCCCAAATTGGGCGGCGGCGGCATCGAACGATTGGGGGAGTTTGCTTCCCGGGCTGAAATAGTCCGACGAGAAGGGCTGGATGCGGTGCTGCACGACCAACTGTTGCGCTACAGTATCCCAACCGTCGGTCGGACGAACGGTGTCGGCGGCAACCCGCAACAACTCCTCAATCGCGGCGGACAAGGGGCCGTCGTGGGCGGTGCGCAAGCTACGATTGGCTGCGCTCAGAATCAGGCGATCTTTGGGCGCGAGGAGACCGTCGAGAAACCATTGCCGATCCTGAATGCGCGGATCGCTGTCGAAGCGTTCCGGTTGATAGGCGAGCAGATCCCAAGCGGGACGGCGGGCAGCCCGCGGAAACGCGCCGTCTTGTAGACCGAGAATCGCAAGGACGCGGCAGGGTAGGCCGTGGATTTGATCGAGGCGCCCGAGTAGGATTTCGCCGCCCATGCTGGTGTGGAGACTCGTGGCGTTGTCGAGTTGAGGCTGGAGCCAGTCGAGCATGGTGCCGGCGTCGAGCGGTGTCTCGGCCGTCACCCGCGCTAGATCTGCAATGAGCCGCCGTGTCGCGGCAGCGTGATCGTCTGTTTCCGTCGAATAGAGCAGATCGGCCACTGCGTCCTCCAACCGCCCCGCCCAACCGGCCGCGTGAGTCGGTTTACTCCAAACCCGCAAGTGACGGGCGAGTTGGGTGAGCCAGCCCATGTAACGAGACAGTGCTTCATCCCCGTGGTGAAGGTCGCCGGCCAACGGATGCACGAACGAACCGGCCCTGTCCTGCGCCGTAGCCTCGGGACCGAACCAGGAGCCTGCCAGTTGTCTATCCAAAGCAGCGCGCCAAGTGCCGGTGTCGTCCGCCGTGGTGCGATCGGAGGAATCGAGACCGTGAGTGAGGCCCATGTGGCGAATCGCATCAGCCAGTTGCGCGAGCACCGCGGGCTCGTCCGCCAAGTCCATGCGTTGCTGGATGGCCGCAAGGTTCAGTATTTCGACCAATTCACTGGCGGTCTGCCGGCCTAGGGAAAGTCGCAGCAGTTCGAGCAAGGCGACGGTGATCGGGTTAGCCTCGCGTGCCGGGATGGCAGTCAACCGCACAGGCAGTGGGTTTGGGCCCGACTTCAGGATCGACTGGGCCAGTGGCGCATAGGCATCGAAGTCGGTGACGGCGACCATGACTTCGTCGGGTTGCAGGCCGGGGATGTCCCGAAAAGCCCGCAGCAGTTCGTCGCGCAGGACCTCCAATTCGCGACGCGCGCTGTGGCAGCAGTGAATTCTTAAACTAAGATCCGCCGACTCAAGCTGCGGCCGAAGATCATTTGAGGCGGTGTCTGCTCCGGGTGCGATCGGGGGACGTTGGTGCCGGATGTCGGCCTGGATGCGTTGGAGCAACGGTCTGACCGCCGGAAGTTCGGGCTCATCAAAATCGTTAGCGGGCCATTCCGCATAGTCCTGGGTCAAGGTATCGAGCAGCAGGAAGGTGCCGACCGCTTGCTGACCGAGCGAAGCGAGCAATGGATGGCTACCGGACTCGATGGCGGTCTCAGCATTGAGTTGCTCTCCCAATGCTCGGAGGCGCTGCCGCCGAGAGACATCGCCCAAATAACCCAAGGACGGTAACAAGAGGTGCAGCTCAATCGCCTGTCCTTGTTCAGAGAGCACCGCCAGTGTGCGCAGAAGCAGGGGATCGAGGCGATCCGTGCCGACTACGAAAAGGGGGGCATTGGGAGCTACCGGCGACTCTGTCCTTAAGCTTTGGAGCAGGCGGGCAGGGTGGGGCGGGATTGCCCCGCTCTGGCTCAGACTACGCCAAAGTTTCCGCTGCCAAGCCTCGTCCGTGTGCGCAGATTCGGGGAGTTCGTCACCGTTCGCTTTCCACGCGCTTCGGTTGGCATCCCAGTGCGCCGGTAGGTCTGGGCGGTATCGGGCGTAGCGGTCAAATTGTTGGGCGAGCAACTGCGCGAACGCAAAGCGGTCTCGCGGGGTCAACGGATTTCCGGCGTCGAGACCCAGCTTGGATGCGATGAGATCAATTTCAGGCAGGATGTGCCATCGAAGGCGGTCCGGCGTCCAGAATGCGTGAGCCTTCGCAAATTCGGCTCCAGTAGCGCCGGCGGCGAACTGCCGTTTGAAGAAGGCGGCTGGCTGGAGAAATTCAAAGCCCATGCTTAGCCCTAGATCGCGGGCGAGCTGAACTTGCAACCAGTCGCCTAATTGAGTCGACGGTAGCAGCACGGGAATCGGACGTGGAATCCCTGCGGCCTCGGCTACGGTTCCTAGACGGGACTCGGCTAAGCGTGGTCGCAGGTTGGCGAGCAGTTCGTCGTTCTTTGCTGACAGATGAATTTGCAGGCTCATCGGCGGAGAAATACGTCGCCGAGGACTAGGCTGCCCG
>Ga0315905_10003913_pt1 | contig 15281 bp, 14 predicted proteins | sample LakEriMetagenome_5_FD_203522 | JGI IMG/M metagenome (GOLD analysis project Ga0315905, IMG submission 203522) | Freshwater fungal communities from buoy surface, Lake Erie, Ohio, United States - Buoy 4 MA121 | ecosystem: Environmental > Aquatic > Freshwater > Lake | place: USA: Lake Erie, Ohio... | reverse complement strand
TCGCTCGAGAGCGCAAGGAGCATAGCGGCCCCTTCGTCCAACAGCGGCGCAAAAGGCCCCGCAGGACCATCGTCTCGATAAAGGCCGCTCGAGCAGAGAAATTCAAATACTGCAACGCGCAAGAAACAATCGCCCCAAGGATTCCAAAAAGTGATCCGTAAACACCAATACCGTAAACAAAACCACTCAGTATTCGTCGCGCCGCAAATCGAGATTCTGCACCGCATGGTTCTGCGCAAACCACACTCGCCACTGGTCGACGTTGTAGCCGAAGTTCTCTCCGGTTAGTCCCGACAAAGTCGAGAGGACGTCCTTGTGCTGGACAAGCTGCTTTTGGGCCGGGGTCGCACCCCCACCGAGTCCGATTCCCCCATTGCCCGAAGCCGCATTGAGCCCACCTGGGTTGCCAGCCGGTCGAACCACTTGGGTCGATAGCAAATGATTGATCAGGATGCTGATGTAGCGTTTGTCGACAAACGGAGCCATGCAACGCGCGGCCCGGTCGCGTGTCGCAGGATTACCAAGCTTCGATGCAAAACCGCTCAGAGCCGCCTCCCTAGTCCATTCGTCGCCACCACTGAGAATCTCTAAAATCCTATCGACCAAAGCGGTGTTGGGTTCCTCCATGGCGATGGATACCAAAGCCGGAGCCGCCGCCCGCAACGGGATCTGCTTGATGAGCTTCCAACCCAATTGCCTCTCCGCAGCATCCCCTTCGCGAATCAATTTGACAATACGCCCAATGAGCAAGGGACTGTTTACCCCTTCGAGATAGACTTCAGCCTCCCCCTTCAAACGGGGCACACCGTTGAAGTACGCTTTGAGCTTGCCATCGAACTCCCGCTCAAGATCCCTTTTGAGAAGTTTGCTTTTTTCCTCGAAGTCCAAAAGCGCTTTCTCTTGCCAAGTGTACCAACGTCCTTTGTCTCCCTTGATCTTCCCTCGGCGGTACATCACCACGTCGTCGCGGATCCATTTGCCAGTCGACTCGTCAGGAAAAAATCGAAGCGCTACCCAAGTCGCCCGGTCGGCCGGATCGAGCTCGACGATCCGCTCGCGATGGGCGTTGGCGATGTTGTTCATCTGCTCGTTGGAACACTTCTCGACAATCGCGCGATGCTCTTCTAGAGAATCGCCTACCTGCAAGACATCCTGCGCGTATTTCTTATCTCGTTCCAGAGAGATACGTATCTTAGCGAACTTTCGCTCCACTTCGATCAGAGTCCCATCCTCAGCCTGGATCTGAACCATCAGACCCGACTGTGGATTGAGCACCTTGCCATAGATCACGCCGCCATCCTTAAGCTCGACAATGTCGGCCAGCAACGACGAACTCCCCAATCCAATAAGCATCGGCACGACAAGTTTCAGGGCTATGCATTTGAGGCCTATGCAGCGGCGGGCCATGCAGCGTTGGGCCAAATCATCGAACCAAGCTCGAACGACCGCCGATCGAATCGTCTTCCGGTGGGATATTGAACGTTTCATCGCAAAATCCATCGCAATCAATGAAGCCAAACCGAAACGACGCCAAACCAAACCAAACCAAACCAAACCGAATTCTACGTGGATTTATCGTCCCGATCCAAGGGTCGAATCCGAGAGAATCGCCAATTACGGTTATAATCTCCCGGATGCGTCGGCGTGTGACCTTTTCTCCAACCCCTGCGACAAAACCATGCGAAAGTCCCTTTTGCTTGCGAATCTGATCCTTTCGTGCATCCCGATGAGCCTAGCTCTGGCCGAGGATTGGCCCGGCTGGATGGGCCCGAATCGGGACAACCAATGGAACCCAAAAACGGCACCTAACTCCTTTCCCGCCGAGGGACTCAAACCCCTTTGGAGCACAGACCTAGCCGGAGGATACTCCGGACCGGCGGTCGTCGCGAATCGAGTCTACGTGACCGATATGGTCACCCAAGCCGACGCCAAGGTCGATAACTTTGGACGCAAAGCCTTCGAAGCTACCGAACGTGTCCACTGCATCGACGATGCGACCGGCAAGGTCCTTTGGACCCACGAATATCCCGTCACTTATGCAATCTCCTACCCAGCCGGGCCCCGATGCACCCCAATCGTCGATGGCGATAAACTCTATACCCTAGGAGCCGAAGGGGATTTGATATGCTTCCAAGCTGCCACCGGTAAAGTGATTTGGTCGAAAAACCTCAAACAAGTCTACAAGACCCAGTCGCCCCTCTGGGGCTATGCGGCCCACCCGCTGATCGATGGCGATAACCTCATCACCCTCGCAGGTGGCGAAGGTTCCCAAACCGTCGCCTTGAACAAATCCACCGGCCAAGAAGTTTGGAAGTTCGGAACAGCCGCCGAAACCGGTTACTCTCCTCCGACAATCATCCAAGCCGGTGGTGTGCGACAACTGATCCTAGTCAACCCCCAAGCCGTCAACTCGGTCAATCCCGAAAACGGCAAACCCTACTGGTCAATCCCCTACTTGGCCGACAACGGATCGATCATCATGAGCCCCGTACGAGCCGGAAAGTACCTGTTCATCGGCGGATATTCGAACCGAAATCTGCTGCTCGAATTAGGTGACTCTCAACCGACGGCCACCGAAGTCTGGCGAAACCAAGCCAAAAAGGGGATGTCGCCAGTCAACGTCCAGCCCATGGTCATCGACGAGGTCGTTTATGGTTGCGACCAAAGCGGCGAACTCATGGCCTTTGACATCGCTTCGGGCGACCGACTCTGGGAAACAAGCAAACCGATCAGCGCTCGGCCACTGGGAAGCGGTACGGCATTCATGGTCAAAAACGCCGACCGCTTTTTCTTGTTCAACGAGTCCGGAGAACTGCTCATCGCCAAGATCACAAAGAGCGGTTACGAGGAAATCGCAAGAACGAAGATTATCGAGCCGACCAACAACGCATTTGGTCGCGAAGTCGTATGGTGCGCGCCGGCGTTTGCAAACGGCTCGATCTACGTTCGCAACGACCAGAAACTAGTCAAAGTACCACTGAAGTAAACCCCATCAGCCAGATCATTATCAGCCAGATCATCCGGATCATTTGCAAATAGGATTTGAATCATGGAATCCCCAGGAAACCAGTCGCCAACGTCCCGACGGGCCTTTGGAAAAAACTCCCTCGGGCTCGCTGCCCTCGCTGGCCTTGGAGTCGGCGGTACAAGCTTGCCGGCCCTGGCCTCCAACTGCGAAGTCACCCCTGCGGATGACAAGCCTGCGGATGCCAAAGCAGGCAGGCTCAATCAATCGCTATGCAAATGGTGTTACGACAAAAACCTTACTCTCGATGAACTGTGCCAAAACGCCAAGCAGATGGGGCTAAGCGGGATCGATCTGCTCGGCCCTAAAGACTTCGATACCCTCAAGAAGTACGGGTTGGTTTGTACCATGGTCACCTCGCATAAGCTCACCGATGGGCTCTGCGAGCCGAAGTTCTGGGATGAAGCTTTCGAATCGCTCGAAAAATCGATCGAAGCAGCATCGCTCGCGGGCTTCCGCAACGTGATCTGCTTCTCCGGAAATGCTCGCGGGATCGACCGCAAAACCGGAATGAAGAATTGCGCCGAAGCACTGCGCAAGATCGCTCCTGTGGCCGAGAAAAAAAATGTCATCCTCAACATGGAGCTTCTCAATAGCCGTGTCGACCACCCCGACTACATGTGCGATCTATCAGCCTGGGGCATCGAACTGTGCAAACAGGTCGCTAGCGACCATTTCAAATTGCTCTACGACATCTACCACATGCAGATCATGGAAGGAGACATCATTCGCTCCATCCAAAACAACCACCAGTATTTCGGCCATTACCACACCGGAGGCAATCCGGGCCGCCACGAGATCGACGAGTCCCAGGAAATCTACTACCCACCGATTGCTAAAGCCATCGCCGATACCGGATTTAACGGCTACATCGCACACGAGTTTCTCCCCACCCGAGATGCGATGACCAGCTTGTCCCAAGCCGTCAAACTCTGCACCGTTTGAGACTTTCCCGATAAGGGACCTCCTCAAAGATCCGACTCGCCTTCTGAATGCTCAATGCAAGCTCCTTTGCCAGTGATGCCGAGCGCATCACTGACAAAGCTTGAGAGGAACTTTGATCTTCTGATTACCGTCGGGATTAGCTCGGCAAGATAACCGAATCGACGACATGGATCACACCGTTGGTGCAATGGATATCGGCCGAAACCACCGTTGCATCGTCAATCATGACTTTGCCATCTTTGACTGCAATCTTGATCGGCTTCGACGCCACCGTGGTGGCTGTTGTAAGATTCATAACGTCTGCCGCAGTCACCTTGCCCGCAACGACGTGATGGGTCAGGATTCCAACCAACTTATCCTTGTTTTCAGGAAGGATGAGGCTCTCAACGGTCCCAGCAGGTAACTTCGCGAACGCTTCGTCGGTCGGTGCGAATACCGTGAAAGGACCAGCACCCTTGAGCGTCTCAACCAAACCTGCTGCACCAAGAGCTGCAGCGAGTGTCTTGAACGTACCGGCACCAACTGCTGTATCAACAATATCTAACATGCTAATCTCCGAAGCTCTTTTGACCTGACTTGAGCCGCCAGACCATCTGGTTGCTTTCGCGGTCGGGTCCCTTCCAAGCTCACATCACCATAGCAACATGGTAACCCCTAGCGCCGCCGATGGACTGTGCGCTTGGCCGAGCTATCGATGCGGTCACAAACGGCCGACTCGCTTCCTCCCCACAGTTAATCCTAACAGTTACTCCTCAGAGTTTGGTTGGACCTGTGAACTGTAGGAGAAGACGATCAATACGCACAAACCGTAGAGGATAGCCGTCAGTCCAACCAACAAATCGTATGGTTTCGGCGTCGAAAGCGAGAACCGAAGCAGAACCGTCGATATCACAAAACCCGCGTTGCGAACGACGTAGTCATACCGCTCGAAAAACGGGATCGAAACGATCAATAAAAAAATGTCCGTAAAAATCATGAACTCAAAAAACATAGGGAAGAAAAAATAATCAAGGTTCTTTTCGCCATGACCTGCGCCGCTCGACGGCGACAACACTCCCATAAGCCATTGAAGAACATTGTAAGCTGCCAGCGACAGGAGCGTCCCATAAAGAACCAGCGCAACGGACTTCTTGATCGCGACGAATTGCCCCAAATTGGAACTCTCCGGAGAATGCTTGACGGTGCGACGGACTCGCCGAAAAACAACGATCAACGCGAACATGGCCAATGCACCTAACATATCCAAAAGAACAGTCCAAGCAGCATCGGTCTGCTCGAACCATGCTGCTGGGTCTCGAAACTCACCGATATCCTTAAACACGCGGCGGATCACGATCAAGGAGAGGATCTCGTACTGCATCGCTATCGAACTGGTATGCGACTTAGGTAGTGCGAACACCAACAGTAAGACCTCATAAAACAAGATAAAGCTAAACGGAGTGTAGACTGCGTGAAGATAGTTCCGATCCAGTTCGGTCAGAACGCCGACGCCGAAACTCGGTACCGCTCGTACCAAAGCAATCAACCCAAGATGTATCAGAAAACCCGAAACAGCGAACCATAGTGTCCATCGCTCGATGCGTCGCTGTTGAGCCTCCGAACTACAAACATCATAAAACCGGACAAGCCGCCCGAGGATCGAATCGATGGTCGTAGGGTTCATACCAGGCTTTGCCTTATACTCGTGATCGCAACATCGATAACCAACGTAGAGTACTGTCCATAGCTGACAACCGCTAACCTCCACCCACCTCCTCCCCCCTACCCTCCTCTTCCCCCCACACTCTTCCCCCTTTCCTTCCCCCTGCCCCTTTCCCCCTTCTTCTTTGCGTCCTTGCGCCTTTGCGACTTTGCGTTCATTTCTTCTCTGCTTCTTTGCGTTCCTTTCTTCTCCGCGTTCCCTTACCGGGATGGACCGAACTAGCTAATCGACTCAAATCTCCTAGAATAGATTTCCACACGGTGTTGTTTCGTTCCCGTTACGGCGATTCCATGAAGCTGCCCAAAGCCCATTTCGTTTCCGACTTGCACCTGTTCTCCCGCCGAAGTTCCGGGCCCAAAGTCCAACGCGCCATCGAATCGGCCGTCGCACAGTCCAATACCTTCATCCTCGGCGGAGACATCTTCGACTTCCGTTGGAGCGCCCTGGACTCCCACGAAAAAACCGTCGAGGAAAGTGTCCGCTGGCTCCAAGGCCTCATCTCGGTCAATCCCGATTGCCAATTCCACTACATCCTCGGGAACCACGACGCACTGCCTGCCTTCACCGAGCAACTCGAACAACTGGCGCTGGCCAACCCACAACTCCAATGGCATAAACACTACTTGCGAGTCAACCGCACCGTTTTTCTGCACGGAGACATCATCGATGCGAGAATACCCTACCAAGCTGATTTTCACGAACTGCTCGATGCGAGGCGAATTGCGCACGAACATCGACCACGTCCCCACCCCATGAGACATTCCCTCTACGATGTCGTCGTCAAAACCCGAATCCATCGACTCGTCGCCCACATGGCAAACTCGAACCAAAAAGTCCTAGACCAAGTCTCTGGGTACCTCGAGTGGATTGGCCAAACGCCCGAAAGCGGTGCCGAACAAGTTTTCTTCGGCCATACCCATCGGCCCGTCGACGCCATCGATTACCAACGCCAAGTCTTCTACAACCCCGGAGCGGCGATCCACGGGATCCCATTTAGAATTCTACCCCTGGAAATCTAACCCACTTATCTCCTACTTCCGTGTGTTCCGTGTGTTCCGTGGTTCCCTGTTTTGGTAGTCTTCGTGTATTCCGTGGCTCCCTGGCCTTCGCGTAGATCCGCTTGGATGTGCGCGATGCTATGGGAACGTCCCGTATGGAAAGTCCGGATCGCCCGGTTGGGATGTATTTCTACGACTCACTAGGGTCGGTGTATTCAAGGAGTTTTTCGGAAAAACCCACTTCTCGACACAGGCTTCTGTCGCAAGCGGGACCTGGTCACAGTACTCGCTAACTCCTGGACATGCCTCGACAAGATAATCATTTTGACGCTCCAAAACCTTCGATACAACTACGTCCCAGTGAACAGGGTGACATCTGATGGTATATCCCAAACTCTCCACAAATTGCTTCCGTTGATCCAACAGTGAGGGATCAATCAAGACTGGGCAAGCTTCATACAGTTCTGGATAGTTATCAAAAATCTTGACCTCGACTCCGACCTTGTCCATAGCTGAAATGACTTGAGGTGGAAACCTAAAGAGATCCTCACTATCAAACAAGTACAAAGGAGTATCCGCCTCTAGAAGATTAGGCTCCAACTCGGGGTTTTCGCCGATATCGATCAGCTCCATCCCGAATTCATTTTCGTTGTTTTCCTGCTGCGTTTTGATCGGAACTACGACCTGCTCCTCCTTTACAGCTATCGTCGGATCGGATGTGACTTGCGTTTCCTGGCGAGAGCATCCCACAAAAGCGAAAGCAATCAAGAGAAAAGAGGCAATGCGCATTTTCGCTTGGGCTTTCGGACTCGAATTGCGTTTGTGGGTCATCGAAGATTCCCTCCATTATCATTACTCACGATTCGAACAACCTATCCCCTTTTTCTTAACCACAGAACACAACGAATACACGGAAACAGATCCGCGCTCTTTTACGTCTTACTTCCGTGTGTTCCGTGTATTCCGTGGTTCTATGGCCTTCAGGTCCTATACCGTTCAACGACGCTAGCTCGCGTTGTTGAAACGAATTGCGTTGCATCTAAGCCACATCGCATGCAGCCGTGATGATCAGTTCGGCTCGGTATCCCGGCGCTGCAAGTTGCGCATGAATGCATGCGCGACTCGGTGCATGACCACTTGGAATCCACGCATCCCATAGCTCGTTGAACACCGCGAGGTCTTCAGGAAATGGAAGGTAGATCAAGACCTGCAAGAGGGACTTGCGCGAACTCTTCGCCAAGAAGAGTCGCTCGTCGACCTGACGAAAGAGTTGCTCGAATTGCCCCCGTGCATCGAGTTGCGGATCCTCAGGGACTTCAACAAAATAAGCGATCCCACGATGCATGACGAGGTCGGACCAGCGGGGTGTCGTACCGTGACGGGTGATATCGGACATGCAGCTTCCGGCTAGAACGAAGTTTAAAAAATTGAAAAAACCAGGACCGGCATTGTACACAGGCCAATCCGGTTTTTTCGAGCCGAGAGGCGGATTCACCCTTTGAGCCGCTAGGCGCAAGCCGCGGGCGGTTGCCATAAGCCACGCACCGATGCAATCGGGCTACACAGCGGCAATCGCCTAGCCTGCTCGGGCCCATACGCTGCGTCCTGGTAGGCTGAGTTAAATCGCCCAACCGCTGGCGCTGGTTGGCTCACAGGCGATTCACACCGAATCGACCGTCCAATACCCAAGCCACCGGCAGTCGGATCGCTCGAACGAACCTAACTGCGCTTTGCTCTTGCCTACACTCCTGCCGGCCGATTGGGCAACCAACACCAAACCATCGCACAAACGCGATGCATGAAGCGCCGTCGGCGAATCGGTCGATCCGAGCTCGATCAACACCAAACCATGATCCCCTCGAATCTTCGTCAATCCAGCCACATCGCGCAGCACTTGACCTGAAAATTCACTCGGGTCTTTTCCACTCTCAACGAGCCAATCCCAGTAGACTTCCTGTAAACCTGGCTCGGCCGATCTCGCAGCATACAACCTGTCGGTACTGCGAACCACGCACGCGCGAGAGTGACTCTGTCCCATCCATCCCAACGCAAGCTGACCCACTAAATCCATCCCACGGAAAACCTCAAGTCCACTTTGTCGGCTCGCCAAAAAACCGACCCCAATGCACACACTCGGTCGCTTGGGCAACACTCGAACAAAAGAATCGATAGGTACGACGCAATCCATATTCAGTTCCATCCGTGTTCAGTTTCAACGGTGTTTAGTCTCAACCGCGCTGCGAGTGCGCCCAAGTCGGATCGCGAGGGTCCGAACCCTATCGGATCGCAAACGGATTGATCCACCCGTGCTCCTCGACCATCACAATCATGTCGCGGTCATCCCCGTCGACCGATTCGCCAACGAGCTGGCCAGGACCCGTCCGAGGATGACTCGGGCCACTCGCGACAGGCTTTGGAAGCTGCTTGGCCGTCGACTCGGCTCGCACAAACGCATGATGGCTCGGATCGAGATGCACTGCCGAAAGCTTCAGCTCGTTGATCCATTGCTGAAAGGATTCATCCAAACCCCCGGTGGAAACCGGCGAGACGGCGGCTCGTCCTGCAACATTCCCCGCGACGCTTCCTGAAACACTTCGGACACCTCGGCCCTGCTCGACGGAGTCCTCAAGGAACGATTGGAACAGACTGACCGTATCGGTTTCCAATGGCTCTTCTTCCAAGGCTCCAAACTCGACCGAAGGCTCATCCTCGCTGGATTCCTGAGTTACCACTTCCGCAGTAGCCCCCTCTTGCGACTCCGCTTGGGACTCCTCATGCGGAGTCGACCAAGGGCTAGGCAACTGATGGAGCTGGGTCCAAACCGCACCAATGCGACTCGCAGGGATCGGCCTCTGAGCCTCAAACCCCGATTGCAGTATGGCTTGGTCGGCAAGCTGGTCGATGATCCTCGGTATCCCATCGCTAGCTCGGTAGATCGCCTCGAGCGCATCGGGTTGAAAAACAGTGGCTACATTGCCACCGGCCAACTCGATCTTTCGCTGGACATACCCAAGCGTCTCGGAATGATTCAGAGGAGCCAAGTAATGACGGGCCACGATCCGCTGATGGAGCGACTCCATGTGAGGATGAGCAAGCGTGTCTTCAAGCTTGAGCGTTCCTGCCAAAATCAAGTGAACGCAAGGCATCCCCTCACAAAGCGTGTTGGTCAAAATCCGAAGCTCATCGAGCAATTTCATCGACAACGTCTGCGCCTCGTCGACCAATAACAACAACCCACCCCCCGCACCGCCCATTCCCCTCAAATGCTCCTGAAGCTCGATGCGCAAATCCCCTTCGCTCATCTCGCGATGGGGCAATCCCAAATGATACAAGATCGATTGCAACAACGCTCTGCGTGTACACAACGGTGAACTCGCTAAAAAAACCACCTGCATGCGATCACCGAGCACCTGGGCAATCTTCATCGCACACATGGTTTTTCCAAGCCCAGATCCGGCGATGATCAACGATGGCCCCTCGCCACGCACCACGCATCGAACCGAATGCTCAACGGCCAATTCACTTCCGGCGATCGGAACGTACGAATCCAGGCACGGCGAGACACTAAAAGGCCGCCTCTCGAATCCAAAGAACGCTTCCACCATTCGAATCACCCACCGATTTGCTAGCGTTGCAACGCTGCCTGCCCGACCGAGACCTCGACGAAACGAGCCCTTGCCGAACCGAGCCCCTACGTACCATCTGGATCTGATCGGCCCGAAAGAATCGATTCCATCAGTCGAATCGGTACGATCGCTCCAGTTTGACAGCCTTGGGCTCAAGAATGGGCTAAAGCATTCAGTCTCGCAACGCGACGCGCTGGTGGGTCTGGGTACTGAGCTTGGCTTTTTCCAAGATCCGGATCGCCTCGTTGGTCTCCTGCAAATCGCTGACCAACGAAACCTTCGACGCTACAGCGCGATGGAACTGAATCAGCATTTGCTGGCCGATCGGCAACTCCGTATCGAGCGTCTCTTGATGCCGTCCTGCATCGTCAAACCAAACGAGCGTCGAAGGCAGATCGATAAACACTAGCCCTTTTTCGCAGCAAACTTGAACCGCCGCCGGGGGACGAAACGCTATGGCTTCGGCCCACACCGAAGGGATATACGCACCGCAACTGATCTGCGCCAAGATCGCGTTGGGATCGGTCTCCGGATCGCCGAACCCGAGACTCAAAATCTGATAATCGGCGTTGGTCGGGCTGGGCCGACTCAAATGCCGAATCGCTTGGACCCAATCGGGCTCCTCGTCAACGATGTACGTGCACCAATCGATCAGTTCGAGAAGCTCGCGATTGGTCTGTTTCTCAAGCGAAATCGAGTTTGCCGGATCGGGCAGTTCGCTCGGCAAGCGTCGGTGGCAAAACAGCAATCGCGGGCGTCCGAGCCGCGTCGCGATGAGCTCCTTGAAACGCAATGTCGCCGGCGCATAACGCCGAGAAAACCCGCTCATGAACGGAATTCCGGAACTGGAAATCGCTCCCTGCAAACCCGACGAACTCATCCCTTGGATGTCGACCTCGGAACCACAGAAAATCCCCTTCTGTTCTTCGCAAGCGACCCACAGGGGCTGAAGTTGATACCAGTCATCTTCGAGCATCAGGATCGCTTCGACCGATGGATTGGAAATCAGACTGCGAAAACTGTCATAACCTACGGAATCCAATTCACGTGCGGCCGCAGCAGCCAAAGCCGACACGCTGTGGTAAACACCGACGACCCCGAAACGATCTCGGAGCGAACGCAGCGCAGGAAGATACCGATGTTGCCAATCCGAACCTAGCCCTATGACGGCTATTCGAAGCTTCTGCATGTTTCCCTGCTTGGAATCAACCTGGGACCGATTTTCAACAGTTCCAAAACCCACCGCACATCGGGAACCTTCGCTTGGTGAAAGCCCAGCATGCATCGAAATTCAGTATATCGATCTTCGAGGGTAGATGTTGCCGATCGGAGCAGTCGGAACAAAATCCGAAGCTCGGACATGCAGCCAGTAAATCGCGAGAGACTCGACCGTCTGGAAACGACGGCCGGTTTGGATTGCGGCAAAGAAAAGTGAGCGGCACTGTATTCGGCACAGCGTACAAGCCCGAATTCGGGAGGGAGTCCATCCGACAACAGATACCCCCAGCGGAACCAATCCTACCGCTTCCGACGCTTGACTTTGGCGCTTCCCTGACGGACTTTGTAACGTGGATTGCTCTTGCAAATCACGTAGATTCGACCGCGACGACGTACGACTTGGCAATCAGCGTGTCGGTACTTTAGGGCACCGATGGATGAAACGACTTTCATGGTAATTCTCTCGAAACTCTTGGGTTGCCAAGGAATCCGACCGCCGGGGTCCAATCCTGGGAATGCGTAATATATCGACCAGCCCAATCCTGGCAACATCAAAAACGCTGGTTTTTTCGCGATTAGCTGCAATTGCACCGTTTGACCGGCCCAGTCAACTTCCGCCGAATGGCGTTGCACTAAAAGCGGAACGGCGCAAGCCGTCCGGTGAAAAACATTGCGATATCGAGGACACTCTGTCACTCACCGGAGTGCTTGCGCACTTCCGCTTCCACGAATTCAACGCCATTCTGCTCCACGCCAACGGGCGAAAACTTGCCGCTAGAACAACAACGCATAGCTATAATCGAATTTTCGAATGCTCAGATCGACGCCCAAGGCCTTGCTGTCGAACCCAATCAAAGATCCACTCCCATGCCTATAGCACCCCTGCTGATCGCCTCGTTCCTGGCCCTGCTTTGCCCTACCGCTGCGATCGCCCAAGCCCTCGAACTCTCGGGCATTCAAACGACCCCACACCAGTTCTCCTCGGAACTTCGCTGGCGCAAAGCTCCCGATCCGAGCCTCTCGGCCCGTACCGAACTGTTCGTCCGCAACACCTCCGAGCAAACAATCGCCATCGAAGGCCCCTTGCAATTCGATTCGGCTACCCCGAGCCAACTCGTCTCTGCAAACGCCTGGGCGTGGCGCGACCCATCCTGGGAAAACGGATTCGAACTCCCTGCCGGCGCGCTGCGGGTCTTGCGATTCAACGGCCAAACCTCCGAATGGGGAACCGGATCGAACCACACGCTCGATTACAAAACCATCGCAGCAGACCAAACGGCCAAAAACGCTCAGATCCTTTTCGATATCCAAGCGCCTGAGGCATGGATCGAATCGATCGGGTTTCTTAGCACAGACGCATCGCTCCGCCCAACACGTGTCCTGGTTACCCTTCGAAATGACCTGGAGAAGAACCTCGAACTCAAATCCTGCCGCCTGTGGTTTCCCAAAGATAACGACTCCTACCCTACGCTCTTTCCGTTCCTCGAGAAAAGCGATGTCCAAACGTGGAACGCTGATCAAAACATTCCAGCCAAAGAACTCATCGGGTTGACCATCGACACCCCACCGCTGGCGATGACCTACATGGCTTTGGAAATCGTTCTTGCCAGCGCGTCTGAGTCCAAACCGATTCGGCTTTGGGCCAGCATGAAGGTCCGTCCAAACACGTTCGATATCAGCGGAGGATGGACAGCAAACCAAGTCAAAAACCGCATGAGCATGACCAACGAAGAGTACCTCAAGACCTTGGCAATGCTTCACGTCAACACCGGACAGATCGAGGAAGTGGCAGGTTTCACCGACAACCCCGAACTCTATGCCAAGTACCCGATGAAACGTTTCAATCGCCTTGGTGATCGTCAACGCTACGACTCCGATGCGATGCTCCCGAATATCCATGCCGTCGAATTTTTAGGCGAACCACAGTACGGCGGAGGCCGACCGGTCCCGGCCCAAGAAGTCTTCGATAAACTCGCTCCGTATGCGCCCTGGCGGCTCCCGACAAGTGTCACGCTCAGCGAAGAACGGACTTGGAGATACTACGCCGGACTGTCCGATTACCCGCACTACGATGCCTACCGCGTCATCGCACCCGCAGCCGACGCCTGGACCAAATACGATCGCTGGAACGGCGAGTCGATCCGATGGGGCGCTCCCTTGGAAACCATCGGATCCATGACCCGAAGCCTCCGAGAACAAAGCCGACCGGTCAGCATCGCCTACTGGTCCCAAGGTGCCCATGACGGATGGGGCGGGATCTTGAGCCCACGCCGGGGGTCCCCTACCCCCCAAGAACTCCGCGCCCAAGCTTGGCAGGGCCTGGGCAACGGGATCATGTCCCTCTATTGGTTCAACCTCAGCATGAAGTCCCTTGCGAAATTCCCCGACCTGCTCGATCCAATCCGCCGAGTAGGTCGCGAAATCGATTTGCTCCGACCGATCCTCCAATCGGGTACCGCCTACCGCTACGAAAGAATGCTCCAAGATGGCAAACCCTCTTGGGACCTCTCGTCGATCGCCTCCGAAGACTCCACGCTTCTTGTCGCCAACGATCTTGATTATTCGATCGACACGAAAACTCGAACATTCCAATTCGCAACCCGACCCGCAAACTTCAGGTTCGCGCTGCCGACCTGGCTCCATAACGACAGCTCCAACGGCCGACTCGACTGCTTTGAAATCGACGCCGATGGACCAAAACCTATCAAGTACCGCATCGAGGGACAAAGCGTCGTCATCGATGCCCCAACCGAAGTCCGCGTCGCTGGCCTCTACGTCGTAACCCGCGACAAATCCCTCCGCCAACGCCTAGCCGAACAAGCCACTGCCCTAGACCAACGGGAAAAAGAACTGGGTTTCGATCCCATCGGCAACCCCGAAGATCGCAAACGCCTCGAAAGCTGGGTCGATTGATCCGACTCCCTCAACGCGCAACCCGCAACGCGCATCCCGTAAAGCGACTCTCATCCGAAAATACTCAGATGACAGATTCGCCCAATCGACTACCATAATTTCGGAATTCCGGCCCCGCTTTCGCGATGCTGCCACCACGCGATCATGCATCGCGAGCCGAAAAAGGCCAACCCCCCAAAGTCCACCCTCCCCTGAAATCCCCAAAAGATCCCCCGCTGCTGAACCCATGAATCGAATCACTACAAAAGCCGACCCTGCAAAACCCTCCAAATACTCCAAACCTCGATACGCTCTTGGCACTGCCCTAGCAGCAATGTGCCTGCCAAGCCTGGGCCTGCCAAGCCTGGGCCTGCCAAGCCTGGGCCTGCCAAGCCTGGGCCTTCTAAGCCTGGGTCTCCTGCCGATCCAACTCGCACACGCCCAGGACGTCGCACCGGCACAGCAAATCGCACCGGCCCAGCAGAGCACCCAAGCAGACTTTGTCGCCGACGTCAGGCAACTGACCTTCGAAGGCTCCCGCGCCGGCGAAGGGTACTTCAGCCGCGATGGCAAACAAATGGTCTTCCAAAGCGAACGCGAGGCGGGCAACCCCTTCTACCAAATCTATCTCATGGACCGCGAATCGGGAGACGTCCAAAGAGTCTCTCCCGGCCATGGAAAAACAACCTGCGCTTGGATCCATCCCGATGGCGATCGGGTCCTGTTTGCCTCGACCCAATTCGATGCCGAAGCGACCTCCAAGCAGCAAGCCGAACTCGACTTCCGCGCCTCGGGACAACAACGACGCTACGCTTGGGATTACGACCCTGAGTTCGAATTGGTCGAATGGAACCGCAAATCAGGGACTTACAAAA
>Ga0315905_10003911_pt1 | contig 15286 bp, 6 predicted proteins | sample LakEriMetagenome_5_FD_203522 | JGI IMG/M metagenome (GOLD analysis project Ga0315905, IMG submission 203522) | Freshwater fungal communities from buoy surface, Lake Erie, Ohio, United States - Buoy 4 MA121 | ecosystem: Environmental > Aquatic > Freshwater > Lake | place: USA: Lake Erie, Ohio... | reverse complement strand
CGGCGGCGGGGGCTGCTGCGCTCGCCGCCGCCGTCGGGACGGCGCCCGCCGCCCCCGCCGCCACCGCAAACCCGCGCCGCACCACCCGCCGCCGCTCCACCGCCCCGCTGCCGAGCGGCAGCGGCTCGTGCACGGCCGCCCACCACGTCGCCTCGCCCGCGGGGACGTTGGGGTCTCCGAGCAACTTGCGCGCGACGACGCGCGGGCGCTGGCCCGAAAAATCGTAGCCCACGGCCTGGGCCTCGAGGCCGTGCGGCCCGTAGGCCGCGCGGTACACGCCCGCGAGCGGGCAGCGGCGCGAGGGGCGCGGGGCGCCGACGGACGCGAAGCGGTGGGCGGCGCGCAGGCGGGACGAGGGGGGCGGGCGGCCGGGGCGGCCCGCGCTGCCGCCGCCGCCGCCGCCGCCTGGCAGCAGCGCGTTTGGGGGCGGCGTCGCGGCGTCGGGCGAGGTGCCGAAGCGCGCGCGGGACGCCGACGACGAGCGCGGGAGCACGTTGGTCGCCATGAAGGCCGTGAAGCTGGCGCTGAAGCCGCCGCCCGCCGCCGCCGCCGCCGCCGCCGCTGGAGGGGGGGTCGCGGGCGGCGGGCCTGCTGCTGCCGCCGCCGCTGCCGCCGCCGCACCGCCGCCGCCCTCGGGCGGCTGCCACACGCCCGCGGCCGCCGCCGCCGCAGCGGCGAGGCGGTTGCTGGCGTGGCTGCCGCCGCCGCCGCCGAAGCTGCTCCCGAGGCGTCCCGCTCCCGCTGCTGCCCCGGCGGACGACGAGGGGCCGGCCGCCTCGGCGTCGCCGCCCTCGGGAGGAGGCATGAAGAACTCGCGGAGCGTCAGCCTGGGCGGGCGGCGCTCGGCCCCGCCACCGCCGCCGCCGCCGCCGCCGCCCGCCGAGGAGGCAGACCCGCCGCCACCGCGGCGGCCAAACCACGACAGCGCCGCCGCCGCCGCCGCTGCGGGGCCGGCGCCGGCGCCGTCGCTCCCCCCGTCGCCGCCGTCGTCGCTGCTGCCGTTGCTGGAGGACGCCCGCCCCGCGCCGCCGCCGCCGCGTCCGCCGCCACCCTCGAGGTCAAAATCCCACCAGATCGCGCCGCCGCCGCCGCCGGGCGCCGGCCGCGGCCGCGCCGACGGGCCGACGCGGCACAGCCTGCGCGCGAGCAGCGGCGGCACGGACGAGGCCGCCGCGGCGGCCGCGCCGTCGCCGTCGCGCGCCGCGTCGTGGCCGAGCGCGGCGGCGGGGCCGCCGGCACCAAACAGCAGGGTGTCGAGCCATTCTCCTGTGCCGTCGTCGTCGTCGTCGTCCTCCTCGTCGTCGTCCTCCTCATCGCCGTCGTCCTGGTCGTCGTCGTCGTCGTCGCTCCCGTCGCTCTCGTTATCTGGGTCGCTCTTGTCGTTGCCGCCGTCGTCGTCGCCGTCAAACGCAAAGCCCGCGCCGGCGTCCCCAGCTCCGCCGCCGTCCAGCGACTCGGTGTCGGTCGATGAGCCCGGGCGCCCGAGCAACTGCCGCCGCCGCCGCCGCCGCCGCCGCCGCCGCCGCCTTGCGACGCCGCCGCGCGGCGCCTCTGCGCCCCCAGCGCCGCCGCCGCGCCGCGACAGCCGCGCGGCCAGCAGCGCCTCCACGCCGCCAAGCAGCTGGTCCACTTTCACGCACCCGTCGCCCCAGCGCGCGGCGACGAGCACGCCGCGGGGCCCGGCCCCTGCGCCCGACCAGAGGCCGACGAGGGCGGCGTGCCGGAGCAGCAGGCGGAAGGTGTCGCGCCAGGGCAGGGGCGGCGGGCGCGGGCGCGGGGGCCGGGGAGGGGTGGCGCGCCGCCGGCCGCTGTTGCCGCCGCCGCCGCCGCCGCTGCTGCTGCTGCCGCTGCTCCACCACGCGCACGGCCGGCGCCACGCGTCGAGCGCGCGGCCGCGGCTGGCGGCCGCGGCGGGCGCGAACGCGCGCAGGCACAGCGGGCGCCAGACCCGCTCGTGGTCCCGCGCGGCGGCGCGCAAGCGGCGCGACGCGAGCGCGGCGGTCGCGACCTCGGCGGCGCTCAGGCGCACGAGCAGGGCGCACAGGAGGTCGTCCGGGAGGCGCTCCAGGGGGGACGGGGTGACGGGCGGGCCGTCGCCGCCGTCGGGCTCCATCGGGCGCGTCAAGGTGTTTGGCGCGCGCGCGAGAGAGAGAGAGCGACTTGTCGGCACTGGCTTTGGCTCTGGAGGGTGTGTGGGTGTACACACGCGCGCGCGAGAGAGAGAGAGGGAGAGACGACAGCGCGCGCCGACTCTATACTGTCGGCAACTGCCGGCTCGAGACGGAGATGGAGATTGACTGTGCGCCGTCAGCGTAAGCAGAGAGAGAGAGCGCGCGCGCGGGACGCTTTGCATGCAAAGGCGACGCGTCGCGCCAGGGAGGGGGGCGGCGGCGCCGGCGTCGTCGGCGACTCTCTGCGCGCGCGCGCGCTCCGTTCGCTCTCCCTCGCGCGCCAAGGTATCGTTTCTGTGCTTTCTCTTCTTAACACGCGTCCTCCTCCTCCTCCTCCTCCTCCTCCTCGCCCTCATCCCGCCTTACCACCACCCCCGGCCACCAAGTCCGCCTTGCTGCTAAAGCTGAAGAAATACATCCGCAGCGCCAGGCCGACGCCCGCGTGCGCCGCCACCACCAAGCCCAGCAGCGCCGTCGCGCGCGCGGGCGCCGCCTCGAAGATGGCCGCCTTCAGGTTGGCCACGAGGAACAGGCCCGAGCTCGCCGTGGCCAGGGCCACCACCAGGGAGCGCGCCCAGCCGGCGGGCGCGATGCACAGGAACGCGGCGGGCACGAACGCCGTCATGGCGTACCCGTAGACGCACCAAACGCTCGCGAGCCTCATCTCGGAGCGGAGCCAGCGCAGGGCAAACCACAGGCCAAAGCCCAGGGCGAAGACGTAGCCGTAGAACAGGAGGGCCGAGTAGGATACCTTGGCGTAGTCGTTGTACCACTGGAGGTCGGCGACGCTGGGGCCGCCCTGCGCGGCGCGGCCGGTGGGGTCGGGGATCTCGGGCGGCGGCTGAGGAGGAGCGGCCGACGTGCCGTTGGCGGCGCCGCCGCCGCCTCCCGGCGCCGGGGAGGGGGGCGTCGCCGGCGCGCCCGCCCCGGCCGCGTCCTTGGCCGAGCCGCCGCCTCCTCCTCCTGGTGACGATGACGACGACGACGCCCACCGCGAGAAGGACAGGTAGTCGGCGTAGTTGCCGGCGACCGCCGTCACCAGCACGAGCGTCGTCGCGACCCAAAAGGGGCCGTACAGGTCGGGCGAGTCGGCCGTGGCCGCCATGAACGAGGGGCGGAAGGGGCCCAGGAAGGAGTGGGCGACGCGGTTGAGGACCTGGGAGGTGTCGACGTCGAAGTAGGGGCGGTAGCGGCGCGGGGACCAGAAGGGGGCCTTGGACGGGTCGTCGTCGTCGCTGGCGGAAGGTGGCGCGGCCGGCGGGCGGGACGACGACGGAAAGCCGTTGCTGCCTCCTCCTCCTCCTCCTGCTGCTGCTCCTGGTGCGGGCGGCCGGATCGTGCCGCCGACGGGCGCCGCGCTCGCCGTCGAGGGCGCGAACGTCAGCGCGGGCGCGGGAGCTGGGGCTGCTGCTGCTGCTGCTGCGGCGGCGGCGGCGGTTGCGCCGCCGACCGCCGCGCCGCCGCCGATGGCGGGCACGACGGCGTCGGCGTCGACGTCGAGCGCGATGCTGCTGCCGTCGGCCGCGGTCGCGGGCGGGACGTAGGTGGTGTTGAGGTCGTAGCCGTCGCCGTCGCCGAGGGTGAACGGGTTCTGTTGTTTGTTGTCGGTTGTTGTTGGGGGGGGCAGGAAGGCCGGGCGACGACGGTTTTGGTTGCGATTGTGAGCGAGGGAACAACAAGAGACAGGAGGAGGGCGACTTGGGCCCGCGCTTGGGTCCGATGTTTCGATGCGTTCATGGGCAGCTGCGCGCGGGGCGCGCGCGCACGCGTGCTGCGGATGAGCGCGCGCGCGAGAGAGACGCACCTGCGACGCCATCGTCCTCGGCTTGTTCCCACGTCGTCCGTTTCGAGACGCGCGCCAAGGTGTTTGCGTGCGCGGCGCGCGCGCGCGAGAGAGAGGGACGTCGAGCGTGTCGTGTTGCTTGGGTGCGACTGGTCTGTCAACGGCGAGGTGAGCTGGGATGCACGACGCGATGGGGGTTTGTAAGGAAGCGCGCGCCGATAGCGCAGCGGGGCCGCGCGACGCCGGCTTTTCCCGCGCCGATCGCGCCGCGGGACCGCGCGACGCCGGCTTTTCCCGCGCGCGTCCTCCGCGCCCGCGATTGCCCCACCCCCCACTTTGTACCCCGCGTCACGCAGGCTGCTGCTCATCCCCAAGCTGCGCTCGCACGCCACCACACATCATTTACACCGTCTTCTCCCTCCACGCCACACGCGCAGGTACGTACGCGCTCTCGCGCGATCGGATCCGTCTCGAAAGATGACGACGATTGGGGCCAAGGCCAAGGCCCCCCCCGTTCAACCACTCCACACATCTCTCTTGCACAAAATCGTCCTGCGCGCGCCCCGAACGCGCGCTCCCGCGCCGTCTCGGGCTGTCCAAACGGCCCGAGCGTGAGACCGTTAATAAAACTGCTCCACTCGCCCGATCGAACATCCGCGGCCGCTACGGGCGCGGATGGCGGACGTACCCTGCTTGTACCGCCCGCCCTTTTTTTTCCCCGGCTGCTGCCGCCAAATCAGAAATTCTCCCGCCCCGCCGCTGCCCTCTTCCCCTCGCCCGCAAAAACACCACACAGCCCTTTCCTCCAACACCACACAGCCCCCCCCCCTCCCCCCCCTCAAAGAACCACAATGGCCCTCCTTTCCCGCGCCGCCGCCACCTCAAATGTCGCGCCGGCCGCCCGCCGCCGCCCCACGGCGTGCGCCCATTCCGCCGCCGCCGCCGCCAACCACAAGACCGCCTCTGCCACCGCGACAGCCACGGCCGCCGCCCTGATCGTCGCCGCCCTGGCGTCGCCCCTCGTCGCGCCCGCCCACGCCACCCCGGACCTCGCCCTCGGCGCTAACGTCTTCAACGGCAACTGCGCCGCGTGCCACACGGGCGGCAAGAACAACGTCATCCCGGACCGCACGCTGCAAAAGGCGGCGATCGAGCAGTACCTGACGGGGGGCTTCAGCGCCGAGGCGATCGAGTACCAGGTGCGCAACGGCAAGGGCGCGATGCCCGCGTGGGAGGGCAGGCTGGACGACGACGAGATCGAGGCGGTTGTGGCGTACGTGTACGACCAGGCCGCGGGGGACAAGTGGTGACTGGCGCGCTGCGGCGGGCCCGCTGGCCGCGGCGGCGGCAGCGACGCCTCCTCCTCCCCCCGCGTGCAAGGCTCGGCGGGCGGCGCCGCGCGCGTGCTGTACGCGTCGTTGTCATTCTCGTCGTCGTCGTCGTCATCGTCATCGCTGTCGCCTCTGTCCGAGGAGGAGGTGGCAGCGACGGCGGTGGCGCCGCGACGTCTGCGCTGCGCGGCGCGGGCGCCCGCTGCCGTCTCTGCCTACGCGGGCAGGCTTTTCGGTTAGTACATTAATACACGTCCGTGTGTTGTATATATATCCCCGGAGAGGAGGACAAAGACACCTCGTCACGCTCACGCTCACGGCGCCTCGTCGCTGGCCGCCCCCCCGGCCGTCTCTGGCGCGAACGACACGACCGACCGGCGCCGCCCGCCCGCGCTCGTCAGGCTCGCGCGGCGCCCCCCGCCGCCGCCGGCGCGGCCCTCCTCGGCCGCGCGCAGGGCGGGGCTGTCGGCGGCGCCGCCGCCCTCGTCGTCGTCGTCGCGCGGCCCCGGGGGCTGCTGCTGCCCGGCGGGCCCCGTGAACAGGTAGCTGCCGCCGTCGTTGCCGCCCACGCTGCGCGGCGCCGCGCCCCACGCCAGCGCGCGCAGGCGCGCGGCCGCCACCTCCCGGGGCGTCTCCCCGCCGTCGAGGGCGAGGCCGGTCGGGTCCGGGCCGGGGGCCGCGCCTGCTGCTCCTGCTGCTGCTGCTGAGCCTGCGGCGGTGGCGGGGGACCGCCGCTGGACCGCTCCCCCGCCGCCGCCGCCGCTGCCGCTGCCGGCCGAGTGCCCGTCGCCCCCCGACGACGGCAGCAGGGGGTTGCTTTGGAGGTGGTGGTGGTGGTGGTGGTGGCGGTCCTGCTGCTGCCCCCCGCCGCCGCCGCCGCCCCCAAAGCCGGCCGCGCACGCCCGCACGCTGACCACGCCTGGGCTCGCGACGCCGCCGTCGCTGAGCTTTCCGGCGCCCGACAGCAGCAGCGCGGACGCCGCGCCGCCCCCGTTGCCGCCGCCGTCGCCACCCCCGCCCCCGCCCGCACCCCCGCCACCACCGCCGCCGCTGCCCCCGCGCTTGGCAAGGGCCGCCAGCCGGCGCCCCGCACCCTGCGCGGCGGCGCGCGCGCGCGCCAGCGCGCGCGAGCGCCGCGTGCCGAGGCAGCACGCAAAGAGCGCCGCGACCGCGAGCAGCCCGCCGACCGCGATCACAAACGCGAGCACGCCGCCGTCGCGCGCGCCCAGGCCCGACCACCCGCCCTCGCCCTCGCCTCCGCGCCCGCGCCGCCGCTCGGCGGCGCGCAGCAGGCCGAGCGGGTCGGCGGCGTCCCCGCCCGCCGCGGCGGCCGCCGCCGCCGCCGCAGCCTCGGCCCGCGTCCCGGCGCCCAGGAACACGCGCTCGCCCGAGCACCCCTGCGCGCCGGCCGACGTCGTCGGGTCGCCCAGGGACACGCAGACGAGCCCGAGGTTGACCCCGACGGCCGCGAGGGACTCGCACAGCTCGTAGCCGCACGTCGACGCGTACGAGGGGGCCTGCAGGGCGCGGAGGGCGCGCGCGGGGTCGCGCGCGCCGGACAGCTCGACGCCAAAGGCGGCCGCCAGGACGACGCGGCCCTTGTACAAGCCCCCCGCCGCCGCCTCGGCGGGGGCAGGGGCCGGGCCGCTCGGGGACGCGCCGGGGGGGGGCTTGCCGAAGGGGGTCCAGGCCGCCGGCGGCGGGGCCGTGGCAGCGGCGGCGGCGGCGGCGCTCGCCGCAGCAGCCTTGGCCTCCTCCTCGGCCTTGGCCCGCGCCGCCGCGGCCTCCTCGCGCCGCCGCTGCTCGCGCTGCTTGGCGCGCAAGCTCTCCAGCTGCCCCCTGCGCACGGCCGTGCGCGCGTCGACGGCCGCCTGCCGCCGGAACGCCTCGTCGCGCTCGAGCTGCGCGGCGCGCTCCGAGGGGGTGGGTTGGACGGCGGGGGCGGCCTGGTCTTCTTGCTGCTGATGATCGTCGTCCATGCCCCACGCCTCGTCGCGCAGCAGCGCGTCGGCGCCGGCCGCCGCGTCGTCCGCCGGGCCCGCAGGCTCGGGCGCGGCGAGCGACCACGGCAGCAGCTGCTGCTGCTGCTGCTGCTGCTGAGGCGTCGGCGCCGCCGCCCCCGCCCCTTGCCGCCGCGCGCCGCCGCTGCCGCTGCCGCCGCGGGCCCACGGCGGCAGCAGCCGCGGCAGCCACGCCGGCTGCTGCAGCTGCTGCTGCAGGCGCCGGCGCCCCCCCCGGCCGCCCCCTTCCTGCTGCTGCTGCTCGCTCCACCACTGCCGGCGCCGCAGCTCCTCCGCCTGCGCGCCGATCGCGCGCCGGTCCTCCGTCCCCACCGCCTCCTGGGCGGAGGAGCCTCCCGCCGCCGGGCCCACGCCGCCGGCGCCGCCCCCGCCGATCGACGCGAGCCGCACGGCGGACCGGGGCACCCCGGCCTGGCGCGCGATGGCGCCCGCGACCTGCGGCGCGTACATGCGCTCGAACGTGTCGGGCCGCATGTCGAGGATGACCATGGACACGGTGACGACGGGAGGCGGAGGGGCGTCTTGGCTGTTTGGCGCGGCCGTCGCGGCGCCGGCGAGCAGGACGGCGGCCGCGAGGAGGAGCGGGAGGAGCGAGGCGGCACCGGCGGCGGCCTGGCGGCGGCCTGGCGGCGGGCCCGCCGCCGCCGCCGCCGCCGCCGCTCCTGGCCCCCTCCTCCTCACCGACCCGCCCGTCATGATTTGCTGCCGACTCGGGCGCGGGAGTGTTGGCTATGTTCCCTTTCACCCGGCGCTTGGTTGGGTCGCTGTGGCGCAGCTCGCGCTCTCTCTGCGCGCGCGCGCGCGCGCCGCCCCCGGATGCCCGACGACGACGGAGGGGTCGGGTCGCGCGGTTTTTTCGGGTGCGCGGTTTCTCTCTGCCGCCCGAAGAAGAACAAGGGAGGAGGGGGGTCGTAAAAAGCGGAGGCCGAAAGTATAGCGCGCTTGCTTCCAATCCTATGGTTTGCGTAAGGAGCACCCAGGTTCTCGGTGCGAGGCGCGCGGCGCGCGCGAGCAAGACAAGTGTGGTCCCGCCGTCGCGCCGCCGCCGCCCCTGCTGCCCGCCCGCCCGCCCGGCCTCCCGCGCCCCCGCCCCCCCCCGCCCCCCCCCCCACTCCGGCGACGACGACCAGCCAGCTCCCCCCCACCCTCCCTCCCGCCTCACGCAAAGTACACCCCCGCCAGCTGCTGGCGCCGCACGGGCTTGCCGCACGCGAAGCAGGGGCACCCGCGCGGCTGCCTCGCGAGCGCCTTGTTCCAGCAGCCGAAGCAGGCGAGCGAGCGGGGGCCGCAGCAGGGCGCGCGCTGCGCCGCCTCGGCAGGCGCCCTGCCGCACGCCGCGCACGGGCGCGACGCGTGCGCCGCGGGCAGGCGGGCCGACGCGGCGGCGGGCAGGAGGCGCGAGGCGGCGGCGGGGACCTGGGGCAGGGGCGCGGACGCGTGCGAGGGCAGCGGTGGGGCGAACCGCTGCTGCTGCTGCTGCTGCTGCTGCGGGCGGGCGGCAGCAGAGGACGGCAGGCCGCGCTCAGCAGCCAAGGCGCCGCTTCCGCTGCGGCCGCCGCCGCGCACGAGGCCCGGGGGCGTCATCGCCGTCGTCGCCATCGTCGTCGTCGTCGCCCCGCGCACCTCGCCGTCGCGGGCCGGCGGGCGCCGCGCGAGGTAGTCGGCGGTCGCGCGCGACAGATGCTGAGACCCGCCGCCGCCGCCGCCGGCGAGGGGCGCTCGTGGGGCGGCGGCCATTGCTGCTGCTGCTGCGGCTGCTGCAGCTGCCCCCGCCCCCCCCCCCCCCCCCCCCCCCGCCGCCGCCGCCGCCGCCACCGCGCCGCGCCGCGCCTCGGCCTCCTGCCGCCGCTGCGCCGCGCGCCGCGCGGCCTCCACGTGCGGCGCGATCGACGCCGAGAACCACCCGCGGTCGCGCGCGGGCATGAAGGCCGCCAGGCCCTGCAGCAGGGCGACCGTCCGGGGCGCCCGCAGCAGCGCGACGGCGCCGTCGGCAAAGGCGCCCGCGTCGCGGCGCTCGCGGTAGTCGCGCAGGAGGCGCTTGACGCCCGCGAAGGCGTCGGCGGGCAGCTCGCGCTGGAGGCGGGCGAGGTAGGCGGCCGGGTCCGGGGCGGCGGGGGCGGCGGCGGGGGGGCGCGTCGAAGGGGCGGCGGCCGCGGCGGCGGCAGCAACGGCGGCGCTCGGAGCAGCGGCAGCGACAGCGGCCGCGGGCGGGCTGCCGCTCTTGCTGCGCGCGCGCGGGTCCGCGGACGAGCCGCAGAACATCCCCGCACCGTCGTTGACCGCGCTGCCGGCTTCCCGCTTGAGCACGATCGGCTCCCGCTTGACGGCGGCGGCGGGCGCAGGGGGTGGCCGGCGCGCCGCAACCGCCGCGTCTTCCGCCGCCGCCCGCGACCGCGCCCGCCGCGCCTCCTGCTCCTCCTGCTCGATCTGCGTGCTGTTCCACGAGCGCAGAAAGTCGCCCATGCGCAGCTTGCGCGCCGCGCCGGAGTCGTCCGCCGCCGCCGGACCATCTGGTCCTCCTGGAGGTGGCTTTTGCTGCTGCTGCTGCTGCTGCTGCTGCTTCTGCTGCTGCCTGTGCGCCTCCAGCAGCCACGCCGGCCCGACCGCCGCCGCCTCTGCAGCCGGCCCCAGGCCGTGCCCCGCGACCATCGCGCCGTCCACGGCCGCGGCCGACCCGCTAAAGAGCCCCTCGGGCCGCAGCGCCGCGCGCGGGTCGGCGCGCGGCGGGGCGACGGGCTCGGGCGGCGGCTCGACGTCCGGGAGCAGCCGGCGGCGGCGCGCCGAGGCGGCCGCGGCTCCGGCCCCCAGGCCCGGCGGGCGGGGCGGGCGCGCGCCCTGCGCGAGCTCCGCGATGGCCGCCTCGAGGCCCGACGCGTCCGGGTCGCCCGCGTTTTCTGCATCGGCGTCGTCGTCGTCGTCGTCGCGGCTCGCCGCCTCCCCGCCGAGCCGCCGCTTCTTGCCGCCGCCAGCAGCAGCAGCTCCTCCCGCCGCCGCCTCCGCCGCGGCCGTCATCGCCGCCGCCGTGGCCGCGTCCGCCACGTCGGCAAAGCCGCTCAGGTCGATGGCGCGGGGCACGCCGCCGCCGCCGCCCCAGAGCGACTGCCCTGCGCCGCCGCCGCCGCCGCCGCCCCCGGCGGCCGCCCCAAACGCCGCGGCCGCCGCCGCCAGCGCCGACGCCGACGCCCAGTCCGCGTGCGCGCCCGCCTGCGCCGCGCCCGCCACCACCTGGAGCGCCGTGACCTTGCTGCCGGCGGGCTTGCCCCTCTCCGCCCTCCCGCCGCCGCCGCCGCCGCCGCCGCCGCCGCCCCTCTCCGCCTCGGCCCGCAAGCGGAGCGCGTCCTCCGCCTCGCGCCGCTCCTTGAAGAAGCGCGCGAGCGAGCCGACGGCCGCGCCGAACGACGGCTGCACGACGACCTGGTCCCGCAGCCACCGCGACAGCCTGCCGCGCGCGCTTCCGCCCGCGAACCGCTCGTCCAGCAGCAGCACGGCCCCGTAGTCGCGAAAGTGGCGGATCACGCGGCCCATCGCCTGGTTGACGGCGCGCGCGGCCTCTTGGGCGTACCACTGCTCGCCGCTCAGGCCCCTGCCGCCCGTCAGGCCGGCCGCGCCGCTCCGCAGCTCGTCGTCGAGGACCTGGCGCTGGATGCGCACGGCCGCCCCGCCCGCGGCGGCGTAGGGGATGCCCGTGATGACGACCGCGCGGCCGTCGCGGTCGGAGAAGTCGATGCCCTCGGAGGAGCGGCCGCGGCACACGGCGAAGAGGACGCCGCCCGACGGCTGGCCCTGGCCCTGGGCGGGGGCGGCGGGGGCGGCGGCCGACCAAGGGTGCTGCTGCTGCTGCTGCTGGTGGGAGCCGGCCACGTGCGCGCGGTACTCGGCGATGGCCGCCGCGTACGCCGTGGCGTCGCGCGGCTCGACGACCGGGTGCTTGTGCCGGGCGATGCGGTCCCAGATGCTCAACGTTGCGGGGGTGCTGCCGACGACGTTGCCGAACTCGCCGCCGCCGCCGCGGCCGCCGCCCCGGCCGCCGCCGCCGCCGTTCCCGCTCCCGCCGCCGCCGCCGCCGCCGCCCCCCGCACCGCGCTGCGGCTGCTTCCAGTGCTCGACCGCCGCCGACAGCGCCGCGTACGAGGGGAAAAACACCAGCAGGCCGTCGGGCACGACCCGGGCAAAGTTGACGACCGCGTTGCCCAGGTCGTCCAGGTAGCGCGGGTCGGAGCGGCGCGCGAACGACGAGTTGAGCGCGGCGCCCGTCGGCCCCGAGGGCACGACGCCCGCCCAGACTTGCTCGGGCGGCACGACGTGCCCGTTCTCGAGCGTCTGCGCGAACGGGATCTGCAGCTCGTGCTGCGCCGACTGCAGAGGGGCCAGCGTGCCCGAGGTGAGCACGATGGAGCCGACGCCGCGCGCGAGCAGGCGGTGCATCGCGACGCCCGGGACGAAGCACCAGTACGAGAGGGTGCGGGCCTCGAGCGCGAGGCCCGCGGCTGCGGCGGCGGCGGCGTTGGCGCCGGCGGCGGCGGCGGCTTGGGCGGCGGCGAGCGGGTTGTTGCTGCTGCTGTCGCCGGCGGCGGCTCTTTCTTGCACGACGCGCTCGTAGTGGACGTACATGCGGTAGCCGCGCACGGACGGCGGCCGGCCCGGGAGCAGGGGCTTGAGCGAGTCGAAGGCGAGGCGCAGGGCGTGGCGCAGGGCCTCGGCGCCGCCGCCGCCGCCGCCGCCGCCGCCATTGCCGCCGCCGCCGCCGCCGCCGCCCGTGAGCGCCTGCCCGGACTCGAGGTCGCTGTCGTCGATCAGGCCCGCGGCGCCCGCGAGCGCCCGGGACAGCAGCGGCCACGTCGCCTCGTTGATGTTGAGCTCGCCGAGCAGCTCGAAGAGGGCCTCGCCCGGCTGCAGCAGCCCCGGGAGCGGCTGCTGGTGGTACCCGCCTCCGCCGCCGCCGCCGCCGCCGCCATTGCCGCCGCCGTTGCCGCCGCCGTTGCCGTTCCAGCGCTCGCTGGGGCGCACGTTGGGGAGCAGGTCGATCTTGGCGTTGAGCTCTGTGGGGTGCGTTTGTGTGTGTGTGTGTGTGTGCGTGCGTGCTCGTGTGTGTGCGTGCGTGGGTGCGTTAGCGAGGGAGAGACGACGGGACGAGCGGGCGGCCGGCGACGCGCCCCCGTCTCGGGCAACAAAAAAAAGCAAAACTCAACGCAGCAAGACCCGCTCCGCGTACGTGAGCTGCACGGCCAGGTCCTCAAAGTGCGCCACCTGCGCGTTGGCGTCCACGCCGGCGGCGTCCGAGCCCCCCGTCGCCCCCGCGGCCATCGTCAGCTGCTGATGCTGATGCTGCGGCCGCGCCTGGCCGCCCCCGCCGCCGCCGCCGCCCGCCGCCGCCTCGGCCGCCTTGCCGCGCTCGCGCGCGAGGGTGATGGCGCGGCGCACGTCGGCGATGGCGGCCGCGCGCTGCAGGGCGGTCAGGTCGAACGACGCCGAGCGCGAGCAGACGTCCTGTGTGTTTGTTTGTTTGGGGCGGGAGGGGGTTGAAGGGTTGTTGTTGGCGGGGGCCGCGCCAGCCGGTGTTTTTTCCTCTCCCCCGCCGCGCCGCGGCAGCGCCGCTGCCGGCGGGCGCGCCGGCCCCCCCGCCCCCGCCCCGCCGGGGCCGCGGGGGGGCGGTGGGGGGCGGGGGCCGCCCCCGCGGGGTTTTTTTCCCCCCCCCCCCCGCGCCGGGGCCGCGCCGTGGCCTCCGCCCCCCCCCCCCCCCCCCCCCGGTCCCGATTTGCACTCACGTTGACGTTGTGCGCCTCGTCGAGGATGACGATGGCGTTCTTCCACCGGATGACGTCGCCAAAGGCCGCCTCGGTCTGGCGCATCTCCAGGAGGTAGTTGTACGGCAGGAAGATCACGTCGGCGCCCTGGGCGAGCTCGCTGTGCGTTGGATTTTTTTTGTTTGCGGGGGGCGGGGGGGCGGGGGGGGGGCGGCGGTGAGCGCAGGGGGGGGGGGGGCGGAACGCTCCGCCAATCGACAGCTCTTCTTCTTCCAAAGCGCCCACTCACCGCGACAAGTAGTACGGGCACAGCCGCGCCTCGCGACCGACGCGCACCAGGTCCTCGATGTCCGGCGGCTCGAGCCCCTCGGGGGCCTCGGCGGCGGCGCCCTGCTGGCTGCCGGCCGCCCCTCCGCCTCCTCCCCCTCCCCCTGCCCGTGGCCGCCCGCCGCCGCCGCCGCCGCCGAGCAGCGGGCCGCCCGAGGCCGGCGCCCGCCCCGCCGCCGCCGCCGCCGCCTCCTCGGCCCCCCCCGCGCGCGCCGCGCTCTGCAGCCGCGCCGCCGCCCCCTGAAGCCGCTCCTTGCTGTGGAACTCGCACTGCCGCCGCGACACGTGCGCGCGGCACGCCAGGTTGGCGGCCCCCGCCGTCGGCAGGCGGCTCACGCGCGGGTGCAGGCACGTCTGCTGCCGCGACGCCAGCACCGTCGTGCGCAGCGCCGACGCGTACGCCGTGTTGCGCAGCTCGTGGACGACCTGCTTGAGCTGGCTGTGCGTGCGGGACGCGTAGATGATCTGGGGGAGCTCGGCGACGAACGGCGGCGGTGCGTTGGGCGCCGCGGAGGAGGAGGGCGGCGGGAGCATCGGCGCTCCTGCTCCTGCTGCCGCGCCGCCGCCGCCGCCGCCGCCCGACGCGACGCCCGACGCGAGCGCCGCGTACCCCGGCACCGAAGCCGCCGCGTCGGCCCGCCGCTTCGCGAGCCACGCGCGCCACCCGAGCGTCGCGCAAAGCAGGCACAGGGTCTTCCCTGTGCCCGTCGGGGACTCGAGCAGCGCGTTTCCCCCGGCCTGCAGCGCGGCCGCGACGCGCGCCATGTACTCGAGCTGGCACGGGTAGGCGACGTGCGGGAAGTCGACCTCGACGCCGCCCGGGAGGGTGTATGTGGGCATCGTTGCTGGTGCGTTGATGGTGGTCTAGGGCCGGGCACTATGAAATGGCGACGAGGCGGCCGCGGGCGGGCGGGCGAGCCCGCGGGCCGTGGTTTTCACAAAACTTGCGCGCAGCTGTGCTTTCAAAACCGATGCATTCGCGTCCGCCAGGAGAGCGATGGGGGCGCGTAAAAGGGAGCGATGGGGCGTGGGCTAGCGCTAGTGTCTACGTACTAATCGAGTAATCGAGCAGCGTGGGCGAACGAGAGGGCGCGCGGGGCTGATGAGAGAGAGCCCCCCGAGAGAGCGGGGGGCGAGGCGGGCGGGCGTCTTGCGCTTACAGCGGGCGGCGCGGCCGCGGAAAACATATCGTTGTTGTTGTTGTTGTTGTTGTTGTGTTGTGCAGGTTTTTTTTGTTGTGTGGGTTTTGAATGGCAAAAAAGGAGAACGCAGGCGCGCGCACGGAGAGGAAGCAAGGGGGGATGCAAAATACAACAAAACCAACGTGGCCGGGAAGCAAACAAAAAGCACGACGCCGAGGCGGCCCCGCTTCCCGCTTGTGTTTTTTTTTTCACGCGCTCGCGTCCATCCCGGCAAAAAAAACGACGCCGAGGCCCGCTTCCCGCTTCACGCGCTCGCGTCCATCCCGGCAAACTCGCGCGGGGAGGCTTGCGTGCGCGCCGCCGACGGCGAGGTCGGCGCCCCGCCGCCGCCGACGCCGACCACCCCGGCCGGCGTGCTGCCCTTGGCCTGCTCCACGCTGGGGGCGCGCACGATCTCGTCCATCACCGACGGCGCGGCGCCCGCGCCCCCGCCCCCCGCCTGCGGCGCCGACTCGGGCTTGTCGACCTCGCGCGCCGACCCCTTGGCCGAGCGCCACTGCGGCGACCCCGGGTTGAACACGCCGCGCCAGGGGTTCTGGTTGCGCGGGGAGGCGGCGGCCTCGCCGGCGCCGGCGCCGCCCGTCGTGAAGAGGTCGCGGATGAAGCCCATGGTTGGTTGGTTGGTCGGTTGGTTGGTCGGTTGGTTGGTTGGCTGCGTGTTTTTTTGGGGGGGGAGCGGGAGAGCGGGAGAGCGGGAGAGCAGGGGG
>Ga0315905_10003909_pt1 | contig 15286 bp, 4 predicted proteins | sample LakEriMetagenome_5_FD_203522 | JGI IMG/M metagenome (GOLD analysis project Ga0315905, IMG submission 203522) | Freshwater fungal communities from buoy surface, Lake Erie, Ohio, United States - Buoy 4 MA121 | ecosystem: Environmental > Aquatic > Freshwater > Lake | place: USA: Lake Erie, Ohio... | reverse complement strand
CGGCGGGCGCCGCGGCGCGCGCGGCCGCCGCGGCCGCCGCCGCGCGCCCCCTGCCCTCGGCCTCCGTCAGCTACGAACTCGACGGAGACGACGACGGCTACTCGTCCGAGGGCTACTCCGAGGTCCTCGCCGCGCTCGCCGCCGCCGCCGCCAGCGCCAGCGACGGCGACAGCGACGGCGAGCAGGTGCAGCGGCGGACGCCTGCGGCTGCTGGCGAGGAGGGCGGCGAGGCGAAGAAGAAGAAGACGAAGAAGAAGAAGGCGTCATCTTCGTCGTCCGCGCGCAGCCGCGCGCGCTCGCGCTCGCCGCCGTCGAGACGAGGCGAATAGGGCGGATGGTGTAATAGAGCGGATGCAGGCCATGGGCGCGCGGCCCCCTCTCGGAATCCGATCGCCGCCGCCGCCGCCGCCGCCGCCGACGCGCGCGCCTGTTGCACAAAAAAGCCGGGTGGCTCGTGTGCCGCTTGCCGCTTCAACGCAACGCAACCCAGTCGCTCGACTCCACGACCCTCTCTTCACACACACACACACACACGCCGACTTTCCCCCAGGCGCGCGCCCACAAAGCCCCAGAACCCCCCCCGATCGCAAACCCCCCTTGCTCGTTTCACACACCGACCGACCGATGCTGCAATCCCTCGCGCGCAGCGCGCTCTTCCCGCGCGCGCTGCAGCGCCTGGCGGAGCGCGGCTACGCAACGACCGTCAACGCGGGCGTCAACCTGACCGACCGCAAGACGCTCAAGAAGTTCATCGGCGTCACCGACAACCTGGGCGAGCAGGCCGACGCTCGCGGGGCGCTCACCTCGCTGCTCGAGGAGCTGCGCGCGGCCGTCGGGGCGCTCCCCCCGGACGCCGACTACCGGCGCGCGGTCGAGGCCATCACGGACTACCGCCTCAAGGTGCTCGCGGCCAACCCGAGCGACGCGGCGGTCGAGGAGGTGCTCGACTGCCACCTCGAGGAGGCCATCGTCGAGACGCGCGAGGAGCTGCGGCTCGTGCCGCTGGTGGGCGGTGAGTCACGTGACGGCTGACGTGTGGAGACGCGATCCCGATCTGACGCGGGCCCGCGTGTGATCGACCGATCGAGGGAGCGATCGCGCCGCAGCTCGCGGTGCGTCCCGACTTTGCCGCCGCCGCCGCTCATTGACGCTCGCTCCTCCCCTCCCCCCCGCACGAAAAAAAAAACCCAGAGTACAAGCCGTGGGACGTGCCCGCCGGCACCGAGGTGCCCGTCTTCGACTACACCGAGGCCGACGAGGTGCTCGGGAGGAGCACGGTGGCACATAAGACTGGACAGACAGTAGTTCCGCCGCCTCCTCCCATGCCGCCGCGCAACTGAACGAAAAACAAAAAAAACCGATCCGGATCGCCGAACAAACCCCCGCGCACGCCGTGCGCGCCCCTCCCGCCGCTCCTCATCTTGGAGCGCGCAGAGACACTGTTGTATTTTGTGTGTAACCCGCGCACGCAAAGGAAGCGTTAGTGTTTACACACAGACAGACACACGCCAGATCAAAATCAAGGCGAGAACCCGCGGCTCTTGTCGCGGCGCTCGCGCTCGCGCCGCGCCGCGCGCTCGCGGTCGGCCTCGGTCGGCGCGCCCCCGCCCGCACTCCTCCCGCCCCCGACCTCGCGCGCCAGGCGCGCGTCGGCCGCCGAGAACGACGCGGCCGTGCGCTGGTCGGCCGTCTCCTGCCGGCCGTCCAGCCACGACTTGAGCGACAGGTAGGCCACGCCCGCCGTCACGACGGCGAGCAGCAGCACGACGGCCGAAAAGAGCAGCGTCACGACGGGGTCGGTCGGCGGCGGCGCCGAGGCGTTGAGCGCGGCGGCGGCGGCGGCGGCGGCGGGCGAGGCGGCGGAGGGGTCGCTGTCGAAGAGGTCGTCGAGGGCCGCGAGGGCGGCGGGGGGCAGGGCCGCGCTCGCCGCGACGAGGAGGGCGAGGGCGGCGCGCGTCGCGGCGGCGAGCGGGCTGCCGCTGGGGAGGGGGAGGGGGGCCGGGGCGGCGGCGGTCTCGGCCACGGGCGCCGCTCGCCGCGCGGCGACGCTGCGAGGGGCCGCGACGACGAGGCGGCGCGCCGGCGCGGCTGCCGCCGCTCGCCGGGCCTGGATCTGCGGGCGGGTCGCTAGCTGCATTGTGTGCTCGTGAGCGGGGCTTGTGTTTTTGCTGCGCGCGCGGGTTGGATGGGGAGAGCGAGAGGGTGCGGTGCGATGCGTGATGGCCGCGCTTTGGGCGATCTGGCACGGCGTCGATTCGGGGCTCTGGACAGCCGAGTCGAAGATTCGATCGATTGGCTTTTGCTGGCAGCCAAAGTGTGGTTGATGGCGTGCCGGCGGGAAAGCGCGGCGTTGGGCTCTTGTTGCGCGTGCGCGCGCGCGCCGGGCTTTGCGCGTCGTCGGCGCGGGCGCGGGCGCGGGCGGCGGCGGCCGCGCTCGCCTCTTGCACTCGTAGTGCCCCACTGCTCCCTCTCGATCCTGGCCGCCCGTCCAATCCACAGAGAGGCGGTTGACATGCATCGGAGACCACTAGTACGGCATCGCCGCAATTGGCAGCTGGCCTAGCTGAGAAATCGCGGGCGCCCTCGTCTTTTGCGCATCCCGACAGCCCGAACGCCATGCCCGAACGCTCTCGCCCCCCTTGAACACAAACCCACGCAGCGACACAAGACAATGAATCCCGACAAAGACCCCAACGCCGACACGGCCATCCTCGCGCGCCACCTCCCGCTCGCCTTTGTTGCCACCGCGGACGATGCCGCCGCCAAAGCCGCCGCCGCCGCCACCCGGCCGCCGTTGGCCGTCGAGCCGGCGCCGGCGCAGCAGGCGCGCGGCAGCGCGGCACGGCCCGCGCTCGAGCTGGTGGCGACGGGAGCACATGGAGACGGTCGTCAGGTCATCGGCACCCTACCCGTCTCGTTCCCGGCAGCAGCCATGCAAGGTGGATGTCCCCCGACGCCAAAGAAGCGGCGGCGAGCGGGGGGGGCGGCGGCAGCGACTGCAGGCGGCGCGTCGCAAGCCCAACTGGCCGCCGCCCGCGACCCGCGCCACCCCCTGGTCCGCGCCCTGCACGCCCTGGCGCTGGCGGGCGAGGCGCGCGTCGAGGTCGACGACGGAGGCGTGTCGACCGAGCAGTTTGCCGACGGCTCGGCACTCGTGCACGCCTCGTGCCGCGTGCGGCTGCTGCCGCGCGCGTGGTGGCGCGCGCCGGCGCGCCCAGCAGCAGCAGCAGCAGCAGCAGCAGCAGCAGCAGCAGCAGCATCAGCAGCGCCCGGCGGCGCCCTCGCCTCGTGGGCCGCGGGCGAGGACGCCGCGGGCGCCGCCGACCGCGCCGCGTACGCCCTGTCGCCGCGGGCCGACCACGTCAACGCGCTGCTGGTCGGGCTAGTGACGATGGCGGCGCCGCGGGGGGACGACGGGGCGGGCCCCGGCAGCAGCAGCAGCAGCGGCGGCGGCGGCGGCGGCGGCGGCGGCGACGACAACAACAACAACAACCTCCCCCGCCTGGCCGAGCTCGACGACGCCGGGGCCGCCGCGGGGCCGTTTGCGGCGTCGCACCCGCCCGGGCGCTCGCTGCGCGAGGAGGTGCTGTCGATGGCGCGGCAGCCGCGGGAGCAGCGGGGGGGCGATGCGCCGGTGTGGGGCCGCGCGCTCGGTCCCGGGCGGCCGCGGGGGCTCGCGTGCGCGCTGTACGGGTACCAGCGCCGCTGCGTCTCTTGGATGGCGTGGCGCGAGCAGGGCGCGTTCCGCGACGCGGCGGCGGCGGCGGCGGCGGCCGCTCCGCCGCCCCCGCCCTCCTCCTCCTCCTCCTCCTCCTCCTGCCCGTCGCCGGGCCTCCTCGGCCTCGGCCTTCTCAACCCCCTCTGGCGCGCCGTGCTCCTGCCCGCCTTCTGGGCCGACGGCGGCGGCGCGCCGCCACCCCGTTTTTCGCCCGAGGCCGTGCGCCGCGCCGCCGATATGCAGGAGCGCGCGCTGGCCGAGGCCGAGGCTGCTGCCGCTGCCGCGGCCGCCGCCACCGCCGCCCCGACTGCCCCGGCCGCCCCGCGTCTCGTCGTCGTCTACCACTGCGCCGCGTTTGGGCTGCTGAGCCTGCGCCGGCCCCCCCCGCTGGCGTCGGCGCTCGGCGGGTGCCTGTGCGACGAGGTCGGCGTGGGAAAGACGGTCGAGGTCATCGCGCTCGCGCTGCTGCGGCCGCCGCCGCCGCCGCCGGTGTTGCCGGCGCCGCCCGCCTCTGGAGCGGCCAAGGACAAAGAGGACGGCGAGCCCCGCGCGGCGGCGGCGGCCGCCGCCGCCGCGCCGCTCTTTGGCGGCACGCTCGTCGTCTGCCCGCCCGCCCTGCTCTCGCAGTGGCACGCCGAGGTGCGCCGGCACGCGCCCGGCCTGCGCGTCGCCGTCTACGAGGGGCTCGCCTACTACCGGCAGCAGCGCGAGCTCGAGCAGGAGCGCGCGGCGGCGGCGGCCGGCGGCGGCGGCGGCGGGCGCGCGGAGGGAGCGGGGGCGGCGGCTGCGGCGGTTGCAGCCCCACCACCACCACCCCCCCTTCCTCCTCCTCCCTCGATCGCGTTCCCGCGGGGCACCTCGCAGGCCGAGCGCCGCCGCGCGCGCGAGGCCATGGCCCAGTGGGACTACATGGTCCAAGGGCCGCCCCAGGCCCCGCGGTACGACGCCGAGCGCGAGGCGCGCGAGGCGGGGGAGCGCGTGTCGCTGTCGGCGGCCGACGTCGTGCTGACGGCGTTTCCCGTCCTGCACCGCGAGGCCGACCTCGACGCCTCGGCGGCCGCGCGCCTGCAGCTGCGGCGCGCCAAGCGGTACGCCGTCCCGGACTCGCCGCTCGTCGCCGTGCGGTGGTGGCGCGTCGTGCTGGACGAGGCGCAGATGGTGCCGAACTCGGTGGACGCGGCCGTGGCGCGCGTGTGCGAGCGCCTGCGCGCGCCGCACCGGTGGTGCGTGACGGGCACGCCGGTGACCGAAGGGGGCATCGCGGACGTGCACGCCATGATGCGGGTGCTGCGGGTGTCGCCTGTTGGCGTGGCTGCGGCGGCTACGGGCGAGGCTCGGGAAGGCGGGGCGGCGGCGGCGGCGGCGGCGACGACGACAGACTCTCACCTGGCCGAGGCGGTCTTCCAGTCGGCGATCGCGCGGCCCTACCGCGACTGGGCGGCAGCAGCGGCGATTACGGGTGCAAACCACGACGGCGGCGACGGCCGCCGGCGCCTGGCCGCGCTGCTGCGCCCCCTGATCTGGCGGCACACGCGCGCCGACGCGGCAAGCGACCACCCGTTGCCGCCGCGCGTGTTTGTGGCCGCGCGCTTGAGGCTGAGCCCCGCGGAGCGCAGCGTGTACGACCACATCCTCGCCCGCACGGTCGCGGCGTCCGAAGCATTGCGCGAGGAGCGGCAGCGGCAGCGGCAGCGGCAGCAGCAGCAGCAGGCGGGACACGCAGAGGCGACGGCGGCAGACGCGGCGGGCCCGTCTTTGCCCGCCACCCCGCGGCGCAAACGGGGCGGCGGGCGCGGCGCCGCCTCGTCCGCCGGCACCACTCTGCAGCGCTCGCTCGACCTGGCGGCGGGCGAGTTGCTCCAGCTGCGGCTCGCGTGCATCCATCCGCAGCTCACGCTGTACTGGCGGCAGCTGTCGGCCGAGGCGCACGGGCTCACGGGCGAGCGCGGTGCCGGCGGGGCTGGCGGCGAGGGCGGTGGCGGCGAGGGCGACGGCGAGGAGGGCGCCGGCGCGGGTGCCTCCTCGTCGGTCGTCTCGATCGGCCAGATCCTCCGGCGCCTGCGCGACGGCGCGCAGCTGCGGCTGCAGGCCAAGGAGCGCGAGCTGTGCGCGGCGCTCAACGCCGTCGCGGCGCGGCTGACGCGCCGCGCGGACGAGCAGGCGGCCGAGGGCAAGGGCGGCCGCAATAAGCGCGACGTCGCCGCTTCTGCCTCCTCCTCCTCCTCCTCCTCCTCCGACCTGCGCGCCGAGGCCCTGGCCGCGCTGCAGCAGAGCTACGCGGTCGGGGAGCACGGCATCGGCGCGCTCGAAAGGGGGAGGCAAAAGGGCGGCGAGGGCGCTGCCAACAACGACGACGACGACGACGACGACGACGACGACGACGACGCCGAGCCCCTTGGCGACATCGCCGGCGGCGAGGCCACGTGGCGCGCGTGGCAGTACCAGCAGCTGCACACGCTCGGCGCCCTGTGCCGCGCGCACGAGCACGCGGCGGCGCAGGCGGGCGGCAGCGGCGGCGGCGCGGACGCGGCCGCGGCCGCGCGCGAGGCGGCGGCCGAGGCGCGGCGGTCGGCCGAGCGCGTCACGCGGGGCCTGATCGAGCCGGCCGTCGCGGCGCGCGACCGCGCGGCGGCCGCGGCGGCGTCACTGCGCGCGGCCGCCGACGACGCGGAGCGCGAGCTGCGCGAGGCGTGGCGCGAGGCCGTGCGCGCTGGCGGCGACGCGGCCGCGGAGCTCCTGCGCGGGGCCGTGCCGCCGGCCGACGTGCTGGACGCGGCCGTGGCCGAGGCGGTGGCCGCGGCAGAGTCGGGGCAGGAGCAGGAGGGCGCACCGCGCGACCGGGCGGACGGGAGCGAGCGGCCGGCCACCGCGCCAGCTCCTCCCTTGTCGTCGTCGCTCGCGCTGCGCCGTCGGTGCGCCGCGGCCGCGCAGCGCGCGCGCCTTGCCGCCGACACCTGCCGCTCGTCGTCGTCGTCCTCCTCCTCCTCCTCCACTCCGGCGGGCGGCGCCAGCGCCGAGCCCTGGCTCGAGTTTTGCGCGGCCGCGCTCGAGGCCGCGCGGCTTGCCGAGGCGGCCGACCGGCGCGAGCACGCCGAGCGGGAGGAGGAGGAGCGGCGGCGGCGGCAGCCGAGGGGAGGCGCTGGGGCGTCAGCGGCGGCGGCGTCATCGTCGTCGTCCTCGGCCGCCGCGACGGCCCTCGCGGCCTCCCTTGGCGCCGGCAACGCCGGCAGCACCGTCGTCTTGCTCGGGCGGCGCGTGCGCGAGGTGGCCGAGCGCCTCGAGGCGGCCGCCAGCCCGTCCAGGCAGGTGTTCGAGGGCGAGCAGGCGCGGCGCATGGCGCGCGCGGCGTTGGGAGCCCTCGCGTCCGCCAAGCGCGGGTTCGACGGCGCTGCGCTGTGCGACGCCCCTCGTGCTGCCGCCGCCCCGGCGGCGACGATGCCGTACGACTGCCCGCCCGAGCGCGCGCTGTTGATGCGGGCCCTGTTTCAGCACGCCGGCTTTGGCGCAGACGGCGGCGGTGGCACCGCCTGCGACACCGCCTGCGAGTCCGACGGCCGCGCCTGCGCGCTGGCCGTCCGCCTCGCCCCGGACGGCCTGGTCGCGGCCGAGGCGCTGCGGCGCACGCTGCAGCAGGCGTCGCGCGCGCTGCAGCGGCGCCTGCCGCAGTGGCAGGCGCAGGGCGCCCCGGCGCAGGCGCTGCCTCAGCGCGCGGTCGACGCCGGGGCGCGCGCGAGCAAGCTCCGCGCCAAGCTTCCCCGCCGGCTCTTTGAAGGCCACCGCGCCGACCTGGCCGCCGAGTTTGCCGCCGACGCTCTTTCCGCGGCCGAGGCGGCGGCGGCCGCCGCGTTTGACGGCGACGCCTGCGCAGCGGCGGCGGCGGCGGCGGCGGCCGCGGCAGAGGCCGGTGAAGCGGCGGGCGACGAGGACGGGCGCGCTGGAAACAACAACAACAACAACAGCGGCAAGCGCCGGCGGGCCGCCGACGCCGCGTCCGCGGCCGCCGCCTCGTCCGCCAGCCGGACCGAGGCCGAGCTGCGCGCGCACGCCGCCGCGCTGGCCGCGCGCTGCCGCGAGCTGCTTTCGCAGCGGCGCTTTTTGCGCCGCCAGGCCCTCATGGCGGAGCGCCAGGCGGCGGCTGTGGAGCGCGCGGCGTCCGAGGCGCGCGCGGCCGAGCGGCGCCGGCGCGAGGCGGCCGCGCGCGCGGCCGAGGCGCGCCAGCAGGCCGTCGAGGCGGCGGCGGCGGCGGTCGCTGGTGGCGGCGAGGATGGGGCCGAGCCGGACGGCGGCGGCGGCGGCGGCGGCGGCGGAGAGGGGCAGCAGCCCGACGCCCCCACCTCGGGGCAACCGCAGCAGCAGCAGGAGGACGACGGCGAGTGCCCCGTGTGCCGCAGCTCGCGCCAGGCCGAGGCCGTCGTGTTTGCGTGCGGGCACTTTCTGTGCGTCGCGTGCGCCGACGTGCTGCTTGAAGGCGGCGGCGGAAGGCGGGCGGCGGCGGACGCCGCCAGCCCGTCGTGCGCCGTGTGCCGGCAGCCCATCTCGCGCGCCACGTCGTTTCGAGTGGCCATGCGGCAGACGCGGCCCGCTGCCGGCGCTGCTGGAAGAGGAGCGCGGGCCGCCCCGGGCACCGATGCTGCCGCCGTCGCCGCGGCCGAGGCCGCGGCTGAGGCGGCAGAGGCCGCGGCCGCCGAGGCCGAGGCCGAGGCGCAGGCCGCGCTCCTGCGCGGCGACCCGGACGCCCTGGCCGCCGAGGCCGGGGACCCGGACGCCGAGGGGTATGTGTCGGGCGGCAGCGGGGGGGGCGACGACGACGACGACGACGCCGAGGCGATGGCGGTCGACGGCGACGGCGACGGCGACGACGACGACCCGCTCCTGGCCCCCAAGGCCCTCAAGGCCAAGTCGCTCCTTCGCGTGCGCGTGCGCGGGCCCCCCGGCGCGTGGCTGACAAAGGTGTGCGCCCTCGTGCGCCGCCTCGTGTGGCTGCGCGACCGCCGGCCCGAGGTCAAGTCGCTCGTGTTTTCGCAGTTTCCCGACGCGCTGGCGATCGTCTCGCGGGCGCTGAGCGCCAACGGCATCCGGCACGCGTGCATCGGCGTCGCCGGCGCTGCAGCAGCTGCTGCCGCGGGGGGCGGCGGCGGCGGCGGCGGCCGCGCGGGGGCTGGGCGCGGGCGCGGGCGCGGCCGGCGCGCTGCCGCCGCGGCTGCGGGGGCCGCCGCGGCACCCTCGCCCGCCTCGCCCTCCGCCGCCGGGGCCTCCTCGGTCGCGGCGGGCGCGGGCGCGGGCGCCGTCGGCCGCGCCGCCCGCCTGGCGGTCCGCAGCTTTGCCGACGACGACGCCGTGCGCGTGATGCTGCTGTCGCTGCGCGCGGGCGGCCAAGGGCTGACGCTAACGCGCGCGTCGCGCGTCTTTTTGCTCGAGCCGTCGCCCGACCCCAGCGTGGACGAGCAGGCCGTCGCGCGCGTCTACAGGATCGGGCAGGAGCGGCGCGTGGTCGTGACGCGGCTCCTGGTCGAGGGGACGGTCGAGGAGGGCGTGGCGTCGCTGTGCGCGAGCAAGGGGGGCGCCGTCGGGTACACGGCGGGGGCGGGGGCGGGGGCGGGGGCGGGGGCGCGAGGGGCGGCGGCGCCGGCGCCTGGTGGCCGTGGCGGTGGCGGTGGCGGTGGTGGTGGTGCCGCAGCCGCCCCGGCCGCGCGGCGCGAGCACCTCGACGCTGCCGACGTCGAGGGGTTGCTGGTGGCCGCGGCCGTGATGCCGGCGCCGGCCGGGGCGGAGGAGGAGCAGGAGCAGGGGCGGCGGGGGGCGGAGTGAGAGGGGCTCCGGGCGCGTCGCCGGACGCAATCTCGCCTGGGGGCGGCGGCGGCGGCGGCGGCGGCGGCGGCGGCGGCGGCTGGGGTTGTTCGGGCTCGCGATTGGTGCAGCGTCGTCCAGCGCCTTGGGCAGGGTGTAGAGCGTCTGGAACTGCTCATGAGTGTCACGCTGGGCTTGTTTCTGTGGCTGGTTGGGGACTGGCGGGGATGGGATGGCGCGGTCGCACGGGGCGGGGTCGCGACGCTTTTTTTCTCACGCGGCGCCCCTCGTGAACAAGGTCGTCCTCGCGTCCATCGCTCCTCCTCACACACACACACCCTCATCGCGAGAGCGCGAGCCTCTGATTCATCGAGCGCGACTGCCACCCGTGCGTGCGCGCGTTACACCCATTCGAAAGAGAGCATCGCTCGCGGGGCCGTTGTCGTTTGCCGACACCAAAAACCTTCCGCTCCCCCCCCGAGTGCGCTTTTCGCCCCCCCCCCCCCGCGGCGGCGCGCGCTCCCCTCCTCCCGGCCCCCCGGCCGCTCGCTGGTCGTGTGCGGCAGGCACACACACACCCACGTCGGCGCCAATGATGTTGACGCCGCTCGGCGCGCCGGCCGCGGCCGGCTCGCAGCACAACCCTTGCTCTGTCGGGGGGGCGGTCGGTGTGCCGCACGTGCGCTCGTCCGCGGCCGCCTCCTCCCTCGCCGCCCCGGCCGCCCGCGCCGCCGCCACGATGTCGTCCTCGCCATGGGCCGCGCGTGCGCCCCTCGCGGCGACGGCGGCGGCGACGGCCCGCCCGCCCGCCGCCGCTCTCCTGCGGCGCCATCGCCGCGGCCGCCGCGGCGCCTCGACGACGGCCGCCGCCGCCGCCGCCAACACCCCCCCGACCGGCCACAGCGCCGTCCCGCCCGCGGCGGGCCTCTTCGACCCGGGCATGGACCGCGACTCGTGCGGCGTCGGCTTCGTGGCCGAGCTCGCGGGCCCCGCGGGCGCCGCGCGCTCCGTCGTCACGGACGCGCTCAAGATGCTCGAGCGCATGACGCACCGCGGCGCGTGCGGGTGCGAGAGCAACACGGGTGAGGTTTTTGTTGTTGTTGTGGGGGTGTGTGTGTGAGAGAGGGGGGGGGGGGAGAGGGGTGTTGAGTGGGCGGGGTTTTCGCCCACGTCGTCTCCTCCCGGCATCGCCCACTCGCTCAAAACCCCCGGCTCAACCTCGCCCCCTTGCGCGCGCGCCCCCGAAAAAACAAAACCAACCCCGGCAAAATAAAAAAACCAACAGGCGACGGCGCCGGCATCCTGTCGTCCATCCCCGACGCCTTTTTCGTGCGCGAGCTCACGCGCCAGGGCGGCGGGGTCTCCCCGCTGCCGCCCGCGGGAGAGTACGGCGTCGGCTTCCTCTTCCTGCCCAAGCGCGACGAGGCCAAGCGCCGCGCGCTCAAGGCCGCCGCCGAGCGCGTCGCGGCCGAGCAGGGGCACGAGACGCTCGCGTGGCGCGACGTGCCCACGGACAACGCGACCCTGGGGGCCGGGGCGCTGGACACGGAGCCGCACTGCGAGCAGTGGTTCGTCACGGCGCGCGGCAAGCGCGGGGACGGCGCCGACCCGGACGCGCAGCTCTACCTGCTGCGCCGCCGCGTCGAGGCCGCGTGGCGCGACGTCTTTCGCGCCGAGCTCGACGCCGCCGAGGCGGCCGGCGGCGGCGGCGGCGGCGGCGGCGGCGGCGGCGGCGGCGGCGGCTCCTCCTCCCCGCCCCCTCAGGAGGACCGCGACGCGCGCCTCGAGGCCGCGGCCGAGGCCGCGGCGCGCGAGGCCTACTTCTGCTCGCTGTCGTCGCGCACGGTCGTCTACAAGGGGCAGCTGACGCCCGAGCAGGTGCCCGCCTACTTTGCCGACCTGCGCGACCCGGCCTTCACGGCGCACCTGGCGCTCGTGCACTCGCGCTTCTCGACCAACACCTTCCCCTCGTGGGACCGCGCGCAGCCGATGCGCATGCTCGGGCACAACGGGGAGATCAACACGCTGCGCGGCAACCGCAACTGGATGCGCGCGCGCGAGGGCGCGGCGGCGGCCGCGCTGCTGCGCCCCGACGCCCAGGAAAAGGCCGCGCTGCTCGAGCCCGTGCTGCCCGCGCACTCGTCCGACTCGGGCTGCTTCGACTCGGCCCTCGAGCTGCTCGTGCGCGCGTCGGGGCGCGCCCCGCCCGAGGCCATGATGATGCTCATCCCCGAGGCGTGGCAAAACACGGCCGGCCTGCCCGCCGACGCGGGCGGCATGGACGACGAGCGCCGCGCGTTTTACCGCTTCCACAGCGCCATGATGGAGCCCTGGGACGGGCCCGCCCTCGTCGCCTTCACGGACGGCCGCCGCCTCGGCGCCACGCTCGACCGCAACGGCCTGCGCCCGGGCCGCTACTACGTGACGCGCCAGGGCCGCGTGGTCATGGCGAGCGAGGTCGGCGTCGTCGACGTCCCCTCGGCCGACGTGGTCGTCAAGGGCCGCCTGCAGCCGGGCAACATCCTGCTCGTCGACTTTGACGAGGGGCGCGTCGTCGCGGACGACGAGCTCAAGGCGCGGTACGCGTCGGCGCGGCCGTACGGCGCGTGGCTCGAGCGCAGCGCCGTGCCGATGAAGGCGCTGCTGCGCGCGAGCGGCGCGGCCGCGCGCGCCGTCGCGAGCGGCGACGCCGCGCTCGCGGCGGCGCGGCGCGTCGCGGCGGCGTTTGGTGCCGCCGGTGCCGACGCCTCCTCGTCGTCGTCCCCCGCCGCCGCCGCCGCCGCCGCCGCCAACACCAGCAAGAACCCGGAGACCGCCGCCATGGTCGGCCTCCTCCCGGCCCTCCGCGCCTTCGGCTACACCCGCGAGACCCTCGACGTCGTGCTGCTGCCGACGGCCGCGGGGGGCGCCGACCCGCTCGGCTCGATGGGCAACGACGGCGCGCTCGCCGTGCTCGACGCGGCCCTGGGCGCGCGCCCGCGCCAGCCGCACGAGTACTTCAAGCAGCTGTTCGCGCAGGTGACCAACCCGGCCATCGACCCCTTCCGCGAGGCGGTCGTCACGTCGCTGCGCTGCTTCGTGGGGCCCGAGGCCGACCTGACGGCCGAGCCGGGCCCATCGCACGCCGCGCGCCTCGAGCTCGAGCACCCGCTGCTGTCGCCCGCCGAGCTGGCCGCGATCAAGTCGCTCGGGGCGAGCGGCGACGCCTCGGCCTCGTGGGACTGGTCGGCGCTCGGCGAGGCCGCGGGCGACGCCGCGACGGGCCCCAAGGCCTGGCGCACGGTCGTGCTCGACGCCACCTTTGCCGCCGCCGAGGGCCCCGCGGCCCTGCAGGGCGCGCTCGACCGCCTCGCCGCCGAGGCCGAGGCCGCCGTCGACGCCGGCGCCGCGTTTTTGGTGCTGAGCGACGTCGGCGCCGGCCGCGAGCGCGCGCCCGTCCCCGCCCTGCTCGCCACGGGTCGCGTCCACCACGCCCTCGTCGGCAGCAAGAAGCGCGCGCGCTGCGGCCTCGTCGTCGAGACGGGCGAGGCGCGCGAGGTGCACCAGTTCTGCACGCTCGTCGGCTACGGCGCCGACGCCGTGTGCCCCTACCTCGCGTACGCCGCGCTCTCGGCCGCGCTCGCCGACGGGCGCATCCCCGCGCCCCAGGCCGCGGCTGCGGCCGGCAACGGCAACGGCAGCGCCAGCCTGAGCCCCGAGGCCGCCGCCGCCACCGTGCACGCGCGCTTCGCGCGCGCCGTCGGCGTCGGCCTGCTCAAGGTCATGGCCAAGATGGGCATCTCGACGCTCGCGTCGTACAAGGGCGCGCAGATCTTCGAGGCCCTGGGGCTGGCCGACCCGGTCGTGGCCGCGTGCTTCCGCGGCACGGTCAGCCGCATCGGCGGCGCGGGCTTCGGGCGCCTCGGGGCGGACGCGCTGGCGCTGCACGCGGCGGCGTCGGCGGTGGCGGACGCGATCGAGGGGGGCGGCGGGGTCGGCCAGCAGGCGGCGGGCGCCGCTCTCGCGCACGCGGCCGGCAACGGCAACGGCAACGGCAACGGCCACCACGCCGCCGCCGCCGCCTCGCCCCCGTCGCTCCTGCTCGCCCCGCCGCCGCGGCTCACCGCGACGGCCGCCAACCTGCCCCCGGGCTCGGCCGAGGCGACCGCCCTCCCCCACGCGGGCGAGTTTGCCTTCCGCGCCGCCCCGGGCTCCGCGCCGCACATGAACCACCCGGACGCCGTCGCCGCGCTCCAGGCGGCCGCGCGCGGCAACGACGCCGCCGCGTACGCGCGCTTCTCGGCGCTCAACACCGAGCTCGCCAAGCGCTGCACGCTGCGCGGGTCGCTGCGCTTCAAGCCGCGCGCCGACGGCCCCGCGGGCCCCATCCCGATCGAGGACGTCGAGCCCGCCTCGGCCATCGTCAAGCGCTTCGTCACGGGCGCCATGTCGTACGGCAGCATCTCGCTCGAGGCGCACACCTCGCTGGCGCTGGCGATGAACACGATCGGCGGCAAGAGCAACAGCGGCGAGGGCGGCGAGAACGCGCGGCGCCTGGCGCCCATGCCGGACGGCTCGCCCAACCCGATGCGCTCGGCCATCAAGCAGGTCGCCTCGGGCCGCTTCGGCGTGACCGCCATGTACCTCACGTCGGCGGACGAGCTGCAGATCAAGGTGTCGCAGGGCGCCAAGCCGGGCGAGGGCGGCGAGCTGCCCGGCGCCAAGGTGGACGGCGACATCGCCGCCACGCGGCGCGCGACGCCCGGGGTGGGCCTCATCTCCCCGCCCCCGCACCACGACATCTACTCGATCGAGGACCTCGCGCAGCTCATCTACGACCTCAAGAGCAGCAACCCGCGCGCGCGCGTGTCCGTCAAGCTCGTGTCCGAGGCGGGCGTGGGCGTCGTCGCCTCCGGGGTCGTCAAGGGCCACGCCGACCACGTGCTCATCAGCGGGCACGACGGCGGCACGGGCGCGGCCAAGTGGACGTCCATCAAGTCCGCGGGCCTGCCTTGGGAGCTCGGGCTCGCCGAGGCGCACCAGACCCTCGTGGCCAACGGCCTGCGCGGGCGCGCCGTGCTCCAGGCCGACGGGCAGATGCGCACGGGCCGCGACGTCGCCGTCGCCGCGCTCCTGGGCGCCGAGGAGTACGGCTTTGCGACCGCGCCGCTCATCACCCTCGGGTGCATCATGATGCGCAAGTGCCACACCAACACGTGCCCCGTCGGCATCGCCACGCAGGACCCGGAGCTGCGCGCCAAGTTCACGGGCGAGCCCGAGCACGTCGTCAACTACCTCTTCATGGTGGCCGAGGAGCTGCGCGGCATCATGGCGTCGCTCGGCTTCGCGAGGGTGGACGACATGGTCGGGCGCGCGGGCGAGTGCCTCGAGGTCGACCCGGCCGCGGCGCGCGCGGCCGAGGACGCCGGCGCGCCGCTCGACTTTTCGCGGCTGCTGCTGCCGTCGGCGTCGCTGCGTCCGGGCGCGGCGCAGCGCTGCGTCGAGAAGCAGGACCACGGCCTCGACACGGGCCTCGACGTGCACCTGCTGCGCCTGTGCGCCCCGGCGCTGCCGCCCATCCCCGACGGCGCGCCGCGCGCGGGCGCCACGCACACCGCGTCGGACGCCGAGGTGAGCACGAGAGAGGCGCCTCTTGGGTTTTTTGCTTTTGTGTGTGTGCCTGCCGGAGCGGGGCGCGCGGCCGGCGGGTTGCCGCCCCGTCGCGGCGCGCGCGCGCGCGCGCGCGTCGCTCGCTCTCACTCCCCCCCCGTTCCTCTCTCTCTCTCTCTCTCTCCCTTCCTC
>Ga0315905_10003908_pt1 | contig 15295 bp, 14 predicted proteins | sample LakEriMetagenome_5_FD_203522 | JGI IMG/M metagenome (GOLD analysis project Ga0315905, IMG submission 203522) | Freshwater fungal communities from buoy surface, Lake Erie, Ohio, United States - Buoy 4 MA121 | ecosystem: Environmental > Aquatic > Freshwater > Lake | place: USA: Lake Erie, Ohio... | reverse complement strand
AGCCGATACCAAAGCCGAAGAGGAGAAAACTGCAGCAGAAAAAGTAAAGCAACTTAAGCCTTATGATCCTGTTCTTGATTTGCGTGATTACAAATTCCCGACCATTGATTTGCTCGAAAACCACGGAAGTGAAAAAATTGTTCAGGATCCACAAGAGCTGGAGAACAATAAAAATCAAATCATTAATACCCTTGGTAATTACGATATCAGCATACAGAAAATATCTGCAACCGTTGGTCCAACAGTTACACTTTATGAAATCATTCCTGCTGCGGGTGTAAGAATTTCAAGAATCAAAAACCTAGAGGATGACATCGCTTTGAGTCTTGCAGCCCTTGGTATACGTATCATTGCGCCTATTCCCGGAAAGGGAACTATCGGTATTGAAGTGCCGAATGCGAAGAAAACCATCGTGAGCATGCGTACGCTGCTTTCTTCTGACAAGTTCCTTAAAAACAATTTTTCTTTGCCCATTGCCATTGGTAAAAAGATTGACAATGAAAATTTCATTGTTGATCTTGCCAATATGCCTCACTTGCTTATGGCCGGTGCTACAGGTCAGGGTAAATCTGTGGGCTTGAATGCCATCCTTGTTTCTTTGTTGTACAGCAAGCATCCATCGCAACTTAAATTTGTTTTGGTTGATCCTAAAAAAGTGGAGCTTAGTATTTACAAAACCATTGAACGACATTTCCTTGCCAAGCTTCCGGGGGAAGAGGATGCCATCATCACTGATACTAAAAAAGTGGTTCATACCTTAAATGCATTATGCATAGAGATGGATAACAGGTATGATTTGTTGAAAGAAGCAGGCTGCAGAAACATCAGAGAATACAACGAAAAGTTTGTTGCAAGAAAATTGAACCCCGAAAAAGGACATCAGTTTCTTCCTTTCATCGTGCTTGTAGTGGATGAGTTTGCCGATTTGATCATGACAGCAGGTAAAGAGGTTGAGATGCCGATTGCACGATTGGCTCAGCTTGCAAGAGCGGTAGGTATTCATTTGATTATTGCTACTCAAAGACCTTCTGTAAACATCATCACAGGTACCATCAAAGCCAATTTCCCTGCTCGTATAGCCTTTAAGGTTAGTAGTAAAATTGACAGCAGAACAATTTTAGATGCAGGAGGTGCAGAACAACTCATCGGTAAGGGAGATATGCTCATCAGTTATGGAGGAGAAATTGTTCGATTGCAATGTGCTTTTGTAGATACGCCTGAAGTGGATAAGGTGGTGGACTTCATCAGTGAACAAAGAGGCTACACACAGGCATTCTTGTTGCCTGAATATATAGATGAAAAAGATGCTGATGGAAGAGAGTTTGACATCAATGATAAAGATGCTCTCTTTGAAGATGCTGCAAGGTTGATTGTAAGCAGTCAGAGCGGAAGTACTTCACTTTTACAAAGAAGAATGAAACTGGGCTACAACCGCGCAGGAAGATTGATGGATCAATTGGAAGCCGCCGGTATTGTAGGTGCAAGTCAAGGAAGTAAGGTGAGAGATGTACTGATTAAAACCGAAACTGAATTGCAACAATTGCTTGATACCATGGGTTAATTTTATTATCACTACACTTCACCAGATAACCTGATTTAAACTTCACACAAACCTGAACAATCATGTCTAAATTTCTTATCGTTGGACTTGGAAATATCGGGGAGGAATACGCAAATACAAGACACAACATTGGTTTTGATATCGCAAATGCTTTTGTAGCAAAACACGAAGCAAAATTTTCTTCCGACAGACTTGCTTATGTTTCCGAATTTAAATGGAAAGGAAAAACATTTGTTTGTATTTGTCCTACAACCTACATGAATTTAAGTGGCAGGGCTTTTAGATACTGGATGGACAAAGAAAAAGTAGCTTTAGAAAATACCTTTACCATTGTAGATGACCTTGCCTTGCCATTAGACAAAATCAGGGTAAGGAAATCAGGTACTCATGCAGGCCACAATGGTTTAAGGGATATTCAGGATATTCTCGGTACAGATGCTTATGCCAAATTACGCTTTGGTATTGGTAATCAATTTCCCAAAGGAATGCAAGCCGAATTTGTTTTAGGTAAATGGAAAACAGATGAAATTCCTTTGGTAAAACTTAAAATTGAAAAGTCGGTTGAAATCATTGAAGATTTCGCGTTTATGGGCATTGACCAAACGATGACCAAGTACAACAATATGCAATTCAAGCTCTAAATCATAGCATATTATTCCTTTCTCTTTTTAAGGGTTTGTTCCCTTTTTTTCGATGGGTTTTGTTATATTTGTTAAGATAATCTTAAACCCCATAAAAATCTAAAATGAAGATCATTTGTGTAGGAAGGAATTATGTAGATCATGCAAAAGAGCTGGGAAATGAAGTGCCCACAGAGCCAGTAATCTTCATGAAGCCCAAAAGTGCTATTCTTCAGGCACACACTCCATTTTATTATCCTGAGTTTACCAATGAATTGCACTATGAATGTGAATTGGTGTTGCGCATCAGCAAAAACGGCAAATACATTCAGGAGCGTCACGCATCCAATTATTACAATGGAATAACCCTGGGTATAGATTTTACCGCGAGAGATATACAAGATGAATGCAAGAAAAAAGGATTGCCATGGGAAAAAGCAAAAGCCTTCGACAATTCCGCTGCAGTTGGTAAATTTATCGATATAACGCCTGAGTTTAAACGTAACCACATCAACTTCACTTTTAATAAAAACGGAGAGCAGGTGCAAAAAGGAAATTCAAATGATATGATTTTCAGTTTTGATTTTCTGATCGCTCACATCTCTAATTACTTTTCACTAAATATAGGCGACCTCATTTTTACCGGAACTCCAGCAGGGGTAGGCGAGTGTATGGTTGGCGATGAATTGGAAGCCTTTTTAGAAGGCAACAGTTTGCTGAAACTGGAGGTCAAGTAAAAAAGCGTTTTAGTCTTGGTAAAATTCCGCAAGCGCTCCAAAATAATTTTCATTCCAGCCTTGGGTGATGTTCTCATAAATTTCATCGGGAATATTGGTATGCCTCAACTCAACCGAAGTATGCGATTTATCTTGATGAAGGATGATGGTAACAATTGACGGATGTTCTGTTTCTCCAAAATACCATTCCTGCACCAGTTTCTTTCCCGGAACAACAGTAATGTTTTTTCCTACGATACTGTCCTCCCAAAGCGAAAACTCTGTTCCCTCGACAGGTTCCATCACAGCAGGCTCACCTGTCCACAACTGTATGGTGGCCGCATTGGTCAGTGCACTGAAAAGTATTTCTGCTTCGGTATTTATTTTGTAGTATTTTTTGAAGTCTTTCATCAGAAGGTTATGTTTTTCATGATAAAGGTAATGTACTTGGCTAAATGCTGCATTTTTAATGCCATGAGCTTACCATAACATTGGATTTAACAGCTTTTGGAATTAAATTCGATTAATTTTGTGAAGCCCATTTAATTTTCCATTTTTTAAAAATACAAAAATGAAACCAGGCATATTTTTCAATTTAATTAAAACCGTGTTTTTGTTTTTTGTTTTGTTGACAATTAACCCAAAAACCAATGCGCAATATAAAAGCTTTCAACTTAATGCCAACGGAGATACCATCAATGCTATCAACAATGCAGGACAGAAGGTAGGCAAGTGGGTAATTGAAGTGCCCGAGCTTAGGGGCGAACCAGGATATGTGGAGGAAGGAATCTATAAGAAAGGCGAAAAGGACGGTTACTGGCGCAGGTACAGCACAATGGGCGATTTAATTGCACTTGAAAGTTATTTGATGGGAGGGAAGTTTGGTACACAGCAATATTTCAATTACCTCGGCGATCTCGAACATGAAGAAAACTGGAGGGCGTATAATCCTGACGCACCTTACGATACCATAGCCATTTACGGAGAGGGCAATGGAGAAATTGTAGATTTCAAAATTGTAAAGGCAGTTCCTTACAGTGTAAAAGATGGTGAATGGCGCTATTATGAGCCCGGCTCGGGAAGAGTAATCAGGACAGAAACCTGGGACAGAAATGTACTGGTTAATCCGAATGCTCCCAAAACGGCTGCTGTACCTCAACCCAAAAAAGACAAAATAGATAAAACCCCTGAAATGCTTCAATGGGAAAAGAAGAATAAGGGTAAGAAAGGGGTGATGCGCGATGGACGTACTGTTGTTGATTAATATAATACTGTAGCCAAAGCGTAACGTTTATTCCTTAATTTCTTTTTGCATAGGATTTCTTCCTGTTGATGCACCTCTTGGAGCATTATTTCTGCTTTTAAACATTTGGAACTTGCTTGCCTCCTGAGCTATTGGCCAGCTGTTGTTTTTCTCGTCTATGTCGGCTGTCTCCCTGTAAGGGTCTAATTTGATTGACTTTACAGGCTTGTCCTTCATGAAAGTTTTTACCACTTTGTTTTCATTCTTGCGCCAAACATTCGCTCCTATTCTGGTTATCTCTTTGGAGCCATCTTCATAGGTCCATTCGATGATAAGCGGCATAATCAGACCGCCTTTGTTGCTGAAAGTCAGTTCGTACATTCTTTTATCGCCGGCAAGGTTGGTTTTTTCTTCACTGCTTAAAGGTTCATTTGCATTACCTCCTTGAATGGTAAATGGTGTAGAATCAACTTTTACCAAACCCCTATCGTATTTCCAATAGAAATCGCGTAAGGTGGTATCTGCATCTGTAGCAAACACAATTTTTTTATCTTCCCTATTTCTGATTTTTGAGATATCGTCAAAGCTATTGAGAATGGGTTTTGGAACAGGAACTGTTCTTGTTCTTTCAGAATTGTTTCTGGCTTCAGGTGTTTCCATGTCTACAATTGACCATTTTACAGTATCCAAGGCAATGTCTACAGGATCTGTATTGTAAAACCATCCTCTCCAGAACCAGTCGAGGTCTTCGGCGCTTGCATCTTCCATGGTACGGAAGAAATCTGCAGGTGTTGGATGTTTGAACGCCCATCTTCTGCAATATTCTCTGAATGCAAAATCAAAATTTTCTCTACCCATGATGGTTTCTCTTAGGATGTTCAAGCCTGTTGCAGGCTTTGAATAGGCGTTTGGTCCAAACTGTGCGATGTTTTCACTATTGGTCATAATGGGCTCCAATTGGTCCTTTGGTAATTTCATGTAGTCTACAATTTTATAAGCAGGGCCTTTTCCTACAGGAAATTTATTGTCCCAAAGTTCTTCGGTAAGGTATTCTACAAAGCTATTCAATCCTTCATCCATCCATGTCCATTGTCTTTCATCGCTGTTGATGATCATCGGGAAAAAGTTGTGGCCAACTTCATGAATAATAACACCCAGCATGCCGTTTTTGGTAGATTCGCTGTAAGTGCCATCTTTTTCGCAACGACCGTAGTTGAAACAAATCATCGGGTATTCCATACCGTTAGCTGCTTCCAGACTTTGCGCTACAGGGTAGGGGTAAGGTATTGTAAATTTCGAATAGCTCTTGATGGTATGTGCTACTGCTTTTGTACTGAACTTGTTGTAAAGATTATAGGCTTCTTTACCGTAACCGCTCATGCACATAACTTTTTTACCTTCAACATTCACCGGCATGGCGTCCCAAACAAATTTTCTGCTGCTACCCCAAGCGAAATCCCTTACGTTTTCTGCTTTGAAAATCCAGGTTTTCTTTTTGGTGCTTTTTTGTTTTTCTCTGGCAGTGGCTTCCGCAAGTGTTACAATTTCAATCGGATTTTTTGCTGTCTGGGCAAGTTGCCAGCGCTTGAATTGCTCGGGGGTCAACACTTGTTGATAATTCTGACCTACACCTGTTGCCATAATCACGTGATCGTCAGGAACAGTCATGGATACCTGGTAATTGCCGAATATAAGTGCAAATTCACCCGATCCTGCAAATTGATGATTTTGCCAACCTTGAAAATCGCTGTATACACACAATCTTGGAAACCATTGTGTCATGGTGAAGATGTCGTTACCGTCTTCGGGGAAATATTCAAATCCTCCTCTTCCGCCGAATTTTGTCCTTTCAATGATATTGTAATTCCATTCTATCTTGAATATAAATTTTTGTCCGGGTTTTAATACATAAGGCAAGTCAACGCGCATCATAGTTTTGTTGATAGTATAGGTAAGCGATTTGCCATCGGCTGTAGTTACTTTGGTGATGTTGTCGCCATATTCTTTTTCATTTTTTCCCATCATGCGCTCAATTTCCTGCTCACCAATTTGTCTGGGCATGGGATTGCTGCTTTCATAACCGGAGTTGTTTTTTGAGCTGTGCTGATTTTCATCCAGTTGAAGCCACAGGTATTTTAGGTTATCGGGAGAGTTATTGAAATAGGTCAGGGTTTCTTTGCCCTTCAGTTTACGGTTGGGCTCATCCAATTCACAAACGATATTGTAATCGCATCTTTGTTGCCAATAAGATGGACCTGGAGCTCCACTTGCAGTTCGGTATTCATTGGGTGTAGGCAATATAGTACCCAATTGTTCGAATCGGTTACCATGGTTGCTGCCCGGATTGTTACGAATGTCTTGTGCCATTATATAGGTAGGAATGGTCATCACTGCAAGCAGAAAAAAGAATAGTTTTTGCATAGTATAATAATAAGAATGTAAAAATAATTAAATCAAAGCGAAATATGCTATTTAAGGGCCATCTTTCCTAAGAAACAAACATTGTAGCCAATACGATTATTGAACTTGGACGCTGAAGTCAAAGGATACATCCAACGATAAGCTATGCTGCCAAAAGCTGAGTTAAAGAAAATATAGCTTTCGAATAGCGTATGACAGCAGAAAAGACCCTTATTTTTGTTCATAAATAGCGTATTAAAAATTAGTAAACCCTAAAACAACCCTTCTTTATTTTGAGTATCAAGACTATTGCTTTTTTACTTTTTGCTTTCGTGTCATTTTCTTTTTCGGGAGCAGTTCATCATCCTGTTTTCGTAAGTGTTACGGAAATTGAATACAATGAGGCAGACAAGTCGCTTGAGGTGGTTTGCAAAATATTTACCAACGATTTTGAAAATACGCTCAGAAAAGGATATCCTAAACAAAAAATAGATTTGCTGGCCGCAGCACAAAAAAAGCAAATGGAAAAGACGGTGGCTGATTATTTGTCGAAACACCTGAAAATTGCTGTTGACGGCAAATCGAAGTCGATGGAATTTCTGGGATTTGAGCAGCAGGAGGAATCTATTGCATCATACCTTCAGATCGGTGGGGTAGAGCGCTTTAAAAACATAACTGTGAAGGATGATATTCTATACGAATTCAAAGCCGAACAAATTAGCCTGATTCACATTACGGTAATGGGTAAACGAAAAAGCACGAAGTTGAACAATCCGGACGCAGTCGCCGTTTTTGAATATTAATTTTCGTTAAGTTCGTTTTTTAGATCATCGGAAATGCAGATTAAAAGTTTGTCGATTCTTTGTCCATCCATATCGATAATTTCAAAGGTAAAATCCTTCCATTCAAATTTTTCGCCGGTAACGGGTATGTGTTCCAGCTGATGCAGTGCAAATCCCGCAAGGGTATCAAAGTCTTGTTCACCTTCATTCATCCAGTCTGTTCTTTCAAAATAACTGAGGAAGTCGTAAAATTGAATGAGTCCGTCAATAAGATAGGTTCCGTCTTCTCTTTTAACGATTTCGCTTTCACTTTCACCGGGCTGTGATACATCCCCTACAATAGCTTCAACAATGTCGTTAAGGGTTATCATGCCTTCAAGTGTACCATATTCATTTATGATGAAGCATGCATGTGTTTGAGATGATTTAAGTTTTTCAAGCAATTGGTAAGCTGTATTGTTTTCCGGAACAAAAAGTGCTTCTTTGCAAAGTTCTTGTATGCTTGATTTGTCATCTGCCATGAGCATGTCTTTAACATGAACAATACCTATAATCTCATCTATCTTGCCTTTGCAAACCGGATAGGTGCTGAAATTTATTTCCTGCAATTTTGTTTTGATCTCAGCAATTGTATTTTTAGCATCCAGCCATTCTATTTCCGTGCGATGAGTCATTAAGGAAGTGATACTTCTGTCGCCCAGTTGAAATACGCGTTCAATGATTTCTTTTTCGTCTTCTTCTATCGAACCTTGTTCACTTCCTTCAGTAATCATGGCTTTTATTTCTTCTTCTGTAACAGCATGGTCGGATGGTTTTTTAATGTTAAATATTCTGAAGATGAAATTGGTGATGCGGGAAAGTAACCAAACAAAAGGATGTACCAAATAGGAAATCATGTTGATGGTACCTGCAACTGAAACAGCAATTTTTTCCGCTCGGAGCAGTCCCATTTTTTTAGGAATCAATTCTCCAAGTATTATGGATAAAAAAGTAACGGCTATTACCACCATTACGGTTGAAATTTCTTCAGCATAGGGCTTTATGGAATTTATTTGTTCAACATAAGGACTTAGCTGTTTGCTGAATTTTTCACCGGAATAAACACCCGTTAAAATAGAAATAAGGGTTATCCCTATTTGAGAAGTACTTAAAAATTCCTCTGGATTTTCTATGAGTTTGAGCGCTGTTTTGGCCTTGAGATCACCTTTGTTGGAGAGGCTCTCGATTCTGGTTTTTCTGGCACTGATAAGTGCAATTTCACTCATCACAAAAAAACCATTGATTAAAATCAACACTAACAGTATAATGATATCCATAATCAAGTCAATTGAAACTTTTTGTTAAAATACAAGGAAAACCATTTGCCAATAAAATACCCCAATAAGCCACCGCAAATTACATCAAGCGGATAGTGGACACCAACATACACTTGTGCATAGCATATCACAAAGGCCCATAAGTAAAAAAGGTAGCTCCAATTGCCTATTTTCTTTTCTAGTGTATAATAAAGAAATGCCGCCAAACCAAAATGATTTGTTGCATGAGAAGAGGTGAAACTTGAGTTTTGTGGCTTGTGATTCAAAAGAAACCTAACCTGAGAGGAAAGTTGCATATCGTTACAAGGTCTTAATCTTGTTATATTTTCTTTTATTAAACGACTACTTACAAAATCAGTAAAAATTGGAAGTAAAATAAAGAAAAGTACCCACCACCAGCCTTTAGTCTTGAAATTTATTAAGACAAAAATAATCAAGAAAATGTAGAGAGGAATCCAAACGTATTGGTTTCTTACAAAAGGCATTACAAAATCGAACAAGTCGTTGTGTAATCTATTGTTTATTAGAATAAAAAAATCATGATCTAGTTTTTCCCAAATAATCATAAAATGCAGCTTGTTAAATGAGTTTGATTTTTAATAGTTTATTTAACTTCAAAGTTCTGCGTTACGGAGTGAGTAGGTTAATTTATGGGGAAAATGGTATTCCTAATGCGGCTGTTTATCGTTAACTTTAATTTGCTTGCTAAATTAATAATAATAAAGGATTTATCACTGATTTTAATCTTTATCTCAAATCATCATTTTCTTTTACTCTTCAACTTTAAGAAAGTATACGCAAATTAATTTGAGAAAGATTTGGTTGAATAAAAAACAGTCTACATGCTAATCGAACAAAGATTCCCCAAAACGGTTCAATGGATTGTCAGGATTTTTTTAATCTACCTGATTATCTTTACCGCATTTAGGGGGGCCACCGTAATTTGTTTTAAGCCGAAGAGCATTTCATTGTTAGAGCTTTTACCAGCATTTTGGCTTGGACTGAAATATGACCTTAGATGGATTTCCATTATACTCTTTCCTATTGCTTTTTTATCTTCCTACAAAAGATTTTCTCCTTTTTACAGTATTCGTTTAAAAAAAATATGGACATCTTACCTGGCTGTAGTTACCCTTTTGGTTTTGTTTTTCTACGGAGCAGATTTTGGCCAATTTGCATATATCAATGCCCGTCTGAATGCCGATGCTTTGATTTTTGCTGAAGATCCCAAGGAAAGCCTGCAAATGGTTTGGCAGAGTTATCCGATTATATGGATTTTACTTTCGTTGGCTATTGCGGTATTTGTAATCAACAAGTTGTTTGCTAAAACACACATGGTCGTGGAGGATAGTAATGCCAATATCCACAAATTTGATTACCGTAGAAGATGGAGATTGGCTTGTATATTGGTATTGTCTTGGTTCATGTATGGCTTTCTAACCCTGAAGCCGCTTAACTTTTTAAGAGCATTCAGTTTGAATGAGGAGTTCAAGAGCAATCTCGCATTAAATCCTTTGCAGAATTTTTTCACCACACTCGGATTTCGTGATCCTGATTATCATACCAATGCGACAAAATACTACAAGGATATCGCAACATTTCTTAAAATAGATCCATCCGAAAGTAGAATCAATAATTATGTTCGTAATGTACAACCCGGAAGCAATGCACTGGAAAGTCAACCCAATATTGTGTTGGTTATTTGCGAGAGCTTCAGCATGTACAAAAGCAGTATGAGTGGCAATCCTTTAAACAGCACTCCGTACTTCAATGAATTGTGCAATCAGGGTATTTTCTTTGAGCGGTGTTTTTCGCCAAGTTTTGGTACGGCGAGAGGGGTTTTTGCCATCATAACGGGAACGCCTGACGTACAACTGAGCAAGTTTGCTACTCGAAATGAAGAAACTGTCAATCAGCGAACTATCATCAATAATTTTGAAGACTATGACAAGTTTTATTTTATTGGAGGCAGGAGTCAGTTCAATAATTTCAATGGACTAATCAAAAACATCAAAGGGGTAAAAATTTATGAGGAGGGAAGTTATACCTCACCTAAAATGAATGTTTGGGGTATAAGCGACAAAAATCTTTTTTTAGAATCCAATAAGGTACTGTCGAAACAAAACAAGCCTTTTTTTGCTATCATACAAACGGCCGACAACCACAGACCATTTGATATACCTGTTGAAGATTCGGATTTCGTCCAAAGGAATATTCCCGACGAATCGCTTAAAAAATTCGGATTTGAATCGCTCAAAGAATACAATGCATTTGCTTATACAGATTATAGCTTTCGAAAATTCATGGAAGCAGCTCGAAAGGAAACTTATTTCAACAACACTATTTTTGTTTTTGTAGGTGATCATGGTGTTGAGGGAAATGCTACAGCGATTTATCCTAATGCATGGACAGAACAACGGCTTAGTGATGAGCATGTTCCTTTGTTGTTTTATGCACCATCTATTTTGGCTCCGCAACTGCGAACTGAAACTGTTTCGCAGATTGATGTATTGCCTACCATTGCCGGAATGATTCAACAGCCTTATGTAAATACTACACTGGGCAGGGATGTGCTTGACAGAGAAAAATCTCCCAATGCAGCATTTATCATTTACCATGCACCGGGGTGGATTGGGGTAGTGGGTGATGATTATTTTTTCAGAAAAAACATCAGAATACAAAAAGAGGAATTGGTACCAATCAAACCTAATTTGCCGCTACTCAGTCAAAAACAAACCGATTCCATAAAGGCAGCTATGTCGCGTTTAACATCGGGATTTTATGAAACTGCACGCTGGATGTTGCTCCACAATAAAAATAGGTAAGGTTATCTTTTTTTACGGGCTACCATAATTAATCTTGGAGATTCATCAACATGAAAAGATCCGAGACCATAGTCTCCAAAAACAGTCGTCATTTCCAATCCTTGTTTTTCAAACATCAACTGAAAGTCAGCCAGAGAAAAAACGGCCACTTTTTCTGTGAATTCGAATGATTTTCCAATGGATGGGTCATCAATTCGAATTTGCTTGTAAATGAAACGGTTGTCTTTCCATTTTTTTATATGATAGGTGCAGTCATTGATGATTTTGGTGTATGCTTCCTCCGTAATTAATTTTTTGCAGGCAACATTCAAATAATCCATAACAAAAATGCCATCGGGTTGGAGGGCCCTTGAAATGGTCTTTATTGCGTTTTCATTTTCCCTATTGGTATCAAAATAGCCGAAGCTGGTAAAAAAATTGAAAACATAATCATAGCAGTTGGCTGCAAGCGGCATCCTCATGTCATGTTCAAAAAACTGCAGGTTATCGTTTTCGAATTGTTTTGCAAACTGAATGCTATCCTGACTAAGATCAATTCCGGTAACATCGAAACCTTTTGAATTCAAATGAACGGAATGCCTGCCTTTGCCACAAGCCACATCCAGCATTTTGGACATTGCGGGAGCATGAAGTTTTCTGATGAGGTTATCAATGAAAAATACGGCCTCATCATCGTTTCTGTCTTTATATAATTGATGGTAGTAAGGTGTATTAAACCATTCCTTGAACCAATTTTCTTCCATACAGCGAAGTTACGTAACGCAATCTATTGAGGGTTATTTCGACCCGAAAATGGCTGTAGTTTGTTATCTTTGCTGCATCAAATTGAAGATATGGCGCTGATAAAAAGCATTTCGGGAATAAGAGGTACAATTGGTGGTGAAATAGGTAATAATTTAACCCCGCCCGATATTGTGAGGTTTGCAGCTGCTTATGGCACCTGGTTGATACAATCCAAGCCCAAAAAAAATGCGAACCAGCGAAAAAGGGTTATACTTGGAAGGGATGGAAGAATAAGTGGTAATCTGGTTTCCGATCTTGTTTCCACTACTTTACTAGCTTTGGGTATAGATGTAATTGACCTTGGTTTGAGTACAACTCCAACTGTTGAAATGGCGGTTACTGCTTTGCAGGCAGATGGAGGAATTATTCTAACCGCTAGTCACAATCCAAAAGAGTGGAACGCGCTTAAATTGCTTAACAATAAAGGAGAATTTATCAGTGGTGAAGAGGGTAATAAGATTCTTGACATTGCCGATTCAGGTAATTTTTTGTTTGCCGAAATTGATAAGCTAGGTGTGAGATGCGAAGATAATTCCATGCTGGATGAGCATATCAAGGCTATCGTCAATCATCCATTGGTTGATCAACAAGCCATTGCAAATGCCAATATCAGTATTGTAATTGATGCCATTAACAGTTCAGGCGCTATTGCGGTTCCGGAGTTGTTGAAGGCTTTAGGGATTAACCAGTTTCACATCATCAACGCTGAAATAAACGGCAATTTTGCCCACAATCCTGAACCTTTACCTGAACATCTTACAGAACTGAGTAGAGCCGTAGTTGCGCAGAAAGCTCATTTGGGTATTGCAGTAGATCCTGATGTGGACAGATTATGTTTTGTTTGTGAAGATGGTACTATGTTTGGTGAAGAATATACTTTGGTAGCAGTTGCAGATTATGTGTTGAGTAATAAGGTAGGCAACACAGTTAGTAACATGTCCTCTACTAGAGCGTTGAAGGATGTAACCGAAAAACATGGTGGTTCGTATCATTCAAGTGCGGTGGGAGAGGTAAATGTGGTTTCAAAGATGAAAGAAGTTGATGCGGTGATTGGAGGAGAGGGCAATGGAGGTATCATCTTTCCTGAACTTCATTATGGTCGCGATGCTTTGATAGGCATTGCATTGTTCCTGACACATCTTGTAAAATCGGGGAAAACAGCCAAACAGCTGAGAAATACTTATCCCAACTATTTTATGAGTAAGAATAAGGTTACGCTTGAAAATGGTATTGATGTTAATCAGGTATTCACCAAAATTAAGAAAAAATACAAGTCTCATCCTATCAATACGGTTGATGGCTTGAAGATTGAATTTGATACGGATTGGGTTCACCTCAGAACCAGCAACACCGAACCCATAATTAGAATTTATGCGGAAAGCAGTTTTGAAACAACAGCCGATCACATTGCACAAAAACTTATAAAAGACATTCAGGAATCCATTCTTTAGAAAATATATAGCGATGAGTCGTATTTATTTTGACAATGCAGCCACTACTTCTATTGATCCATTAGTGATTGAGGCCATGATGCCTTACTTCACTGACAAATTTGGCAATCCTTCTTCCATATACTCTTACGGGCGTGAAACTAAAATTGCCATTGAAACTGCAAGGAAGTCGGTTGCTAAAACACTCAATGCCCATCCCTCTGAAATATTTTTCACCAGCGGAGGAACGGAAAGTAACAACACGGCTATTCATGCTGCTGTTAGGGATTTGGGATGCAAGCATATCATCACCTCTCTCATAGAACACCACGCAGTAACCCATACCGTTGAACACTTGCAACAAACCGGATTGGTAAAACTTAGTTATGTAAAGCTTTTGCCTGATGGACATATTGATTTGAATGACCTTGAAACATTGCTATCCGGTAGTGAAGAAAAGACCTTGGTGTCGCTCATGCATGCCAACAACGAAATTGGCAATATGCTCGATTGGAATGTCGTTGGTCAATTGTGCTTGAAATACAATGCCATTTTTCACAGCGATACCGTGCAAACTGTTGGTCATTTTCCAATAGACCTTGCCAATACTCCTGTACATTTTATTACCGGTGCGGCTCATAAATTTCATGGCCCAAAAGGAGTTGGTCTTTTGTACATCAAACAGGACATCAGTATTAAGCCATTTATTTTCGGAGGTGGACAAGAAAGAAACATGCGTGCCGGAACGGAAAACATTTATGGTATCGTTGGATTTTCCAAAGCATTGGAGTTTGCCACGCAAAATCATGAAACAGATCGTACTTACATTGAAGGCTTGAAAAAAAGAATGCAAGAAAAACTCACGGAAACTTTTCCGGGAATAGTGTTTAATGGGGATGTTAATGGTAAAAGTCTATATACAGTGTTGAGTGCAGGTTTTCCGAAAACGCCTAAAGCTGAAATGCTGCTTATGAATCTCGATATAAATCATATTTGTGCAAGTGGTGGTAGCGCTTGTTCTTCCGGTGCCGAGGCGGGTAGTCATGTAATCAAGGCGCTCAACAACATTGCAGATCAGGTAACCGTAAGGTTTAGTTTTTGTAAAAACAATACTCCTGAAGAAATTGATTTCGTAGTTGATAAACTCAAAGCGTTGATTCATTAAATTCTATAGCCCAATGCGATTTTCAACGCTTCCGGCAATTCGGGTAAAGTGCTTTTATGCATTAGAAAACTATTGAGTTGGCCGATTTCCCTGAAAATGTAATGTTTTTCCATGGCTCCCTGCAAATAGCCTGCGCCTGTACTTCCACCTGTTCCCACTCTGCTTCCTATCATTCTTCTAACCATATTGATATGTCTGTAACGCCAATTTCCCATCTGATTATCCAATTCCAGTAAAGTATCCAGCAGTTGAAAAGGCAATTCCAGCAAAGGATATCCCCTGTGAAGCATTATGAACAGCGCCGATCGGCATGCTTTGGGTGACAGGGATCTTTCTGTATCATTGGATTCCGATTCCTGAAAAATAGGTTTAAAAAAGCTACTGTTTTGTTTTTCGGCTTCAGATAATCCTTCGTTGTATAAATGTTCATAGTCTGACCAAAATGATGAGTCGC